>Ga0187783_10003855_pt1 | contig 11073 bp, 10 predicted proteins | sample 1015_SJ02_MP02_2_FD_132471 | JGI IMG/M metagenome (GOLD analysis project Ga0187783, IMG submission 132471) | Tropical peat soil microbial communities from peatlands in Department of Meta, Colombia - 1015_SJ02_MP02_20_MG | ecosystem: Environmental > Terrestrial > Soil > Wetlands > Peat | place...
ACGCAAAAAATTCGAGCCCAAGGGCTTCGTCCTCGAGCGCTTAAGCCGGCGCTTCCAAAAGCTCGCGACCGAGCATGGGCTCGCCACTAATCCGGCCTTTGCGGGTTTTTACGCCTTTGCCCCGCGCGCCGATTACGCCAAGCTCTTTCCGAGCTTTCTCGATCGCCTGCCGGACGGCGGCGTCGTCATGTGCCATCCCGGCAAGGTCGACGCGGAGCTCACGCAGCTCGACCCGCTGACCGATCTGCGCGAGCGCGAATATGCGTTCTTCAGCACCGATTCCTTTCCCCGGCTGCTGGCCGAACATGGCATTAGCCTAGCCGCCGCGCCCGTCCGTTGTGGGTGACGATCAGAGCACCACCACTTTGGTGCCGATTTTGACCCGATCGTAGAGATCCTCGACGTCTGCGTTGCGCATGCGGATGCAGCCCGACGACACGTTGGTGCCGATGGTCCATGGCTCGTTGGAGCCGTGGATGCGGTACAGCGTCGAGCCGAGATAGAGCGCGCGCGCGCCGAGCGGATTGTCGAGCCCGCCGGGCATGAAGCGCGGCAGATCGGGGCGGCGCTGCAGCATGTCCGACGGCGGCGTCCAATCCGGCCATGCCTTTTTTGCCGTGACGGTATGAACGCCCGACCAGGTAAAGCCCGGGCGGCCGACCCCGATGCCGTAGCGCAGCGCTTTGTGATCGCCCTCGATCAGATAAAGAAATTTGTTCGGCGTATCGACGACGACGGTGCCCGGCTCCTCGCTGCCGTCATAGGTGACGAGCTGGCGCTCGTATTTCGGATCGATCGGGTAACTCGACGTGTCACCTTGCCCCGTCGACGGGTTACCCGGCGTCAGCACCGCGGGTTCGGGCTGGACTTGCGGGACCTGATATTGCCGTAGCGCCGGCGGCGGCGAAAACGAAAAAATGTGGGAGACCGGAACTTGGATGGTCGGACCGCCGAAAATCGCCTCCAGGAATCCACCGCCGCCCGGACTGGATTGGGCGACCGCCGGCGCGGTGGCCGGCTGGGGCGCGGCGTAATTTACCGCCGCGTTCGTCACATAACGCGGCGGCGCGGCATAGACATAATATTGCGGGTTGGGCGACTGCGGAGCCACGTAGACTGGCTGGCTCATGGGGTAAGGGGAGTAGGTAACTTGCAGGGACTGGGCCGAAGCCGAACCGGTAAGCGCGCTCAAAACAAGTGCCGTGACGCTGATACGCCGCATTGCCGTACTCGTTGCGCGAAAATCTCGAGCGTCGCCCGCTCAGGCGCGAATTACGCCCGCAAACCTCGACCGTTTGGTAAACAAATTGCGCCGCCGCCTTATTGGTACATTGTTCATCAAGTTACAGTTGATTTTGTGTCAATGGTTGGAGGCTTTGGTTAATCGCTCGTTCGCGCCGCCCGACGGTGCGGTTCGGAGTGATATCTTTCTCATGGTTCGAAGCCGGAATTCGGTCTTCCGATACCGTCAGGCTGACGGGGCATGAACGCGGCATTAAGCGGCGTAATCCTAGTCTTTGCCGAAAAGCATGATGCCGAAACGCGATAGCCGTTTCGGAAACGATCATGCGCAGAGAGTGCCGGAGGGGAAATGGCCGAGCCCCGCAAGATCTTCCGCATCGAACACACCACGGCGGCGCGCCTGCCGCGTCGCGTCAACGCCATGTCGGCGGCACCGCACCACCCGCGGCCGCCGGCGCCGGCGCCCGCGGCAGCCGATGCGATCGGTACGCGCGAGGACAGCGCGACGCCGGCGGTGGATCTGGCGCGCATTGCCCGCGAACTTGACGCCGTGACCGGCGGCACCGCGCAGGCCGCGCAGCGGATTCTTGCCGCCGCCGAAGAAATCGAACAGCTCGCCGATAATCTGTCGGCTGCGCTCAAGGGTCAGATCGAGCAGGATTTGGCGCAGGACATTTCCGATCACGTGCTGCGCATTTTCGAGGCCTGCAACTTCCAGGATCTGATTGCGCAACGCATCGGCAATGTGATGAAGACGCTCGCGTCCGCGCCGCCGTCGCCCGCGGACGACGACGCCGCGCCTTCCCTGCACGGCCCGCGGCTCGACCACGACGAAGGCCACGTGACGCAGGCCGAAATCGACGCCATGTTCGACTTTTAATGTCCGGCCTTTAGCTTTTTCCAGGCCGGATCATCGCGAAACAGAGCAATGCTGCGGCAGCGAAGGCGGCGACGACGGTAAGCGCGGCAATCCGGAATGACAAAAAGCTACTGCGGCTTCGGCTTCATCGGCGGCTTGCCAGCCGCACGTGCGGAGCCTTCGGGCGCGCAGCGGACATAGACGCCGGTGCCGTAGCGGCCGGCGACTTCCGGGTCCATCCACTTGAGCACCATGGTTCGGCCGTCGAACGACACGATCTCGCGATCCTGCGGTCCGCCGGCATCGCCGGGCGGGCCGATATAATTCTTGCCGCTCGCCGATCCCTTGAGCTGCAATTCCTGCAACTGTGCGCTGTCGGCGAGATACATCATGACGCCGCCGCTCGGCCCGCGCGTGATCTCGACCGGCTGGCCGCATTGCCCGCGCGCCGCACCTTCGGTGCGCTTGAGATCCTCGTCGCGGTGGAAGGCGCCATAGCCCCAGCGGCCGACGATCTCCTCGGGCCGATACTGCGACGGAATGGCCGGCGCCGCCATCGGCGCGGGTGCCTGCACTTCGGGAGTCGGCGTGTTGGTGCTGCAGGCCGAAAGCGCCAGCGCGGCGAATGCCGCGACGCTCGCAGCCAATCGCAGGTGAGGCAGCGACGTGTTCATGACCGGTCCCTCCACGCGTTACGCCGGGTTTTAGCGTTTCGTCCTTTAGACTTTGTTGCAAACTGCGCCCAGCGCGTTAACCGTCGGCAAAGAATACGGCCCGGCTGGGGCAGGCTTATCCGCTTTGCCGGGCCGAGTTTAGCAGCCAATAGCGAATAACGGACAGAGCGCGGGCCTATTTGCGCTGTGCCATCCCTATGGATTACCGGCTTGCGTTGCCTTGACATCGCAAACGCGACGCCTTATGTGGCCCATGGTCTCTGGCACTCCCATAGATTGAGTGCTAAGGCCTTACAAAATATGCGCTTTATCTCAATGCCAAAAGCCGCAACGCATTACCCGCGGCAGTGAGGGTGATCATGGCGAAAACCAAGTTTCGACCGCTCCATGACCGGGCGGTCGTCAAGCGTATCGAGGCCGAGGAGAAATCCGCTGGCGGCATCATCATCCCGGACACCGCCAAGGAAAAGCCGTCGCAGGGCGAAGTCGTTGCCGTGGGTCCGGGCGGCCGCGACGAGAACGGCAAGCTCATTCCAATGGGCGTGAAAGCCGGCGACCGCGTGCTGTTCGGCAAATGGTCGGGCACCGAGGTCAAGCTCGACGGCGAGGAACTCCTGATCATGAAGGAGTCCGACATTATGGGGGTAATCAGTAGATGACACAGGACAGACGACGAAGGGCTTGGCCCTGATCCGTCCTCTGTCGTCCGTCATCCGTCATCTCAACTCTGACAGCGAAAATCCGAGGATCAAGACATGGCTGCCAAAGACGTAAAATTCTCCGCCGACGCCCGCGAGCGCATGCTGCACGGCGTCGAGACGCTCACCAACGCGGTGCGCGTCACGCTCGGCCCGAAGGGCCGCAATGTCGTGCTCGAAAAATCGTTCGGCGCGCCGCGCATCACCAAGGACGGTGTCACCGTCGCCAAAGAAATCGAGCTCGACGACAAGTTCGAGAACATGGGCGCGCAGATGGTGCGCGAAGTGGCGCAGAAGACTAACGACCAGGCCGGCGACGGCACAACGACTGCCACCGTGCTGGCGCACGCCATCGTCAGAGAAGGCGCCAGGGCGGTCGCCGCCGGCATGAACCCGATGGATCTCAAGCGCGGCATCGATCTCGCGGTCAAGGCAGTGGTCGAGGACATCAAGAAGCGCGCCAAGAAGGTCGGCTCGTCGTCGGAAGTGGCCCAAGTCGGCACCATTTCCTCCAACGGCGACGTCACGGTCGGCAACATGATCGCCGAAGCGATGCAGAAGGTCGGCAACGAGGGCGTCATTACCGTCGAGGAAGCCAAGGCGCTGGAGACCGACGTCGAGATCGTCGAGGGCATGCAGTTCGACCGCGGCTACGTCTCGCCCTATTTCATCACCAATGCCGAGAAGATGGTGGCGGAATTGGAAGACGCCTATGTGCTTCTGCACGAGAAGAAGCTCTCGGCGCTGCAAGCCATGCTGCCGTTTCTTGAAGCGGTGGTGCAGGCGGGCAAGCCGCTACTCATCGTCGCCGAGGACATCGAAGGCGAGGCGCTCGCCACGCTCGTCGTCAACAAGCTGCGTGGCGGCTTGAAAGTCGCCGCAGTGAAGGCGCCCGGCTTCGGCGACCGCCGCAAGGCGATGCTGGAAGACATCGCCGTCCTCACCGGCGGCCAGCTCATCGCCGAGGACCTCGGCATCAAGCTCGAGAGCGTCACCCCGGCGATGCTCGGCCGCGCCAAGAAGATCGTGATCGAGAAGGAGAAGACCACGATCGTCGACGGCGCCGGCAAGAAGAAAGACATCGAAGGCCGCGTCAATCAGATCAAGCAGCAGATCGAGGAGACCACCTCCGACTACGACCGCGAGAAGCTGCAGGAGCGGCTCGCCAAGCTCGCCGGCGGGGTCGCGGTGATCCGGGTCGGCGGCGCCACCGAGGTCGAGGTCAAAGAGAAGAAGGACCGCGTCGAGGACGCGCTCAACGCCACCCGCGCCGCGGTCGAGGAAGGCATCGTGCCGGGCGGCGGCGTTGCGCTGCTGCGTGCCAAGAAGGCGATCGGCAAGCTTAAGAACGACAATCACGACATCCAGGCCGGCATCAATATCGTGCTCAAGGCGCTGGAAACGCCGGTGCGCCAGATCGCCGAGAATGCCGGCGTCGAGGGCTCGATCGTCGTCAACAAGATTCTCGAGAGCAAGTCGGAGACTTACGGCTTCGACGCGCAGAGCGAGGACTATGTCGACATGATCGACAAAGGCATCGTCGATCCAACCAAGGTGGTGCGTATCGCGCTGCAAGACAGCGCCTCGGTCGCCGGCTTGCTCGTTACCACCGAAGCCATGGTCGCCGAACTGCCGAAGGAAAGGCCGGCGATGCCGGCCATGCCCGGCGGCGGCATGGGCGGGATGGGCGACTTCTGACGCCTACGGTCCCACTATCAGACAGAAGGGCGCGGAGCAATCCGCGCCCTTCTTGCTTGCCGGCGAGCTGCAACGCTCAGCCACAGCGGAAATCAGGACCTACACGCGGCACAGCCGGATCGGGACCAAGCCCACGAAATTTCGCCTGACGACACCTTAAGCCCACGTCACGGCGTCAGATAAATCCCCGCCGGATCCGCAACGGGCGCAAATCAATTCTATGCCGCCCGCTCGCGGGCAAAACCGTAGCGCCGTTGCAGCTTCCGGCGCGAGCAAACCACCAACAGGCGGCCGCTCCACAGCGTGTTGAGCCGAAGCGCCGCCGCGTTGCACGCGAGCACCATCATCGCGATCAGCATATTTTCGCCGAACCGGTGCAGCCGTTGCCGCAGCGATGGCGGATCGACCGTCGCGACCGGCTCGAAGCCGAAGCGACCGACGAAGCGAATAAACTGCGCGCTGCATTCCGGCGAGCCAAATGCCATGTTGCCGCAAACCGCCATGACGTCGTCGAGGTCGCGTCTGGTCTTGAGAAAATAGGCCAATTCGCGCAGCGAAGCGTCGAAGCTGGGACTGGCGCGCCGCCCCCAATTCAGCGTCGGACCGTTCGCCGGAAAGGCGGGGAATTGTTCGTTCCACACATGCAAGGCGGCCAAGCGGTCGCCGGGACGAACGGCGACGTCGTCGGACAGAACGAGGGCCTTGCTCGCGGTAACGAGCTGGACGTGAAACAGGCAGTCCGGATTGCAGGTATATTCGAAAATCCCGTGACGAAGCCGCAATCAAGCGCCGCGACCATGGCGCGCAGCCATGAGCGGCCGGATTTGCCTTGCGCCCCGTCCTGATAAAGCGGCAGTCCTGGTGTCCATTGAGCGGTCCTTTGCCCCGGACGTAGCGCCAGCGCCCCCATGGAAAGCGTCTTGCTATTCTGAACATGCGGCGAGGCTGTGACAAGGAGGCCGCGCCTCGACATCTTGTCAGGACGGCAAACCGGGCCGAGGGTGGACCGTTAAGCCGCGCAATTCCGGACGCATCAATTCGTCATCAGCCGGAACCGCAGCGTCGTGGAACCCGATAATTCGATGACGTCGCCGGCGCGCCGCCATTGCGTGGTGTCCGCAAGCGCGGCCAAAAGCGCGGCGTCACTTGCCTGCCGCTCCGGCTCGCACTGCGTCGACTGCGTTTGACTGGGCACAATGGTGATCGAATCGTCACCAACCGTAGCCCGCCCGCGCAGGCTCGCGCACCATAGGTCGATCACGGCGGCGCCGTCGTCGTCGATTTCGAGCATCGGCACGCGTTTGGAGCCTGGCATCGGTGCGGCGTCGAGTATGAGTTCGCTGCCGAACGGGAACGGCTCGCTCGCTTGCGCGGGCACAAGTAGGACGCCGAGGACGGCGACGAACAAGGCAACGTGCATCATCGTCATCGGCGAATAGCGCAATAGCGAATAGTGGGAAACCCTCTACTCGCTATTCGCCACTCGCTATTCGCGCGTTTTCAAGCCGCCGGCAAGGTCGCGATGCCGGGGAAGAACAAGTAACACGCAATCCCGATCAGCACGAGATAGGCCAACAACACGAGGGTCCAGCCGAAATTGTGGCGGATGACCTCGCCCTCATTGCGGACGAACTCGCTGGTCGACACGCCGACGCTCGCGGTCTGCGGGGCGATCGGCTTGCCGATCTCGGCGCCGACCGAATTGAGCGTCGGCAACAGCATTAGCGGCATGCCGAGCATCTGGCCGACCAGCGCCTGGAATTTACCGAACATGGCGTTGGTCGAGGTGTTGCTGCCCGAGAGCGCGACGCCGATGAAGCCCAACAGCGGCGCCACGACGATGAACGCGACGCCGATCTTGGAGAAGGCGCTCGCCAGCGAACCGGCCATGCCGGAGAAGTTGAAGACGTAGGCCAAGCCGAAAATGAAGACGCCGACAAGGCAGGCGCCCCACATCTGCGACCAGGTTTTCTTCCAGATCTCGGCGAGTTGCGCCCCGCTGATGCGGAACAAGAGCGCCACGATGATCCATGACGCCAGGATCGCCGAACCGCCGACGAACGGATTCCAGTTGAAGGCCGCCGCGATGGTTGCACCCGGAACAAGTGCGGACCCCGCGACGACCGAGAATTTGAACGGCGTGTAGCTCTGCCACTGGAACCAACCGGTCCAGATCCCGACCACAACGATGAGGATGAGGATCGGCAGGCCCGCCTGGAAAATTTCCGAACCCGACAGCCCGTGATGTTCAGCTGCGCGTCCAGTGCCGGCAGGCAACGGCGTTCCGCCGTAGCCGAGGACTTGAGCGGGATGCCAGAACTTCAGCAGGATGAGGAGGCAGATGAAGCAGGTAATGGAACCGGCGACATCGGGGAGGTTGGGTCCGATGAGGGTACCGACCGGGAGCTGGCCGGCGATGTATCCGAGCGAACCGACGACCGCAAGCGGCCAGCCGGTCTTCATGCCCTGTTTGCCGGAGACGAGATAGAGCAGCACCCAGGGCGGCAACAAAGCCAGGATGGCGACGATCTTGCTGACCGATCCCGACAACGCGAGCAGCGGCATACCGGTCACGGCGGCAAGCGCGATGATCGGCGCGCCCAGCGCGCCGTAGGACACCGGCGCGTTATTGGCGATCGCGGCGACACGGATGGCGTCGAGCGCGGGAATGCCGAGCGTAATCAGGATCGGGGCGACGAAGGCCCACGGATAGCCGAAGCCGACCAGCCCTTCGAGCAGCGCGCCGAATGCCCAGGCGAACAGGATGGTCTGCACCCGCACGTCCTGCGTGCCCAGCGAGATCAGCCAGCGCCGCAATTTGTCGAAGGCGCCGGTCGTCACCATCGTGTTGAAGAGCATCACTCCCCAAAATGTGATCCAGTCGACGTTCCAGACGCCGGTTGCGGACCCGTAAAGATAAGCCAGTACGCCATCGCCGAACGGCATTTTCCAGACCCACAGCCCGAGCAGGAAGGTGACGATCGAGCCGATCAGGACCGCAAGCCAGGCCGACATGCGCAGGCCCGCCAGCAGGAACAACAGCAAGACGACTGGAACCAGCGCCACCAGCCAGGTCAGAAACAGATTTCCGGTAGGATCGACGATTTGTGTAAACATAGGTGGTTCCTCCCAGCCAGCGCCGTTACGGCGTCCCGGTCCTTGTCGTTGGTCGTCCGGGGACTTCCCCTTGCGAGAATGCCGCGGCCGTCGACATCAAGAAAGCAAAATCTGCCATCATCCGTCTCAAACGCGCCGCTGCCATGGGACATCGCTTCGTGTTATTGCACCGCAACATTAATGATCGCCGCAATAAAACCGGTCCCGCTATTGCGATGATTGCCAATCGCGTCGTATTGCCGCGGCAACACCAAGCCGGAGGTCTTACGTGAAACGCCTCGCCTCGACGCTTGCCACCATCTGGCAGCTTTCCAGTCCCTACTTCCGCTCGGAGGACCGCTGGCCGGGACGGCTTCTGTTGGGCTCGGTGGTCACCATCGAGTTGTCGATCGTCGCCATCACCGTGATTTTGAACCAGTGGTACAACCGGTTTTACAACACGCTGCAGGACCACGACTGGTCGGCCTTCGTCAGCGCCATTCTGTTCTTTTGTGTGCTCGCGGCGATCTATACCGTGCTCGCGGTCTATCAGAACTACCTCAATCTATGGCTCCAGATTCGCTGGCGACGCTGGATGACGCAGACCTATCTGCGGCAATGGCTCAATACCGCCAATCACTACCGCATGCAGCTGCTCGGCGACGCCGCCGACAACCCGGACCAGCGCATCGCCGACGATCTGCAGATGTTCGTGCAGAATACGCTGTCGATCGGGCTTGGGCTTTTGAACTCGTGCGTGACGCTGTGTTCGTTCGTCGTCATTCTGTGGTCGCTGTCGGAGCAGGCGCCGCTGCGGCTGTTCGGCGTCCCGGTCACCATTCCGGGCTATCTGGTCTGGGCGGCACTGTTCTACGCGGTGGTCGGCACCGTGCTGACGCATCTAATCGGCTGGCGGCTTATTCCGCTTAACTTCCAGCAGCAGCGTTTCGAGGCCGATTTCCGCTTCAACCTGGTGCGCACCCGCGAGAACTCCGAGCAGATTGCGGCGCTGCGCGGCGAGGCGGCAGAGCGCGAGCGTCACCTCAGCCGTTTCGGCATGGTGGTTTCCAACTGGATCGCCATCATGCAGCGGCAGAAGCAGCTCACCTTTTTCACCCAGAGCTATTCGCAGGCCTCGGTGATCTTTCCTTACCTGATGGTCAGCCCGGCCTATTTCTCCGGCGCCATGCAGCTCGGCGGATTGATGCAGACCGCCTCCGCCTTCAACAGCGTACAGACGGCGCTGTCGTATTTCGTCACGGCGTATCAAGCGATCGCTCAATACCGCGCCGTGGTCACCCGCCTGGCCGGATTCGAGGATGCCATCGTGGCGGGCCGCGAAATCGCGCTCAGGCCGCCGGCCGTCGAAGTGCTGCCGCGCGAAACGCCAAGCGTGATTTCGATCGATCAATTAAGCGTGCACCTGCCGAACGGCGAGCCCCTGGTCAATGCCGAAAACATCGTTCTGTCGCCCGGCGAGCGCGTCCTGGTCACCGGGCCCTCCGGCGTTGGCAAATCGACCTTGTTCCGCGCGGTGGCCGGAATTTGGCCGTTCGGCTCGGGCCGCGTGTTGGTGCCGAAGGACGCCAGGGTCATGCTGTTGCCGCAGCGGCCGTATTTCCCGGTGGCGGCGCTTGCCTCGGCGGTCAGCTTTCCAGCCAAGGCCGGCACCTTTGACGACGCTCGCATTGCCGAGGTGATCGCCGCGGTCGGACTGCCGGAATGGAGCAGCCGCGTCAACGAAGAGGCGCATTGGAACCGGATGCTGTCGCAAGGCGAACAGCAGCGGCTCGCCATTGCGCGCGCGCTGTTGCAGGAGCCGGATTTCCTGTTTCTCGACGAAGCGACCGCCGCGCTCGACGAGGCCGCCGAGGCCATGCTGTATCGGCTCTTACAGGAACGGCTCAAAGGCACAACGATTATTTCCATCGGTCACCGCGCGACGCTCGGCGCCTTCCACCGCCGCCGCGTCGAAGTGGTCCCCGGCGAGGCCGTCTCGCAGGTGCGCGATGTGCCGCTGATTTCGGCAGCGGAGTGATGGTCGGCTTCGCCGGCGGAGGCGATGCCAACCAACAGCGACGGGGGTAGCGGACATGAAAGCGATTGTTGACGGTCACATCGTCGCCCAGAGCGACGACATCGTGGAGTGCCGAGGATATCAATATTTTCCGCGCGCCGCGGTGCGCACGGAGTGGCTAGAAAAAGCCGACAAGACCGCGGACGACCCCGCCTGCCCGCACGGCGTGCAGTTTTACGACGTCGTCATCGCCGGCACGCGGCATCCCCGCGCCGCGTGGTGCTATGAGGCGCCGCAACCGCGCATGCAGCAGGTCGCCGATCGATTCGGTTTCTGGCAGGACGTCGAAGTAAGCTAGCGCGCTACGCCGCCTGCTTCTTGCGGTTGGCGTCGAGCCGGGCGTCGACCAGAGCCACCGTCGCGTCGAGGACTGGGTGGCTCAGCCGCTTTTGCTTGGCAATTAGCTGAACGAGCTTGTCGGCGCGTTCGATGAACGGTGCGCCGTTCTGCAAGGCGCGGGCCGCTGAGGCCGGCCGTGTCAGCGACTGCGCCGCGGCGGCGTATTTCTCGAACGGCACCAGATCCAAGGGATTGGCGCCGAGCTTGACGCAGAGGTCGTTGACGAAATTGTAGACCGCGCGTGAAGTCTCGATATCGCCGTGTACCGCTTCCTGGGCGGTGCGCATGCCGTCCTTGGTGATGCAACGATAGTTGCCGGCGAGCAGCATCGACCACTTGGCCAACGGCACGAAGATCGAATCGTGCACGCGCAACTTTACCGGCAACTCG
>Ga0187783_10003856_pt1 | contig 11073 bp, 9 predicted proteins | sample 1015_SJ02_MP02_2_FD_132471 | JGI IMG/M metagenome (GOLD analysis project Ga0187783, IMG submission 132471) | Tropical peat soil microbial communities from peatlands in Department of Meta, Colombia - 1015_SJ02_MP02_20_MG | ecosystem: Environmental > Terrestrial > Soil > Wetlands > Peat | place...
GAGCTGATCCGCTCCGGCGCTCCCGGCACCCGGCACGCCCGCTGGCGCCCGTGAGCCGCGCCTGCAGTTTTGCCTGGCCGCCCAGGGGTGTACAACAGCAAGGCACGACCGCGTTCCGTTGGAGGGCGATCAGGGTGAGCATCGAGCGAGTAAACCCGCCGTCGCTGGCGGAGCCGTCAGGTTTCGCGCACGCCGTGATTGCCAGCGGGGCGCGGCTGATATTCCTGGCCGGGCAGACGGCACTGGACGCGTCCGGATCGATCGTCGGGGCGACCATGGCCGAACAGTTCGAGCAGGCCCTCGGCAATGTGCTGACCGCGCTGGATGCCGCAGGCGGGCGCCCTGGTGACCTGGCCAGCCTGACCATCTACACGGTCGACCTAGCCGCTTACCGGGCACAGGCCAGCGACATCGGGGCCGCGTGGCGGCGCCTCATGGGCCGTGACTATCCGGCGATGGCTGCCATCGGTGTCTCGCGCCTGTGGGACGAAGCGGCTCTAGTCGAGGTCCAGGGCTACGCGGTAGTCGGCTGACCCGTTACTGATAGCGGCGGGACTCCTGGTAGAACCGGGACGCGTCGGGGCGCCACAGAAAGAACGTGGCAGCGAGCCCGACGAGCCAGATCAGCATCGCCAGGGCGTCTCCGCCGTTGATCCCGGTGAGCAAACCGACCAAGGCCACGAGGCAGGTGAAGATGGCGAACAGCACGGCCGCCACGATCCGGGCCCAGCTCCGACCGTCCGCGTTCCTGCGCGCCATCCAGACCCACAGGCCCGCGCCGACGAGTCCGAGAGCAGCGACCAGTCCATACGAGACCCACACGCCGGCGTGCAGTTCGCTCGGCGTGTAATTCTGATTCGTCTGCAGGAGCGTGTTTTCTTCGCCGTGTACGAGGGCGATCTGGATGATCGTGCCGAGGAGATGAAGGCCTGCCCCGACATACATGAGCCGCACGGCGATGATGACCGAAGGCGACTCCAGCTGCCGCTCAGGCAGCCAGTGACTGTCGCCGCGGGAGGGATAGGGGACGTACGACATGGCGACTCCTTCTGACAGCCCCCCGAGGCGGCGCCCCTAGCCCCAAATCGCCAAGTTATTCATGGATCCGGCCAGAATGCGCCGCGGGTAGGGCCACGGTACATCGCACACCGATCCACCGTGGGCGTCTTTGTCATCTGCCTCAGCGGGCCGGCCGACCGGACTCGCTTACCGCGACGCGGCGAAATACTGCGATGAATCCCGCTGCCAGAGGAACACGATGGCGCCCAGGCCGACGAGCCAGCTGAGCAGGCCGAAGATCAGACCGCCTGCACCCTGTGCCCTGGCAAAGGACAGCAGCTCGTCCAGCGTGTACAACCCGAACAGCACGCTCGCTACAACGCGAGCCCAGCTACGGCCGGCCGCGTTCATCCGTGCCATCCAGAGCCATAGGCCGACGCCGATGAGCCCGATCACCACGACGACCACAATTCCGGCGACTTCGGCGGTGTGCACCTGGGCTGCGGTGTAATGCGGGAAGCGCTTCAGAATCGCGCTCTTCAGGCTTCCGATGGTCGCCAGGCTGATGATGACGCCTAGGGCGCTCAGCCCCGCGCCAACGTACATGAGCTTCACGGCGTTCCCGATGCTCGACGGCGCCGGCGGCCGCTGAGACATCTGATTGCTGCCGCCGCCGGTCGGATAGGGCGTGTAAGTCATAGCGACTCCTTGTCATGGACCCCGTCACAACGCGGCGGGCCGGGAAGCGTCCGATGCTTGCCTGGGTACGGCCGGATTATGCCGCAAGTATGCGCACCGCACATCAACTACCAGGCTGTCCGGGTCAGGTGGCCATATCCATGCCTACCACCTCATCTTTGCCGCCTGGCACCCAGGTAGTCAGCCAGCGGGCCGCCCGTGATCGTCAGCACGTGCTGCCGGGCACGGTCTGCCAGGCACGCGCGCAGCTGCAGGAACAGTTCGGCCGCGCGAGCGCCGTGCCAGCCTGGCGGGAGCAACTCCGGTGCCAGGCCTGGATCGAGGAACGGCAGCCGCCGCCACGCCGTCAGCACGCGGACGTAGTCGGCGAACGCCCGGCCAGCCTCAGCGGTTCCGCCAGTCCCGTGGTTGCCGTCTGCCAGGCGTGGCCAGGCAGCGAGCACTGGCGTCGCAGAGTCGATGAACGCCTGGTAGAGCTGCTCGAGCCGGTCCAGGTCCCACCATTGTCCGACCTTGTCCCTGACGTCGCCGAATGCCAGGTAGCCGGCCGTGAACAGGCTGACGTAGCCGGACAGCCCATCGGCCGCGAGCACGTCCGCGGTCTCGTCAGCGAGCTGGCCAGGCGCAATCCAGACGCCGGCCGCGACAGTGCCGAACCCAAGCCAGGCCAGCCTGGATCGCAGCGCATGCCGCCTGGCCCGCTCCTGCTCGGGCACGCTGAATACGGCCAGCAGCCAGCTATCGGAGGCGGCTGGTCGCGGCGGCCGGAAGATCCTCCTGTCGCCCTCGGCAAGGATTTCGCTCCCCCGGTCGGACAGGCCATATCCGGCCGCGCCGGCCACCCGCCGTGGCTCCAGCAGCCCGCGCTGCTTCAGCCGGGAGATCGCTGACCGAACAGCCGACTCGTCGACGCCAAGCTCGGCCATCAGCTTTATCAGGCCGGCAATGCTGAGCCAGCCGCCAGCCTCACGGGCGTACAGGCCGTATATCGTCACGATCAGCGCGCGTGGCTGCGCCGCGAGCCCATCGTTGCCGGTTGAACCGGAGGTGGTCATCGTCAGAACCTAACGCCAGGGATGCCAGGCACGCACCCGTTGCGCCGTGCTAGTCCAGCGCTTTCTTGACTATCGTCACCTCGGCGGAATACTGAGACCGTCCCGGTGGCACTACGAGGAAGGTCCGGACATGCAGCTCTCGCAGTCCGCCCATGTCGACACCTTCTGCCGGGACAACCTGCCCCCCGCAGACCAATGGCCCGACCTTGAGTTCACCCTGCCGGAGCTGCAGTACCCGCTGCAGCTGAACGCAGCCGACGAGCTGCTGAACCCAGTCATCGATGCGCACGGCGCGGACCGCCGGTGCCTGGTGTCGCCCGAGCAGACGTGGAGCTATGGCGAGGTTGGCCAACGCGCTGCGCAGATAGCCAGGGTGCTGACGGAGGATCTCGGTCTCGTTCCCGGCAACAGGGTGCTACTGCGCGGACCGAACAACCCCTGGCTAGCCGCATGCTGGTTCGGCGTACTGAAGGCCGGCGGGGTAGCAGTAGCAACGATGCCGATGCTGCGCGCAGCCGAGTTGTCGACCATTGCCGATGCCGCTCAGGTTCGGCTGGCGCTCTGCGATTACCGGTTCACCGATGACCTTGAATCCGCCGCCGTGCCCGGCATCACGATCGTCACCTTCGGCAGCCACGATGCCGCGGACCTGACCGCGCGGGCCGGTGCCAAGGAAGCGAGCTTCACCTCGATCCGGACCGCAGCCGACGACGTGGCGGTGATTGCCTTCACGTCGGGCACGACGGGCAGGCCGAAAGCCGCCATGCACTTCCACCGTGACTTGCTCGCGGTTGCCGACAGCTTCTCCGCTTACGTGCTCAAGCCGACGCCGGACGACCTCTTCGCCGGGACCCCACCGCTGGCCTTCACGTTCGGCCTTGGCGCACTCGTGCTGTTCCCGATGCGCGTCGGCGCCGCCACCCTGCTGCTGGAGAGAGCGGCCCCGGCCGAGCTTGCTGACTACATCGCCGGCTACGGCGTCACGGTGCTGTCGACCGCGCCCACCGCATACCGGGCCATGCTGGCGGCCGGGAAAGCTGAGCAGCTGCGGGGACTGCGCCGCCCGGTATCGGCCGGCGAGCATCTGCCCGGATCGACGTGGCACGCATTCCACGAGGCAACCGGCGTGAAGATCATCGATGGTATCGGCAGCACCGAGATGCTGCACATCTTCATCGCTGCTGCCGATGAGGACATCAGGCCAGGGGCCACCGGCCTGGTCGTGCCTGGTTACCAGGCAGCCGTCGTCGACGGCGACGGCAATCCGGTGCCCGACGGGGAGCCAGGCCGCCTCGCGGTCAAAGGGCCAACCGGCTGCCGGTACCTCAACGACGACCGGCAGCACAGCTACGTGCGGGACGGCTGGAACCTCACCGGCGACACCTACGTCAAGGATGGCGACGGTTACTTCTGGTTCCAGGCCAGGTCAGACGACATGATCATCTCCGGTGGCTACAACATCGCTGGCCCCGAGGTGGAAGAGGTGCTGCTCGGCCATCCGGACGTGGCCGAGTGCGGCGTGGTCGGCGTGCCGGACGAAGCCCGCGGGCAAATCGTCAAGGCGTTCGTGATCCTCAGGGACGGCGCCACCGGCGACGACGCCAAGGCGCGCGAGTTGCAGGATCTCGTCAAGCAGCGGATCGCCCCGTACAAGTACCCGCGAGCCATCGAGTTCGTCGCAGCCCTGCCCAGAACTAACACCGGCAAGCTGCAGCGGTTCCGGCTGCGCGAACAGGCCGCCGGAACCACATGAGGCCCAGCTCGGCCGCGGCCGAGGTCGGCGCTACTCCGGCTCGATCGTGCCGGCGGCCGAGATGTGAACGGCCCCGTTTCCGGCAAAATCTTCCTCCGAGAGTGCGTTGATGTAGCGGACGGCCATGCCGTCCGCGTCGACGTGCGGAATGCCTGGTGCCAGCAGGCGCAGTGACGTGATGCTGCCCCGGACGTACTGGCCGTGAGCGTTGAGCGTGACGTGCAGGATTGCGCTGATCGAGGTGTAGGCGTCCAGGCCCAGGGTCTGGTAACCGCAGAAGTTCCCGAGGCTGTAGGCGATCAGGTGGCCGCGGTACCACTGAAAGCCGCGCAGCACGTGCGGGCCTGAGCCCATGACCAGGTCGGCTCCGGCGTCGATGACACCGTGGGTGAACGCGATCGAGTTGCCGCGATCCTGGCCGAGGAAGTACTCCTCGCCGGGCCGTACATGCCGGTAGTCGTCGCCCTCACCACCCAGGTGCTCCATCACGATAACCACCTGCGCGTGCTTCTTCGCCTGGCGGACCAGGGCCTCGGCCGCCGGGATTTCGAGCGCGTTCGCGTCGTACGGCCAGGGCGCGAACCCCAGCAGCGCGATCTTGATGCCGTTCCTGGTGAGATAGGTGATCTGGCCGGGCCGCCCAGCCCACAGCAGGCCGGCGGCGCGCAGTGCGTCGTCTGTGCTGATCTCTCCGGCCGGCCCCGCGTCGAGGGTGTGGTTGTTGGCCACGTTGACCGCGGAAAACCCGTCGTGCTTGAGGTCAGTGGCGGTGTACTGCGGAGCCTCGAACTCGTAGCAGTCCGTCTCGCCGGGCGTGCACTTGGACATGGGCAGGTCACCGAGGGCAGTCTCCAGGTTGCCGACCGTCAGGTCGCTATGCAGGTAGGGCTTCATCGCGGCGATCAGCGACCCGGTGCCAGCCGGAGGCCATTCGTTCAGCGTGCCGAACGTCATGTCGCCGACCCAGGTGATGCTCACCGTCGCAGCCGGGCGCTGAGCTGGCCCCGCTGACCGGTGCGTGGCACCGGACTGTGCCGGTGCGGCCGCCGGGTGACCTGGCGCGCTCCCGTTGAGCGCCACCAGCGCCCAGCCGCTGAGTGCCGCCACGAGCACGACGATGGCCGTCGACAGCAGCGCTTGCCGGCGAAAGCGGCGGCGGCGGGCCGCGCGCAGCCGCATTCGCTGCTGCTGGCGGAATCCCGGGTTCTGGCGACCTCCGAGCTGGCCACGCCCTTCACCTGGCTCGGGCAGCCGGGGGTGCTGGTTGCCGACTGGCACTGCTGTCCGTCCTCGCGTTGGCGCCAGGTCCTGCCTGGCGCTCGGTCCGACCTGGCGCTCAGGATAGGGCCCTGACCAGCCAGCCAGCAGGCAATCGCCAGGCAGGCGGTTAAGCCCGGATCAGGTCTCCACCACCACGGGGATGATCATCGGCCGACGGCGGTAGTTCTCGTTCACCCATCGGCCCACGGTCCTGCGCACGAGCTGGCGAAGCTGATGCACTTCGGCAATGCCTTCTTGCGCAGCGGCTACCAAGGCTTCTTCCACCAGCGGCCGTACTTCATCAAGCCCGGCGTCGTCAATGCCGGCTCCGCGGGCGTGGATCTCCGGGCCTGCCACCAGCTTGCCGTTGGTGGAGTCCACAACGACCACGACCGAGATGAAGCCCTCGTCACCCAGGATCAGCCTGTCCTTGAGCGAGGCCTCGGTGATCTCGCCCACCGACAGGCCATCCACGTAGACATATCCGCATGGCACCTTGCCTGCCACGGAGATTTGCCCGCCGACGAGGTCCACCACGATGCCGTCCTCGGCGATCACGATGCTCCTGGCCGGCACGCCGGTTAGCGCGGCCAGGTCAGCATGAGCCTTCAGGTGCCGCCACTCACCGTGCACCGGGATAAAGTTTCGCGGCTTGACCAGATTCAGCACGTAGAGCAGCTCGCCAGCCGGGGCGTGGCCGGACACGTGCACGAGCGCATTGCCCTTATGCACGACGCGCGCGCCAAGCCGGGTCAGCTCGTTGATGATCCGCGAGACCGCGGTCTCGTTGCCTGGCACCAGTGAGGACGCCAGAATCACCGTGTCACCCTGGGCGATCCGGATCGGGTGATCGCGCCCTGCCATCCGCGACAGCGCAGACATCGGCTCGCCCTGCGAGCCCGTCGAGATCAGCACGATCTGGCCAGGTGGCATCTCCTCGGCCTCGCGCAGGTCGACGAGCAGCCCGCCGGGTACCGGCGGAACCTTCAGGTAGCCGAGGTCGCGGGCTACCCCCATGTTGCGCACCATCGACCTGCCGACGAGTGCGACCTTACGGCCATGTTCCGCCGCCGCGTCCATAACCTGCTGCACCCGGTGCACGTGGCTGGCGAAGCAGGAGACGATGATCCGCTGCTGCGCGGCAGCGAAGACAGCAGACAACACCGGGCCGATCTCGCGTTCGGAGGTGACGATGCCGGGCACCTCGGCGTTGGTCGAGTCGGAGAGCAGCAAGTCAACGCCCTCCGCACCGAGCCTGGCGAACCCGCCGAGGTCAGTCAGCCGATCGTCAAGCGGCAGCTGGTCCATCTTGAAGTCGCCGGTGTGCAGGATCATCCCGGCCGGCGTCCTGATCGCTACCGCCAGCGCGTCCGGGATGGAGTGGTTCACCGCCAGGAACTGAAGGTCGTACGGGCCGAACTGGAGCCGCCCGCCAGCTTCGACCTCCTGGTCGACTGGGGTAATCCGGTGCTCGGTGAGCTTGCTGCGCACCAGCCCCAGCGTCAGCCGTGACCCGGCCAGCGGGATATCGGCGCGCTGCCGCAGCAAGTACGGCACCGCGCCGATATGGTCCTCGTGCGCATGGGTCAGGACCAGCGCCTCGACCTGGTCTAGTCTGCCCTCGAGCGCGGAGAAATCCGGCAGGATCAGGTCGACTCCTGGCTGGTCCTGCTCGGGGAACAGGACTCCGCAGTCGACCACCAGCAGCCGGCCGGCGTACTCGAAGACCGTCATGTTCCGGCCGATCTCGCCGAGCCCGCCGAGCGCCACCAGGCGCAGGCCGCCAGCGGCCAGGGGCGGCGGCGTCCCCAGCTCGGGGTGCGGATGGCTCACGGGAGCTTGACCCCGCCTGCCGTCAGGTCCTGGATCAGCTGCTCAATCTCGGCCGGAGTCGCATCGGGCAGCGGCGGCCGCACCGACCCGCCGGGCAGCCCGAGCAGGTTCAGCGCGGCCTTGGTCATGATCACGCCCTGACTGCGGAACAGCCCGGTGTAGACCGGCAGCAGCTCCCGGTGCAGTCGCAACGCGTCGCCGGCGCGCCCGTCGGCGAAGGCGTCGATCATGTCGTGCAGCCGGTCGCCGACAACGTGGCCGACGACGCTGACGAAGCCCGCTGCCCCCAGTGCTAGCCAGGGCAGGTTGACCATGTCGTCCCCGCTGTAGAAGACCAGCGATGTGCGGGCCATCACCCAGGATCCGGCGCCGAAGTCGCCCTTGGCGTCCTTGACCGCCAGGATGCGCGGATGCTCGGCCAGCCTGACCAGGGTCTCGGTAGCGATCGGCGTGCCAGTACGGCCGGGGATGTCATAGAGCATGACGGGGAGTCCGGTGGCATCAGCGACCTGGGTGAAATGCGCCGCGAGCCCGCTCTGCGGCGGCTTGTTGTAATAGGGCGTCACGACCAGCAGGCCGTGCGCGCCAGCCTCTTGCGCTGCGCGGGCAAGCTCGCAGGTGTGCGCGGTGTCGTTCGTACCGACGCCGGCGATGACGGTCGCCCGGTCCCCGACGGCTTCCAGGACCACAGCCAGCAGCCTGGCCTTCTCCTCGTCTGACGTCGTCGGTGACTCTCCGGTCGTGCCGCTGATGACCAGGCCGTCATTACGCATGTCAGTGACCAGATGCTCGGCGAGCCCCGCGGCGCCATCGTAATCGACGGCCCCGTTCCCGTTCATTGGGGTGACCATCGCCGTGAGCATGCGCCCGAACGGGGCGGAGTCCGGATGGCCGGCGGGATGTGATGTCTGGGTCATACACCGAACGCTACCCGGCGGCGGTCGCGCCGGCCCACCGCCGGCGCGACCCAGCGCCACATCTGACAGCCGTCGCGCGACCGCCAGACGCGGCGACGTGAGCTCGGGGGCACTCACGCCGCCGGCGTCTGCCTCATTATCTGCGCTCTATGCACGTCGCGTTATCTGTTGAGCACAATTCGTAATGGGAACACGGATTCTCGCCGCCCCGGCCTTCCGCCAGGCCGGTGGTGCCTTAGCCGGAAACGCACAGTCCGTGATGAATCACAGAGGTTTCTTTAATGGCCATCAGATATGGCATTTCGGTACCGATCTGCCGGCGTGTCGCTGCCAGTGCAACCCCGGCTGCGCCGGGACAATGGTCGCAGGCCCCTCCAGGTATGAGATGGAGGGGCCATTGATGGCTCGATAGTCGCGCACGGTAGTGCGAAAGCTGCGATAAGCTTCCGCCGTCCCGCGGGGCCATATGCCCTCGGGAAGGCGCTGTGCCCAGCGAAGCCGGTGAGATCCCGGCGCTGTCCCGCAACGGTGATGCCTCGGACTGAGGACGAGCCCGGACGCCTGGCCTACGCCAACGACCTGTCCTCGGAGGAAGGGCGGCTCGTTCCGATGCCCCGTCGGCGTCGCAGCGGACGCACTTCGTCCTCCAGTACCGACGGAGGATGATCATGCGGGCTATAACCCGTCGGCTGCCGGCCATTCTGGCCGTCGCAGCTCTTGCCACCACAGCCGCGGCCTGCGGCAGCTCATCGGCCAGTTCGAACCCTGCTGCCTCCAGTTCCAGCGGCGCTAAAAACGCCGGAGCCGGCTTTCCTGTCACAGTCACGACAGCTGCCGGGAGCGTGCGGATACCGGCCCGGCCTGACGCCATCGTCTCGTTGTCGCCGACGGCCACTGAAATGCTGTACGCGATAGGCGCCGGGAGCCAGGTCAAGGCCGTGGATAGCCTGTCTGACTATCCCAGCCAGGCGCCGAGAACCAAGTTGTCCGCCTACGAGCCAAACGCGGAGGCAATCGCCGCCTACAAGCCCGACCTGGTGATTATCTCGGACAACATCAACGGGATCACGGCCAAGCTCAACGCGCTGTCCATTCCGGTGCTGAACCTGCCTGCCGCCGCGAACGTGGCCGGGGTGTATGCGGAGTTCACCGAGCTAGGCCAGGCCGTTGGCCGAGTGGCTCAGGCCACGGCGGAAGACAGCACGCTGAAGGCCGACATTGCCCAGATCGTCGCGTCGGAGCCCGCTCACACCAAGCCGCTGACTTACTACTACGAGATCGCGATCGACCCTTACTACTCGGTCACGTCATCGACGTTCATCGGCAGCTTGCTGTCGCTGCTCGGGATGAAGAGCATCGCCGACGCAATCACCGGACCCGCTGCGGCAGACGGCTACCCGACGCTGTCGGCTGAGTTCATCCTGAAGGCGAACCCCGACTACATCATCCTGGCCGACACCGGACCGAGCGGCGGTGGCCAGGACGCAGCGACGGTCAGCAGCCGACCGGGCTGGTCAGTGCTGGCCGCGGTGAAAGATAAGCACATCATCTTGCTCAACGCCGACATTGCGTCCCGCTGGGGCCCGCGGATCGTAGACCTGCTGCGGACGGTGGCAGCTGGCATCAAGTCCGGGTCGTAGTGACGGCAACCCGACGGCGCGAACGGCGCGAGCGCCTCGAACCGGCCCTCGCACCGGATGAGGCTGAGCCGCAAGCCCGACACCCTGTCAGTTTGGCTGGCACGAAACTGTTCAAAAGGGACCGTGAATCCAGTCAAACTGCCAGGGTGTCGCGCCCGGGCCAGGCCGCGGGCAACGCCAAACAAGTGCGGCCGAGCCGGGCGATCGCCCTGGCCGGCCTGATTCTGCTCATCGCGGTCCTGATCGGGGTGGCAGTCGGCCCGGCCGGCCTGACCGTGCCACAGGTCCTCGCCGCGCTGGCGACCCGGTTGCCCTGGCACCCGCACGTCGCGGCGTCCGCGCTCAATACCGCGATCGTGTGGGAGATCAGGATGCCCAGGGTCGTTCTGGGCGTTCTCGTCGGCTCGATGCTGGCCGGCGGGGGCGCCTCCTACCAGGGCATCTTCCGCAACCCCCTGGCAGACCCTTATCTGCTCGGGGTGGCCGCGGGCGGCGGGCTGGGCGCGACCATCGTGGTGGTATCCGGCGGCAGCATGGCACTGATGCCGCCCGCCGCGTTCGCAGGCGCGGCTGGCGCCGTGGCGCTGACCTACACGCTTGGGGCTAGTACTGGTCGCCGGGGCGAGTCCCCGGCGACCCGAAGCGGTACCGGCTCGATCCTGCTCGCCGGGATCGCGGTCGCCGCGCTGCTCACTGCGGTCCAGACGTACTTGCAGCAGGAGCACACGCAGACGCTGGCAACCGTGTACTCCTGGATCCTCGGCGGCCTGTCGGCGGCTACCTGGTCTCAGGTATGGCTCATCACGCCGTACGTGGCGGTGTCCGCGATAGCGCTACTCGCGCACCGGCGGCTGCTCGATGTGCTGCGCGTCGGCGAGACCGAGGCGACAAGCCTGGGCGTGAACGTCGCCAGGCTA
>Ga0187783_10003857_pt1 | contig 11072 bp, 5 predicted proteins | sample 1015_SJ02_MP02_2_FD_132471 | JGI IMG/M metagenome (GOLD analysis project Ga0187783, IMG submission 132471) | Tropical peat soil microbial communities from peatlands in Department of Meta, Colombia - 1015_SJ02_MP02_20_MG | ecosystem: Environmental > Terrestrial > Soil > Wetlands > Peat | place...
GTCCCCGGCCTCGCGGGCCAGCCGGACGTTCTCCCCGAGCGAGGCGTGGAAGATCGAAATCGACTTGGACAGCGAAATGGTCAAGTCGAAGAACAACGGGCTCTGCCGGGCTTGCCGGGTAGCTTCGGTCCGCAGTTCGTGCTTGCGTTCGGCAGTGGCGTGCGGCTCGGCGGCCAGCAGCCGGGCATAGATATCCGCGGCCTTCCGGCCGCTGGCGGGCGGCTTGCCCAGCTGGGTGCCGTCGGGGGCCTTGCGCTCGCCGAACAGCAGGTCATACGCCTCACGCTCGACCACCTGACCGGGCTCCAAGCCCAGCGCCGCAGCGCCGCGGCCCCACCAACGGCCCGGCGGCTCCCCGCCGTACTCACTGGCCTGGATGTAGTAGCTGGCCGCATCCTTGGCAGGGCCGCGGTCAACCTGCTTCCAGATGTAGTCGAGGTCATAGCCCTTGCTCAGGGTCGCGACAACCGCCACCGGCTAACCCCGGCCAGCCGCGGCGGAGCTGACCACGATCGTCAGGTGGTGCATGGGTGTGAAGCTCGAAACGGTCATGGCTTCAGAGTGGCAAACCGGCCGATCAAGATCAGAAACGAGAAACGCACTAATCCGACATAACGGGCACACGTGGTGAGTGTCCTATGTAGAGAAGTTGAGGCATTGCCAGCGCGCCTGAAGCATTTGGGGGCGCTGCAATTAGGCCGATTGCTTGGGCCCGCAGGTGCCGCCGGGTGGAGCCTAGCCGATTTCTTCCAGGCTGCGGTTACCGTTCCGTTTCGCATAGCCGCGCCAAGGCCTCGGCCAGGGTGCGGAGTTCAGCCGGACCGGTTTCGTCTAGCGACGCCTTGCGGATGGCATCCGGCATGAGGGAGGACCTCTTCTTAGCTACGCCAAGCGTCGTCTCAAAGTCTTCTGGGAATTCCAGCAGTATGCCGACGGGGTTGTCGCGTGCGGCGTCCCTGACCGCCTGCACGTTAGCGGCGACCGAGGGATCGGCGGCCGCCTTGGCGGCGTCGCCGTCCATGACGGCCAGGTAGCGCAGGCCTAGCTCGCCGCAGAACCGGATATAGTCGGGCAGGTTGTCCCGGCTGCCGCAGTCAGCGACGGCGACGTTCAGCTCGTGCAGGTCTAGATTCAGCCGTTCAGCTAGGCATGTCACCGTCTCGATGTCGGTCTCTCCTTCGCACAAGACAGCGCGCCAGGCGAAGGGCAGATTCTGGTTGCCCTTGGCGCGCAGTTTGCGGGTCAGTTTCTGACGGCGGGCCTCGCTGAGGCTGAACGGGATCGTGGCTTGGCTGCGGTCCCGGTCGAAGCGGATGATCTGCACGTCATCGAGATCCGGCGCCAGGGGTAGCAAGTGGGCCGAGTGGGTGATGATGACGAACTGGGCTGCTGCGTGCTGCAGGTACTGGCGCACCTGGTGCTGCAGCGTCGGGTGCAGCGCAACGGCGGGCTCATCCAACATGACCACGGACTCGTCCCCCGTCAGGACGGATGCCAGGAGCAGTGCCTCCCACGCCCCCGCGCCGGCGAACTCGATCGGCACCTCCGGCTGCACGCCCTCGTTGCCGACCTGCGTGGAGCCGACGGTGACCATCACGAGCGGCACGACTTCCGGGGCTGGAGTCGTTTGGCCTGAACCAGGTGACGGGAACTCCGGGGCGACCTGGATCATGGTGACCTCCAGCGACCTGCCCTGGGTGAACCGGGCGAAGAGCCTGCGGATCTCCTGATAGCGGCGGCGTTCGGGCGGAGTGCCCATCTTGAGACGGAACAGCATGTCGGGCAGGCGGCCCTCGCCGCTCGGGATCAGCGTCTGGGCTTCTCCGGACCAGCCATGCCGCTGGGTAGGCAGCAGCCTGCTGTCGCTGGTCTGCAACACAGTACGGCGGAAGATAACCGCAAAAGGCCGACCGAGGTTGTAATGCCGTCCCGGATCACCGGCGGTCAGCGAGATACCGGCCAGCTCAGCGAACCGGCGGTGCGTCTGAGGCGGTGGCAGCTTCAGGTCCAGCGCACACCGGACGGCATGCCCTTCATTAGGCAGCAGGTCCAGCAGGGAGAACGGGCTCTCCGGCGCGCCTGGTGGGTTAGTCTGGCCTGCAGGAGGCGGGCTGGTCAGTCCGGTCGCGACATCGACAGACTGCAGCTGGCCTGCGTCACCGGTCCGGACCAGGGCGTCGCGCAAGCCGCCCAGGATGCCCCACTGGTAGCGGTGCTCGTGCTGATCGTGGCCGACCGCGGTGAACTCCACCGCACATTGCCACGTACCGTCCTCGGTGCCTGGATGGCTGACCACGATCTCCCCCAGCATCAACGGCGCGAGCTTGTCCTCGGTGATCTCGCGAGCCGCCCAGTCGTCAAGTTCGGAGGTGTCCTGCAGCGTCCAGGTGCCAAGGATGTGCCCGACGATAGCGGCCCGCACGAACGCGACAATGAGCGTTCGTTCAGCCGGATCGGTGAGCTGGAAGCCGACCCGGACCTCGACCGCGCGGGAGCGATACCCGATATGCCTGGCCGCGAGGAACGTGGCCAGGAAGGCACGGAGATCCCGCGTGTCGTTATCGGCAGACTCGATAGCGCGCCGACACAGCTCGACCAGCCGCAGCAGGTTGCTCTTCCCGGCGCCTCCCGGCCCGACGACCACAGTGAGCCGACGTCCAAGATCCAACGCGAAATCTCCGAACGACAGCACGCCGCGTGCGGCTACCAGGCGAATCCGCATCGGTCACGCTCCCTGCGAAGACACATCCCTTGGCATTGCCTACGTCTCAGCGCAGCTGGGCCGCAAAAAGCCTACTGTCTCCCGGAAGCATGAGCTTCAGGCTACGCAGAAGATCAACACGCAGACAACACGGACAAAACGGGATTGCGCCGCGAATGGCGGCATGATTGCTGATCATGCCGTGCACGCTTAGTGATCAGCAAAATGCAGGTGAGCTGAGTCATCTAGCTGGCGATGGTCTAGGCGCTTGATGGACCGTTTCGTAACCAGCAGCTCATACCATCGACGGCGCCCCAATTGGGCAGAACAGGCTCGGTTAGCGCTCTTCGCGATTGCGTAGCGTGATAAGCAAGATATTGTTATTGGCCCGAACAATTTTCAGATCGCCGATTCGGCGTCGACCATAGTCGGCACATGACGGACGCGTGCCGTGCGCAGATAAGCCGATTCTGGTCCGACCCTCGACGCCTTTGCGATCGTACGCCCTGATCCCATTCGTCCGTCTCGGACCGGACGCGGGCGACAGCCACCGAGGCATCGCCAGCGTAGGTTGCGGCCGCCGACGGTGAAGCATTTTCCTTCCGGCGCGAGGTCCCGAGCGATATCGTTAGCATTTTGGACGCGACGCTGGGCCGTAGCATGACGCCCTGGGAAGGCCGACTGGGGCACCGGCGGCTCTGCAGAACATCCATCTCTCAGGAAGGATTTGTGATGACGCGAGTCTTTATTCTTGGCGCTGGATTCTCAAGAGAAATCAATCACGATATGCCACTCCTTGGAGATCTGCAGACAGGCGTCGAGGCGGAATTGCGCAGCAGAAAAATCGAGGTCGGTGATGATCTCGCCGCCATAGACAACGTGGAACGTTGGCTAACGGTCTTGGCCGATCCGGCGCCGTGGCTCAGCCCCTCGCAACAACTAAGGAATGCGGCATTGTTTAACGACGTGTCGCAGGCGATCCACACTGTGGTTACTGCTATGCAAATAAGGACGTCGGTCGCTCCAGCGCCGGAGTGGCTGCTGCAACTAGTCCGCTACTGGATCCGTACTGAAGCAACTGTTATTACATTCAACTATGACGGTTTGGTTGAGCTAGCATATCTCGATGTGATGGGCCCTGGAGGCGTCTACTGGCCTTGGGATCTGTACGCCGTTCCGGTTACGCCCGCGTGGCTCCGGGTCGGGGGAACCGGCCGACAACGAATGCAGACGTTCCGTCTCCTCAAGTTGCACGGCTCTCTCGATTGGTGGTATTCGGGACCTAATGCAGAACAGTCAGACCCAATATATTGGCTTGGTTGGGGCGGACACTTTGGTGAGGGGATGGCTCCGCTTTGGAACGCCTGGGGCGACTCGGAATTGGTAAAGGACAAGGTACCGATGCTGGTTCCGCCTGCAGCAACGAAGACACCCTTCTACAAGAACCAACTCCTGGCGGATCAATGGGTCCAGGCTGGCGACGCGCTTCAGCAGGCCGAGGAACTGGTGCTGATGGGTTATAGCGCACCTGCCACCGATCTCACCGTGACGAGCCTGATCGCGACCCAGTTTAAAGGAAGTGCGATAACGCCTGTTAACCGGGATGAAAAGATGATCGAGCGCGCAGCGGAGCTTGGTGATCGGCGTAATCCCTTGCACGTCGTCGAGGAGTATGTCGGCGACCTCGCATTGAAGCGATGGACCGACACATTCGCATCTTAAGCTGACATGCAGCGGTGTAATCTGTAACCTCAATGCCCCTCCACCGTTCAACGCGACGATTCCCCCGCGTCTCCATCATGTGCCGGAATGGCCGGTTATGTCGCAGCATTAGCACCCTGCGGCCTGAAGGCATTGCTACACATTAGACGAACATCGCATGAGTGCTGTGACCCACGGTTGTTGCGGTAAGCGACAGGCGTTCCAGATGGCCAGCGAACCGAGCACCGATTCCGTGCGGCCCGTACTCACGCCGGTAGAGTAGTGTGCTGGCGCGCAGAGCATGCAATTTGGCGTGCTGCGGAGGCATTACAGACTCGTCAGGAAGGCTCAACGGGACGTCATCGGGCGTGTGTGACTTCTTCGGAATCGCGTGCACGTATCGAGGGTCGATTCCATGTGGTTATATTCTCGGCGGCAGCTCGTTATGAGGATCACCTCGGAGATGTGTCACGACCCGAACTTGCGGTATCTTGCCAAACCGCCATGTATGCCCAGCCGTCGCTTTAAGCAATTGATCGATCTGCCTCTTGTCCCATGGTTCCACCGCCGTGGTAGCAAGCACGATCTCGTCTGCGCCGAGGAGGCCACCGATGCGCAGCAGCTTTTCGATGGCCTGGTTGCCTTCCCTTCTGGTGCCGAGGGTAGCGACACGCTTTGCCTCGCCGACTACTAGCCGGCCGTCCACCAGGGCGGCGATGTCGATCTCATCAGGCTCAAGGCCGGGGCGGCAGAAGTCCAGTTCGGCGATGTCTTCGAAACTGCGGGCGGTGTTTGCGAGTGCCAGGCCGGCCAGGAACGGAACGTCGCCGTCTTGCTCGAGAAGTTCTCGCACTGCCCCGTGCAGATCGTAGTACCACTCAGGCTCTCCCTGTTCAGATCGCCATGCCGCAGTTACATGAGCGAGTGCACCGCACCGTGGGCAGATGTTACTCTCGCTGAGCAACTCGATCCGGTAGAAAGCTCGGCGCTCACACTCGCTGCATGGCACGATCAGGCCTCGGTGCAAGACGTTGATGCGCAGCAGGTGGTTGAGCCGGTTGCGGATCTCGCTGATCGTCATCTCGGGGAGCATGCGAACCGCGGCGGCGGCGGTGAGATAGCCCTCGTTCGGTGTTAGCCGCACTCCGTCGCCCTTGCTGTAGGCCTCGGTGTCTGAAGAACCCGACGGTTTGAACTCGCGCAGGAAGGCGTCCAGCGCGAGCAGGTCCCGGGCGACTGCTGACCGGCTTCCCCACAGCCGGGTGAGGATCATCGCCCGGCGGCCGGCCTGAGATAGCCGGACGTCTGTACCGGGCTGTTCTTGAACCGTGAGCGCCTCAATCCAGCCGCGGAGCCCCAGCACATGCAGGCGCGGTTTGGTGATCGACTGCTCGAGGGTCGCGCCGCCCGGCACGAACAGCATGTTCATCGGGTTGAAGGAAATACCATCCCGGCCGCTGCGCAGGACCGTCGCGGGGAAGGCGTCATCATCGGCGAGGACCGATCTCCCGCTCAGGTTGCGCCCGGCCGGCATGCGCGGCGGGTGCACCTCGATATCGACCTCCCAGAAGGGACGCCGCGGGCCGCTAAGTTGTTCGCTGCTCGGGGTGTGCGCTGGGATGGGCAGCAGGAACTCAAACCCGTCGCGGCCGTCGGCACGCGTCGGGGAGGTGAACGGCAGATCGTAGTCTCCAGGCGCGCATGCGAGATACGTGGGAGTGCCGAGCTCCAGCCGGTCTGCGGGCATAACTTCGGGCGCGTCACCGCCGCTGCCGTACCACGCCTGGACGGTCTCCGATCCGGTCGCCTGCACTACGTCGTTGAGCTGCTGCTCCGAGAGGGAAATGCTCGTGACGATTGGCGGGTGTCCGGATAGACGGGCAGCGCGGATCAGGTCGCGGTAGCTCTCCTGCAGCGGCCACTGCAGGTCTGTGTTCTGCACCCATTCAGCGGGCACCCAGGTCGTCGGCCCGTGCATGCGGTCCAGGGCGAGGGCCAGGGCGAGGTCCTCGGCCGTGGAGCCGATAACCGCGACCGGCCGGGCGGCCGGTCCGCCCTTGCCGATCTTCACTAGTCCGGTCTGCGTGAGGTCCCAGGCCGTGGTCAGGCCGCGGAACGCCAGGCCGGGCCGGTCTGGTCGGCTGGACAGCGCGTGGTTAATGTACCGGTGCGGGAGCCGATCGGTCACGCTGTCAACCTCATAGCCCAGAGGCACCGGCGGTTTAGCCGGGTAACCGGCGCGCATACCCAGCGCCAGAGTCAGCAGCGGATCCAGTCCTTCAGGAATCACGAAATCTGCTCGCGGGCTACCGCCAAGCACCGATGCCAGGCTGTGTCCGTCCCTCTCGTCGAGCGGCGTCAGCGCTCGCATGGGCCGGGATTTGCCCAGCTCTTCAAGATTGTCGTGATAAGGGCTGCACAGGTTCGCGCCGATATCCTCGCCTAGGCCTTCCCGCACGACCTGCTCGGCGAAAGCCTGCTGTCCGATCAGTGCAGCAGCCTGGCCGGGGTCAGCGGGCCAGCCCATATAGTGACGTGCGTGCCAGCCCGGCTCCAGGGCTTCGATGTCCCCGTGTGTCCACAGCACGTCTAGCAGATAGTCCGGGTCATAGGCACCAAGGATGCGCGCCAGCACGGGATGAAGGTCGCCCAGGCCGCGCGGAAGATAGATGAAGCCGTAACCGCCCCACCAATCGGCCGCCATCCACATGGCCAGCGCGAACATGGACTGCCAATGGTGTGCTGACTCGAACCTGATAGCCACCCTGGGTGCACGCAGGCCAATGCGAGCCGAGTGATAGCCCTGCATTCCCTCGGGTTCGACGACACCGTACTCCTTCACCCATACAGCATCCCATCCCAGGCGATATGCTCCGCTGTCTGCAAGCGATGACGGCCAGTCCACCAGGGCACTACCTGGGAGTTTGCCGTGACCGGCTGATGTCGAGCGACCCGGTTGGGATGTCCGACAAGGCATGGTCCATCACGGCGAGCAATCGGATTTGCGCTCCTACCCAGGTGTCAGCGGTACTGACGGCGCTGGGCGTCCAGTACACGCCGCCGCAGTTCTTCTGGCAGCGTCACGACGGCCACGGAGATACCGAGATCCTGGAACGCCCTGGCCGCCCACGACCGGCCGCCGGGCCGGAACGGGGCCGCCGCAAGCGGATCACTCAGGCAAAGGACCAGGTCCGGGCGCGGGTACAGGGTGCTAGAGATCCAGGCCAGCTTGAACGCGTCGGCCAGGACCTTATGCCGCTGCGCTGACTTGGGCGGGCCTTGGTGTGCCCAGCACTCCACCAGGACGGACCGGGCTGCGTCGGCGCCATCGACTTCGACACGCTCCCCCGAAGGAATGGTGATCGTGGCGGGATGCAGCTCTTGGCCCAGCTGAGTACCGAGCAGGTCCAGCATCACTCGTTCAGCATCACGTTGCTCCCGTGAACTGCCCGGTCGGACCTCAGAACCGCCAAGATCCGCGCGGCTGCCGCCGGGAGCACTGCTGCCGGCTGGAGTAACACTCGCCAGTGCAGGCATATGCGCTGGTTCACCGGACCGGTCACCGACCCATTCATTAACGATCTTCCCGCCGGGCCCGATCTGGCGGCGTATCGCTCCGGCATCACGTAGTGCACGGCAGATCTGGTTGACTGTCTGCCGCGGCGAGATGCCAGTCTGGTCCGCGAGCTGATCGTCATCAAGGAGCCGCGGGCTGGCGCGGATGGCTGCAATGACATGCTCGCGGTGGCTGGCCCAGCCCATAGCTGCCAGTATGCAACGCACACGCATGGCCCGGCACGTGCCGAGGGCCTCGGGCAGTCGAACGCTCGTGCGTTGATCGGGAGGCGCCGTAAGTTGCGGCTTCGCCCGGTCACGCAGATTCGGGCGCTGCCTGTTGACACATGTATAGCCGCTCAGATCAGTTCGGCCCGGCGCCCGTTGGTTGCCATGCCAGCCAGGTTGCCGAGCATTAGGCGGGACTGCGCGCGTTCTCCTGCCCCTCAACTGTCGCAGAGGGTGATGCCGCCCATGTTCACTGGGCCGTCGACGCCCGAGCGCCGAGTCGAGCGGCACCCAGGCGCGCAATGGCCCGTCAGCCCTGGCGCAACGCGCGCCATGCGGTGTCAACGGCAGATCCGGACGTGTGGGTGCCCCGGCAGGCATGCATAACTCAGCCTGTCGCACAAGCGGCGCGAGGACCTACTCGGCCCCCATATTTGGCGCCAGTGCTCCCAAGCAGCCCTAGATCTTGTGGCACCGAAGCTTCAACCTGGCTTTGTGCAACAGGCTGAACTATGCAAGCAACCGGGCGATCGGAGCCAGGCCTGCGGTACTGATCTCAGGCCTGAGTGGTACTCAAGGGCACGATCGGATGTAGTAAACAAGCTATTGGCGCGAAGCGTGGGCGCATCCGGTTATGCGCCGCTGGTCGGCTGGGCTTACGGGCGAACCCGGCGTCAGTGAACAGACCGATGTTTGTTCATGGCGGGAAGGAGCCGATCGGGCGGCCGGCCGACCCCGTGGTGGCGCCAGCGATGTCCCGGAACCGCTCGTTACCGGACAGGCATGCGGGACAGCGCGCGCACGATGATGCGGCAGAAGACATGCTCCGGATGCCTGGGCCCCGCGCGGCCCGGGCACGTTCCGCGAGCTGTACCTGGGCCAGTTCGTGGTCACGCCCGCTACCCAGGATTGACCGGATTCGCATCGATAACCCTGGTAAGACGGTTATCGCCGGGTATAAGCTGCCCGCCAGTTCCCGTCGGTGACGCTCGCCTCCCGCGATGTTTCCCGCGACGACGCCTACGGCCCGGTTATCGCGTGAGTGGGGAGAGCGTCCGATGCATCGGTCGAGCCTGCCTGGCATGGTGTCCGCTCCGGCGTCCCGGCTGCTACGCGCGGTGCCGCGGCCGGCCAGGCTGGCCCTGGCCGCCGCTGTCGGCGCGGCGGGCCTGGCCGCGGGACTTCCGCAGGCGGCGCTGGCCGCGCCGCTGAGCACCACGTTCACCTACACCGGCGCCGAGCAGACATTCACGGTCCCGGCCGGGGTCTCCAGCCTGCAGGTAGCGGCGGTAGGCGCGGCGGGAGGAAGCTCAGAGGACACTAGTTCTGCCGGGGCCGGCGGAACTGCGACCGCCACGGTGAGCGTGGTCGGCGGGCAGACGCTGTACGTCGAGGTCGGCGGTCCCGGCACGTTCAGCAACGACCTTGGCTCCGCCGTTGGTGGCTGGAACGGCGGCGGCAATCCCGGCGGTGATGTCGGTGCGGGCGGCGGCGGCGGGGCCTCCGACGTGCGGACGGTCTCGTGCGCGGCCAGCTGCGCCGGCGGGGGCAGCACAGCGTCGCTGGACTCCCGGCTGGTGGTCGCGGGCGGCGGCGGCGGCGGCGCCCAGAGTGGCTTTCTCGAGGGACCTCAACAGCCTGCCGGAGGCGCAGGCGGCCCGGCGGGCAGCGCGGGCAGCCCCGGCGATCCGGACGGCCTGGGTGAAACGGGCGGTGGCGGCGGCGGGGCAGGCACCGCCACCGGGCCCGGCGCCGGCGGCAGCGGGGGCACCACCACGGCGGCACAGGGCGTCGCCGGCCCCGAGGGCGGGCCTGGTGCGCTCGGCCAGGGCGGCACCGGCGGCTTTCTTGAGTTCCTCTGCGGCGGGGGCGGGGGTTTGTTCGCCGGCGCCGGCGGCGGCGCGGGCTGGTACGGCGGCGGTGCCGGCGGCACCGGAGCCTTCAACTGCGATTCCTCGAGCGGCGGGGGCCGTTCCGGCGCCGGTGGCGGCGGAGGTGGCTCCTCTTACGCTCCCGGCGGTACTACCGGGGTTGCTGCGGCGGGCACTGCGGCGTCTGTGACGATCACCATCGCCCCGCTGAAGGTGACCACGACGAGCCTGCCCGCCGCGACCGGGGGGCAGTCCTACACCGCGGCGCTGGCCGCGACCGGCGGCATCGCGCCGTACTCCTGGTCGGTCCCGCCCGGGATGCTCCCGCCGGGACTGTCCCTGAGTTCGGCCGGGGAGATCTCCGGGATCCCGGACGTGGCAGGCACCTACCCGTTCACCGTCACGGTGACCGACTCGGAGAACCCGCCGATGACGGCGACCAAGATGCTGTCGATCTCGGTGAGCGGGCCGGTGATCGCCAAGCTGAGACCGGATCACGGCTTCGGCGGGTCGCTGGTCCAGGTCACCGGGACCGGGCTGTCCTGCCCGCGGGCTGAGCGTTTCGCCTGCCGGGTCAGCGTGAGTTTCGGCGGTCACCGGGCGCTGGTGCTGTTCGCGTCGCCGACCGCGGTCTGGGTGATCGCGCCGCGCGGGCACGGGCTGGTGCAGGTGACGGTTACGGCGGGCGGGGTCAGCAGCCAGGCCACCGCAGCCGGGCTGTTCACCTACCAGCCGCTACCCTTCCGGCTGTAGCGGCCAGGCGGGTTGTCCGGCCGGCACCAACAGCACCCACCCGGCAGCCAGCGCCAGCACGACAGCCGCGATCCCGCCTGCCAGCCATCTGACGCTCGGTGGCCAGCTGACCTAGCGCTCCAGCACGTGCCCGACGCTAACCTCGGGCTTTCGCCTGGAATTAGCCACGCTAACGATGTGCAATGAAAAGTGCCTTTGGCCTGGGAGGATAGGGCTTGTCTAGGGTCCTGTCCGTTACCAGCCGAAGGCACCTTTGAGATGAA
>Ga0187783_10003858_pt1 | contig 11071 bp, 4 predicted proteins | sample 1015_SJ02_MP02_2_FD_132471 | JGI IMG/M metagenome (GOLD analysis project Ga0187783, IMG submission 132471) | Tropical peat soil microbial communities from peatlands in Department of Meta, Colombia - 1015_SJ02_MP02_20_MG | ecosystem: Environmental > Terrestrial > Soil > Wetlands > Peat | place...
CATCCGGAGTTTTTCATTCACGGCACAGTGGACGATCTGCACAACGATCCCGCGGCGTTTTATCAAGTGGAGTCGTCTTCCGGCGCGTACGTGATTGCGCGGGCGCGCGATCCCTACTTCCCGCCGTGGCGCGACGTCGCGCAACTGAATCACTTCAGTCCCGCGATGCGCGCGGCGCTCCTGGGCGAGCTCGAGAAAATTTCGCAACATTGCGACGGCGTGCGCTGCGACATGGCCATGCTGATTCTCAACGACATTTTTGCGCGGGTGTGGGGATCGCGGCTTGGCAACACGCCCCCGCCGCCACGGGAGTTTTGGCAAGATGCGCGCGCAGCGCTGCCGGATTTTATTTTGTTCGCGGAGTCGTACTGGAACACGGAACAGCGGTTGCTCGATCTCGGCTTCGATTACGTCTACGACAAAGAATTTTACGACTCGCTGCGCGCCAATCACGTTGACGAAGTGCGGGCAAAACTCTCCGCCGATCTGAATTATCAACATCACCTCGCGCGATTCATCGAGAATCACGACGAAGATCGCAGCGCGGTGGCATTCGGCCCGGAACGATTGCGCGCGGCGGCCACGATTGTCGCCACGTCGCCGAGCCTTCGCTTCTATCACCAGGGCCAGCTCGAGGGGCGCAAAATTCAGTTTCCGATTCAGCTTTCGCACATCGCCAACGAACCGCCGGACACCGCAATCCAAAAGTTCTACGAAAATTTATTGCGCATTACGCGTGAGGATACATTTCACTCGGGCGCATGGCGGCAATTGAATCCGGAGCCGGCGGGAGACGCCTCTGCAGGCGCGCTGATTGTGTGCGACTGGCAAACCCAGAAGAACTGGAAGCTCGTCGTGGTCAATCTTTCGGACGGCGCGGCGCAAGCGAAGATTCATCTCGGAGATCGTGTGGCCCCAGGAAAGAAATATGTGCTGGCCGATTTGCTGAACGGGAATCGCTACATTTGCGACTCGGGCGACATTCGCAGCGCCGGACTGTACGTGCGGGTTGAAGCGTACGAGGCGGATATTTTCGACGTCGCGCCCGAGTGATCCACACGCTCGACGATTTGGGTAAGAAGCTATTGGGACGACGGAACGTTTTCGTGGAGCAGCACAGCGTCGGAAACGGCGTGGCGCCGAACCACCGCGATTTGTTTGGCGTCTTGGGACCAGTCAAACGCGAAGATCGAATCGGTGGTGAATTTTGTCAACTTGTGGCCGGGCGAGCCGTCCAGCGGCTGAATCCAGATGTTGCCGACACCTTCCTCGGAAATGCCATAAGCGACAGCCTTGCCATCGGGAGTAATCGAGGTGGTATCGGTCATGTCCTGCCGAGGATCGATGTAACGGGCGCTAGAATCGGAAATGTCCGCGACATCGAGCAGGACGATTTTTCTCGAGCTAGTCTGAGCCGAAGGGTTCTCAATAATTGCAAGCGCGGCCAGCCATTTGCCATCGGGGCTGAGGTTTTGCCAGGTTGAATCTATAAACCCATTTGAAATGGCGCTTGACTTAATCATTTCCGGCGCACCGCCATCGATGGAAACCCGCATGACACGCTGGCCTACCCGGTCATGGTAGTAAGCCCATTTGCCATCCGGCGAACAGACCGGATACTGGTCAGCCGAGCTATTCGTGAGCTGCTTCGGGTGAGTGCCATCGGCGTCGACGCGCCATACGCGAAGCGCGCTGACGCCACCACGGAGAAACCAATCGACGAGGATGGGCCCGTCGTTTTTGCACGCGTCGGTCGAGCGGATGACGGCCGTCGGATCGCTCACTAGCGTCGTTTGCTGGCTGCCGTCCGGAGAAACCCTGAACAGCGCCGACAATGTAGAAACGATCAGGTTGCCGTGCGTGTCCCAATTGATTCCCCGGATCTCCGCGCCAGCGGGCAGACCGGAAACGATCGATGAATTCCCGCCGGCAGACGCGGACTGAATCGAGATCGAATCCGACCGCTGGCTCTGGATCGACACAATCGATTTTCCATCCCCGGACACGCTCAAGGAATTGTATCCGTGGGCGTCATTTGTAATCGGCCGGAACTGACCGCCGGGATAGGAAATAAACCCGATCTGCGGGCGACCTGACGAAGAGGAATCCTGAAAGATCACGAGCAAACCGTGGCCGTCCGGGTACCAGGAAAGTGCCGAAAAGGCTCGGTTCGTGAATGCGGTAAGGGGGCTGGCCTTGCCACTGGCGAGATCGAGGATGTTGATCTGCCCTTGCGAATTCCCTTCCTGAAAATTCAAGTAAGCAATGCGATTCCCGTCCGGTGACCAAGAGGGGCCAAAGCGCACCTCAGAGGTCGAGATTTCGAGGACCTTCTCATCGCTGCCATCGAGTTCGGAGGAAAGAATTCGAAATTTGCCTGGCTCGGGATCGTTCCCGCGGACGTAAAGCATCCGGCGGCCGTTGGGCGAAAATGCCGGGCCGCCGTCAACATCGCGAACCAAGAGCTGGGGCGAGCCGCCAAGGACGGGGACACGGTACACGCGAAATTCGTTGCCGGTCCGATCCACGGCCTTTCGATAGTAGAGGTAATTGCCGTCGGGAGAAAAAGCAGGGTCATGAATCGCGTAAGAATCCGGCGGGAGGACTTGCGTGTTGCTGCCGGTGGCAACGTTGCGAAGCCAGAGGCTGATTTTGCCGTTGTCGTTCATCGCGCTGAGGACGTAGCGTCCGTCGGGAGAAATGGCGGCGTCGGTGGCTTTGCCGGAACTCGTGACCTGCGTGACGGAGAAGCTTTGGAACGGAGCGGGAGCGGGCTTATGACCGAAGAGCGAATAAATTCCGTAGACAGCGGCGAGAAGCACGGCGATCGCGACGGCAATGCCAGCGGTGAGGCCGAGCTTGTGCTGTTTCGCCGCAGCAACGACGGAACTCCCCGAGGCGTGAGCGGCTTCGGCAGCCAGAGCTTGCGCGGGCGCGATCTGGGCAGCAGGGGCCGCAGCGCTCGCGGAACCGGCGGTGCCAATGGATTCGGAAACGATCGGATGCGAGCCGGAGGAAACGGCCTGAGTCGGATGAGTGCCGCTGAGGCTGCCGGCCATGACGTCGCGCTTGATGCGCTGAAGATCGGTGCGAATGTCGGAAGCGTGCTGGTAGCGAAGCTGCGGGTCTTTTTCGAGGGCCTTTTCGATCACCTCTTCGAGCTTTGGAGGCAAATCGGGATTCAAGCGCACGGGCGCGACGGGCGCGCGGCCGAGAATTGATTCGAAGATGACGGCCGTGCTTTCGCCGCGAAAAGGCAGCGAGCCGGTGGACATTTCGTAAAGCACTGTGCCAAACGAAAAAATGTCGGAGCGCGCGTCGAGTTCGCGGGCGCGCGCCTGCTCCGGCGACATATACGCAACCGTGCCGAGCGTGCTGCCGGGACTGGTGAGATGTTCGGCGGAAACGCCGGCAAAATCCTGCGTGGCCGAGCCGGACTGCGCGGAAGGCGGCGCCAGCGATTTCGCCAAACCGAAATCGAGAATCTTCACCTGGCCGCGCTTGGTGACGAAAATATTCGCAGGCTTGATATCGCGATGAATGATGCCTTCGGTGTGCGCGGCGTCGAGCGCATCGGCGATCTGAATGCCAACATCGAGCAATTGCTCGAGAGGCATCGGCTTGCCCGCGATGCGGTGCTTCAACGTCTGGCCATCGAGAAATTCCATGCCGATGAACCACTGGCCATCGCGTTCGTCAATTTCGTAGATCGTGCAGATGTTGGGATGGTTCAGCGCCGAAGCGGCGCGCGCTTCGCGGCGGAAGCGCTCGAGAGCCGTCGGATCCTGGGAAACTTCGGTGGGAAGAAATTTGATGGCGATGAAGCGGCCGAGGCTCAAATCCTCGGCTTTATAGACGACACCCATGCCGCCGCCGCCGAGTTTTTCAACGATGCGATAGTGCGAGATCGCGCGGCCGATCATGGGCTGAGCATCCGGCATGTCGCGGGAATGTTAGTGCGTGAGTGAAGGCAAGTCAACGAAAGCGAGTGAACCGCTTTTCCCCGTTCTATACGCTATCGCGTCAGCGCGATGCGGAGGGCTTTTCGGGGTACATGCGCTCGAACTCGGGATCGCCATGTAGGAAAACAAGCTCGGGATCGCGGCGCGCCCAAGTGGCGTCTTTGAAGCCGGCCTCCCAGGCCTTGCGCAATGCGTCCAGGGCTTCCGGTTTCTTTTTCAGAAGGCAGAAAGCGCAAGCGGCGTTGTAGAGAATTGACGCTTCATTGGCGCGAAGAGTGAGAGCCAGATTCAGTTCGCGTATGGATTCTTCCTCTCGTCCCACTTCCGCGTAGTACGTGCCGCAGAGAACTCGAGCTCGCGCATCTTCCGGCACCTGTTTCAGATGATTCTCAAGCGCGGCGATGAATCGCAAGACCATGGTCTTGCGGGGCTCGTGCATTTCCATGGCGCCGAGAGAATTCAGGATGGGGACATAGACGTTGAAGTCCTCGCCGCTGGCAGCGATGGCAGCTTCGGCGACGTCAATTATTTCCTGATAACGCCCGGCCGCGAACAGCGAGCGGCAGAGCAGGTAATAAGCGCCTTCGCAATCGCGCTTGCGTTCGATCGCTTTTTTGACCATGCGGACGGCTTCATCGTGGAGTTCGGCGGCGTAGAGCACCCACGCCTGGCTGACTTGCACTTCCGGCAGATCCCAACGCAGAGCGACCGCTTTGCCAGAAGCTTCCCGCGCGCGCTCGACCCAAACCTGGTCGCGGCTGAAATTGCAGAAGAACATCGCGCAAGCGTTTGCACACGCGGCGTACGCAAGAGCGAAACTTGGATCCATGCCGACGGCGTTCTCGAACATCTCGAGAGCGAATTCGAGATCCTGGCGCGTCTGGCGGCGCGCGTAACGCTTGCCTCGGAGATAAAGATCGTAGGCCTGCAGGTTTTCGGTGGGCTTGACGGCGAGAGCTTCTAGCTCCTGCGGCGAGAGAGTGACGCGCAGCGCCTCGGCAATCTTGCGGGCCATATCGTCCTGCACTTCGAAGACATCTTTCATCTCGCAATCGAAGCGCTCCGACCAGAGCGGGAAATTCGTCTGCGTGTCCACGAGCTGCAGGTTGATCCGCAGACGCGCACCGGCACGCCGCATCGTGCCCGCGAGAACGTAGGCGGCGCCGAGTTGCTCGGCAATTTGCGCGGGCGTCACAGGCTTGTCGCGAAAGGGCAAAATTGTGGGGCGGGCAAAAACACTGAGGCCGCGAATCTTGGAGAGCTCGGTGATGACGTCTTCGGTGATGCCGTCGCGAAGATATTCGTCTTCTTTCGCTCCACTTTGATTTTCGAAATACAGCACGGCAATGGATTTGGCGGACGGAGCGACGGCGACGGCGCGCGTGCCCGTCGTTACCGCGGAGTCAGACTTTTCCGGAGCGGAATGGCGATTCGAATCGAGCTCGCGTTTCAGCCGCTTGAGGCCGGCGCGCATATCTCCCGCGTGCTGATAGCGCGTTTCGCGATCCTTTTCGAGCGCGGTTTTGATGATTCGCTCAAGCTCCGCTGGAACATCCGGATTCAAGCGCGAGGCGGGAACCGCGGGGCGGTTCATGATCGCGTCGAAGATCACGCCGGAAGATTCACCGCGGAAGGGAGGAACGCCGGTGACCATCTCGTAGAGAACGACGCCGAAGGAGAAGAGATCCGAGCGGCGGTCGAGCTCCTTGGCTTTTACTTGCTCGGGAGACATATAGGCGACGGTTCCGAGCGTGCTGCCGGGACTGGTGAGATGCTCGGGCGCGACCACATCGGCGGTGTCTTGCGTGACCGACAAGGACGAAATCGGCCCCAGCGTTTTGGCGAGGCCGAAATCGAGAATCTTGGCGTGGCCGCGTTTGGTGATGAAAATGTTCGCCGGCTTGATATCGCGGTGGACGATGCCATTGGAATGAGCGGCATCAAGCGCATCGGCAATTTCGATCGAGAGATCGAGAGTTTCGTCAAGCGGCAGCGGCTTGCCCGCAATGCGGCGCTTCAGGGTTTCGCCATCGAGATACTCCATCACGAGAAACAGGCGGCCGTCGTCCTTACCGATTTCGTAGATGGTGCAGATGTTTGGATGATTGAGCGCGGAAGCGGCGCGCGCTTCACGCCGAAAACGTTCGAGGGCCTGCGGATCCTGCGCCAGATCTTCGGGCAGGAGTTTCACAGCGACGAAGCGGCCCAGCTCGGTATCTTCGGCTTTGTAGACGACGCCCATGCCGCCGTCGCCGAGCTTTTCGACGATGCGGTAGTGCGAAATCATCCGGCCGATCATTGGCGACTGGCCTGAGGACTGGTGGGATGGAGAATCCGGCATTGCGACGACATCTTAGGATGCGGACGGAAGTTAGTCAACGCGAGGAAAGCTGAATGCCTGGACATAGCGCACGGCGGGCCTGCGGCGCGAGCCAAAGGTCTCCGAGTGCTATGAGAGAATAGCGATGAAGCGGTTCGGACGCAGGAGCGACGAAGTTGACCAGTGCCTCGACCGTTTTATAGGATTCATGAACGTCTCTCCATATGAAGCTGTCTCACTGGTGGAGTCTGATGTCCTTGCCGCGATCCCGCAAATTGGCGCTCATCGCTACGGCGATCGCGGCGGTTACGGCTGGATGCTCGAGTTCGTCTCCGCCCCCGGTTTCGGTGAGCCTTACCCCTTCCGCTGCGCAGGCGATCGATCAGAGTCAAACGGTTGGAATTACCGCAACGGTGACGAACGACATGTCTGGGGAGGGCGTCTCTTGGAGCCTTAGCGGCCCAGGCTCACTGAGCGGTGGAACGCCATCATCCGTCACTTACAACTCGCCCACGACCAGCCTCGCCAGCGCCCAGCAAGCGGCGGTGACGGCGACCTCGATAGCGGATGCGACAAAGAGCGCTACGCTACAAATCACGGTCAATCCGTACCCGCAGATTCCATTTCAGTCGCTTGCAAACGGAACAGTGGGTATACCGTACAGCCAAACGATCGCGCTGACTGGGGGTACTTCCCCGTTCCAGTGGAGCATTTACGACGGTCCCATTCCCACTGGCTACGAGGTGGGTGGAGCAGTGCCAAACGGGCTGATGCTCGGCGTGAACAGCGGCACAATAAGCGGAACACCCACGGCCGCCGGGACATGGTATTTCGAAGCCACGGTAACCGATGCGGCGGGCGTGTCTGCGTCGAACGGCTTTTTGAGCGTTCAAATTAATCCCTCCGCGCCGTCAGGGAATGCCGTTCCGTTTTTGAACCAACCGCTGGTGCCGACAGCCGTGACGCCCGGCGGCGCGGGCTTTGTACTGGCAGTGAGCGGAACGGGATTTGTTTCCGGGACGACGATTGATTTCAACGGTGCGCCGCTGACGACGACTTTTGTGGACAGCGAGCATCTGACTGCGGCAGTCCCGGCGGCGGATATAGCGGACGCGGGGACAGCCGCGGTGACCGTGGCGAATCCGGGGCCCGGGGGCGGAGCCTCCAACGTGGTCTATTTCCAAGTTGCAGCCGCGGAGGCTTCGGTCAGCTTCGCGAACGCTCCGAATTCACCGCTGCAGATCTCCGAACCATTTGCAATCACAGTGGCGGACTTCAATGAGGATGGCAAACCGGACCTTGCTATTGCGGCGGGCTGGCGCGTGTATGTTGAGTTGGGGAAGGGCAACGGCACATTTGCGCCGGCATCAGGATCCCCAATTCAGGTGCCGAGTCCGCCGTACGATGATGAGCCGTCGCCCTACACGGGACCCATCACGGCGGGGGATTTCAACAACAGCGGGCATGTGGACATGGCGGTCGCGGAGATCCAGAACGAGGCGGCGGTCATTCTGTTCGGAAATGGCGACGGAACGTTTACATCCTCGTCGGCGGCATTTGCTAACGCGCAGGGGATGCCATTAACAGCGGTTGAGGCGGCAGATTTCAATGCCGATGGGAACCTCGACCTGGCAATCACGAACGAGATCTCCGGGGCCTCGCCCGTCGTTCTGGGATACGGGGCTGGTGCGTTCAACACGGCCGGGAGCCTCTACGTGGACGGCTTACCTGCGGGCGCAGCGGTTGGAGATTTCAATGGAGATGGGATACTCGATGTCGCTGTGGCGAGCGGTGGGACCGAAGCGCTTGGGGGTTCGGGAGTGGAAATATCGCTCGGGAACGGCGACGGGACATTTACATCCGCGCCCGGGTCGCCGATTTCCGTCGGTCAAAACGTCTCCGCGATCGTGACCGGTGATTTTAACGGAGATGGAAAGCTGGATCTTGCGCTGACGGATGCGGGCAGCAACACCGTAATCATCCTTTTGGGAAATGGTGATGGGACGTTTGGCGCGCCGACGACGATTCCCGTCGGAGACGACCCGGTGGCGATCGTAGCTGGAGATTTCAACAATGACGGGAACCTGGATCTGGCGACCGCAAACAACGGAGACGGCACCGTCACGCTTCTGCTTGGGAATGGAGACGGGACGTTTACGCAGGCATCGGGCTCGCCTTACGCGGCCGGGCAAGGGCCTCTCCAGCTAGTGGCGGCGGATTTTAACGGCGACGGAAAGCTCGACCTAGCCGTCGTGAACTCAGCGGCGGGGAGTGGCGTCTCGATTTTATTGCAGCAATAGTTTGCGAGTGTCAGGTCAGGAACGGGAGGACTTTTCGGGATACATTTCCTCAAAGTCTGGTTCGCCGCGAAGAATGTCGAGGGAGGGATCGCGGCGCGCCCAAGTGGCGTCTTTGAAGCCCGCTTCCCAAGCCTTGCGCAGGGTGTCCAAGGCTTCCGGCTTTCGGTTGAGAGCGCAATAGGCGCAAGCGGCGTTGTAGAGAATTGAGGCTTCGTTGACGCGCAAAGTGAGAGCGAGCTTGAGTTCGCTCAAGGCCTCGTCCGCGCGCCCCAATTGTGCATAGTACGCGCCGAGAAGGACGCGGGCCCGGGCATCCTCAGGCACTTGCTTCAGGTGATTATCGAGGGCCGCGGCGGTGCGAAGCGTCATCGTGTGCATCTTCTCGTCGTCGCCGAGAGCGTTGATCGAGTTGAGAATGGGCACGTAGACGTTGTAATCCTCGCCGCTCGCCGCGATGGCAGCTTCCGCAATATCCACGACTTCCTGGTGGCGGCCCGCGGCAAAAAGCGATCGGCAGAGCAAGTAGTAGGCGCCCTCGCAATCGCGCTTGCGCTCGATGGCCTTCTTCACCATGCGCACGGCTTCGTCGTGTAGTTCGGCGGCATAGAGCACCCACGCCTGGCTGACTTGCACTTCCGGCAGATCCCAACGCAGGGCGACGGCTTTGCCGGATGCTTCGCGGGCGCGCTCGACCCAGACTTGCTCGCGGCTGTAGTTGCAGAAAAACATCGCGCAAGCATTCGCGCAGGCGGCATAGGCGAGAGCGAAACTCGGGTCCATGTTCACGGCGTTTTCAAACATCTGAAGAGCAAACTCGAGATCCTGGCGCGTCTGGCGGCGCGCGTAACGCTTGCCGCGGAGATAGAGATCGTAGGCCTGCAGGTTTTCCGTGGGCTTGACGGCAAGAGCTTCCAGCTCTTGCGGCGAGAGCGTGACGCGGAGAGCTTCCGCAATCTTGCGCGCGATTTCGTCCTGAACTTCGAAGACGTCTTTCATTTCGCGGTCGAAGCGTTCGGACCACAGCGGAAACTCCGTGCGCGTATCAACGAGCTGCGTGCTGATACGCAAGCGCGGCCCCGAGCGGCGCAGCGTGCCGGTGAGAACATAAGCAGCACCGAGCTGCTGGCCGATTTGCGTGGGAGTGACCGGCTTGTCGCGGAACGCCAGAACGGAGGGACGCGAGAACGTGTTCAGACCGCGAATTTTCGCGAGCTCCGTGATGACGTCTTCGGTGATGCCGTCGCGCAGGTACTCGTCTTCCTTCGCGGCGCTCAAATTTTCGAAGTAGAGGACCGCGACGGACTTCGTTGTCGAGGCAGGCGCAGCCGGACGAACGACCGAGGAATCCGATTTATCCGCCGCCGGATGGCGCGTCGAATCGAAGTCGCGCTTGATTCGTTTCAGATCGGCGCGAAGCTCGGCGGCGGTTTGATAACGCAGATCGGCGTCTTTCTCAAGCGCCTGCGAGATGATTTCATCGAGCTTTACCGGGAGATCCGGATTGAGGCGAATCGCGGGCGTGGGTTTGCGGTCAAGAATCGCTTGAAAGATAAGCGCCGAGGTGTCGCCGCGGAACGGGAGCACGCCGGTCGCCATTTCGTAGAGCACGACGCCGAAGGAAAAAAGATCCGTGCGCGCGTCGAGTTCCTTGCCCTTGGCCTGCTCGGGCGACATATAGGCGATCGTGCCGATAGTGCTGCCGGGACTGGTCAGGTTTTCAAGCGCAACATTGTAGTCAACCGTCGCCTGAGATTCGGAGATGGATTCGGCATTCGCACTGGAAAGATTCTTCGCCAAACCGAAATCGAGAATTTTCGCGTGACCGCGTTTGGTGATGAAGATGTTGGCCGTCTTGATGTCGCGATGGACGATGCCCTTGGAATGTGCGGCGTCGAGCGCGTCCGCGATTTCGATGGCGATATCGAGAGATTCGTCAACGGTCATCGGCTTCCCGGAGATGCGATGCTTGAGCGTCTCCCCATCGAGGTACTGCATGACGATGAAGGGGCGCCCGTTCTCTTCGCCGATTTCGTGAATGGTACAGATGTTTGGGTGATCCAGCGCGGATGCCGCTTGCGCCTCGCGGCGGAATCGTTCGAGCGCCTGGCGGTCTTTGGCGAGCTCATCCGGAAGGAATTTCAGAGCGACGAAGCGGTGCAGGTTCGTATCTTCGGCTTTGTAAACGACGCCCATGCCGCCGCCGCCAAGTTTTTCGAGGATGCGGTAGTGCGAGACCGTGCGGCCGATCATCGGTTGGGCATCAGGCATGCGGCGAGAGATGTTAGTCCGAGGAGAGAGTCAAGTCAACGCGAGGCGGGGGTATAGGATACGAACGCGTGAAAGTACCCCACCTGAGACGCCTGCGTGTGCTAGCCCAGATCAAATGCGTGTCGAGGCTACTTTGGCTCTCGTCTGCGTCTTAAATGTATTTTTTTCGGCGAAGAGGGCTCAGTGGAAGTCGCGCTAGTTACGTTGGCCGGAGACGTGGC
>Ga0187783_10003859_pt1 | contig 11070 bp, 10 predicted proteins | sample 1015_SJ02_MP02_2_FD_132471 | JGI IMG/M metagenome (GOLD analysis project Ga0187783, IMG submission 132471) | Tropical peat soil microbial communities from peatlands in Department of Meta, Colombia - 1015_SJ02_MP02_20_MG | ecosystem: Environmental > Terrestrial > Soil > Wetlands > Peat | place...
ACGTCACCGCACCCGCCCACAAGCAGGCGCTCTGCGCGCCGCTCGTAGTAGGCCTGCTCGAGCAGATCCGTCACGCCACCTATCGGCGCGCGGCCGAGGAGATCGCGGGACCGCCGTTGTTCTTCTGCCTGGATGAGGTCGCCAACATCGCACCGATCCACGATCTCCCGGCACTTGTCTCCGAGGCGGGCGGGCAGCGCCTACACGTCCTCGCCTGCCTGCAGGACCTCTCGCAGGCGCGCGGGCGCTGGGGCGACGCCGCCGCCGACGGGTTCCTGTCGCTGTTTCAGACGAAGCTCATCCTGAGCGGCATCGCCGACAGTCGAACGCTGGAGTCCATCTCGCTGGCCCTCGGCGAATACGACCGACAGCTCGTCTCCTACACCCTCGGACGCAACCACAGTGAGAAGCTCTTCCCTGGTCCCGGGACCAAGTCCGAGAGCGTCACCTACCACACCCAGCGCCACCGGACCTTGCCCCCAGGGGAGGTCGCCCGGCTGCCCAAGGGCCACGGGCTGCTGCTGCGTGGCACCCATTGGGGCCTCTTGCGGCTAACGCCGTGGTATCGGACCGAGCCGTGGCCATCGGTGGCTCAGACCGACGGTCGCGCCGGCGCGGTGCAAGGCCTCCAACCCGCCGCATGAGCGATTATTGACCCATGGAGAACCTCCCCCGCAGCTCGAACACGCCGGCGACTAATGCCGCGGTCGACCTCTTGACCCGGATCGCGGTCGACCCTGAGAACGACGACCGGTACCCAGACGGAACGATCCTGATCCCCGCTGACTCGCCGGACGTCTCGGTGCTCATCGTCCGAGCCGTCGACGAGCGCCGACCGATGGCGCTCGTCCTGCCCGACGGCTCCGATGTCGTCTACCGGCCCCAGGACGACACGGGCCGACGCGCTTGATCGCGTAGCTGCACGCTCAGCTACGCCACCCAGCGGGCGTCAGCGAGCTCGTCTTTGTAGGTGCCTGTGGCGAGATACACGCGCAACCGCCGACCGTCTGCGATCGGCCGGATCTTGGCCACGGCCTGATCCGGCGTCCTGGCCTCCGTGGCGTAGACCTCGCGGTAGCCCGGATCGTCGGGCGAAATGTTGGGATCTGTGGCGAACACGAGGTATCCGCGGCGACGAGAGCGCTCCTCATTGGCCTTTGTGATGCGCTCGTGCTCGCGCTCGAGATCCTCTGCCCACGCGAAGAGGTCGATCTGGGTGTTGGCGGCGGTGCTCATGGCGGAAATGCTCTAGATCTATGTTGCCACCAGACGGGGACGCTACACGCGATCTGGGATTCCAAACGGGCTATCCCCCGCTGGCAGCGGCAATGAAGCGCCGTAGGCCGTCGAAGTCTTGGCCGGTGTAGACGTCGAAGACCTTCTGGTTGACGCGCTCGTAGGCCCAGTTGCGGCCAGCGAGGCGGCTCGCGTCTTCGCACCAGCGGCGGGCACGGCGGTCCTTGAGCGGGACGTCGGGGTCCTCCTGGCCCTTGGTCTCTACGATCAGGCAGCTGTCGTCTTCCAGGCGTACGACGAAGTCTGGATAGTAGTAGCGCAGCGCGCCGGCCTGGGAGATGTACTCGAGGGCAAAGCGGCTGTGCATCGTGAGCTTGGCCCAGGCGGCGACATCCTCGGTGCGATCAAGGAACGCGGCGAAGCGCGCCTCCAGTGCGTTGTCGACGGGCGTGACGTTGAAGACGGTGTGTTGACCGTCGACGGTCTGGCGCGACCAAGGGAACGGCGGGGTGTCGGAGACCCGGAAGGCGCTCTCTGTGATCGTGGGCTCGTGCTCGGTGATCGCGAGGGCTTTGATGGCCTGGCCGAACGATCCGACGACAAGCGCCTGCGCGTCGTTCTCCGCCAAGCGCCGCAGGATCACCTTGTCGTCCAGCTCGACCGTGCGCTCGAAGACACGCTTGGCGAGGTAATCCCGAACCATCGGGGCGAGGGCAGCGAACGCCCCCGACAGCCGATCGATGCCTGCTGTCTTGAGCACGCTGCGCGTGTAGTAGGTGATCAACCCCGAAGGGTCCTCCGCATAGGGAATCACGAACTCATACTGCTCGATCACGCCCTTGTCGATCAGGTGCACGCCGCGATAGTGCACGTACTCGTCCGGCTTGACGTCAGGGACCGCAAGACGCTCCTTGGGATCAGGCACATCGCCCGGGCGTAACTGGCCCAGCGCCTGGTCAGAGCGCGCCAGAGCCCGCGTGAGCTGCGGGATGGTGATGTCGAAGCGGCGCTTGGCCTCGTCGGCAAAGATCGTCAGCGCCCCGCTGTCGATCTTGTTCGCCTCCTTGCGCTCGACGATCAGCCCTCCGTCAAGCTCTGCGTTCCAGAGGTTGCGAAAGGCCTCGTGCTCGATCACGACGACGCGCTCGTCAAAACCCGAGCCGGGTGGTGTCATGCGTCGCAGGCCCCGGCCGAGTGCCTGCTCGGGCAGGATCCGGTTAGCAGCGGTGAGGGCACGCAGCGTGACAATCACGCACACGTTGCGCACGTCCCAGCCCTCGCGCAGCATCAGCACGCTGACAATGCAGCGGATGCGGCTGTCCGGCCCGTCGATCTCACGCGCGGCACGCCGCGCCGCGTCCAGGTCGTTCTTCGCGATTTCTCCCGAACGGTTGGTGTGAATGACGAGCAGCTGCTCTCCACCGAACTCGGGAAGTCGTTGGAGATAGTCGCCCGCTTCGTCGGCCGCCTGCGTGTTCTCGCACATCACGAACAGCACAGGACGCTTTCCCGATGGCGAAAGCTCCTCGTGAAAGGCCCGCCAGCGCCCAACAGCTACATCGAGCCACTGTCGGTTGCGCTGAAAGGAGCTGTCGCCGAGCTCCACCTCTGCTCCCCTGACCTCACCGATCACAGGTGTCTTCACAATGCCGTCGGCGACCGCCTGAGCGAGCGGATAGTCGACGACGACGTGGCGAAAGGACTCCCCCTTCTCGTACCTAGGCGTCGCCGAGAAGTCGAGCTGGGAGACCACACCGGCCCCGGAGTCCTCCGCAGCTTTCTCACGCAGCTCGTCGTGGAGTCGCTCGATCGTCTGGTTCCACTTGAGCTTCTCATCGTGCACGTGGTGGGCCTCGTCGTTGAGGACCATCACGCGACCGCGCTGTACGATCGCGTCGAAGAGCCTCTCGGCTGAGGAAGCATCGACGTCGCGGTTGACGCGCGGTCCAACCATCGCCTCGACCGGGTTCGGTGCGTTCTTGCTTTTTCCGCGCCCCGTCGACGGTTCGTAAAGTCGCTGGATGTTCGTTAGATAGAGGACGCCGCAAGTGGTGACCGAAGACAGCTCATCCTGTAGGAATACGGCAAGGTCGAAGTCGTGAGTCCACTCGGGCGGGACGAGCGGATCGCGTCTAAAGGTCGCGCCATCGCCGAAGTCGGCCTTCAGGCGCTCGAAGACGATCAGGTTGGGGGCGAGCACGAGGAACGAGCTCGTCATGGGCGAGTCTTCCTCATACAAGGCGTGGAAGTAAGACCACACAACACAGAGGCTCATCGCCATGGTCTTGCCGGAACCGGTGGCCATCTTCATCGCGAGTCGCTGGCGCCGTGACTCGCCTGGCCGAATGACCATCGGGTGCTCGGCGAACTCAAGGAGATCCTTCACTCCTTCTACCCGCTCGATCTCACTCAAGTAGATGAACGTCTCGACTGCCTCGCGCTGGCAAAAGTAGAAGCTGAACGGTTCGCCCTCCTCGGTTCGATGCTCGTCAGCGAACCAGAAGCCCAGGAGACGCCGAGATGTGGCGGAGGCGCCGGGGTAGGTCTGAGCACGCCATGCGTCCACCCGCGCCCTCACTCCGTTGACTGCATACGTTCCCTCGCTTAGCTTGCGACGATCGGGCACCACGTAAGGGTCGACGCGACCTTCCGAAGTCTTCGCGGCTGTCACTTGATGCGAACCTCGGCAAGCTTGGTGGTGTCGTTGCCGAAGATGTCGATGATCTTTACGACGATCGCGTAGCTGCCAGCCTTCGGGGACTCATGCCAGTCACTCTGCGTCGCGAGCGCCGGATCTTCACGTGTCCGATACGCCTGCCACTGGTTGCGGAAAATATCATCGCTGAAGTCGAAGTCCACCGACCAGTAGTCGATGAGATCGGGCCAAGATGAGAGACTCTCTCGGACCTTAGGCGGAATCAGATCCTCGCTAGGTATCGCGAAGTCCTTGAGCACCACGCATGCCTCATGGCCTTTGCGGCGAACGTCTAAGTCGACAAAGGCGAGCTCAAAGAAACGGACAGCGTCGGCCTCGGCAACCTGGCGTTCCATCACCTCCCGAGGGATCTGCCGCGGTCGGAGGTCCAGACCGCGGCGTCGAGCACGCTCAGAGATCGTGTCGTGCAGTCCCATCTCCCACTCCCATCCGAGGAGGTCGCACGCCTCAATGCCGTTATCGGCCATCTCGTCCATGACGTCCTCGGTCTCTTCGATAGTCACTGGCGCATCCGTTGCGCCGACGTGAACCATGCGATCGGCCTTCCGACCGTGTATGTGGATAAACCCGTCGACAGGCTCGGCGTTGTAAAAAGCGAGGATCGTGTCCAAGTATGCCCGCAGCGCGCCGTTGCCCGACTCGATCTGCCATCGCTGGCGCTCGTATGAGCCAAGATTCTTGATGTCGAACGGTTGACAGTCGGGGATGCTCAGAAGTCGCTTTCGTGTCGTGTGAATCGCGAAACGGCCAAGGTCACAGACGACCCAGCGGCGTCCCAGACGCTCCGCGCCTACTGCAGTCGTGCCTGAACCAACAAAAAAGTCCCCCACGAGATCACCAGGACTACTGGACGTCTCAATGATCCTCTCAAGGAGTGCCACCGGCTTTTGAGTCTCGTATCCGGAACGCTCCGCCGCCTGCGAGTTGATCGGAGGAATATCAGTCCACAGACTGTCGACAGTCTCACCCTCGAGCTCGTCGAGGTACCGCTTGCGCTGGATGCGCTGAGACTTGTCCTCTGGAAGATAGAGACGATCTTCAGCCTCCATCTCTTCCATGCGCTCACGTGATACTGCCCAACCATTTGCAGGCGGTGAGTAGCCCTTGTACTCATAGACAAGGTTCGCACGGTAAGAGGGGCTCGTCAGGTTATCCCGGCGATACCTTCGTCCGTCGGAATCGGTATGCGTGAACTTACTGGCGATGTACTCGGGGTTGCTTTCGGCGTATGTCGCTGAAAAGGCGTCGCGCGGCTCCGTGCGTAAAAAAGAATGCTCTCAGTTGTGACTCCAAATCGGATCGCCGCGGCAGTCGTCTCACCACGCCCTGCCTTGCGCTTCCAAATGATCTCGTTCCTGAAATTGTCCGATCCGAACACTTCATCGCACAGAACCTTCAAGTAGTGACTAACGGTCGAGCCACAATGCAGATACAAAGCACCGTCGTCGCGAAGCAGCTCATGGATAAGGATGAGCCGGTCGTAGAGCATCTGAAGATATGATTCCCTGCCCCTACCCCAGGTGTCCCGGTACGCGTGCTCCTCGAGGATCGACGGCTCCTTCACTACATCCGTCGTTCCGACCTTCATACGGATAGCGAAGTCGTCACCGGTAGCGAACGGCGGGTCGATGTAAACCAGCTTGATCTGACCGGCGTAGTTATTGAGCAAACTGCTCATCACCAGCTTGTTATCCCCCCAAATAAGTTGGCTTCGCTCAGTCGCTCCAGATTGGTCGGCATTGAAGAGGGCCCCAGCATCCCTCTCACGAGTTGCCCGAGATTCGTTGATCGTCTCGACGATCTGGAAGGGCAGCTGCAAGCGCTCAACGCGCTGGGGCTTGCTGTCCCACTCAAGGCGTACGGTCATCAGCGTCCTCGCTGAGGGGCACGAGGGTCAATAGGTTCGGACACCGAGCGGGCACGATCGTAATGATCACGAACCTACCGGTCAGGCTCGACGCCGCAAAGCCGCGGAATGGAGCAATCAGATGTCCCGAGTCTCGGAGCGGCCGCGAGTGGCGCCTGAACGCCCTCGGCTCACAAGTCCGGTTCGATCTCATCGATGAGCTGCCGCGTCGCGTCCGCACCCTGCGCGGCAAGCTCGTCACGTAGCTGGTTGCCCTGGTCTCCGGCGACCGCGCGCGCGGTGTAGGCTCCCTCAGGCCAGGTCTTGACCTCGCAGCCAAGCAGCTGCTCGATGTCGGTGATCTTCTCCCAGCTTGGATCGCGGAAGTCTCCAGGGATGGGGCGTCCGCGCGCGATGTTCATCTCCTCGCCACCGATTGAGACCGTCGTGCCTGCGTAGTTGCTCGGATCGCCTGGATTCTCGTCGAGCCCGCGGTGCACAAAGTGAACACGCGTGAAGCTCGGTGCGGCGCGGCTGCCCAGCATGTTCGAATGATGCTCGATTAGCTCGAACTCGCGACCGTCGGCAAAGAACGCCGTCTGAATGGCCGCAGCCACCATCTCGATCGCGTTCGTAACGCTCGTACCGGGAGCGTCGTCGAGCGCACCGGCGATCACGACCGGTAGCCTGCCGGGTTGCTCATAGACGCGCACGTGGCAGAGGCCCTGCGTCCCATGAAAGCCCTGATAGGGCAGTAGCGATTCCTGCGTGAGCTGCATGTCGGACTTCTACTTCGAGTGCATTCAGTCGATCTGGCTATTCGATCGTGTGGCCGAGCTCGCGGTCGCGGTCGTGTTCGGTTCGATCCTGTTCCTGCATGATGCGCCCAACGTCGCTCTCGCGCTCGGGGATGGTGATGCTCGCCTGCTCGGCGTGGCTTTCGGCCATGGCATCACCGAGTCGTTCGATCGCACCGGTGTCCATGCCCTGCTCACCGAGATCTTCGCGCGAGACATAGAGATCGGTGCGCTCTTGAGCGCGGGTGACGGCCACGTAAGCAGTCTCCCGATCGGTCTGCCAGCCCCCCGCAAGGACGAACGCGCGGTCCACAGTGCGACCCTGGGCCTTGTAGACGTGCTGCGCGTAAGACAAACGCAGGTTCTGCGACTCGTCAGCGGTCATGCTTAGCTCGCGCGGCCGAGCGCCGTGTGTCTGGATCGTCACGCCATTCTCAGGGTCGGCCTCGACGACCGAGCCAAGCGTGCCGTTCTCCACGCGCTCCTCACCGGGTTGGCGTAACGCCGCCGCGAAGATCACCTCATCACCAGCCGCGAGCCCGTACGGGCGACTGGAGAGCGCCATCTCACGAGCACCGAGCTCGCCGGCTCGTGCACGGGCGTGCTGAGCGAGTGCGTTGATCCTGTCGAGCTCGGCGTTCGAGGCGTCGGTGAGCATCACCGTGCGCCGGTCAGGGCGCTCCAGGCTGGCGGCATTCCAGTCGCTGACCATCTGCTGCGCAGCCTTTTCGCGCGTGTCAGAGATGTGGAGGCGATCATGCGCCTGATAGCTCGCGAGCGCGCGCTGGGATTGGCCATCACGGACGTTCGCCCAGGCCTCTCGCTCCCACCCGTTGCGCGCGCGGTGGACCTCGCTAAGCTGAGCCGTCGGCACGCGCTCCTGGAGGGCCGCGAACATCCCGCCGGCACCGATCGACGAGAGCTGTGCCTGGTCGCCCACGAGCAGCAGCTTGCTTTCAGTGCGGGCAGTCAGCTCGACGAGACGAGAGAGCCGCGCCGTGTCCGCCATCCCCGCCTCATCCATCACAACGACCGTCGTCGGGCCCAAGCGTGTCTGCCCGTTACTGGCTCGCGCCGTCAAGGCGTCGGTGGTCGCCGAGTACTCGAGCTTTGCATCCGCACCAAGACGCTCTGCGGTAGCGCCAGCCACCGCCGTTCCAATCACTTCATAGCCCTCCCGCTCCCAGGCTCGCGCTGCCGCCGCGATCACTGCACCCTTCCCAGTGCCAGCCTGCCCGACGAGAGCGCTTACGCCACCACGGCCGGTGATCGTCTGAAGCGCCTCGCATTGCTCAGGGCTCAACGCTGCGCCGATCTCACGCTGAACCTCCGTCCGCGCGCTGCGCAAAGACTCCTCGGAGACGGGCGCCGTCCGCGTGATCGTCCGAGAGTCCGCGACCGCGAGCGTCCGTTGCTCACGCTCCCGCAGTCCCGTGGTCGTCCACAGCCCGCCCTCGAGCGCAACCAGCTCACCTGAGCGCACGAGATGCTCAACGACGCCGTCGGCCTGTGCCGGCGTGCAGACGCCAGCGGCCAGCTCGTAGGCCCGGGCGCGCATGTCGCGGTCGGTGACCACTGAACGCTCTCTCGTCAGCTCACCAGGCAGTTCTCGCGCTAGGTCGGCCTCGCTGGGAGCCCCGAGCTCGCGTGTATGATCGCTGCCGGCGAACAGGCTCTGCGCGCGCCCTCGTGAGAGACCGTACTCCTCGCCGACGGCTCGCCAGGCCTGATCGACGTCGACGGTGACGGCGCTGGTCTTTGTGCCGCGCGTACCCACCGCGATCGAGCTCAGCTCACCTCCCTTCGGATCGCGGCCGTAACGCGTGCGGAAGGCTCGCGCCGCACGATCGATGTCCGCCGCGCGAGCCGACCAATGTTCGACGAGCTTCTCCGGCACGCCCGCGACCTCGAAGTAACGCTCGCCTCGCCCTGTCCGCCCTTGTACGTCGACCCCTAGCCGCTGGAGCCCGGATGCGAGCTCGGCCCGATACCACGCGCCATTGGCACGTGCCGAGCGGAACAGCTCTCGCGAGTCCACTGCAGCGAACTGTCCGTCTGCGCGCTCGGCACCGAGCACCACCACGTGGGAGTGCAGCTGTGGATCGGGCACGCCGCCGCGCTCCTGGTCGCGCGTCAGGCGACTAGAGGTGTGCACGAACTCGGCGGCCAGCAGACGATCTGCGGGCTCCCAGTGGAGCACACCGTCGGAGCGTATTCGCACGAGCTCAACGTCGCGCTCGATCCGCTCGATCGTCCCCGCCACCGCGTGACTGTGCGCTGCCTCGATCTGTGCGCGCTCATATGGCGACGACACTGCCCACAGAGCTGAGACGGACTTCGGAGCGCTGAACGTGAGGTCTATCCCCGCCACCCGAGAGCCGTTGCCTCCAGTCGGGCGCAGCTCGTGCCCGTCAACCGGCGAAACGCCGCGCATCACGGCGACCAGGTCATCGCGCTCCACCGGACCCTGGGGCAAGACACGAAGGCTCGCGACCATGACCGACGAACCGTGCCAGCGGCTCTGCGCTGTCGCACCGCTGAGGCCGGCCTCCTCTGCTCCCGGCCCGTCGGTGTAGTAGTCGCCGCGGGCCGATGTCGACGTCAAGTACTCGGAGTAGGCGTCGGCCGAATCAACCGCGATCTTGTGGGTCGTCTGCATCGTCGACGAACGTAACACCCGCCTTCGAACCCCACAATAAGTGTGAAACCGACAGCACCTGAAGTCCACTCGCAGCTATCAGGGTGACAAACAATTTATGTGAAAGGCAAGACACCTCGTCCCGTACCGCCGCGATGCGGGAAGCCGGGAGCGTTTCCGCGCCAGATCGTCTCGATTTTCTTGACTCTGCCCGCGTCTCTTTGTATGCACTAGATCTCCGCAAGAAAGAGCTAGTGGCCCCGGCGCAGTTGGAGCTGCCCGGGGCCGTGGCACGGAAAGGATGGACCTTCCCATGCACGCAGAACCTATCCCTTGCCCGCGCGCGCTGCCTCTGATCGAGACCGAGCGCACGGTGATGATGGTGCTTCTCTCAGGCGAGCACGACCCGTGGACGCGCGCTGATCTCCAGCGCGAGATCGCGGGAACCAAAGACGACCCGCTGGCCGTGATCGACGCGATCAACACCCTCTATGGAGCTGGGCTGGTCCACTTCACGGGCGAGCTCGTCACTCCGACGCGGCCAGCGCGGAAGATGGACGAGCTGACCGAAGGGACCATTTGAGCGAGCGAACGACGCAATACCCACCAAGAAGCACCTCGGTGCGTATAGTCTGCTCGGCTTGTCGCGCGGGTGGGCAAGCCGAGTCCGAACGGAGCGCCAAGCACCAATCGTGCCGAACTAGCATCACGGTATGGATGTGCTGAACGCACTGGTCTGTTTGAAGCCTTGCGCCAAGCAAAGCCGCGGGCCTCGAGCCCGTCATTGCCCTGCACGCAGGCACGATGACCGAGGCTGAGGACTCTCAGGAGGAGCTGCTGACGGGCGCAGGGCCCGCGTGGTTTCCGCCTCCAGACCCTGCGCCGCCAGCGCCAAACTGGCTAAACGGGCATGCGTTCCCCGCCGTCTGGCGCGACACGCTGCCGTTCACCATGGGCGGCTTGATCCTCACGCAGGAGCAGTTTCCCCGAATGATGCCGGGAGCCGCGTGGAACCCGCGGCCCGAGCCCGACTCGGTCGCTGACATCGAGCAGGCGATCGCGGCCAAGATCCACCTCGGAATGCGAACACTCGGCATTCTCGCGATAGCGCAGCTGACGGTCGTTGAGCCGCTTGATGCCGAGGTGATTCCGGACTGGGATGACGAGGACGAGCTCGGGCGCTTCCTGTCCGACGCGCGGCTTCCTGCATCGCCGATCTTCCTCGACTTCGAGGACACCGATGGTCGCCCCGTGAGGTGGGAGGAGGAGACGTGGCCATTGCCGTTCAATCTGCGCGGGGCGCTTGTTTGGGAGCGCGATGACGCGATCGCGGTGATCTCATATGGGAGCCTCGATGGCGTACACCTTTGGGGCGGCACCGACTACCAGGCCTGGGCCCGGTGGGTCTTTCTACGCGATCCCGGTGCGGCATGGCTTCAGCCCGGGCCGGGCGACTGCGTCGCGCGGGGCAGCGAGGTGGCCTCGTGGGTGGACCTTGAGACGGACTCCATCTGCGCCCATCAGTCCGCGATCGCCTACAACCTCACACGTCGTGTCGTGCGTGTGTTGTGGGCGCTCGAGCTCCTCGACGCCGAGCTGGTACCTCCGGCGCTCCCGCGGGCCGAACGGCGCCGCGCAAAACGCGCGGGACAGGCAATCGGCCTCGTGCCCGCGGGACTGCCGCGCTGGTCAGACGGGGCGGCTCCCGACGAGGAGCCCGAGGAGCCATCAGGCGCCACCGCCCAGTGCCCAGCGCCCAGCACGCACGCGCGGCTAAACGAAGCCCACTCGCAGTGGCACGAGGCGATGGATGTCTACGACGATCCGGTGGGTTTCG
>Ga0187783_10003860_pt1 | contig 11069 bp, 7 predicted proteins | sample 1015_SJ02_MP02_2_FD_132471 | JGI IMG/M metagenome (GOLD analysis project Ga0187783, IMG submission 132471) | Tropical peat soil microbial communities from peatlands in Department of Meta, Colombia - 1015_SJ02_MP02_20_MG | ecosystem: Environmental > Terrestrial > Soil > Wetlands > Peat | place...
CCGTGACCAGCCGGACCGTCTCGGCGAGTTCCGCACCGGACCTGGCGATGAGGCCGACCGCCGCGCCCGCGTCCGCCAGCGCCTGCGCCAGCACCCGCCCGATGCCGCGGCCGCCACCAGTGATCACGCTCACCGTTCCGCGCAGCCGCCCGGTGCGGGCGCGGGCGACCGGGCTTGACTGGGAGATCATCGCGACTGCCCGGTGAGCGCCGGCGGCGGCGCAGAAGCGGCCGTCCGGCCAGGATCGGCCAGCAGACGGCGCAGGATCTTGCCGGCCGGCGACCTGGGGATCTCGGTGACGAACTCGACGCGACGGACCTTCTCGTGCGGCGCCACCCGGGCAGCCACGTAGGCCATCAGGTCGTGGGCGAGCAGCCCGGTACCGTCGTCGGGCTCCCTGAGCACCACTACCGCAGTAGGGATCTCGCCTGCCTCCTCGTCGGGGCGGCCGACCACGGCTGCGTCTGCCACCGCCGGATGGGCAAGGAGGATTGCCTCAAGCACCGCCGGGGCCACCTGGCTGCCCTTGTACTTGACCAGCTCCTTGACCCGGTCGACGATCGTGAACCAGCCCTCGCGGTCGGCAACGACCACGTCCCCGGTGTGCAGCCAGCCGTCGGCATCGATGGTGGCCGCCGTGGCCTGCGGGTCATCGAGGTAACCGCGCATCGCAGCGGGCGTCCGGATCAGCATCTCCCCTGCTTGCCCAGGCTCGACCGGCAGTCCTGACGCGCAGTCCACCACCCGGGCCTGGGCGCCGGGCAGCAGCGGGCCGACCGACTCGGGGTTGCCGCTCCCGGTATCCGGCACTATGTGGGTCGCGCCGCCGAGTTCGGTCATCCCGTAGCCCTGCTTGACCCGGCAGTTCAGCCGTCGTGCGCACTCGGTGGCCAGGGCGGCGCCGAGCGGCGCGGCTGCCGACATGATCAGGCGAAGGCTGGATATGTCATATCTGGTTACGGCGGCATGCCGGGCCAGGGCGAGCACAATTGGCGGGACCACTTCCGCTCTGGTAACGCGATGCTCCTGCACAAGCCTGCAGAAGCCGTCTAGATCGAAGCGGGGCATGGTGACCACCGTGGCGCCCGCGGCCAGGCCCAGGCTGAGCGTGACCTGCAGGGCGTAGAGGTGGTAGAGCGGCAGTGCGGTGAGCAGCACGTCGTCCGGGCCGACCCGGTGCACCGCGCGGCTCTGGCACAGGCTGGCGACCAGGTTGCGGTGCGAGAGCAGCACGCCCTTGGGCAGTCCGGTCGTCCCGCTGGAGTACAGCAGCACCGCATTGTCGTCTGGATCGAGAGCCGTCAAGTCCTCCGGGTGGCCGATGTCGGACAGCGCGGCAAAAGGCGTGACCCGGCCCGTCGCCTCGGCCGCACCGAAGACGAACGTCTGACTCACCCCGGCTGCCGTGGCTGCCTCCCCTGCAGAGCCGCCGGCCAGCGCAGCCGTGGTGACCAGCCACCGGGCGCCGGAATGCGCGAGCTGACGGGCGATGTCACAAGCCGGTGCCAGCGGATTGACCGTGGTGACGAGCGTCCCGGCGGCGAGCGCGGCGTAGTAGGCGACCACGAACTCAGGGCTGTTGGGGCTGCACAGTGCGAGCACATCGCCCCTGGCCGCGCCGTATGCCGCCAGCCCGGCCGCCGCGAGGCGCACCGACCGGGCCAGCTCCGCGTAGGTCAGCACCCGCCCGGTGGGCCCGTCGATGATGGCAGGCCGCCCGCTCGCCTTGGCCCCGCCGGCAAGGACGAAGTCGTGCAACGCGACTGCCGGCAGCTGCACCTCGTCGTAAGGGCTTTCGATGATCATCTCGGTCACCTCCGTGGTCCCGCTGGTCAAGCCGATCGTCACAGCTGGCAGCCAGCCGGTACCTCGGACAGCTGACGGATATTCGAGCTCGGGTGTCGTAGCGGCTGTCGTAGCCACCCGTCGCGATGCGCACATGCCTGGTCCGGCATGTGCCCGCGGGGGCATGATCGGGGAATGACGTCCGGTGGCGGGGACAGCCTGCCTGCGGGCACGGTCAGCATGATGGTGGCTTATCCCGTGATGCCCTCGCCCGCGCTGAGCCAGGCGGTCGCGGCGGCCGCGCGCGCGCATTCCGGGACCGGCCTGGCTCGCGGCGGGCCGGGTGACGCCAGGCACATCGCAGTGTTCGCCCGCGCCTCCGACGCGGCCGCCTGTGCCCTAGCCGTCCAGCGCGCGCTCGGAGCCGAAGCGCTGGCGGCCGGGATCGCCGTGCACACCAGCCACGCTGGCGCCGGACTCGCCGGCTATTCCGGGCAGGCCGTCGAGCGGTGCGCCGCGCTCGCCCGCGCCGCCTGGGCCGGTCAGGTCCTGCTGTCGCAGGCCTGCGCCGCGCTTCTGGACGACGCCGGCCAGCCTGCGGACTGCGTCCTGACCGATCTCGGCTGGCACCGGCTGTCGGACCTCGGGGCTGCCGAGCACGTGTGGCAGCTGGGCCATCCGGACCTGCCGGCCGCTTTCCCGCCGCTGCGCTCACTGGACGCCTACCGGCACAACCTGCCGGTCGAGCTCAGCAGCTTTGTGCCCCGCGACGCCGAGCTGGCCGAGCTGACCGCACTGATCTCTGATGTCCGCCTGGTCACGCTGACCGGGTCGGGCGGCTGCGGCAAGACGCGCCTGGCCCTGCATGCTGCGGCCAGCCGGATCGGCACGCACGCCGACGGCGTGTGGCTCGCAGAGTTCGCCTCTCTTCGCGATCCCGCCCAGATCGCGGCGTCGGTCGCCGACGTGCTGCAGCTGCGGCAGCGCGGGCCGGACAGTGGCCCCGCCGAGCTGTCCGCGGCCATCGGCACGCAACAGCTGCTGCTGGTCCTCGACAACTGCGAGCACCTCATCCGATGGTGTGCCGAGCTGGCCGACTCGCTGCTCCGCGCGTGCCCGCAGCTGCGGATCCTTGCCACCAGCCGCGAGCCGCTCGGCGTGCCGGGCGAGGTCACCTGGCGAGTGCCCTCGCTGCCATTTCCCGTCGACCCGGCGCTGGTGGCGCCCGATGATCTGATCCGCTTCGAGGCCGTCGGGCTCTTCGCCGAGCGCGCGCGCCTGGCCCGCCCGCACTTTGCGCTGACGGCTGAGAACGCGGCCGCGGTGGCCGAAATCTGCGCCCGGCTCGATGGCATACCGCTGGCCATCGAGCTGGCCGCAGCCGCGACCCGGGTATTCTCGGTTGCCCAGATCGCGGCCGGGCTGCAGGACAGGTTCCGTTTGCTGACCGGCGGCGCGCGCACCGCCGTAGCGCGCCAGCAAACTCTGGAAGCGTCGGTGGCATGGAGCTACGACCTGCTGGCCGAGCCGGAGCGGGCCGCGCTCCGCCAGCTCTCGGTATTCTCTGGCGGGTTCACCCTCGCGGCCGCAGCTGCGGTCGCGATCGGCGCGGACCAGCCTGAGGACGTCCTGCCGCAGGTTTCCCAGCTCGCCGACAAGTCGCTGATCGTCGCGGCAGAGGATGGCGCCGGCGACCGGTTCCGGATGCTCGAGACAATCCGGGACTATGCTGCCGCCCGCCTGCTCGAGGCGGGCGAGGCGGCCGGTGCGCGGGCTCGTCACTTCGCATTCTTCAGCCAGGCAGTCGACCAGTTCCCGGCCGAGGATGAGGACTCTTACTGCCAGCGCCTGCGGGCCGACTACGACAACATTCGGGCTGCGCTGCGCTGGGCCGGCGGCCAGGACGACCCGGAACTGCTGCTCGGCCTGGCTAGCAGGCTCATCGTGTTCTGGTCGGCGAGCACCCATCTCGCCGAGGCCGTGCAGTGGCTGCGGAACGCCACCGAGCGCGGCCGGGACGCCGACCCAGGGCTGCGGGCCCGGGCACTAGGCGCGCTCACTCAAGTCGCCAGCCTCGCCCTGAACCTGCCGGTGGCCTTTGCCGCCGGGAACGAGGGGCTCGGCGTGCTGCGCCAGCTCGGCGACTCCGAAGGCATCGTGATGACGCTGACCAGCCTGGGGTCAAGCGCCACGCTGATCGCCGAGCCTGAAGCGGATCGCCCCTACCTGGATGAGGCAATTGCGCTGGCCGAGGAGATCGGGGACCAGCGAGCGCTCGCCTATGCGCTGGCCGTTCGCGGGCGCGCCGCCACAAGCTTCCCGGCCGATCGCCCGGCCGGGCGCGAGGCCCTGCGGCGGAGCATCGCGGTGGCCCGCCGCTGCGGCGCCCGGCATGTTGAAGGCATCGCGCTTGGCATCCTGGGCGTGCTGAGCTCGCTGGACGGCAGCCCCGCGGAGGCCATCCCGCCGCTGACCGAGGCCCTGCCGCTGCTGCGCGAGGCAGGCGATGTCTTCTTTCTGTCTCTCACCCTGATCGGACTGGTACAGAGCCTCGCGCTGTCCGGCGACCACGACGCCGCGCTGGCGCCGTGCCAGGAACTGGAGTCCATCTCGGGCCAGCTCGGCGCCGCCCAGTTGTACTTCGCGCCCTGCGCGAGGGGCTTTGCGGGGTATTCGCGCGGCGACTGGCCCGAGGCCATTCGCTCCTTCCGCGAGCAGCTCACCTTCTTCTCGCCGGTGCGCATGGGCGGGATGTGGGTCGGCCATCTAGCCTGGGCGGAATTCCTCGGCGGCCAAGCCGAGACAGCTCAGCGCCGGCTGGACGAGTTCATCGCGTCGGCCGACCCGGCCCGCATTTCCCTGGCTCTGCCCTGGGCGGTGCGGGCGGTGATCGCCCGGTCGAGCGGCGAGCACGACCTGGCTACCGAGCTGGCTCAGCAGGCGGCCGTCGCGTCGCCGGACGACCCGTTCGGGCAGAGCACGGTCATCGAGTGCCTTGCCGTGCTCGCCGCCGTCCGAGCCGATGCAGGCGAGCACGAGGTGGCGGTCCGGCTGGCCGGCGCAGTGGCAGCCTTCGCTGATGGCGCGGGCGTGCAGCAGCCGCCGTCTGTCCGGGAGGTCCTCGATCCGGCCACGCAGGCATGCCGGGATGCGCTCGGAGCCGACGGCTTCGGCTCTGCCTGGTCCCAGGGTCAGCGTCTGACGCTCGCGGAGGCAGTCAGCTACGCAACCCGCGGCCGCGGACCCAGGGCCAGGCCCGCGCAGGGCTGGGAGAGCCTGACGCCGACAGAGCTCACCGTGGCCAGAGCCGTGGCCGACGGCTTGTCCAACCCGCAGATCGCCGCCCGCATGTTCATCTCCCGGCGCACTGTCACGACGCACCTGACGAGCATCTTCCGCAAGCTCGGCATCACCTCCCGCGCGGAGCTCGCCGCGCGGGTTACCCGTCGCGAGGGTCAGTCCGCGACATCGCGGATCAAGCCGTAGTGATAGGCGGCCGGCCGCCGCAGGCCGCCTGGGACCGATGTCACACTCCGTCTGGTAGCTGCTCACCCGAGGTGCTCACCTACGATCAAGGTCATGTTGCGAGGATCTTGTGGGACCGGCTGAGGCCATCGCGATCCTCGGCGTCGGGGCTGCCGCGGGCGCGGTCAACGCGGTCGTAGGCTCGGGGTCGCTGATCACCTTCCCGACGCTGCTGGCATTCGGCTACCCGCCGGTAGTGGCGAACGTGTCCAACAACGTCGGCCTGGTCTCCGGCAACATCAGCGGAGCGGTGGGGTACCGCAGAGAGCTGGCCGGGCAGCGCTCCCGGCTGCAGCGGCTGGCCGTCTTCGCCGTGGTCGGGTCGGTGGCCGGCGCGGCGGCCCTGCTGTCGTTGCCGTCGAGCTCGTTCAAGCTGATCGTCCCGGTCCTCATCCTGATCGCCTGCGTCCTGGTCCTCGCGCAGCCCTGGCTGAGCCGCAGGATCACGGCGCGGCGGCAGCGGGATACCGCCGCGGCCGAGCATCCGGACCAGGACGGGCGGGAACGTACCAGCCCGCTGCTGGCCGCCGGGATGGCTGGCTCTGCCGCCTACGGCGGCTACTTCGGCGCCGCCCAGGGCGTGCTGGTGATCGGGCTGCTCGGCACCTTCCTCGACGAGCCTCTGCAGCGCGTCAACGCCGCCAAGAACGTGCTGGTCGCGATCGTGAACGGGTCGGCAGCCATCGTGTACATCATCTTCGCGCACGTGGCCTGGCTCGTCGTGGTGCTGATCGCGGTGGGCTCGACTCTTGGCGGCCTGCTCGGCGCGCGGTACGGACGGCGGCTGCCGCCGCTGGCGCTGCGCGTATTCGTGGTGCTGATCGGCGTGATCTCTGCCGTCAAGCTGTTGTTCTTCTAGTCCGCCTCGCTGCTCGCCGGCTCCTGCGCGCGCGGCACGGGACCGTGCGCCGCGGCCTGGCCCATCAGGCCCGCGCCGGCCGCGACCATGACCGCGACCAGCGCGGCAACGGCGAACGAGACCCGCAGCGAGGAGAGATCGGCGACACCGCCTATCACGGTCGGGGCGACCAGGCCGGCGCCGTAGCTCACCGTCGCCACGCCGGCCACGCTGACGGCGGGACTCTGGCCGGAGTGGCCGGCGGTCGCGAAGGCCAGCGGCACGACTACTGACACCCCGGCGCCGATGAGCATGAAACCCGCCAGCGCGGCGGCCGCAGCGGGCGCGACAGCTACCAGCAGGCAGCCCGCGGTGCCCAGCACCCCGCACGCCCGCACCGTGTACACGGGCCCGATCCTGGCGACGATCGCGTCGCCGCACAGCCGGCCTGCGGCCATCGTGAGCGCGAACAGTGCCGTCGCCAGAGCCGCCTCGGCCTGGCTCGTGTGCATGGTCCAGTGCATGAACAGCGCGGCCCAGGACACGGCCGCGTACTCGACGAAAATGGCCGCGAACGCGACCAGCCCGATGAGCAGGAGCAGCCCGTGCGGCCAGGCAAACCGGGGCACGTGCACCTCCGGCGCGCCAGTCCCTGGCAGGCCGGCCGCCGGCCGCGGAGCAGCGTCGCCGGCCAGCCAGAACTGGGTGATCACGCCCGTCACCGCGATGATCACCCCCGTCACCGTGAACTGCACTCGCGGGTCCACGCCTGCACGCGCGGCGACGGATCCGGCCAGGCCGCCGACGATCAACCCCACGCTCCACATCCCGTGCAGCCCGGACATGATGGAACGGCCGATCCCGTTCTCCGCCTCGACCCCGGCGGTGTTCATCGCGTTGTCCTGGGTGCCGACTGCGGCGCCCATGAGGACGAACGCCACCGCCAGCACGGCCACGTCAGGCGCGAACGCCGGCAGCACGAGGGTGGCGCCGGAGGCCGCGGTTAGCACGCACGTTGTGGGCCTGGCGCCGTATCGGTGCACGAACCTCGCCGCCAGCGGCATGGCAACGAGCGCGCCGGCCGTGGAGGCCAGGCTCACCGCGCCGATAACGCCGCTGTCGAGGTGCAGCTGGCCGGCGATCCAGGGCCAGCGAGACGACAGCGTGCCCTGCATGACGCCCATGGCCAGGAAGACGATCGCGGTAGCCCGTCCGGCCGCTGACCTGTGCATCAGCGTCCCGGCGCAGCGTTATCGAGATCAGCGTCGCCGGGAACGGGAGCGGGGGCCAGGATGCCGTCACGCACCGCCTGCTCGATCAGGCGCCGGGCAAACCGGCCGAGCTCGGCCGAGCCGTCCTCGATCAGCTCGACCTTGGCCAGCACCCGGTCAGCGGTTACGCCCTGCTCGCGCCATGCGGCCCCGCCGGCGCGGACGTCTGCCAGCATCGGCTGGAGCCGGTCGAGGGCGCGCGCGAACCGTGCCTCCGCCGTCTTCCGCTCCTCGAACTCGTCCCAGATGGCGCGCATCTCCTCCGCCTGATCGGGCGGCAGCAGCGCGAAAATCCTGTCCGCCGCGGCAAGCTCGGCAGCGTGCTGGCGGGCCTGGGCGGCAGCGTCGGCGTGCACGGACAGATCGCCGGCATCGACCTCGACCACGTCATGCAGGACCACCATGGCGAGGACCCTGGCCAGGCTGGTTCCGGCCGGCGCGTACTCGGCCAGGGCGAGCGCCATCAGCGCCAGGTGCCAGGAGTGCTCGGCGGAGTTCTCCAGCCGCGGCGGGGCGGTGAGCCGGGTATGCCGCAGGACACCCTTGAGCTTGTCGGCCTCGGCGACGAAGTCAAGCTGGCTGGACAGCCGCCCGGTGCGATGAGCCGGCCAGGAATCGGGAGTTGACACCCCTTCACCCTATGGGCGCCCGCCTGCGGTAGCCGCGTGTCGCGCGGTGGCCGAGTTAGCCCCGCTCGGCTCAGTGCAGCAGCGCGTGCAGGACCACCGACAGCGCGAACAGCGCCGCGATCAGGATCAGGACGCCCACGAGCGGCCTGGCGCGGAAAGACCGCGACGACGGGGTGGCGTAGCCACGGTCGGGCACGGGCCTGGCAGCCGCACCTCGCGCGCGCCGGTGGGAAAGCGGGCGCGGCCGGCCGGTGGCCGGCGATCCTGCCGACGTTACGGGCTGTTGCAGGCCGGCGGATTCGCGCCGGTTCCGCCATCGCTGCAGCGGCCCGCGGCCAGCGGCGGCCCGTCTGGCGGCCCGCGGCTGCCCGCCCTGCTGAGCCTGCCTAGCCGCAGCGGCGCGGGCGCGCTCCGCCGCGCTCGGCTCCTTGAAGTGCGCCTCGGACGCCAGCTCAGCCGCCACCTCGTCAAGCCGGCTGTTGATGTCGTCCGGACTGAACGGCGGCCCCTCCGGCGTGTCGCCCCTGCCTGCCATAACGAAAGTATCAGCCAATATCGCGGAAATTGGCACAGCGATATGGCCCGATAATCATTGAGATCTGAGGTCACTGCGGCACGTGGGGGCCGAAATCGGGACCCCGGTGTTACCCTCTGCAACTGCCATGTCATGCTATGTAGTGGGGGACCCAATCAGATGGAACCGGGGGGACCGGTATCACCGTTCGCCCTGGCGGCGTAATCACGCCGCCAGGGCGAATTTGCTTGTTCACCGCTGGCGCGACCTGGCCTCGTTCATGCCGCGGTTGGCGAGCGCATCGGCGCGCTCGTTGCCAGGATCGCCCGCGTGGCCTTTGACCCAGAGCCAGCGGACGTCGTGCCTGGCCGCCGCTGTATCCAGCCGCCGCCACAGGTCCTCGTTCTTCACGGCCTGCTTGGCGGCGGTCCGCCAGCCGTTGCGCTTCCAGCCCGCCAGCCAGCTGGTGACGCCGTTGCGGACGTAGCTGCTGTCGGTGTGCAGCCTGACCACTGACGGCCTGGTGAGGCTCTCCAGGGCCTTGATGGCGGCCATCAGCTCCATCCGGTTGTTGGTGGTCGGCGCGGGCTCGCCGCCGTGCAGTTCCAGCTCGTGGCCCTCATAGCGCAGCACTGCGCCCCAGCCGCCGGGGCCGGGGTTGCCACTGCATGCACCGTCGGTGTAGATCTCCACGACCTTGCCGGAATCCTGGCCCGCCATAAGCGGCAACCGTACCGTGCTCACCTGCCCCCGTGCTCATGATCAGGCGGCACGTCGAGCGCCGGATTGCGGTCGAAGAATCCCCACGGCTTGAGCCAGAACGAGGTGCGGTCCGCCGGCATCACCGGCCAGTCCTCGGGCCTGGTGATGTGGTGCAGCCCGAACACGTGCCACAGGACCACGTCGGCATCCTCGATCGGCCGGTCCTGCGCGGTCCAGGCCGGCAGGCCGTGGTCGATCAGGCTCATGTTCGGGAACTCGCCGCACGGCCAGCGCTCCTGCGGCGCGTACGCCGTCACCCACAGCGTGTGCCCGATCACCTCCGCCCGCTGGAAAGCCGGCGAGGACTGGTCGATCAGCGGCGGGAAGCTGCCGCCGGGCACCAGCCGGTAAGCCGGCCGGGTGCCGAGCCCGTTGACCGTGCGGGTCGAGGCCACGGTCCAGCCGCGCTGGGTAGCCCAGTCGTAGTCCTGGCGTCCGGCTGACTCGGTCCGCAGCGGCGTCTGCATCGTGACCAGGGCCAGCCCGTACGGGTTCTCATCGCTGACCGGCAGCGGCACGGACTCGCAGGCGTAGACCGTATTGGGCTGTCCGTCTACGTCCAGGTCCAGCCGGGCGACGATGAAGTGCTGGTGGTAGGGCGCGTAAGTGCGACGGTCCACCACCGCCCCGGTCGGCGGCTGCTGGCCCTCGGGGAAATACGACGTCACCATGACGCCGGTGGCTCGCACCTCGCACTCCACGTTTCCGTCCTGATAGAAGCGCCAGTAGATCAGGTACTCGTAATTGGCGACGGTCACGTGGAAGGAGATCACCAGCCGCCTGGCCCGGCGCACCTCCGCGCCGGTCACCTCGTCCACGTGCTTCCACAAGATCCCGTCGTCCTCCTCGTGAATGCAGATCGCGCGGGGTATGGTCCGCGGCTCGCCGCGCGAGTCGTGCACGACCGCGTCCAGGTAGTGGATCTCGCCCAGGCAGTCGCAGCCGCGCTCCAGCGAGGTGGTCATGAAGCCAAGGCCCCACTCGCCGATGTCGAAGGCGGTCCGCCGGTAGTGGTCCGGGGTGGCGTCCCGGTACGGCACGATCATCTCCGCGAACGACATCCGGTGCGCGATCGGGCGCAGCCGGCCGGCGTCGGTGAACCCGACGGTGTGCAGCACCAGCCCCTCGCGGTGGTTGAAGCCGACCCGCAGCTGCCAGTTCTGCCAGCGCAGCAGCCGCCCGTCGAGGGTGAACGACGCGCCGTCTGGCTGGCTGACCTCCAGCGGGCGGACCTCGCGCAGCGGCATCGGGATGAGCCGCGGCAGGTACTCGCCCATCACCTCGGGCCGCTGGGCGCCGCCCTCTGCCCAGTCGTCCTCAAGCTCGAGCAGCTCCATCCGGTTCAGGTCCACGACCGGGTGCAGCCCGGTGATGTGGTGCGCGTATGGGTTGCCGTCTGGGCTGCCGCGCTCCCAGACGTCTGACCAGCCCAGCCGCCGGCCGGCGTACCCGGGCGGCACCAGCGCCTCGCCGTAGGCCCAGACGTCGGTCAGCACCAGGCTGGCGTCCGTGATACCGCGCGCTGCGAGCGCCTCGGCCAGCCGCGGGTGCTGCCTGAGCATCTCGTCACACTCGTGCCACTCGTCGACGGTGATCGCGGGCTGCACGCCGGGCAGGTGCTCCCACCTGGTGATCTCGCCGCCCGGCAGGGAGACCGCAGCCCGGTAGGCCTGCCCGTCGCTGGTGTTCCAGCAGACGGCGGCGGCCGACCGCGTCCCGCTGGCCTCGGCGCCGGCGAGAGCGTC
>Ga0187783_10003861_pt1 | contig 11069 bp, 7 predicted proteins | sample 1015_SJ02_MP02_2_FD_132471 | JGI IMG/M metagenome (GOLD analysis project Ga0187783, IMG submission 132471) | Tropical peat soil microbial communities from peatlands in Department of Meta, Colombia - 1015_SJ02_MP02_20_MG | ecosystem: Environmental > Terrestrial > Soil > Wetlands > Peat | place...
GCGCTGCGAGCGAAGCCGAGTACCTGGAGATCTCCCTCACCGCGGGCATGGATCCCGGAACGGTCCGGGACCGCCTGGACGCAGCCCTGCCAGACGGGATTGACGTGATTGAGGTCGTAGATGTGGCGGAGGCACCGACACCGCCGCTCGAGGCCTCGGAATGGCGAGTTGTGCTGCCGGGAGTCGCGCCTGCAGTGGCGGCCTCGGCGGCGGAGGCGTTTCTCGCCGCCGCGCACGCGGAGGTGGATCGCCTGACCAGCAACGGAGTCCGTCGGCTCGACACCCGGGCCGCGGTGGTATCACTAGCGCTCGAGCGCGCCGCCGTGGCCGGGGACCAGGATTGTGCAACACTTCGAATGGTTGTTCGGCATCTGACACCTGCCGTGCGACCCGAGGACATCCTGGTTGCGCTTCGCCGCAGGTCGGCTATGGAACCGTCGTCACCGCCGGTAGTGACCCGGCTGGCCCAGGGCCCGCTGGCCCAGGGCTCACCGGGGACTGCGGCCGGCCCGGACCAGATCCGGGCGCTGGCCACGGCGGAGGCATCCCGGCCGGACGGGCGGGGTGCCGAACGGGGACAAGTATTGGGAACGTGCCCGGACGCGGAGACCGCCAGCCTGGCGAGCACCGCTCCGGAGAGCGCGTATGGACAGCTCCCGCGTGGCGTGGCGCGGCCCGATGAGGCCGGCTATGCCCGGGAGCCCGACGGGAGAGATTGCCCGCATGCTCGAGATCGAGCGACAGAACAGAGAGCCAGCTGATGCGTCGGCTGGACAGAACGGATCCGACGGTCCGGCTGGGTCGGCCGGATCGTCCGAGACTGGCTCGGCGCCCGCGCGCGGCCTGCTGGGCCGGGCGCGTCGAGCGGTAACGAGGCCCGCCGGCCCGCCGGCCGCCGAGCCGGCCCAGGCACAGCCGGCGTCGCAACCGGCACCGCCTCCGGCTCAGCCGGCACCGTCGGCGTCGGCGCCTGAGCCGTCGGCCGCTGGCGCTGGCCAGCCCGGTGACGGTAGCGACTCGGCCACGGGCGACCACGGCCGCGGGTCAACGCGCCGCCGGTCGTCGCGGACGCGGGCGGCGGGCGCCGATGACGCCGGCCCGGCCCGCGCCACTCCGTCCCGCGAGTCGGCAGCCGGTACGACGACCGACGACGCGACGAAGGGGGCGGGACGCGCACCGGGCCGCGCCGGACGAGCCGGGCCGGCTGACCCATCCCAGGAAGCAGCGAGTCGCGGCGGCACCGCGCCGGCGGCGCCGGCGGCCCCGGTGCCGTTCCAGCCGCCGCTGGTCATCTTCCAGGCGCCCGAGCTCACCCCGGCCCCGGCCGCGGCCAGGCAGGAGCGGCAGCCCGGCGGGGAGGGTACCGGCGACGAGGCCGACGAGGTCCGGGCGGAGGCCACCGGGGGCAGCGCCGGCCGGCGTCGTCGGCGGGGCGGTCGCGGCCGCGGAAAGGGCAGGGAAGGCACCGCGGAGGGGGCCGCGCAGGCGGCTGCCACCGGCCCGGCGGGTGAGCCGGAGACGGTGAGCCCTGAGGACGGCACCGAGGGCGACGACACCGCGCCCGCGACCGGCACCGGCAGGCGCCGCAGACGGCGGCGGCGCACCTCCGGTGCCGACGCCGACTCGGTCGTCGCAGCCTCCGGCGACGACCCGCCCAATACCGTGGTTCACGTCCGTGCACCGAGGGACAAGTCCGCCGACGTCACGGACGTCAAGGCCATCAAGGGGTCGACCCGGCTAGAGGCCAAGCGGCAGCGTCGCCGGGAGGGACGGGAGTCGGGCCGCCGCCGCCCGCCCATCATCACCGAGTCGGAGTTCCTGGCCAGGCGCGAGGCGGTCGAGCGCACGATGGTCGTGCGACAGCGAGCCGACCGGACGCAGATCGCTGTGCTCGAGGACGGCGTGCTGGTCGAGCACTACGTCGACAAGGCGAGCCACCAGTCCTACGTCGGCAACGTGTACCTGGGCAAGGTGCAGAACGTGCTGCCGTCGATGGAGGCCGCTTTCGTTGACATCGGCAAGGGCCGCAACGCCGTGCTGTATGCGGGCGAGGTCAACTTTGATGCCAGCGGCCTGGAGGGGGAGTCCAAGCGAATCGAGTCCGCACTCAAGTCCGGCCAGTCGATCCTCGTGCAGGTCACCAAGGACCCGATCGGCCACAAGGGCGCGCGGCTCACCAGTCAGGTCAGCCTGCCTGGCCGGTACCTGGTGTACGTGCCGGGCGCGAACATGACCGGGATCAGCCGCAAGCTTCCTGACACCGAGCGCAACCGGCTCAAGCAGATCCTCAAGCAGGTCATGCCGGAGAACGCCGGCGTTATCGTGCGCACCGCCGCTGAGGGTGCGTCCGCGGACGAGCTGTCGCGGGACGTGGCCCGGCTGGCCGCGCAGTGGGAGGCCATCGAGAAGAAGGCCAAGACCGCCAGCGCGCCCGACCTGCTCTACAGCGAGCCGGATCTCACCCTCCGGGTGGTCAGGGACATCTTCAACGAGGACTTCAGCAACCTGATCGTGGCCGGCGACGGCGAGTGGGACCTGGTGGAGGAGTATGTCCGCTACGTCGCCCCGCACCTGGCCAGTCGGCTGCAGCGCTGGGACGATGCGGGCGACGTGTTCGCCACGTACCGGATCGATGAGCAGATCGCCAAGGCGCTGGAGCGCAAGGTCTGGCTGCCCTCCGGTGGCTCGCTGGTCATCGACAACACCGAGGCGATGACGGTCATCGACGTCAACACCGGCAAGTTCACCGGCCAGGGCGGCAACCTCGAGCAGACCGTCACCAGGAACAACCTCGAGGCGGCCGAGGAGATCGTAGGCCAGCTGCGGCTCCGCGACGTCGGCGGCATCATCGTCATCGACTTCATCGACATGGTGCTGGAGAGCAACCGCGAGCTGGTGCTCCGCCGCCTGCTGGAGTGCCTGGCGAGGGACCGGACCAAGCACCAGGTCGCCGAGGTAACCTCGCTCGGGCTGGTTCAGATGACCCGCAAGCGCGTCGGCTCGGGGCTGCTCGAGGCGTTCTCTGTGCCGTGCGAGCACTGCAATGGCCGGGGGGTAGTCATATCCCTGGAGCCAGTCGACCATTCGCACGGCCGCGAGGCGGGCCGGGCCGCAAGTCCGGTGCCACGGCCGCCGCGCTCCGCCTCGCCGGCCGCCGCGGAGTCAGCGACCGCAGGGCCGGCCGACGAGGCAGGGCCGGCCGATCAGGCAGGGCCGGCCGACCAGGCAGGTCCGGCCGACACCGGCCAGCGGGAGGCGAACGGGTCCGGTGACGCCGAGGTGGGCCATGCCGTTGCCGGGCCGGCCGAGGCGACGTCCCCGCCGAACGGGGAGTCGTCCGGGTCCGTGGGCACCGTGGCCGAGCCGGCGGCCGCCACCGCGCGAGGTGGCCGGGGCACGGCCGCCGCGCGGTCCCGGTCGGGACGCAGCCGACGGCCGGCGAAGCCGGCTGAGCCAAAGACTCCGTCGGCGGACACCGATAAGGGAGAGCCGGGCAGCTGACCCGCCGCCGAACGCGGACGTCGGGACGGCGGTGCGGGTCTGATACTCTTATCAGTCGGCGCATGTGACAAGGGCGGACGGCCGCGCGACGTGCTGAGCGGTCGGCCCGGTGCGCACCCCTAGGCAAGCCCAGCCAGCCGGCGGTGCCGACTCGAGGATCACCCGGGTCCACCGCGTCCGGTGCGGGCTGGCGTTACGAGGAGAGGCTCTCGGTGTACGCGATCGTGCGCTGCGGTGGCAGGCAGGAGAAGGCGTCGGTCGACGACGTCCTGACCGTCGACAGGCTGGCCGGCGACGTGGGGACTAGCGTGACGCTCCCGGCCGTGCTGGTCGTCGACGACGGCAAGGTGATCAGCGATCCGGCCCAGCTGAGCTCGTACCAGGTCACCGCCGAGATCGTGGGTCCGGCCCTCGGGCCCAAGATCAACATGATCCATTACAAGAACAAGACTGGCTACCGTCGCCGCCTGGGCCACCGGCAGAAGTACACCCACGTGCGAGTGACCGGCATCGCCGCGCCGAAGGCGCGGGCCAGGTCGGCGACGAAGGGCTGATGCTCAGATGGCTCACAAGAAGGGCGCGTCGTCCAGCCGGAACGGCCGGGACTCGAACGCGCAGCGGCTTGGCGTGAAGCGATTCGGCGGGCAGATCGTAGGCGCCGGCGAGATCATCGTGCGCCAGCACGGCACCCACTTCCACCCCGGTGTCGGCGTCGGCCGCGGCGGGGATGACACCCTGTTCGCCCTGGTTGGTGGCAAGGTTCAGTTCGGCATGCGGCGCGGCCGTCGTGCCGTGAGCGTGCTGCCGGTCGAGACCGAGGCCGCGGACGCGTAGCGGCTGGGGCCGCTGAGCGACCAAGTCGCGACCTTTCACCGGCCGTATCGGCCGGCCCGCCCGATTCGGCTGGCATGTCGAGCCACGGCCGATGAAAGTTCCCGGCTGAGCGGGCGGCCGCTGACCAGAGGGGGTGGCCGTGGCGGAGTTTGCCGACGAGGCCCAGGTACAGGTCCGCGGGGGGCACGGCGGCCACGGTTGCGCCTCGGTGCACCGGGAGAAGTACAAGCCACTCGGCGGCCCGGACGGCGGCAACGGCGGGCGTGGCGGCGACGTGATCTTCGAGGTCGATCCGGGAGCCAGCACGCTGCTCGACTTCCACCGCAGGCCCGTCCGCCGAGCGGGGGACGGGAAGGCTGGTTCCGGCTCGAATCGCAACGGCGCGGACGGCGCCGATCTTGTGCTCCGGGTGCCGGACGGCACCGTCGTCAAGACCGCGGTCGGGCAGCAGCTCGCCGACCTCACCGGCGTCGGCACCCGGTACGTGGCTGCCCAGGGTGGGCGCGGCGGGCTCGGGAATGCCGCGCTGGCATCGCCGCGGCGGAAGGCTCCCGGTTTCGCGCTGCGCGGCGAGCCCGGTGTCGAGCTCGACCTGGTCCTGGAGCTGAAGACCGTGGCCGACGCGGGCCTGATCGGCTTCCCGAACGCCGGCAAGTCCTCGCTGATCGCTGCCATGTCCGCGGCCCGGCCCAAGATCGCCAGCTACCCGTTCACCACTCTCGTCCCGAACCTCGGCGTCGTCGAGGCGGGCGATGTCCAGTTCGTGGTTGCCGACGTGCCCGGACTGATCCCCGGCGCCAGCGCGGGCAGGGGCCTGGGCCTGGACTTCCTCCGGCATATCGAACGCTGCCTGGTGTTCGTCCACGTGCTGGACTGCGCCACCGAGGAGCCCGGCCGCGATCCGGTCAGCGACCTGGACGCGCTGGAGGCCGAGCTCGCCGCCTACCAGGAACAGACCGGTGCCCAGCTCGCGGACCGGCCGCGGATCGCAGCGCTCAACAAGATCGACGTACCCGCCGCCAGGGAACTGGCCGACCTCGTCGAGCCGCAGCTGGAGGCCCGCGGCCTCAGCGTGCATCGGGTTTCCGCGGCCACCACCGAGGGGCTTCGCGACCTGGCCTTCGCCATGGCGGGCGCGATCGCGGCGGCCCGGCAGGCGGCGCCGCCGCCGGAACCGACCAGGCTGGTGCTCCGCCCGCAGCCGGTGTCCGGCCCGGACTTCCAGGTGTTGTCGCTCGGGGACAACAGCTTCCGGATCGTGGGGGACAAGCCCCGCCGCTGGATCCTGCAGACCGATTTCTCCAACGACGAGGCGGTAGGCTACCTCGCCGACCGGCTGGCCAGGCTCGGCATCGAGGAGGCGCTGGCCGCGGCCGGCGCGACGCCCGGCGCCGAGGTCCTGATCGGCGAGGACGACAATTCCGTCGTGTTCGACTGGGACCCAGGGGCGCCAGCCGAGCAGGCCGCGCTCGGTCCGCGCGGCACCGACACGCGGCTGGGCTGACGGGCGGACTCGTCAGTCGCGGCGGCCCGCAGGCGTCCCGGCCACGAGATTGCCTCCCAGATAGCCGGAAATAAAAAAACGCGCTACGTTCTTGTAGCGCTTGGAAAACTTCGAATTCACCTAATGCATATCTCGCAAGAAAATAATAACAAAAAGGAGCCTGGTTGTCAAACGCGGAACTGGATCGCGAACAGGCCTACATTTCGTTGCTTTACACCCGGCTTGACGACCTGAGGGAGCGCGCCACCAGCCGGATGGCCGGCGTGCTGCGGCAGACCGGCGGTACGCACCAGGCCAGGGTGGAACGGGAGTCCTTCAGCGCCCTGTACCGTCAGCAGCTCGCTCAGCTCGACGCCGCAGAAAACGGGCTGTGCTTTGGTCGGCTCGAGTTCCGCGACGGCGAGCTCCGGTACATCGGCCGGCTCGGGATCCACTCGGAAGCCGATGATTATCAGCAGCTGCTCATGGACTGGCGAGCCGACGCAGCCCGCCCGTTCTATCTCGCGACCGCGGCATCGCCCGGCGATGTCCGGGTGCGCAGGCACATCAAGACCCGCGGCCGATCCGTGGTCGACCTAGACGACGAGGTACTCGACCTCGCCGTCGCCGACCCGTCCAGGCACGAGGGGCTAACCGGTGAGTCGGCGCTGCTCGCGGCCCTGAGCGCGAGCCGCACCGGCACCATGTCCGACATCGTCGAGACCATCCAGGCCGAGCAGGACGTGATCATCCGGGCGCCGATGGGTGGTGCGCTCGTCGTACAGGGCGGCCCCGGCACGGGCAAGACGGCCGTCGCGCTGCACCGGGCGGCCTACCTGCTCTACACCTATCGCCGCCAGCTCGACAAGCGCGGCGTCCTCGTCGTCGGACCGAACGCCACCTTTCTCCGATACATCGGCCAGGTACTGCCCTCGCTCGGCGAGACCAGCGTCCTGCTGTCGACCATCGGCGACCTGTTTCCTGGCGTCAGCGCCACCGCGGCCGAGCCGGCGGAGGTGGCCGCAGTCAAGGGCCGGGCGGAGATGGCCGGGATCATCGCGGCGGCGGTCAGGGCGCGGCAGCACGTCCCGGCTGAACCAGTCGAGATTCAGGCCGACGTCGCCCGGATCCGGCTGGTCGCGACCAGCGGCCGGGAGGACTCGCCGCGCGAGTTCGCGGCTGACGCGGGCCTGCTGCAGCTGACACCGCGGGCGATCGCGTGGGCACGGGAGCGTGCCCGCCGGTCGAGGCGGCCGCACAACCAGGCGAGGTCGATCTTCGCTCGGGAGATCATTAACGCGCTGACCAGGCAGCTGGCCGCCCGGATCGGCACGGACGTGCGAACCGGGACGCCGCTGATGGACCACGATGAGGTGGCCGACCTGCGCAGGGAGCTGCGCAGCGACCCTGCCGTCCGGTCCGCCATCGCGGAGCTGTGGCCCACCCTGACGCCGCAGCAGCTTGTGGGTGAGCTGCTGACCAAGCCGGATCGCCTGATCGCGGCCGCGCCGAAGCTGTCGCCTGCCGACCGGGTGGCGCTGTTGCGCGAGCCGGGCGCGCCCTGGACGCCGGCCGACGTGCCGCTGCTCGATGAGGCGGCCGAGCTGCTGGGCGAAGACCAGCGGGCCAGCCGGGCAGCGGCCGCGCGGGCGCGGCGGCGCGCCGAGGCCTACGCGCAGGGCGTGCTCGACATCATCAGCCGGGACGAGGAGGCCGACGAGGAGGTGCTCATGGGCGCGGATCTCATGGACGCGAGCCAACTCGCGGCCCGGTTCGAGGCGGAGCAGGACCTCACCGCGGCCGAGCGGGCGGCCGCCGACCGCACCTGGGCGTTCGGGCACGTGATCGTCGACGAGGCGCAGGAGCTGTCGCCGATGGCCTGGCGCATGGTGATGCGCCGCTGCCCGGCCCGCTCGCTCACCATCGTCGGCGACGTCGCGCAGACCGGCGACCTGTCCGGGTCGGTGTCATGGCACGATGCGCTCGATACGTATCTGTCCGATCGCTGGCGGCTTGCCCCGCTCACCGTGAACTACCGGACTCCGGCCGAGGTGATGGTGGTCGCGGCCGACGTGCTGGCCGCGATCGACCCAGCCGCAAAGCCGCCGCGCTCGGTGCGCGCGTCAGGACACCGGCCGTGGCGCCGGCAAGCTGCTCCCGACGAGCTGGCGTTGGCCGTCGCGCAGGCGGCTGCGGAGCTGTCCGATCAGGCCGGGGATGGCAAGCTCGCCGTCATCGTCCCCGCGGAGCTAGCCGCGGAGCTCGGGCAGGCCGTGGCTGCCGCGCTGCCCGGCACGGCGATCGGCGCCGACCCCGACCTGACCAGCCCCGTCGTGGTGCTGACCGTCCGGCAGGCGAAGGGGCTCGAATTTGACTGCGTGCTGATCGTCGACCCTGGTCGGCTGCTCGCCGCGTCGCCGCGCGGCCTGAACGACCTCTACGTCGCGCTCACCAGGGCGACGCGGCAGGTGGGCGTCGTGCACTCCGGCGAGCTGCCCGCGGTGCTGGGGCAACTCGACCCGGCACCGAGCCCTGCGGGCGTCGGCTGAGGCCGCCGACCTGGACAACGGCGTGTGGATCACGCGGTTCGGGCACCTGCTCGGCCTGAACGAGCTGGACCTCGGCTACCGCGTGGTGACGTCACGGGCGTGACCGTGACTCGCGGACGTCAGTCCTCGTCGTCGTCGTTTCGGCTGCCGCCCGTTCCGAACCTGTTGAACAGCCGGGTACCGGCGTCGACCGCGCCAGAGGCGACGCCGCGCACGGCCCCGATCAACGGGTCGGCGCTGCGATTCCACGAGTCCTGATACGCCTTAGCCGCTGCGCGGAACTCGTCACCCACGTTCGTGTCGCGGTCGTCGTCGCGGCGTGGGTAGTTCCCGGCCAGGATGTCGCGGTACTCGCCGTCCTGCGCCCACCGGTCCAGCTCCGCGAACCGCACCACGGCGAAGGGGTGCGTGGTGCCCTGGAGCTGGAGCAGCTTGAGCAGGCTCTCTCGGACGTCCGGAACCGCGTCGTACTCGCGCGCCTGCCGGTGAAACTCGTCGCTGCTCAGCTCGGCCAGCCGGCGGCCGCCCGCCAGCTTCATCAGCGCTCGGCGGGCCGCATCGATGTCCTGGGTCGCGAGCAGCCCGGCCCGGTCGCACGATAGCTCTGCCTTACGGTGCCACTCCTCGAGTCCCCAGATCACGGCCTTCAGCCCGATCCAGGCGAACGGCACGAGCGCGAGCCGGCTCGCGAGGTTAACCAGGTAGTAGAGCATCGTGTTGTAGACGGTGTGCCCGGACAGCACGTGGCCGAGTTCGTGCCCGATGATGAAGCGCAGCTCTTCGGCGTCATGCAGCTCGACGATGCCGCTCGTCAGCACGAGGAACGGCTTGTCGGAGCCCAGCGCCATCCCCTGCACGACCGGGGACTGAGTGATGTACAGCTCCGGCACGTGCGGCATGTCGAGGATGTAGCAGCTGTCCAGCATCGCGTGATACAGGTCAGGGAACTGCTCCTCCGACGCGCGCACGGAGCTGGCCAGGAACATCAGCCGGAGGGCCCGGTCGTTGAACAGACCCGCGAGGTTCTTCAGGATGGTGTCGAAGCCGGTCAGCTTGCGCAGTGCGACGAGCGCTGACCGGTCGGCGGGGTGCTCGTAAGCACGTGAGCTGATGCCCGGCAGGCGGATCCGGGAGCGGTCCGGCAGAGTGGTCATAGCTGTCATCGTAGGCGCCCTGGCCAGCGCCTTGGGCGATCCGTCTGGGGCTGATCGCCCGAGTGCTAGTCACGACCGCCGAACAGCCGCAGGAAGAACAGGAACACGTTGAGCGCGTCGAGGAAGATCGACGCGGCTATGAAGGGGGCCGAGGCCGCGTCCTGCGAGCGGCGCAGCCGCTGGAAGTCGAACATGGTCAGCCCGGCGAAGATCACCAGGCCGATGATCGAGAAGGCCAGATCCGCGCCGGGGATGTGCACGAAGACCAGGATGATCCCGGCCACGATGAGCGCCAGCAGAGCGAAAAACGAGATACGGCCGAGCGCCGACAGGTCGCGCCTGGTCGCGTAGCCGAACGAGCCGCAGCCGGCGATGAACAGGGCGGTCGCGCCGGCCGCCTGCCACACCGCGCGGGGGCTGGTGGTGGAGTAGTAGGTCACCACCGGACCGAGGCCGAGGCCGAGGAACAGTCCCATGAGCACCAGCAGCGCGATGCTGACGCCGCTGGAGGCGCGCCGGGCGAAGTTGAGCCCGATGAGGCACGCGAACCCGGCGATCCACCAGATGATGCTCCACCCTGGCGACAGGTCGCGGCCCGCGTAGCACCCCAGGGCAAAGCAGCCCGCGGTGAGCGCGACCAGCCACATGACGTTGCCGAACAGCGTCCGGGCCTGAACCTCAGCTGGTCCGACATAGCTGGGCGTGTACTGCACTGCAGATCCCTCCGGTCGCTCAGGCACACTGGTGCCGTCCCACGTACCTACCCGCCGCGGCTGGGTCAAGACGGGCGGAGCGGGCACTGGCGGGCGGCTCGCGCATGGATCCCGACATTCCGGGCAGTTACGGCGCCAAGGGAGGCAGTGCCGATGAGGCAGGTTAGCAGCGACCACTGGACCGCGAAAGACGTTCCCGACCAGCGCGGCCGGGTAGCGGTGATCACCGGCGGGAGTGGCGGGCTGGGGCTGGAGACGGCAAGGGTGCTGGTCGAAAACCGGGCGACCGTGGTACTCGCCGGACGCAACCAGGCCAAGCTAGCCGCCGCTGAGGCCGAGCTTCGCCGGGCTCAGCCGGATGCGGCGGTCGAGACGGCGGAGCTTGACCTCGCGTCGCTGGAGTCAATCCGCCAGGCAGCCACCGAGCTCGCCGGGCGGTTCACGACGCTCGACCTCCTGATCAACAATGCCGGCCTGATGTTCCCGCCGTACGGCCTTACCAAGGACGGCTACGAGCTGCAGTTCGGCACGAACCACCTCGGCCACTTCGCGCTGACCGGGCTGCTTATGCCCCAGCTGCTCGCGGCGCCGGGGTCACGGGTCGTCACGGTGAGCAGTAACGGGCACCGCGCCGGCCGGATGAATTTCGCCGACCTCAACTCCGCCCGGCACTATCACCGGGCGGCCGCCTACGGCAGGTCCAAGCTGGCGAACCTCATGTTCACCTATGAGCTGCAGCGCAGGCTGGCCGCTGCGAAGGCATCGACCATCGCGCTGGCAGCCCATCCCGGCACCGCCAGAACGGAGCTGACCAGGCACATGTCCGGGCTGTCCA
>Ga0187783_10003862_pt1 | contig 11068 bp, 12 predicted proteins | sample 1015_SJ02_MP02_2_FD_132471 | JGI IMG/M metagenome (GOLD analysis project Ga0187783, IMG submission 132471) | Tropical peat soil microbial communities from peatlands in Department of Meta, Colombia - 1015_SJ02_MP02_20_MG | ecosystem: Environmental > Terrestrial > Soil > Wetlands > Peat | place...
CAAAATCAAAAAAGGCTCAGAGATGTGCATCGCACTTCTCTGAGCCAAATACTTCGTCAATCCGAATTAACGGAAACGAGAATCAGGGCTCGGCCCGAACACCCGGTCAGTCCTGTGGGTCAAACATTGCGAAAACTCTTTTTGGCTACTGCCTCCAAGCAAGAGAGAGTCCCATCCCGAAAGTGAAGCGTGATTGAGCCGGCCACCTTGCGCCCTTCCAAAAAATCCCGCAGGGCAAGGAACAGTTCCTCCGGAATCTGGATCTGGCGTCCGTCCGGCGAGATCGCCATGCAGCTATCTCGAGTGGCCGCACCTCGGTTCGTACCAGGCTCTGCATTGTTCCATCGGTCTTCTTCCTTTGACATTTCCTATCGCGCTCACTACTCGTGACCGTAGCCACGGAGTAATCACCCTCATGAGAACGTCCTGTTCCGGGTCACATCTTCAGATTGTCTATGTGCTACAACTGGCGATCGCCGGGAGTCTCAAAATCCGACTCCCAAATGAATAGCAAACGTAAATGGATTTGTCGCTTCTCCTCCGGTTGGTCGATTGAAGAGAATGGGAAAATCCGCCTCCACGAAGTAGGCCTTGAGAAAACCGTTATCTGATTTAATGGGCCAACTCTTGTTTAAGAGCGGAACGAACCCAAATTGCGAGGTGTTAACGTCGAAGGCAATTCGGGTCCCGTAGGTAAAACCATGGCCTAATTTAACCAGCAGGCCCGGATCCACTCTGAGTGTCACTGAACGTGGAGACTCCTGGACCGTCGGAACCATTTCGAAATCCACTGCCAGTCTTCCGGCTCCTTTTACTGTGACTCCTATCGGAAACCCGATCGTGAAGTTGAGGAAGAGGTTGGTCGTGTTGTCGTCAGCATGCGTAACCATGGGGAACACCACCCCAACGTGACCCCCTAAGCTGTCCTGAGCAGCGGCCCTGCCGTCACAGACCTCAAGTAAAAAAAACAGCATCGCAAAAACTAAAGCCCACTGGTAGATTGTGATTGAGATCCACTTGTTTGTGGTGCTCGATTTGGTCGTCATGATCGATTATCTAGTCGCCCCTTGCTGAAATTTTCTGTTGCTTCGCACTGCGGAACGTCTTCCGAAACTGAACAGCAAATTCAACCCCCTCGAAACATGCGACGAGTCATATCCCTGTAACGCACTTCTTGTGTGCGTTAAAACGTTGCGGTCTTAGGCCATGAAACCTGTGTGATCGAACGACTAAAGAAAACAAGGAAGCGGCACGATTCTGTACAGCAGGGGCGCTATGTTGACGCTGCTGAGGTAGAAAATATTGCTGGCAATATAGAGCGCTAGATGAAAGGTGTCAATCGCCGGAAGTACATCTTTCTAATGCCTAACTCCTTCGTATAATCCATCGCATACTCGGGCTGAAACAAGCGACAGATCAGCAACTTACGAGGAACGTGGAACAAACTAAATCGTTGAAAACCATCGATGGACGGGGTTGTTGGCCCCCTTATGAAGCCTTCGATCCAACCACCGGAGCTACGTTCCTCCATCACGTTTCGACACCTTAGTCTCTGGAAAATCCAGCCGAAGCCCCGTTCTGCTACAGATGAGCACTTTCTGAGCGCCTCGGTCAATCGGGGGCTCCAAATGGAGAGGAAGCGCAGCTCGAGATATGCGTGACGCGTCATATGGGGCAACCCGTCGCCCAGCACGAAAGCTCTTTGCTACTGCTATCGGCCCGCGGACTTTTACGGCACCGCAATGTCAAGGCAATCCCGCGAAAATCAAGAATCTAAAAGGGCCGCACCCTTTGCGAAACGTCGGAACTGGAATCGATGGTGTGACCATAATTGCGGTACAACTCTTCCTTAGAATCTTCGAGGTTGCAGTGGCGGAGAATTCGTGAATAATGTTGTTATCATCGTTGAGAGGCCGAATGAAGTTTGGATGGCCTCATTTTCGTAGAAGCCCCTTCGTTGTACTCCGCCGCTCGGGACGCCACTCAGTTGTCAAAGTTTCAGGACTGGCTAAAGGTTGATCGCGTCGTCCTACACGCTATGACGGAGTAGTTAAGCCCCATTTTTTAGGAGAGGATATGCCTTCAACAGCGTTGCAGCATGAGTCAAGGCTTCAGTACGCAGTGGTTTCTGCCGATGGCGGCCGAATTGAAATACCGAAGGAGTTGTTTGGAGCGTTGTGGGATTTTATCAAAGGAAACAAGTCCAGTGGTACGGTGACCATCCAGTTCAGAAACGGCGGAGTTGCGGGGCTGGAAGCACTTGTCAAAAGAACCTACAAATAGCCATAGATTGGTTTGCTTTTACGATTCGGCATGTTCTTCCAAATTGTGCCGTCAGATAATGAACGACAGCAAACCAGCCGCACAACAGCCACGCCTGGTCGGGTTTACCTGATGAGGGTGATGAGCAATCCATCGATTGGAACTGCAAAATTTACAAACGTGGCGGAGAAAATGAACAAGAGGGGCCTGCATGCGACCGAGGTAGCCCTACAGGTTGTGGTTTGCATTTCCAGAGTTCCTTACCATTGGTCTGGATGCCCCCGAGGATTCCAACTCCCATACGCTCATCGAGAGCTCCACCGCGGCTCTGGAAACAAAGAAAATAAAGCAGTTCGCTCGGCTTTAGCCTCATGAAGCTACATTAGGAACGGATGGTTGACGGTTTTGGGACGGAGTGTTTCAGTCGTCTGCGAGTTGGCGTCAGCCCACAGCGGGGAACAAGAAAATTGCGAGAACATCCAATCTAGCCTAACCGTTCGTTCATTTGTGCCAGCCGCGAGCGGAGGCCCCAAAGAGGGGCCAACGCTCGTTGGCCAGATGCTGTTCTGAAACACTAAGGTACCGGGACCCCCACTTTGTTGGCCGTCGCGTTCAAGAGGTACCATTGGCCATTGATCTCAATCGCTGACCCATCGAGATCGACGTGACTCGTCGCCTTCCAGAGTGGCTCTCCGGTCGTAGGGTTAATGCCGACATCGAAGTAGTGGCACTCAAAGTACACGGTAGCGGTTGTACCGTTAACCTGGAAACGCGTCTTATAGGGCGGGGCTAAGGCAATCAACTTAGCTCCTGGTTTAAAGTAGCTGGCGACATACCTGTAAAGGGTACATAGGGTTCCTCGATTATCGTAATTACTGGACGGCGTCGGGCAAGTGGATGGATCGTCCAGGTTCCCACGGCCGACATACATCCCATCGACTGAGTAGGAACCGCTTTCCAAGTCCAACGTACCATCCTCTGCCCAGAGTGACAAAACCTGACGGATGCGTTGATCGACAACTTCCGAGGAGTCGCCGTCCACGTAGTTATGAACTGATACGGCTCTGTGGAACGACGCCTCAAGTTCATATAATTGTGCTATCTGTGCTTCAGTGTTAGTAGTCGTGGCTGTGTCGTCGTCAGCAACCATCAAGGTGCTCCCTAGCGTCACCATGCCAAACAGAACTACCATTGTAAGTAGTTTCATCGTCGCCTCCCTGCGGCCGGTTAGACCGGTATGTTTGTAGTGAATGAAAGTTTCGTAGTTTGAGGTAGAGCGAAACGCGCTGAGAGATTGCCCGGAAGTCTATCAATTAGGTGGCGAGGCCGTCCTTGTTCCGGAGCAAATGAAGGAACCAGCTTCCACAACATCACGGGGCACGACTGCCATCCTGGCCTCGTCGTCGTGTCCCACACGGCCGGGCGGGACACAACGCTTGGAACGTACATCAACTCAAACATCGGCATAGTGCTTCTGCGACGGCGTATGTGCCCTGGTAACTGCCTGGGACATACCCGCGCCGGGAGCGTCGAACGCCGTCTAGGTGCCGTAAGGGCTGATCAGGAACAAGTGCGCTCGAAAGTTCGCGTCATTGTGGCTGCTTGCGATCGGCCAAAATGTTAATGTTGAAGAATGCGGTGTCCTCACAACCTAGGGGCATGCCGGATGGGCATGCGTCTGGGTCAGTGAAGGTCGTGACCTTGCCCTCCGCGCTGCGTGAGAAACCGTGGTACACATGGTCCAGGGAGATTCTTAGTTCAAGACGCACTTCCCTCGCCGATTCGCTAGGCACTGCTAATTGATCAATCCTTCAAGGGCTAGTAAAGGAATACTCCTGATCGACAGCCGTAAAACGTGAAGGTATGCGCGGAGGCGATCACCGGCAGAATTCGCAAGAATGGCACCTTCCCTTTGTGCAACAGCGTCCCAGCCAAAACAGATGGGAAGTTGCTATCTAGGGGCAGCAAAAAGTAAAGCAGGAGCGAAGATGCTTGTCAAGATAAAACTCACTGCCGCGAGTGAACACTGAATGAACTACCATGTCCGGTTTCAGTCTGGGTCAAATAACGGTACGGGGTCAGAGGTACACAGCAGAACGAGATCTTTAAGGACATCGATCTTCACCAGCCTGTGACTTCTGTATCACTGCGCTCAATGTCGCAGGTTGCGTTACGAACTGTAGACCAGTAATCAGGAACTCGGTTTGGGTGGGCGCATGTCATGGATTTCGCACGGTAAAGATCGCATGCTCGAAAATCTGGGACTGCCCATGCGCATGAAGCAGGATCGTTGGGGCACGTTGATCTGAGGATTTAACGCAATCGACTCCGCAAGTCGCAAGGTGTTCCGATGAAGCGCATTTTGGGCATGTCCTGGCCCGACCGCCAAAACTTGCTGTGCTCTGTGCAACAGCTACGCCGCAATCCGTAGGCAGGCAGGTCGGCATTTATCTGCGCCTGAAGCTCGATTGCTTGTTCCCGGTGCATCACTCGTCGAGAGGGAACGCATGAGACTGCTCGTTGACGAGTGTCTCAGGGAGGAGCTGACCACACTGGCTGAAAGACGAGGTCACCTATGGACCGAAAAGCAGGGTTGGAAGGACTGGCAGTTGAAAAGTTGAAAAGCGTAATCCTCGATGGCGTACTGGACGTTCGTCAAGAAATCAGCCGGCACTTTCGCGACGGTTTTTATGTCGACCCCGACATCCATATCCTTGAAGCGGGCCAGCGAAATGACAGACAACCACCAGTCCTGCACTTGACATCGTGCCATCTCGTCTGTAAGCCTTGTGGACGTTTGGAATGAGTGCCATGGAAAATTCCATTTATCAAGAATCGCTTGTCCACTCAAAGAACCTGTCTCCCGAAAATGCGGGTGAGCTTCTTCACCTTTCGAGGGAGCAGGCACAATGGGAATGGATGAGCTTTTTTGTCCGGCGCTTGCAACCGACCGAGGTTTACAAGGCGCGCTTGGAAGGAGAAGAAGCAGCATTTGTGTTGCTTGGCGGTAGGTGTTACGTGGATTGGGGAGCGGGAACACAGCGAATCGGAAAGCGTAAGAATGTCTTCGACGGATTCCCCTATGGGCTCTATCTTTCGCCGGACAACATGGTGACGTTTACGGCAGAAACGACCTGTGAAATCGCGGAATGTAGAGTGCCTTCGCGGGGACAGTTCGTACCCCGGCTGATTACTCCCACAGATGTGGCGACCAGCCTTCGCGGTGGCGGCAATGTATCGCGACAAATTGTAGACGTGATGACTCCAGCCTTCCCTGCCGACAAAATTATGGCGGTTGAGGTTTATACTCCGGGCGGAAATTGGTCGAGCTATCCGCCCCATAAACACGACGTTCACAATCCCCCGACCGAAGTCGATCTCGATGAGATTTACTATTACCGTATCCGCCAACCGGAGGGATTTGCATTCCAACACCTCTATTCTCCCGAGGCTTCGCGGGTATTAAAGGTACGAGATGGGGACACGGTTCTTGTGCGCAGCGGGTATCATCCCGTCGTCGCTGGACCGGGGTACGATGTCTACTACCTGAATTTTTTGGCCGGGTCAGCACGTGCCTTGACCGTCACTGAAGACGCCGCGCACGTCTGGATTCGATCGACCTGGAAGGAGGCCGACTCTCGCCTGCCGCTTGTGCGCGAATAATCCCATGACAAGACGACTGACTACTGCGCAAGCCACGATTGCGTTCTTAAAGAATCAGTACGTCGAACGCGATGGCAAGCAACACCGTTTCTTTGAAGGATGCTTGGGAATTTTCGGACACGGTAATGTTGCGGGATTGGGACAAGCTCTCGAGCAAGACCATGAATTGCGGTACTACCTGGTTCGTAACGAGCAGGCGATGGTGCACACGGCAGCGGCCTTTGCCAAGGCAAGCAATCGCCTGCGAACACTGATCTGCACCACATCCATTGGGCCGGGCGCGACGAACATGGTGACGGGCGCCGCGGGAGCGACGATCAATCGTATACCTGTGCTTCTGTTACCCGGCGACATTTTTGCGCGACGAAATGTGGCACCAGTTTTGCAGCAGTTGGAATCGGCGGCAACGCAGGATGTTTCCGTAAACGACTGTTTCAGGCCCGTGGCTCGCTACTGGGACCGGATCGCGCGGCCCGAGCAGATCCTGGCGGCATTGCCCGCGGCCACGCGGGTTTTGACGTCGCCAGCGGAGACTGGCGCGGCGGTAGTCGCCTTGCCTCAGGATGTACAGGCGGAGGCTTTCGACTATCCCGAAGAGTTTTTCGAAAAAAGAGTTTGGCTGATTCCGCGTCCCCGCTGTGATGATCACCTTCTTCAGCAAGCAGCCCAATGGATCGGATCGGTTCAGAAACCGTTGATTGTGGCAGGCGGGGGCGTTATTTATTCCGAGGCAACGGAGGCACTACAGAAATTTGCTTCCGCGACTCGGATCCCCGTGGTCGAGACCCAGGCGGGTAAGGGGTCTTTGCCCTACGATCACCCGCAGGCCCTGGGCGGGATGGGGGTGACCGGGACTGCGGGCGCTAATATCCTGGCGCGCGAGGCGGATTTGATTATCGGGGTTGGCACTCGCTATAGCGATTTCACAACCGCCTCCCAAACTGCCTTCCAGAATCCTTTCGTGCGGTTCATTAATTTGAACATCTGCGAGGTCGATGCGAGCAAGCAAGCGGCGTTACCGCTTGTGGGTGACGCACAAATAACCCTTCAAGAGCTGACGGCGCTTCTGCACGGCTATCACGTGGAGGAAGCGTATGCGACACGAGCAAAGCGATTCAAAGAGGAATGGGACCAGGAGGTTGAGCGAATCTACAACCTTGGTTGGGGACCTCCGATCAGTCAAGGCGAGGTAATCGGAGTGGTGAATGAAGTTTCCGAGGCTCGCGATGTGGTAGTCTGCGCCGCGGGAAGCATGCCCGGCGACCTGCATAAGTTGTGGCGAACCCGTGATCCGAAGGGATATCACTTGGAGTACGGTTACTCTTGCATGGGATATGAGATTGCGGGCGGATTGGGAGTCAAGATGGCATCGCCCGATCGAGAGGTTTACGTCATGGTCGGTGACGGATCGTACCTGATGATGGCGCAGGAGATCGTGACTTCCTTGCAGGAAGGATACAAGCTAAACATCGTTGTCGTTGATAACCACGGGTTCTCGAGCATTGGTGGCCTGACCAGAGCTTGCGGCAATGCTGGCATGGGGACGGAATATCGGTATCGACGCAAGGGAAAGCTGGATGGCAGCGTGATCTCCGTAGATTTCGTGGGGAACGCAAGAAGTCTAGGAGCCTGTGCCATCCAGGCGCACACGCGCGAAGATTTGCGGCAAGCGCTGCTTGACGCCAGGAAGAGCCCGCAGACTTCCGTCATCGTCATCGAGACCGACTACGCAGAGCGGGTGCCGGGATACGAATCCTGGTGGGATGTCCCCATCGCAGAGGTGGCCGAAGTCGAATCCGTGCGCGCAGCACACGCCAAGTACGTCGAAAACAGAAAAAGGGAACGCTTCTTCTAAGGTCGCTGCCTCGACCGCTGGAATCCACTAGCTCTCGCGGTCTGCTCGGCTCAACCTCTGGTTGCGAATGGATTTGTGGTCCAATCCGCGGAGCTCCTCGATGTTCTCGAGCACTTTGTGAATCCCATTGGCGATCGCGTCCACATCCGCATCGCCCCCTAGAAATAGCTGATGCGGGAACCATACGGCTTCGTGGTACGCCGCACGCTCAGACTCGGGGCAGGAATACATATTTCTGAGATCGAGCGGCTTCTCGCGTCCCCAGCTGAGTGCCGGAAAATCAGCCGAGTCTACGGGGAACAGCGAGCTTTTGTAAACGGGTTCGTAAAACAGACCGTCGCAGGGAACGCCTTCCTCCTGCAGCGCGGCCACGAATTCGGCACGCGGAATGTTGCCGGCTTTGTTCGAAAAGTATTTCAGAACGTATCCGTACGGGGCCAAACGGGTGATGCGGGGGTCGGGCTCGAGGAGGCCGATCGCCTCAGTGCCCTTCAACTTACTCTCGAATCGTTGCATGGCGCGCTCGCGAACCGCCGCCTGCTTCGGCAAACTATCGAGCTGAGCGCAGAGAACGGCAGCCTGGAATTCTCCCATGCGGTAATTGAATCCGATGATGCGGTGATGGAACTTGTCGGTGAGACTGGCCCGGCCCGCATTAATGTAGCTCTGCACCAATTCCATGTATTCCAGATTGTTGGTGATGACGGCGCCGCCTTCACCCGAGGTAATCAGCTTACTGGATTGGAAACTGAAGCAACCGAGATCGCCCATCGAGCCGGCACCTTTGCCCTTCCACATGCCGCCGTGGACGTGAGCGCAATCTTCAATGACTTTAAGTTTGTGTTTTGCTGCGATGCGTAGAATTTCATCGATGTCAGCAAAGCGCATACCCAGATGAACGGGTAAGATAGCCTTCGTCTTCGGCGTGATGGCTTTCTCAATCAGCTTGGCGTCCATACAGTAGGTGCGCGGATCGACATCCACGAACACCGGCACGGCATTGATTAGCAGCACGGGGCCGACGGTACCCTCCCAGGTATAGGCGGGCACCAGCACTTCATCGCCGGGACGGATGCCGATGGCCTTCAGGGCTGCCTGGATTGCAACCGTGCCGGTGTTCACGCACTGGCCGTATTTGGCGGTATGCATTTCCGCAAATCTCTTTGCAAAGGAGACTGCATATTTCCCGGGAAACGGTTGGCCGCCCCACTTGGAACTGGTCAGCACATCGTCTAAGGCTTCGGCAATCTCCTTCGTCGCGATTGGCCAGGTTGTGAATGGAGTTTTCCGTAACGGTTCACCGCCGGTAATTGCTAGTTTGCCCACGCGTGCCTCCCGTGTGTTGTTCTTTCCTGCGGACGGAATCGCAGGCCCCTCATGGTGCCGCCCCTTCAGGCGACATCCGGATTCGGAATCATGAAATCGCGCACTAAGCCATCGAGATCGTGACAAGCAAGGATGAATTGTCGCAGAGTTCGGCGGGTGGGAGGAAAGGAATCGAACTCGTCGATGGTCAAGCCACCTTCCGTGTAAGCCCGCCGGAAATCACCGAACTTTCTAGACAGCTGATCGACAATCTTCGGATCGACAGGTTCGTCAATCCGATCACGAATCTCGATATCGCTAGCGTTGAAACGAAGCTGCCAGGAATACGGGGGGGAAATGACGATGTCGCCCCCGATCAATTCGCTCCAATGCATGTGGTTGCGAAATGCAGCGGAAAGTAACCGGATGCGATAGCCTCGCTGACGGAAAACCTGGTATGTCTTCTTGAAGACCGCAACTCCGGCCCATTCCAGGTATCCCGGGTCGATCGCAATGTTCTCCTTTTCGATCAGGACTTTCAACCAATCATCCAGGCGGCCGACCATGATGGTGCAAACCGGTCCCATACTGGCGATATCTTTCCCTTCGCGTTCGCGGCGTGCGAGGCCACGTTCCACCGCCTCGGCTACGGCGACCGCTTGTGGCAGGCTAAAGCTGACGGTTGCGTTGATGCTGATTCCGCGGTAGGTGGCTTCCTCAATAGCGGGAATTCCCGCGCGCGTGGCGGGAATTTTGACGATCATATTGGGGGCCAGGCGACTGAATTCTTCCGCCTGCCCGACGATCGCCTGAGTATTGCGAAAGAAGCGCGGATCGGTCTGTATCGAGAGTCTTCCATTCTTACCGCGGTGCTGATCGAAGACTGGTTGGAGCACACCAGCAGCCTTCGTCGATATTTCACGAACCAGCTGCCACCCAATTTCCTCTTCCGTGGCAGTCGATCGTTCTTTCATTAACTGGTAAATGCGGTCTTTCCAAAGGTTCATTTCTTTCTTGAGAACCCCGAGCACGATGACCGGATTGCAGGTGGCCCCCACCGCGCCATGCTCGATCGAATAGGTAAGCTCCTGAATGGACGCCGAGTCATTCCACAGGCTAGTGGGCGTGGACTGGGTCATCTCATGGAGCGGACTCTTATAGGCGACAGCGGCTCCACGGGTCATACTGTCCTCCCGTCGGCAGGATTCGATTTCCGGCATTCAGAAGCACGGTCCATTCAATTCGCGCTGTAACTCACGCTACCCACAGGCGCGCCCGCATGCTGGTGTGTAACCTCGCAGGGTCGTTTCTGTAAGTGCGAGTTCTCGGCGGCGACAGCCACGGCCAACGCTCGGAGACCATCTTCGCCGGAAACTCGTGCCGGCTTGTCGTTCAACATATTTTGGACGAAGTTGCGGACTTCCGCCAGATACGCGTCGGCAAAGCGGGTAAGAAAATGGTCGGCTAAAGGCTGGGTGCGGCCATGGATACTCAAGAATGCTGTAGGTAGTTGGGCGACGCTCCCGATAAAAACTGAGCCTTTTGAGCCGACAACTTCCGTGCGCACGTCATAGGCGTAGATAGCCTGAACATAGGATTCGATATTGCCGATGGCACCACGAGCGTATTGCAGATTGACGACGCTGGCGACGACGTCGTTGTACCTGGCGATCTCCGGGCGGATAGCAACCGTCGTATAGGCGTGAACATGCGTGATCTCATCGCGCACCAGCCATCGCGCCAGATCAAAATCGTGAATGGTGTTGTTATAAAACAACATGCCATTGACGTTCGATTGATAGGCTGAGAGCGGAGGTACGTCTTTGTCGCGGCCAACCGACTTAAACACGACAGGCTCGCCGATCTCACCTGCTTCGATGCGTTTCATCGCGGCGACATAAGCCGGATCATAGCGGCGCATGAACCCGATCTGCAGGCGGACGCCAGCTTTGGCAGCAGCGTCGAGTGCCGCGTAAGCATCCG
>Ga0187783_10003863_pt1 | contig 11065 bp, 9 predicted proteins | sample 1015_SJ02_MP02_2_FD_132471 | JGI IMG/M metagenome (GOLD analysis project Ga0187783, IMG submission 132471) | Tropical peat soil microbial communities from peatlands in Department of Meta, Colombia - 1015_SJ02_MP02_20_MG | ecosystem: Environmental > Terrestrial > Soil > Wetlands > Peat | place...
CTGACGCCGCGCGCCGCGCGCAAACTCGCCGATCGCGTTGAGGACGTCCGCCTGAACGTCTTCCACGGTTTCATGCCGCTTCGATTCCAGAACTTTTTTCAGCCGTCCCATCCCGAATTCCTGATTCTCGGGGTCCATGGCCTCGGTCACGCCGTCGCTAAAAAGAACCAGTGTGTCGCCGGCGCGCAATTCACGCGATTCCACTTTGTAGGTCGCTTCTGGAATCAAGCCGACGGGGAAAGACTCCGCCGCGAAAGGCGCCTCCGCCCTCCCTTCTCGCACCAGCACTGGCGACGGGTGGCCCGCGTTGATGTAGTCGAGGCGGCCGTCTTCGCCAAGAATCGCAAAGAACATGGTCGCGTAACGCTCGAGCTGCGAATGGCTGCACAGAAAACGGTTCACGTGCGCGAACACGTCAGCCGGTTCCTGGCCGATCGACATCCCGGAGATCGCACCTTGCAGCATCGTCGTCAAAAGTGCCGCGCCGAGCCCTTTTCCGGAGACGTCTGCGATCAGAAATGCAGTGCGGTCCGGCGTCAATTGCATGACGTCGAAATAGTCTCCTCCGACCGTGAGGCACGATTGGTTCATCCCGGTCAGTTCGATGTGCTTGCTCGTCTGAAATTCTCGCGGCAGCAGCGCCTGTTGAATCTCGCGTGCGATTCCAAGCTCTTGCTCCATGCGCTGGCGCTCGCGCTCCCGCTCGACCATTCGCGCGTTATCCATGACGCTCGCGGCTTCGACGGCCAGCGCATCCAAAATCTGCCGCTCGAGCGCGGAAAACCCTGCCGGACGCGTGCTATCGAGATAAAGAATTCCCAGCAATTCGCCGCGTTCGACGTCGTCCCCATTCTCGGTGTCGCGCCGCTGCGCGAACGCGTAAAGCGGAATCACCACGAGCGAACGAAGCCTCTGCGCGATGATGCTTTGCGCGGCCTTCAGGTCCACGTGGGCCTGCTCCATGTCCTCCGTGATGATTCCGCGCTTCTGATCGAGCGCATAACGAATTGCCGTCTGCGTCACCTCCAGACCTTCGACAGGCAGCGGTTTTCCTCCGCGCTGCCGGGCGACGCGCGGGCGCATTTCTCCTTTCGCGTTCCGCTCCAAAAGCAGGCCGCGGTCCGCATCCGTCAACGCCACGGCGTGGTCCACCATGTTGCCGAGAATCGCGTCGAGAGGAAGTTGCGAATGCAGCAGCGCCGTCGCTTCCAGCAGCAGGCTCAATTTCCTCAGCCCGCCCGTACCCGCATCGCTTGAAGAAAGATCCTCGATGCGATGGAGCAGGTCGGGAAGGGAATCCGCGTTCTCGTGAAACACCAGCTCGAACGAATCGCCGAGTCCAAAATTGATGACGTCGCCTTCATTCAGCGGTCGCCGCTCCACCTTCTGTCCATTGACGTAAAGCCCGCGGCGCTGCCCGCGATCCTCCACGGTGTACACGCCGCCCGCGCACACCACCGCGGCGCATTGTCGCGAGATTCTGCGGTCCGGGAGTTGCAAATCGTTTCCCGTTTCCGCTCCACGCCCAATGAGGAAGGGCGAATGCGTGATGCGGATCATGTGCCGGCCGCCGCCCGGCACAAGGACTTCCAGGACCGCTTCGCTCAGCTCAGGGGAATCTGGCATGAACTCACCCGCCGGGCGAATTCTACCACGCGAGTCCCGCTCACGGACGGCTACGAAGGCGGTTTGGGATTCGGCGGGTTGGGAGGCGGAGCGGATGCTGCCGCAGTTTGTTTCGCGGGAATAACAACTTTCCAGCGATCCGCGATACGCACGCCTTTATCCACGTGATAGTAAATCGTGACGCGCGCGCCCTTATTGAGTCCCGTCAGGGAAACGCTGCGGCTCGTCGTCGCAAACGCCCACGAAACTTTGTTGCGGCCGATGTGCCTCAGCAAAACGATATGCATCGCCGTTGCGGAAACAATTGTTCCCGTCGCCTGATGTTTCTTCGGCTGCTGCGCAAATGCAGACGGGGAGAGACACGCGAGCAGGGAAGAAGAGAACAATATTCGGGCGAGTTTCCCGCGAACAAAGTGCGCCTGCATATGGCTTTACCAGTTGCCGCAGGAATCATCTACCACTAGATGATATTATCGTCAAGGGACTGTAGGGCGGAGGAACTGTGGTGGCTGCAGCCTGTGAGGAAGTTCTTGTTCCAAGACACTACTGACCCGAATGCGGCCGCACGGCGGACCACGTCCCCGTCGTATCCGCCGCACTGTATTTACCCTTCATCGTGTCGCCGCTAACCGTTCCGGAATAATCCATCTCAATGTGTCCCTCTTCCATTTCTAGCGTCGCCGAAAACTCGATTGAATTACCTTTGATCCTGCCCTCCAGAGGCCCGTCGCCAAAATCGGTGTGGACGCTTCCCTTGAGGGAATTGTCTTTTTGTTCGAGGACGAGGTCGCAGTCGTAGTCGCCTTGGGGCCCCTTGGCCACCATCTCCCAGGTGCCGGCCACGTCGGCGGCCTGTTCGGCGGCGCGCAGGACGACCACGCACGCGGCGATAACCGCGAACACGATCGCCGGCAAGATCAGCACGCGTTTGGATGAGCCAAAATTCACTCTTCGCCGCCCCCTTGCTTGCGTCAGATTCGTAACGACTGAATACTCGTTACCCGTCAGCAAGCCGGGCAGAAGCAGTGCCTGCCACCCACGGCAAAGTGTATCGCGACATTGACCCGCGCGCCGAATCCAGCCGTGGATTGTGGAACCCCTTGCCCCTCAAGTTTTTTTTCTCGATATGGGTGCCGCACCCTTTGATTTGCAAGGGTGCGGGTTTTGCTTTGCTCCTCGACTGACGTTTGCAGCCGATTCCGGCCCCGGCTCAATCGTTTCTTGTTATAGTTCGCAAATGCCTCTCACCCCCGCGGGCCCGAGGAAATTGGCACCCATTCTCAGGGCTCTGGTTGAGGTCGGCTTCATCGTTTTCCTGTTCTATTCCAATCTCCTGATGGGCGAATTCACCCGCACAAACGGTCATGGCAAGAGCCTCGCCTTCGCCGTTCGCGATATTTTCACCGCCACGAATTTCGCCGTCGCCATCATCTCTGGAATGATCGGCTACGTCGTCTTTGAGTACCTCCGCAAACGCGTCTAACTCCGGCGCCTCTCGGCGCCCCCTTCCTCGCCGTCCTCCCTTCGCAGTGGCATAGCTTGCTCAACTTGCCTGCCCGGGCGAGGGCGAAGCGAGCAAAGTCCTGGAGCCCCCTTCCGGTCGTCTCGCCATCGCCCGATCAAAGACATGCCTACTCGCCTTATGGAAAACCGCCCTCAACCCTCGGTGTGTGGGGGCGGAGCTTGCCTCCGCCCTCTATGCAAATCTTCTCGAATACTCACTCGATAATTAACAGATGCATGGAGACGCGCTATCATTCTTCGTGTTTGAATTGATCTATCCCGAATCGACTTTCCTGTTGTCTCTCCGCGCTTGCAAAATGCCATGTTGTGCCCGTCAAGACCGGTGTTGTTACTGGGCGCACTCGGACCTCCGCGCGCTCTGTGAATACTGTATCGATCTTTCCTCGCGTCGCCCGTGTGTGACAATGACTCCCATGAGATCGGGGGAATCCAAGAATTGCCCACCTTTTTAAGCGTGCTCACATAAACATTTTAATTTCAGCCATTTACACACTATTTAATCACTCGTGCGCCGCAAGTCTTTACTTTTCTGTCGTTTATCAAAATCAACGGGGTGGGTGTACCCCGCTCAAATAAGAAAGCCTCGCTCGACCGAAAAAAGTCCTAAGTAGAGTCTATGCATTGAGTTGGCGAGCTACAGTGTCCGGCAGTCAGTTGCGCGGTGCCCAGGCGAGGCCGTCGGCGCCAGGGCCGGCGGGCAGGATTTTCGCGATGGTCCAACTCGTCAAATCGAGCATGACGACGGAATGGCCTTCGCCGCAAGCGATGAAGGCGAATTTGTCGTCCGGGCGGACCAAGATCTCCGTGGGGCCCGCGGGGACATCGTACGTATGAACGATTTTCAGCGTCGATAGATCCACGACTGAGACTTGATTTGAGACGCGATGAGAGGCGATGAGCCAGCGTCCATCGAGTGTGGTGGCGAGAGAGTACGTGCTATCGGGAAATGGAACCCAGGCGATGACTTTAGCGGCGGCCGTGTCGATAACGGCGACTCGGGAATGCGGAATATCGCTGGTGAAAAGGCGCGTGCCGTCGGGCGTGAGCGCGATGCGTTGAGCGTACGAAGAGATGGGAATGACGCCGAGCGTTTTGCGCGCGACCAAATCGAGCACGCTGATGCTGCCGGGGCCGACGTTGGTGGTATAGGCCGTGCGGCCGTCGGGCGCGATCGCGAGCATGTGCGATTCGGGCTGACCGGTCGGGACCGAGCCGATGAGCTTGTCCGTGTGCGGGTCAATCACGTCTACGGCCTGAGCCAATTCAGCGGTGACGTAGAGATTGCCATCGGGGCCGAATTCGGCGGCGTGCGGCCGAACGGGCTGGCCGAGGTCAATCGTGCTCACGATTTTCTGCGTGGCGAGATCAATCACGACGACCGAACGGCCACTCGAACCGGGCCGGCCGACGGCGGAATCGCCGTAAATGGGGACGTAGGCAAGCGCGCCGTCCGGCGAGACCGCAGCTTCGTGGCCTCGAACGGGGACGGTGACCGAGCCGACCGGCTTGCCGGCCTCAGGATCGAGCGTCATGACCGAGCTATCGCCCTGATTGACGACGACGAGCAGGCCGTGCGAGCTGACGGGCTTCGCAGAGACGTGGGGCGGATTGAGGGCGGCCACGAGAAAGCCTCCGAGCGAGGCGCAGAGAATCGCGGCAACGATGATGCGTGACATTCGGTCCTCCGGGCACAGCGAAAATTTCGAAGCGGCACGCGCAAGCGACGGCATTTTACTTCGCGGGCGCGCGCTGCGCGACGTAGTCTTCCATGTATTCGGCAAATGCGCGCTCGAGCCGCTGCGTGATTGGGCCAGGTGCGCTCGGAAGTCCACGGCTGGCAATTTCGCCGATCCCGAGAAGGCTACGATTGGTCGAAGTGATGAAGACTTCGTCGGCGGCATAAAGATGGTCGGGGCGGAGCACGGACTCTTCGACGGCGATGCCGTGCTTCGGGCCAAGTTCGAGCAGAATACCGCGCGTGACGCCTTCGAGACAGCCGGAAGAGAGCGGCGGCGTGAGAACTTTTCCCGCGCGCACACAGAAAATATTCGCCGCAGTGCATTCAGCGACTTCGCCGTGTTCATTTAGAAGGACCACTTCGTTAAAGCCGTGCGCCTGCGATTCGGCGAGGCACCAGACGTTATTCAGCCACGAAGTGACCTTCACGCCCGCGAGAGGCGAAGCGGCGTGGCGGCCCTGTTCGCGCAGGTCGAGACGCCCGGGTTCGTGATGCGGAGGCAAATCAGCGGTGTAAAGGAGAAGGTCCACCGGCGGGGCGGGCTCGTCGCTCTGCCAGAAGCCAACTTTGTTGTAGATCATGTAGATTCGGGCGGTCCCTTCGATGACTTTGTTCGCCAGAACCAATTCAGCGAGCTGCGCCCGGACGCGATCAGCCTCAAAGGGGAAGGGAAGCCGGATGCGGCTCGCGTCCTTTTGGAGGCGAAGCCAATGGCGCTCGAAGGCGAACGCTGCGCCGCGGAAAATGCGGAGGGTCGTGAAGATGCCCCACCCGCTCAGCAGCCCGGCTTGACCGGGCGATAATCGGACCTCCGCGAGGGGCAGGAGGTGGCCGTTATGATGGACGCGAGGATGAATCATGGCTGGTCTTAAAGGAGGCTCGTGAATGCGGCCCGAGTGGCGCTTCGCGGCAAATTAAGCGGCCAGAATGCGATCCTCCGTCACTTCGATTTCACTGACCCCCCGAAAACTGAAGAGCAATCGAACTAGGTATTTCGGCGGGTCCTGAGACGTCTGGCGAACCACCTTGGCGACCGCAGCCGTAACGGCTTGATGGAACACGACCGTCCCAACCTGCAATCCGGCGAGATTCACGCGAACTGAGTCGCCCGGGTGAAACATCCGACCTCCCGGGGCATTCTGCCGACCTGTCAATGGGAATGCAACAGGTGAGCGGAGTGCAGAGCAAACAGAAGGAGAAGAAGGGACTTAGGGCTGAGCTGGAACGTTTCATGATGGAGCAACTCCGGGGGTGTTTCAATGTGGACAATTGGGGAAAAACTCCGTTGACAAGAAATCAGGCCAACCCTAGCCTATACAGTAGCCTAGGTGGAGGCTCTCGTGCGTATATTACTGAAGTCAGTTACTGCAGCTATCCTCAGTTTTGCAATTACTTTCGGCACGGCGATCGCAGCGCCGTCCGCGCCGCTCGGTATTGTCATCGAGTCGGAAAACGCGATCCTGGGTTCGACGCCGATCGCAAATGGTACAGCGGTGTTCGATGGCGACAACGTCGCGACGACAACGGACGGAACACTTCGGGCGCGGCTCGGCCAATCGCAACTCTACCTGTTGCCCGATTCCAACGTGCTGATCCACCGGATTGACAAGGGATTCAGCGCCACCGTGAACCAGGGGACGATCGTTGTCTCTTCCGTAGCGGGGGAGACATTTCAGGTGCTTGCGGATGGAGCCGTCATTCAACCCAATACAGACCAGCCGACCTTGGCTCAAATGACTTTGATCAGCGCGAACGAACTCTTGCTGTCGAGCCGCCACGGCGAGCTGCTCGTAACGATGGGAGATGAGTCTCGAACGATTTCGGAAGGGACATCTTACCGGATGAAGATAAATCCGGGTGGCAGCCCCGGTGGTTTGGGTCCCAAAGGGATGTTTTCCGGCGGGAAGAACAAATTCGATATGATGATGGTCACTTTCTCGGCGATCGGCGGCGCCGTTGCGGTCTACTTCGTGCTGGTGACGCCGGCGATGCCTGGAACACAACCGCTGAATATTACGGTCCAAAACCCGTAGAAATCAGGCTTCTGAAATTAAAAGCGGCACGAGACGGTTTTGTAGCAAACAACAGGGGCAACCGCCATGGTTGCCCTTGTTCTCTTTTTGGCATCCTGATTCGCCAACCGACTGCGGAATCTCATTGGCAAGGCAACCTGCCCAAATCGCGGGGCGCAGCCAAGCGCTGGTGCCCAAAGCGTCCTGTGCCAAAGTGAAACACTTAGTACATAGTTCTTGACAAGTAACTCATGCTCCCTTAACCTCGCCGATAGCCTTGGTGGAGGGTACGTGCGCGGAAAGCATTGGTCGCTGGCGGAAGTCAGCCTTGTGATTGTTCTTCTCGGAGCCTTGTCGGGCGTGACCGCGAGTGCGGCGCCCGTCCCATCAGTTTCCCTTGGCGTTGTCTCGAGTGCGGTTCACGCACACCGAGGCACGACAGCAATTGAAAACGGTGCGGCCATCTTTGATGGCGACAATCTTTCGACTGATGCGTCTGGTACGCTGCAGGCGCAACTCGGTCAGTCGCAAGTCAATCTTCTTCCCAACTCGAATATTTTGGTTCACAGACTGTTCGCGGGATACAGTGCCTCGCTGGCTTCTGGGACGATTGTATTTTCTTCCGAGGGCGGCGAGACGGTGCAAGTCGTCGCGAATGGAGCGACGATCCAGCCCAAAGACGCGACGCCCACCATCGCTCAGATAAGCTACATCAACGCGAATGAACTAATTCTGACCAGCAAGCGTGGCGATCTGCTGGTTACGATGGGGAATCAATCGCAGACTGTCACCGAGGGTTCCTCTTACCGGATGATGATTCGGCCCGGTGGCGCGCCCGGTCCGCAAGGCGCGTTCTCATCGGGGACCGACTATTTCTACCTGGTCCTGATCCTTCTTGCCGCCGGGGGAATTGCCTATGCGATTGACGCGGCGCTCTCTTCCTCCAGCGCACCCTGACAAACTGCCTTCGTCCTAGAACTCTTCCAAAGGGGCCCGATCCTGCCCGGTCCCTTTGCATTCTTGGGCCTCTCCCAACCCCACTGGTGGCTGGGAATTTCAGTCGTGCATACAGAGAAGCGTCTGCTGAGGATCGATGAGTAGATGCTTAGGAAGACTGGCGGCGATGAGACGGAAATGCGTCTCCTTGCCCGCCGTGACGACGATTCCCAGAAGTTCGGGGCGCCCTGTTGCCGCTTGGGAGTAGAGTGGCACTGCGGCAAGAAACTCGTCGGGTACGCCGTCTTGCGTCAGGGTTCCGTCCACCTGAAATTTGTTTCCCCTCGGGCGGACGTCGTATTGGACCGCGTAGTGCGGAATCCCCGTGCCGTACACCCATTCGTCGAAGAACCAAGCCATGGAGTTTTTCTCCTCGAGGGCCATGGATGGGGTCATCACCTTTTCCAGTTCGGTCTGAAGATCACTCGTGGAAAGCGGACGGTCGTGATATTGCCTGACCAAACCGTGGAGGAAGGTCACGAATCGTGCGTCCGGGTCGGATCCAGAGGGATCCCTGAGCATCATTCGCAGCATTTGAAAAATCCAAGTCCCTTTGCCATAGACGATTTTCTGATAGGCGCCGGGATCGCGCGCTGACGCCAGCCGAATCCCCAGCGTGACCGGCCCGATGTCGGCCACAGTGTCTCCTCCAGAGGCCGGATGGCTCAAGTCAATCCGATACTGATCGAGCCAACGCTTCAGGATATGAGCGTCTGGATTCCGCGCTTCCAATGCCAGCAAGGCGACATAATTCGCAAGGCCTTCGTCGATCCATTGGTCCCTGTAGCTCTCCCACCCGACCTCGTTCCCGAGCCATTGATGGGCCACCTCGTGGAAAGGGACGATCTCGTTGAAATCTTCCTGAGTGCGCTTGCTCAAGCCGACCTGCTCCTGATCCGCTTGCGAGAGGAAACTGACCGTCGGCAGATAAATCAATCCGGGCCAGCCCTGACCAAAATCTCCGGGAATTTGGGTTACCTCGAGGCGGGAGAAAGGCAGGGGTCCCAGCCAGCGCTCCTCTAGCCGAACAGCGTCGGCCATCATCTCTGCAATCTGATGGACGAAATCCGCGGGGCTTGGAGCTGGAAGTGGTTCCGGTGGTTCGTCTGGGATCGGGATCGCCGGTGAAACGCGGCGTGATGTCGTGAAGGGCGAGTCAGGTCCTGGAAGCAAAAGGGGCGCAGCGTGAAAGAGCGCTTCGAGGGACAGTTCGAGCTGCGAGTTTGCCAGAACCTCAACTCGACGCCCGTCGGGGAGAGCCACATCGTCCGTGCGGTAATCGCCGAGATTAAAGCCCGCCACCGGGATCTCACCTTCGGAGCGCCAATGCCCGACCTCCCATTCGCCTTCTTCCACTTCGGACTGCTTAATGCCGGTAGCTATCAGATGTAGGCGGCGCGGCCAATGGAAGGTCAGGTCAAATGAAGCAAAATTACCGAAGCTGCCGAGATGCGGGTACCAACTTCCGCGGTCACCGACAAAAATCACGCCGTTTCCCGCATTGCTAAGGACCTCGCCGCGATAGGTGAAGCGCAACTGGGGAGTTTCGCCCGCAGCCGGCGCGCGGGGCAAAACGACCACAACCACATCATTCCCCTCTTCAGCAAGCTGATCCCGGCTGAGCGACTCGTTTTGGAAGAATGTCAGAGAATTGCTGTCAGAGTCCTCGACCGACTGGACTGTAAGATAGCGAGAAAGGCTGAGTGCGATGAGGCGTTCTCCTCCGGTTTGAGCACGGAGATTGATCGTTGTTTCGCCCTCAAGCGCGTAATCAGGCTCAATTGTGGTCGAGATCGCATAGGAGATAGGTTGGAACGAATCCATCGGGGGGCCCGGGATATCTCCCCGCGCGAACGAGGTCCAAATGTCATAGGTGGGAGGTCCCGGGGAATCGTGCATCTGGCCGATTGAGACTTGCTCGGTACGGCGGTCGTCCACTACCAACTCGAATCTTCCTACAGAGCTGCTCCAGCACCCGGCAAAAAGATAGGGGACTGGCTTATCCGCGAGCAAGTCCATCATGATGCGGAGCGAGTGTCCCGCGTCAAGGGCCTCCGCGTTTGCGTTCCATGCAGCCAGAAATCCCGGATCCTGGGTTTTTTCCGCTCCCTCGGAATCCATTTGGCGCCGCAGCTGCTCTCCCGCATCGTCCATGAACCTGAGGTAGGCGGCGCTGATGTCCTGGTCAAGGACCGGCACGCCAAGAAACCGGGCCATGGATTGCCGCTCTCCTGGGCCACGAGGTATCGCCACAACATGCCCGCTGCCAGTGAAAACCGCGCCGGTTAACTTTCCCTGGAAATCGTCCAGGAAACCCAACTCGCCGTCCTCGAAGGAGAGACTGACCGTGTCCCGCTGAAGGTGTAGGTCGTGGACCGCATAGACCTCGCTCGCCTTGATCCGGAGCGCATTCAGGGCTTCGAGCATCTGCCGTGGAGACATGTCCTCTGGAGCTTTGGGAAGAGCGCATAGACAGACACCGATTCCAAGGGCGATGCAGAGAGCAGCACGGCACAGCCAACTCATAAGTCGAATGTAGCAACTTGGACATGCACGGGCAAGCTGGAGGGTAGGCCCCGAAACTGACTTGTTAAAATAGCGCTATGCGATGCCAACCGCCCCGCCCAGAACGCTATCTAACGGTTGCGGCAGCCCTTTTGTTAACTGCGCCGAGCCTTCTCGCAGACACAATTGTCCTGAAAAATGGCCGGCGGATTACAGCGACTCACGTCCAAGTATCCAATGGACAGGTCAGCTATGACACCCCCGCGGGCGAGCTTAGCCTGCCGGAGTCAATCGTCGCCCGTATTATCCGGGATCCGGAAGCCAACGATTCGCAATATTCACCGGTTAACGAGAAGGCCGCAAACCTGCCCCTTGCTCCCCCCGAGAGCCTGACGACCGCCGCTGCGGGGGAGGTAGCGCGTTTGACGGTCCATGACGGCGCCGTAGATCAGGACTACCTGAGCCGAGTCGAGGGGGACGCACAGGGAGGGAACCAGGTAGCGATCGCACGGGCGATTGCGGCGGAATCAGCGGCGGCGGAATTCGAGGTCGGCCAGGGCGACCTGGAGCGCGCGCTGGATTATTACGCGCGGGCGCTTAACTTTGCGCCCGACAATTTGGACCTGCTCGTCAACTCCGCCTACTTGCGCTTGCGCCGCAGTGA
>Ga0187783_10003864_pt1 | contig 11065 bp, 8 predicted proteins | sample 1015_SJ02_MP02_2_FD_132471 | JGI IMG/M metagenome (GOLD analysis project Ga0187783, IMG submission 132471) | Tropical peat soil microbial communities from peatlands in Department of Meta, Colombia - 1015_SJ02_MP02_20_MG | ecosystem: Environmental > Terrestrial > Soil > Wetlands > Peat | place...
AGTGGAGGAATATATCCTCGAGCTGCAGGCGACGGCGGATGCCGTGCGCGCCTCCAACGCCCCCGAGTTCGGCCGCATGGCAGAGCGTCTCGCCGGCGCGGTGGCGGCGCTCGGGGAGGCAACGCGCTGGTTGGGCGGTGCGCTCGCCGCCAATCCCGACACGGCGCTGGCCGGAGCGGCGCCGTACTTGCGTCTGTTCGGTCTCGCCGCGGGCGGCAGCTATCTCGCCAAGGGTGCACTCGCCGCGGTGCGCGCGGGCGGCGACCATGGCGATCGGCAGGCGGTCGCCGTCGCCCGCTTTTTCGCGGAGAACCTTGCCACCGCCGCGCCCGGCCTGAAGCAAGCGGTCACCGCCGGCGCCGATGCCGTTCTCGATGCGGAGGCGCTGTCGGCGTGAGGCGAGGGCAGCCGGGCGAGGCGATCGCCCACGGAACAGCGGCGGTGGTCTGGTGCGTGGTTTGCAGCGGTGAGGCGAGATGAGCCAAGAGATCGACATCGACGTGCGGGACGGCGTGCAGCTGATCCGGTGGCGGCGCGCCCACAAGAGGAATGCGCTGATTGGCGCCATGTACGATAGGATGTCCGAGGCGCTCGCGGCATCCGAGGCGAACGATGCGATCGCCGCGCACGTGTTCATCGGCTCGGATGGCGTATTCACGGCCGGCAACGATATCAGCGATTTTGCGCGCCGCGCCGAGGACGGCTCGCAGGACGTCGCGCCCTCGCAGCTGTTCATTCAGCAGCTGCCCAGAGTGACGAAGCCGATGATCGCCGCGGTCGACGGGCTGGCGGTCGGCGTCGGCGTCACCCTGCTGCTGCACTGCGACCTCGTCTACGCGACGCCGGCCGCGACCTTCCGTGCGCCGTTCGTCGATCTCGGACTGATCCAGGAGGCCGGGTCGAGCGTGCTCGCTCCGGCGCGGCTGGGCCACGCGCGGGCGTTCGAGCTGCTGGTGCTCGGCGAATCCTGGAGTGCCGAGCGCGGCCTGACGGCCGGGCTGATCAACGCCATCGTCGCGCCCAGCGAGCTCGAGGGGACGGCGGTCGCCGCGGCGCGGCGCCTGGCCGCCAAGCCGCGGGCGGCGATGCTCGCCGCGCGCCGGATGTTGAAGGTCGATCCCGCCCTGATCACGGCGACGATCGCCAAGGAGGCCGCCGAGTACCGGAGCTTGATGCGCTCGCCCGAGGCGCGGGAGGCATTTGCGGCGTTCCTGGAGAAGCGCAAGCCGGACTTCGCCAAAGCGCGCCGGGGCTGAGCGGTCGATGCGGGGCAACGGTTCGGCCATATCCAGGGCGAGCGGTTCCGGGCGGTCGAGCGCCGCGGCGGCGCGGGCGTTGGCGGCGTGCCTCACGTTTTGCGTGCTAGGCGCGGCGGCGAGCGAGGCGGGATGGCTCGACAAGCTGGTCGCGGCCGGCGAACCCTCCCGGCCTGGCGGCAATGGCGCGCTCGAAAGGCTTGCCGCGCGCCTGCAGGATTTGCCGGCGGCGGCATCGCCTGCGGCACTTGCCGCGCAGGCAACGCCAGAGGGCATTTGGCGCTTCGCCAACCGAGCGGGCGAGATCCTCACGGCCGGCACGCCCGATGAAATGCAGCGCGTCGCCTCCGTGCTGCTGCCCGACGTCGGGGCCAACGCGCGCCTTGCCATCTACCTCGACGAGGACACGGTCTTCCGCCACCCGGCGGCGCTCGCGGACCTGCCCAAGGCCAGCGGGCTCAATGTCGTGGTCGGCAGAGACTGCTATGCCGTCGTCGGACGCGGCGAGGCGGGCGGGCGCCTGTTGGCAGAGGTGCGGCCCAACCTTCTCGTCGAGCTGAACGAGCGCAGGGCGTTCGAGGAAGCGGTGTGGCAGCTGCAGCGCCCGCTCGAGGCGGCCGAGGTGCGCGTGCTGGCGCTCGAGCCCGGAGCACCGCCCGTCCTTCCCGCATCGCCGCGCACCGACGCAACCAGCAAGCGCGCACTGATCGACGCGATCGAACCGGCGAGCCTGGCCGCGGCGCTCGGCGCGGTACGCGGGCAGACCGTGCTCATCACCGCGCGCATCGACGGGCGCCTCTTGTTCGTGCAGCCGGCGAGCGGATCGGAGCGGAGCCTGATCCTGGCGGACCTGTTCGCCGCCGCCGAGGAGGCGGACGTCAACCTCGTCGTCCTGCACACGGCGGCGACGCCGCGCCAGCCCGGCGGGAGGAACTGGCTATGGCAGAAGGTCGAGGTCAGCGGGCTCGATCAGGCGCTGCAGCGCGCGCGCGTTGCCGACTTTTACAATGCGCTCGGCGCCGCCAACCGGCCGCTGCTGGCGTCGACGGTCATCGCCCCGCGCCGCACCAGCCTGACGATCAAGCCGCTCGGCGAGGCGTCCGGGCCGGCGTCACCAACCGGCGTCGGCGACATGTTCACGGCGGTCCTCTCGGAGATCACCGGCCGGGTCGTCATCACCGCCGTCGTCGCCTCGCTGCGCAGCGCCGAGCGCCAGCGGGAGCTCGAGCTGCGGATCATCCCCGGCATTCCGGCCGATGTTGCCGCGACCTACCTGCTGTTTGTCGTGCTCGGGCTCGTCGGCGCACCGGCCTCGCGCCTGTGGTGGCGGCGGCTGTGGCCGCCCGAGGCGGCGGCCGACTACGCTGGCCGCGTGGGCTACCTCGCCGCCCGCCTGGTCAGGGTCCTCTGCTTCCTGCTCGTCTTTCTGCCCCTGTCCGCATGTTTGAGCGTGCCGTTAGTCCTGGTGCGGAATGTCTTGGGGGCGGCGGCCTACCGCGGCCTGTTGCCCTGGCGGACGCGGCGCAGGGCGACGGCAGGCTGAAGCGCGGCCAGCGATCAAGCGGCGGGCGCCCATTGCCGAGCGTGCGGCTCGCCCTTGCCTCTCCGTCATGGTAGTGGGTCGATGCGCGGGAGCCGCTCGCGGTGGCGACGCTTCGGCGCTAAACTGTCAGGGCCTTGCGCCGCCTTTCGCCAGGGCTTGGGACCAAGCGCAATGACCACGCTCCTTCTCACCCATCCAAGCTTCCTCGATCACGACACCGGCCCTGGGCACCCTGAACGGCCGGACCGCATGCGGGCGATCGACAAGGCGCTCAGCAGTGAGCTGTTCAAGCCCTTGGCCCGCGGCGAGGCTCCGCTCAGGGACGATGTCGAGGATGCCATCGCCTTGGCGCACGCACCCGCCTACATCGCCTGGATCAAGAGCATGCGCCCAGCCACGGGGCAGGAACCGGTGCGCCTCGATGCCGACACGCTGCTCTCCAGCGGGTCGTGGGATCCGGCCCTGCGCGCCGTCGGGGCGGGCCTCGCCGCCGTCGATCGCGTCCTCGATGCAAACTCCGGGATCAGGAACGCCTTCTGCCAAGTGCGCCCTTGCGGCCATCATGCCGAGACGCAGCGCGCCATGGGATTTTGCATATTCAACAACATCGCCATTGCCGGACTCTATGCGCGCAAGAAGTATGGGTGCGAACGCATCGCCGTCGTCGACTTCGACGTTCACCACGGCAACGGCACGCAAGACATCTTCTGGTCCGACAAGGACCTGTTTTTCGGCTCCACGCACCAGATGCCGCTTTATCCGGGCACGGGCGCGGTCGACGAGACAGGCGCCGGCAACGTCTGGAACGCGCCGCTGCGGCCGGGCGACGGCTCCGAGCGCTTCAAGGAGGCGATGGAATCGCGAATCCTCCCCGCCCTGCGCGAGTTTCGCCCGGATATCCTGTTGATCTCGGCCGGCTTCGACGCTCATCGCGACGACCCGCTCGCCAACCTGCGCCTCGCCGAAGCGGACTTTGCCTGGGCCACCATGAAGCTTGCCGACGTCGCCGACCGGCATACCCAGGGGCGGCTGGTATCCATGCTCGAAGGCGGCTACAACCTCGCCGCGCTTGCCAAGTCGGTCGGCGTGCACGTCACGGCGCTGATGGAGGCTTCCGCCTGAGGTGCGCGACGTGCGCTTGGCATTGGCTTGGGAATCGCGTTGTAGATTGCATCGGAAATGGCATCGGATCGGGATTGGGATCGGATGGTGGATGCAGAAAAGGCAATGGGCGCAGCAAAGCACCGCGACATCGAGGATATGAGCTTCGAGAAGGCGCTGAAAGAGCTCGAAAACATCGTCGGCCGGCTCGAGCGGGGCGACGTTGAGCTCGAAGAGAGCATCAACATCTTCGAGCGCGGCGAGGCCCTGAAGGACCATTGCGACCGCTTGCTGCGGCAGGCGGAGGCCAAGGTCGAGAAGCTGACCTTCGAGGCCGGCGAGCCGACGGCGACCGAGCCGTTCAAGGCGGATTGAGGGCGGCACCGCTTCAGGCTTTCTGTCGGCCGCCTGCGCGCTATACTGGGGCCTCGCCACGGTCCGCTCGAGCCCGAGTGGCTTCGTCACCGGCGTGGCTGCGAAGGATCGGCATGGGCAGATCGGCATGGGCAGCGTCGAGTCCAAGACCCCACTTCTTGATTCGGTGGCAACGCCCGAGGATCTGCGTCTTCTGGATGAGAGAGATCTGCGCCAGCTTGCCGACGAGCTCAGGCAAGAGACGATCGATGCGGTATCGGTGACGGGGGGCCATCTCGGCGCCGGCCTCGGCGTCGTCGAGCTGACCGTGGCGCTGCACCGGGTGTTTGATACCCCGCGCGACCGGTTGATCTTCGACGTCGGTCACCAGGCCTACCCGCACAAGATCCTGACCGGGCGGCGCGATCGCATTCGCACGCTGCGCCAGGGCGGCGGCCTTTCCGGCTTCACCAAGCGCGCCGAGAGCCCCTACGATCCGTTCGGCGCGGCGCATTCCTCGACGTCGATCTCGGCCGGGCTCGGCATGGCGGTTGCGCGCGATCTCGCCGGCGGCTCGCACCACGTCGTGTGCGTGATCGGCGACGGCGCCATGAGCGCCGGCATGGCCTATGAGGCGATGAACAACGCGGGCGCGCGCAACGAGCGGCTGATCGTCATTCTCAACGACAACGACATGTCGATAGCGCCGCCGGTCGGCGCGCTGTCGACCTATCTTGCGCGCACCTCCTCGAGCGGCACCTACCTGCACCTGCGCGACATTGCCAAGCAGCTCGCCAAGCGCCTGCCCAAGACCTGGGAGCGGCGGGCGGCGCGTGCGGAGGAGTACACGCGCACCTATTGGACCGGCGGCACGCTGTTTGAGGAGCTGGGCTTTTACTACGTCGGCCCGATCGATGGGCACGACCTCAACGTGCTGATGGCGGTGCTGCGCAACGTGCGCGATGCCCGCCAGGGTCCGATCCTCGTGCACGTCGTGACCAAGAAGGGCAAGGGTTATCCGCCGGCGGAAGCCTCCGACGACAAGTATCACGGCGTCAACCGCTTCAATGTGATCACCGGTGCGCAAGTCGCCGCCAAGCCCAGCGCGCCGAGCTACACCAAGGTGTTTGCCGAGAGCCTGATTGCCGAGGCGCGCAAGGACGAGCGGATCGTCGCCATCACGGCCGCCATGCCGGCGGGCACGGGGCTTGATCTGTTTGCCAAGTCGTTCCCCACCCGCACCTTCGACGTCGGCATTGCCGAGCAGCATGGCGTGACGTTTGCGGCCGGGCTGGCGGCGGAAGGCTTCCGGCCGTTTGCGGCGATCTACTCGACGTTTCTGCAACGCGCCTACGACCAGGTCGTGCACGACGTGGCGATCCAGCGCCTGCCGGTGCGCTTTGCGCTCGATCGCGCCGGGTTGGTGGGGGCCGACGGGCCGACGCACGCGGGCGCCTTCGACATCGCCTACCTCGGCTGCCTGCCGGGGTTCGTGCTGATGGCGGCGGCGGACGAAGCCGAGCTCAGGCACATGGTGGCGACGGCGGCGGCCATCGACGACCGCCCCTCGGCGCTGCGCTATCCGCGCGGGGAAGGCACCGGCGTGGCCCTGCCCGCGGTCGGCACGCCGCTGGAGATCGGCAAGGGACGCATCGTGCGCGAGGGCTCGGCGGTCGCCCTCCTGTCCTTTGGCGCGCGGCTCGGAGAATGCCGCAAGGCGGCCGACCAGCTGGCCGCGCTCGGGTTGCCCGCAACCGTTGCCGACGCGCGCTTTGCCAAGCCCCTTGACGGCGAGCTCGTGCGTCAGCTGGCGCAGCACCATGAGGTGCTGGTGACCATCGAGGAGGGCTCGGCCGGTGGCTTTGGCGCCTTCGTGCTGCAGCATCTGGCGACCACCGGGCTCCTCGACCGCGGCCTGAAGATCCGCCAGATGGTGCTGCCCGACGAGTTCATCGATCACGACAAGCCCGAGAAGATGTACGAGGCCGCCGGCCTCGACGCCGCCGGCATCGTCGCAACCGTGCGCTCCGCGCTCGGCATCGACGGCGTGCGCCGCAAACAGGTCGATCGCGCCTAGGGTAATGGCCCTGCCCGCCCGACGTCCCGAGGCCCGGCGGCTCTCGGCGCTGGCGCGCCCCTGTTTGTCAGCAATGTGCGCCGCGGCGGCGAGGCCGGCATGCGCTGCCCGGGATTGCCGGCGCGTGCGACCGCGGCGGATCGCCTCGCCCGCTAGCTACGCCACATGCCCCGCACGCGGGCGCCGAGATCAACTGGCGCCGAGGGAACCCTTTGCGCGGCGTGCGGGCCGCGTGCGGCGGCCGGCCAGGATCGGCAGTGAAACGTGTCGACGATGGCGGCGGGGATGAAGCGCGTGCGCGCCGCATAGACGTGGCGATCGCCGCTGCGCGGCTGCTGGCCGGAATAGAAACGCTGCGGCACGACGAGTGCCAGGCGGTCCTTGGCTCGGGTCATGGCGACGTACAGCAGGCGACGCTCCTCATCGGTCCCTTCCGCGCTGCCCGTCGCCATGTCCGAGGGTATGCAGCCGTCGACGGCATTGAGAATGTAGACGGCCTTCCACTCCTGGCCCTTGGCCGAATGCATGGTCGAGAGGATCAGATAATCCTCGTCGCGCAGCGGCACGCCGGCCTCCTCGGAGGTCGCGCTCGGCGGGTCAAGCGCCAGATCGGTCAGGAAGCCGCCGCGCGAGGGATAGCCCGCGGCCATGCGCTGCAGCTGTTCGAGATCCAGGGCGCGCACGGCCGCGTCGGCATGGCGCGCATCAAGGAGCGGCCGATACCAGCGCCGCACCGCGTCCAATTCGGCCGGCCAATCGCCGCCCGGCGCGGCGAGAAGCTGCACCAGCGCGACGAGCAGAGGCCAGCCGGCTGCCTTCGGCGGAGGAAGCGCGGCCAGCCCGGCCAGCGAGGTCTGCCCGACCATGGCATCGAGGATGGCGCCGGCGGTGGCCGGACCGATGCCGTCGAGCAATTGCACGACGCGAAAGCCGGTCACGCGGTCGGCCGGGTTTTCGGCCCAGCGCAGCACTGCTAGCACGTCCTTGACGTGCGCGGCCTCGACGAATTTGAGGCCGCCGAACTTGACGAACGGGATGTTGCGGCGGTTGAGCTCGATCTCGAGCATGGCGCTGTGGTGTGAGGCGCGAAACAGCACCGCCTGCTCCTTCAGCGCCATCCCCTCCTCGCGGTTCCCCAGGATCGTCTCGGCAACGAAATTCGCCTGCCCGACGTCGTCGAGCACCGACACCAGGGCGGGCTTTTCGCCGGTCGCTCGCTGCGACCGCAGGGTCTTCGTGAATCGCTCGCGGGCCAGCCCGATCACCGCGTTGCTGGCGGCAAGGATCGGCTGCGTCGAGCGGTAGTTCTGCTCGAGCCGCACGATCTCTGCCGCGGGCGTAAATTGCCCGGGAAAGTCGAGGATGTTGCGCACGTCGGCGGCGCGGAAGCCGTAGATGGCCTGCGCATCGTCGCCGACGACGGTGAGGCCCCGTCCATCGGGCTTGAGACGCCTGACAATCGCCGCCTGCAGGCCATTGGTGTCCTGATATTCGTCGACCATGACGTGGTCGAACAGCGCGCTGATCTCGCTTGCAAGCTCGGGCTCCTGCATCAGCTCGGCCCAGTAGAGCAGCAGATCGTCGTAGTCGAGGACGTGCTGCCGCTGCTTGGCGGCGACGTAGGCGTCAAACAGCACCCGCAGCTGCTGCTCGTGGGTCGCACACCATGGGAACTGCTTGTGCAAGACGACATCGAGCGGCTCGCCGGCGTTGACCGCACGGGAATAGATCGCCAGGCACGTCGCCTTGAGGGGAAAGCGCTCTTTTGCTTCGGCGAGCCCGAGCTCGTAGCGAACGAGGTTCATCAGGTCGGCCGCGTCCTCGCGGTCGTGAACGGTGAACGAGGGATCAAGGCCAACGCGCGGCGCGTTGAGCCGCAACAGCCTGGCGCCAACGGCGTGGAACGTACCCGACCAGGCAATCGCGCGTGCGCCCTCGCCGGTCTCGCCGAGAGCCGCCGCGACGATGCGCGCGACCCGCCGCGCCATCTCGGCGGCGGCGCGGCGCGAGAAGGTCAGGAGCAGGATGCGCGCCGGATCGGCGCCGTGCACGATCAGATGGGCGACGCGGTGCGCCAGCGTGTTGGTCTTGCCCGACCCCGCCCCGGCGATGACCAGCAACGGAGATGCGACATTCGCCCCGCGACCGCCGACGCCGTGCACGACGGCACGGCGCTGCTCGTCATTGAGCGCTTCGAGGTAGTGCATCGCCAACGAGCGTCCCGAGCCGACATCCGCGCAGTTGCGGTAATCCTGATCATGATTCGTTCTCCCCACCAACCCCCGGCGGCGTGCACGGAGCCCAGGCGAGCGGCGCGCACCGGCCTGGCGCGTGGTCCAGGATCGACGACGCACGCCCGGCGCGCAGCGACCCGCTAGCCCAGCATCGCGGATTGACCGATCGGCTTGCCGCCGCCGGCGAACGGGAAGGGACCCGGCCAATCGCCGAGCACGGCCACCAACGACACGAGCTGGCGATCCTGCCAGCGGTGCAGCATGTATCCCGGCGGCTCGAGACGGAACACGCTCGGCCCCTCCGGCCTGAGGTCGAGCGCAACCTGGTGGGCCGGGCTCGGGGAGATGATCGCCGCGCGGCCGCCGACGCGCGCATGGATCGGCCGGTGCACGTGCCCGCAGAGTACGGCCTCGATCTGGGCATGGCGGCACACCAGCTCGGCAAAGGCCTCGCGGCCGGCCAGGCCAATGCGGTCCATGTGGGCGATGCCCGTCAGGAACGGAGGGTGATGCATCAGCACGAGGGTCGGCATCTCCGGCCTTCGGCCGAGCGTGGCATCGAGCCAGGCCAGGCGCTCGCCGCACAGCTCGCCGGTGCCTTGGCCGGGCGCCAGCGTGTCGAGGCCGATGAAGCGCAGCCCGCCAAGCTCGGCTTCAAATTGCAGGAAGCCCTCGCGGGGAAGGTAGCCGTCCGCGGCGAAGGCCTCGCGCATGGTCTCGCGCGCGTCGTGATTGCCGGGAACGGCCAACAGCGGCACCGCGATGGGCGCCAGGATCGAGCGCAGGTGCGCGTATTCCCCCGCCAGCCCGTGGTCGACAAGGTCGCCCGTGTGGACGATCAGCTGCGGCCGCGGGTCGAGGTGCATGAGTTCGCCGACGCATCTCTTGAGCATCTTGGCGGTATCGACCCGTCCGTAGGCGAGCTCGCCGGGCAGCGTGATATGTGTGTCGGAGATCTGTGCGATCAGCATCGCCCCTCCTAAAGCGCCGTGAGGCCGCGAAAGTCGACGTCGAGGCCCACCGCTTGGCCATGGCGAAAATCGCCACGGGCACTCGCCTCCGCGACCAGCGGCTTGTCCTCACCGACGTCGACGAAGAGCCGGGTGCGGTCGCCGAGGAAAAATGCGGCCACGATGCTGCCAACGAGGTGGCCCTCCGCCGCCGCCAGACTGACGTCTTCGGGACGGAACATCACCTCGCGCGCGTCGGTCGGGGCGTCGGGCCAGGGGATGCGCCCGGCGGCGGCGACGAAGGCGCCGCCCTCGACGCGGCCCCGCAGCCGGTTCATGGTGCCGACGAATTCGGCAACGAACCGCGTCGCCGGCCGCTGATAGATCTCGCGGGGGCGGCCCACCTGCGCCACCCGGCCGCGCTCCATGACGACGATGCGATCGCCGAGTGCCATCGCCTCGGCCTGGTCGTGGGTCACGTAGATCGCGGTGATGCGCAGGCGGCGGAGCAGCTGGTCGATGTCGAGGCGAAGCGCATCGCGCAGCTTGGCGTCGAGCGCCGTCAGGGGCTCGTCCAGCAGCAGCGCGCGGGGCTGCACGGCCAGCGCGCGCGCCAGGGCGACGCGCTGGCGCTGGCCGCCGGACAGCTGATCGATCGCCCGGTCAGCAAGCGCCTCGATGCGCATCAACGCCAGCATCTCCGCCACGCGTTCGCCGATCTCGCGCTTGCCCAGCCTGCGGATCTTCAAGCCGTAGCCGACATTGCCCGCGACGCTCATGTTGGGAAACAGCGCGTACGACTGAAACACCATGCCGATGTTGCGCCTTTCGATGCTCAGCGCCGTGACGTCGCGGCCGTCGAACAGCACCCGGCCTCCTGCATCGGGCGCCTCCAGGCCGGCAATAATGCGCAGCGTCGTCGTCTTGCCGCAGCCGGACGGCCCGAGAAACACCACCGTCTCGCCGGCGTCGACGGCGAGATCCAGCGGCTCGAGGGCGCGGGTGCCGTCGGCGAACGTCTTGGCGCAGCGGTAGAGCGCGATCGACACGGGCTTTGCGTCGCGAATGCTCCTCACTCCTCCTGTCGGCGCGCGAGCGCTAGCGGGCGCGCCAGCCGCTGCATGGCGAGCAACAGCGGCACGATCAGTACGAAGAACAGCAGCGTGTAGGCGCTGGCGATCTCCAGCCTGAGCGAGGCGTAGGCATCGGCCAGACCGACTGGCAGCGTCTTGGTGAACGGAGTGTGCAACAGCCACGTCATGTTGAATTCGCCGACCGACAAGGTGACGACCATCAGCGAGCCGGCGAGCACGCCGCCGCGGCAATTCGGCAAAACCACGTGCAAGAAGCGCTGGGGGAAGCCGGCGCCGAGCGACGCCGCGCCCTCCTCGAGGGTCTTGAGGTCGATCGCCAGCAGAACGGCGAGCACCGAGCGCACCATGAAGGGCAGCGTGAAGAGGACGTGGCCGACCAGGATGAACAGCAACGAGGTGCGGAAGCCGCCGTACGCACCGTAGCTGATGATCAGCGCCAGCGCCGTCGCCAGCCCG
>Ga0187783_10003865_pt1 | contig 11061 bp, 10 predicted proteins | sample 1015_SJ02_MP02_2_FD_132471 | JGI IMG/M metagenome (GOLD analysis project Ga0187783, IMG submission 132471) | Tropical peat soil microbial communities from peatlands in Department of Meta, Colombia - 1015_SJ02_MP02_20_MG | ecosystem: Environmental > Terrestrial > Soil > Wetlands > Peat | place...
CAGGAAACGCGATGGATCGTCGTTCTTGCGGCTTCGGGACAGCACGACGTTGCCGTCATCCCAAAGCGTTTCCAGCACGTGTCCTGAAAGCGAGGTCATGGATGGAGCCTCCTGTCCACCCTCCGGCCTCCCGGGCGCAACCGCGCTCGGTGGCGGCCTATCCGATCCTGGGTTAGATCCCCGGTGCGTAAATCCCCTCGACCTCCCGTCGGAGCGAAATCGTTGTCGCCACTTTCAGATCCGGCGAGCCACTTACCAGATATCTTTCGGTTGGATTTTTGCCAAAACACAAGCAAACGTACCATGGTTCATCGCGATATGCCATCGACGGCATTCTGTTCGCTTCATCAACAAAGCCGCGACGGTCGATACATCCAGCTAAAATGTCTATTGCCTCCCTGCATCTTTCGAGTATATTTGTCTCCTGAGCGGCATTCAGTACGAACCTGCCAGGTCTCTTCTGCAACTTGCGCTTAGGCAATCTCACAGCGTCACCCGACTGGACCGAGTCGGCGGTCCCTTGTACTGGTGTAGATTTCTTACTTCGCCTCGCCCGCACATCGGCTTGGAAGTTGATTCTTTCGGCAATTACCTTCGCCTTTGCGAGCAACTGTCCAATCTTCTTGTCAAATATCGCCAGCGCAGCAGCGCCGCCGATCGCAACCAGCAGAAAAAAGCCTGCAATGTCTGGCGTTGATGGTTTGCGGAAACAAATATGTAGCACAACAATCTGGACGGCACAGGCTGAGAAAACTGCCAGTATATCAGTCGGAACCGAGATAGATAACCATTGGGGGGTGGAACGCTCTTTGAAATTTCCGGTGAAATCATGAATGCCATAGCTGACAAGTGACGAATGCCAAAGAGCACCAAACCCGTTGGACATGTCAGCACACCGAACACAAACAGATCCACACCATTTCCCTCCTCCGTCACCAATGTGGTGGCATTCGAGCCAAAGGAGGGTGTTTGCAGTCTCGTCAGACTAGTCAGTCAATGGCATGCCGCAGCAGTTTGCATGCGCATATACTTGTCAGCTATAGCCCCAGCCAGATCACCCTTTATCATATCGCGCTCCAGACGTCCGGACTAATACGTAGTACCCCGCACAGATTTTCTCGTCAGCAGTTTCCTCTGGGAAAATCACGCTGTAGCCAACTGTTGAATCCGTCACACTCACAAACTTTCATAAAACCACCACCGAGACCATTGGTCCCTCAGAACCCGGCATCGCGTGCCAACAGTTTTACCGAGAACAGTTGTACCAAACGCGCGCCAATGACTGATGCCATCATGCAGGCCTGTGGAGTACCCATCGAGAGTACTCTCACCAGCGCGACGGTCGCGAACGCCAAGCATGTCGGCCACCCTCCCGGTCAATTGGAAGGTAGCTACCTTGATTCGAGTGACAGTAGATTCCGGACAGCTCGCCGATGGGCTTTTGCAGGAGCCCAGCCTCAAGCGATAATCGTCCTGCACGCGTTCATCGAAGCAACGTCTTCTTGAGCGTCAAACGGGCGACGTGAACACCGCTTAGCTGATCGACGCTGATCGATCCAATCACCGTTTTTGCAGCAAGGCGACCGTGCAGGGCTGGTCGCCAATCGCAGTGTCGAATGCGACTTACCGGAGCACTTCCTCGCACTACAAATTCGGGAGGGGAATGAACTCGGTTTCACCCGGCACGGCTTTGAACCGGCCCGTCTTCCACTCTTCCTTGGCCTGTTCGATGCGCTCCCGACGCGACGATACGAAATTCCACCAGATATAACGTGGCCCTTCCAGTGCCGCTCCTCCGAGAAACATCACACGCGCGCCGCGCGGTGCCCGCACCGTGATTCGGTCACCCGGACGAAAGATGAGAAGTCGGGGACCTTCGAAGGTCCCCCCGGCAATCTCGACTTCGCCCTCAGCCACATAGACCGCCCGCTCTTCATGGTCGGCATCGAGTGGCGCGCTTGCGCCTTGGGCCAGCAGCACCTCAACGTAAAACCATTCGGACAGCATCCCCACCGGCGCCTTTGTCCCAAAGGCAGCACCTGCAATGACGCGTGCTCGAACACCACCGTCCTCAACGAGCGGTAGGCTGGCTGCGTCGAAATGCTGAAAAGACGGCGCCACCTCCTCGTGCGACTGCGGAAGCGCGATCCAGCTCTGGATGCCGAACATGCCCTCGCCGCTTTCGCGCGCTGTCAGCGGCGTTCGTTCGGAATGGGCGATACCGCGGCCTGCGGTCATGAGATTCATGGCGCCGGGGGTGATTATCAGCGCATTGCCCTCGCTGTCGCGATGCATGACTTGACCATCGAAAAGGTAGGTCACAGTCGCCAGCCCGATGTGGGGATGCGGACGCACGTCCATACCTTGCCCAGCGATGAACTGCACCGGCCCCATTTGATCAAAGAATATGAACGGACCGACCATCTGGCGTTGACCATGAGGCAGGGCGCGATGCACCTCAAAGCCACCCAAGTCGCGAGCGCGCGGAACGATGACAAGCTCAAGCGTGTCACATGATCGCTTGTCGCCAAGCAGTGGGTCCTTTGATGGCGTCCAGCTCACGGATTGTCTCCATTCTGCCAATCAATCAGAGCGCACCCGGTCAGCCCCAGCAATTGACGCTCACCGACCGCGCGCCTTGCAGGTATCTCCCGGCTGCTGCCAAGCCGACCTTGTTGCCGGCTATCAGGATTCGTCGATCTGATTTCCGCGATCCGTACCGGGCAGCAACTCACCGGTCACTTCCTTGAATGTCTAAAGGACGTCTCCACCGCAATTCGACAGATCGACACTTAGCTGAATGCGCCCCTCGTTTACGATCCAGCGACGAACCACGGCTTTGCGCAGTCCCAATTTAGTAAATGGATCTTCAAGTGCGATCGACTCCGCCTGGTCGTACGACTTGGCGCGTACGATGGTAAGGCCATCACCTGTCACATTGCCGCCGCCATCCGTAAATGGACCGGATGCAAACAGCAGTCCGCGTTGCTCGAGATCAATCATGTAACGCAGGTGGTCCACCAGATGCGGCGCGAGTTCCGCCGCCTCAACCAGCGTGGAGGTCTCGATGACATACAATTCCTTGCGCATCATCCGAGCCAGCAAGGTAGCTGGCTCGTCATCCGTGCGTTGCCGCCGTGATTTTTTCATTGAAGTTCGATGAACAGCCTCTGATGGCGGCGACGACCTGCTCGGCCGTTGCGCGATAATGCCGCTCCAGCGCGGCTATGGCCATGGGTGCGTCACGCGCCAACGTCGCGTCGAGAATCTCCTTGTGTTCCGCATTGGCATCACGCGACAGCCGGGCCCGAGGAATGCGCATGGCGCTGGCGCGATGGCGCTCCGCCTGGTCGAACAGCAAAAGGGCCAATTCCAACTGCCAGCGTGAGCCGCACGCCGCGATCAAAGACATATGGAAGGCGCGATGGTGTTTGACCCAGATCTCGGCATCGAGTCCAGCCTGATGCGGCACCGCAATCCTCGACAGGGTGTGGAAGCTTGCAACGAGACCGGTTTCCCATTGGAGGTCGCCGTGCGTGATCGAACGCGACAGCGCCGCCCCCTCGATCACCAGACGCGTCTCCATAATGTCGAGCACGTCCTCCGGGGTGAGCGGCGCAACGCGAAAGCCGCGCTGGCCCACTGCAGTGACGAGGCGCTCGGCGACCAGGCGCGATAGAGCCTCGCGCAACGGACTGATCCCCACGCCATAGATCTTTCGTAACTCATCGGAACGCAGCGGGGCACCGGGAGTCAGATTGCTCCAGACGATGTCCTCACGGATCTTGCGATAGGTTGCCTCAGCGAGCGTCCGAGGTGGATCACCCAATTCACTGGCATGCCTCGCGGTCATCAGCAGCGTTCGTTTCATCGAGGTCGTTGACACGGTGACATGGGATGCTATTGTACTCGAGGATTTGGAAAAGTCACAATAATTTCCAACATTGGGTGGGCGACGTAACGGGAGGACATCGATGATCCGGGTCCGTAGAATCGCGCATGCCAGTTACGAAACACCCGATATCGAACGGATGGTCGCATACTACACCGAAATTCTTGGACTAAATCTCGTCGAACGAGAAAAAAACACAAGCTACCTTGCCTCCACACTCGATCACCATTCGATTGTTCTACACAAGGGGCCCGCACCGAAATGTGTACGCCTCGGTTTTCAGATCTCACCGAACGACGAGTTGGGCGAATTCGAACGTCAGCTTGCGGAAGCGGGCATCAAGACCGAACGCAAGCGTGATGCCGAACCCTCCATCGCCGATATGGTCTGCTTCGAAGATCCCAAGGGCACGATCCTCGAAGTCTTCAATAATCATAGCGCTTCCGGGCAGGCTTTCCCAACGAAAGGAATCATCCCCTACAAGCTGGGGCACGTGGCATTTCACGTCGCCGACGTACAAGCGATCACCCAATTCTATTGCGACATCCTCGGTTTTCGCGTGTCGGACTGGATGGCGGACTTCTTTTCGTTCCTGCGATGCAGCCCGGACCATCACACGATCAATCTCATTGGCACCGGTCAGAACCGCCATAATCATACGGCCTTCGAGCTTCGCGATTGGTCTCATCTGCAGAGCGCCTGCGATTACCTCAGCCGCAATGGTTATTCGCTGATCTGGGGACCTGGCCGGCATGGCATCGGACACAACCTGTTCGCTTACCACAAGAACCCCGACGGATTGATCGTGGAGCTCTTCGCTGAGCTCGACAGGCTTTACGACGAGGACCTCGGATATTTTGAACCCCGGCCGTGGCATGCCGATCGGCCGCAAAGGCCCAAGGTGTGGCCGAAGGACATTTCGGCCGCCAACAAGTGGGGCATCCCGCCACCCGAGGAGATGATGAAATGAGTTGACCGGCAGCTAATTGCGGCCGGTCAGACGCTCGAGAACACCTCCTTTGAGCCGAGGGAGAGGACAATGTCGGTGAAGACGCGGTGGGCGTTCGCACCGCTTGAGGTGCTGACTGCGGCGCTGGCGATGTCGTTGCTGATTCTGCTTTTTGGCGCCCCCGCAAAGGCCGGCGATCCGATAAAGGTCGGGTTCAGCATGGCGATGACTGGCGCGGTTGCGCCAAACGGCAAGCAACTGCTGGCAGCGCTTGAGATCTGGCGCGATGACGTCAATTCACAGGGCGGTCTGCTGGGGCGCCCCGTCGAGCTCATCTACTACGATGACCAAAGCAATCCCTCGAATGTGCCAGGTATCTATACCAAGCTCATCACCGTCGATCATGTTGATCTGATCATCGGACCGTACGCAACCAATATGGTGGCCGCGGCGATGCCTGTGATTATGCAGAACAACAAGACCACAATCAGTATACTGGCGATCGGCATCAATCGTCATTTCGAGTATCGGCGCTATTTTTCCATGGTTCCGGTCGGCCCCGAGGGCGTGAAGGCATTTTCCAAGGGTTTTTTTGAACTCGCGTTATCGCAGACACCCCAGCCACACACCGTTGCGATGATCGCAGCCGACGCCGAATTCGCACGGACCGCCGCAGACGGTGCGCGCGAAAACGCGAAGGCGGCTGGGCTGACCATCGTCTACGACCGAACCTATCCGCCGAGCACGACCGAATTCGATTCAGTGATCCGCCCGGTTCAGGCGGCCAACGCGGATCTGGTATTTGCCGCGTCCTATCCGCCCGATACCGTTGGTATCGTGCGCGCGGCGAGCGAACTGGGCCTGGCGCCGAAAATGTTCGGCGGTACGATGGTAGGCCTGTTGGCGACTCCCATCAAAATGCAGCTCGGCCCACTCATAAACGGGCTGGTGATCATGGAAAGTTTTACGCCGGCTCCAAGCTTCAACTTCCCTGGCCTGAGCGCCATGCTCGAAAAATACCGCGCCAAGGCCGCAGGTCAGGGCATCGACCCCCTGGGCTATCAGTTCGCTCCGTTCGGCTATGCGGCCGGCCAGGTCCTGGCCACCGCCGTGCAGCAGACCAAAAGCCTCGATCCGGATGCGCTGGCGACGTACATCCGCGCCCACAGTTTTCAGACTGTAGTCGGCGACGTGTCTTATGGCGATGACGGTGAATGGACACAGCCGCGCATGCTGTTCACGCAATTTCAGAACGTGACCGGCAACGACCTCGATCAGTTCAAGGATACGACCAAGCAGGTCGTTCTCTGGCCGCTCAAGTATAAGACTGGACAAATCATCTATCCGTATTCGGCGGCGATCATACACTGACGAGCGATGGGTATCATCGTGTGCGTTGCGGATAATACAGCTAAGACGCCGGTCTTCCCGATCGCTGCAATTGCGATGAACGAACTCAAGGGCTGGTCATGCCGACAGAATGCACCCACCAAAATCTTGGCCCGGTAAATGGGAGTCCGTCGTGAGTGTCGGTAAGGGCGAATATCGGCTGCTGAGTTATTACGAACCGGCCGGCGTCGTTCAGGCGGGAATTCTGGTTGGCGATCGGGTGTTGCCAGTAGCTCCCCTGCTCCCCGATCTGGTGCGTGGGGCTACTGCTCCATCCGTCCTGGGACTTCTGCAGGAATGGGACGCGGTTCACCCCAGGCTACACTCGGTGGCTCAGCAAGTAACTGCCACCGACGGCAAGCCTGTCTCCGACATCAAACTGGCCGCGCCAATTCTCTATCCAGCTGCCATCTTCTGTGCAGGGGCAAATTACTGGGACCATATCGAAGAGATGTCGAGGCAAGTGGTTAGAACCGGGCCTCCGACCAAGAAGCCCGCCGAGCCATTTTTCTTTCTCAAGACGCCATCGCATTCGATCGTAGGCTCGCACGCACCGGTGCGCCTGCCGCCCTTCTCCAGTCAGGTCGATTGGGAAGCTGAACTGGGCGTGGTCATTAGTCGCCGCACCCGCAATGTTTCGGAACATCATGCACTAGAAAACGTTGCCGGGTACGTGATCTTCAACGATCTCTCGGCTCGAGACCTGATGAAGCGCGAAGGTATTCCACCCTTTGCGTTCGACTGGCTAGCGCAAAAATGCTTCGATGATGCAGCTCCGATGGGACCTTGGTTGACCCCGTCGTCGTACATCCAGGATCCCAACAACCTAACCATCAAATTATGGGTGAATGGCGTACTCAAGCAGGACTCAAACACCAGTCGCATGGTTCATAGCATAGCTGAACAGATTGCATATCTCAGCCGCCATTTTACCTTACGTCCGGGCGATGTCATTGCAACCGGCACACCTTCTGGCGTAGGGCTGCCGCGGGGCGAGTTTCTCAAAGCCGGAGACGAGGTCAAAATCGAGATTGCCGGCTGCGGGATGCTGGTCAACCAGGTAATCGCGGAGCAATGACACGAAAGGGCCACTGGCGCTGGGGTTGTATCTGCCGGGGGATCGATCGAAAAAACGAAACACAGAGCCGCACGACATTATGAAGACCATCGGTTTTATCGGTCCAGGCAAGATTGGCCTGCGAATCTGCGAGCATCTTATCAGAAACGGCTATCGCGTGATCGGCTATCGGCGCAGTTCGATGGCGGAATTCGAAAGAATAGGCGGCATCCCCAGCCGCTCGGTGTGCGACATCGGCCGGGAGGCAGAGATTATCTTCGCCTGTCTGCCGTCGGATGCGGCGCTCGAAGAAGTGATCGAGGGGCCAAGCGGGCTCATCCATTCGGCCCGGCCGGGGCAGATCGTCGTTGAATTTGGCTCACATCCGGTTCCCATCAAGCAACGCTATCTCGCGCCGCTTGCAAGCCGCGGCGCGACATTCCTCGATGGCGAGGTCAGCGGGACACCGGGCATGGTGGCCGAGCGGAAGGGGGTGATATATTTGAGCGGCGAGCCCGAAGCGGCCCGCAGGCTCGAGCCAATTATCACCGCTTTTGCTGAACTGTGCATTTACTTCGGACCGTTCGGAGCCTCCACGAAAGTCAAGCTCATCAACAATTTCCTCGTTGGGCTGCATATCGCCGGCACCGCGCAAGCGATGGCAATCGGGCTCAGGGCCGGTGTCGATGTCGAGCTTATGATCAAGGCGATCGCGATGGGCAGTGGAGGATCGACTCAATTTGCCATTCGCGCCCCGTGGATGTGGCAGCGCCGCTTTCTACCACAGCAAGGATCCGCGGGCGGGCTCGCCCATTATCTGGATCTCGCCAAGGAGTTGGGCGAAGAGCTCAATGTCGCAACACCGCTGCTCGATAATTTAATCGACATCTTTCAACGCGCTATCCCAGTGATTGGCGAACGCGACGTCGCGGCAATCCTCGAGACATTCGAGGCCCCGCCTGGCACAGTATAGCTGATGTCGCTGAAAATCGTCGAACCAACAGCCGTCGGACCTACAGCCAGAGACTGCGCCCGGACACAGGACACAGGCCGCTCGGCGTGCCCAGCCAGGCCGTGGCCGGAAGGATGATGTTTTATCCCGAACCGCATGGTAGTGTGGGCTTAATATGTGGTCCGGGGGCGTCCATGTCTTCTCTCAGCGTCCCGTACGTGCTCGGCGCAACATCGACTGAGCGACAGCGCTTGATCGCGCAAGCTCAAAGTCTTGAGGGGCCGGCCGGATGGCTGCTCGATCAGATTGATATTAAGCCCGGCTTCTGGGCCGTTGACATCGGCTGCGGGCCCATCGGCCTGACCAATCTGCTGTCCGAACGGGTCGGTCCGGAGGGCGTGGTGGTTGGCGTGGAACGAGAGGCCCATTTTTTTGAGATGGCGCTCGCGGAGCGAAACAATCGTGGTTTACGCAATGTGCAATTCATCAACGCGGACGCGCTTCACACGGGGCTCGATAAGAATTCCTACGACGTCGTTCATGAACGGCTGGTGTTGATCAATATGCCGCTGGCCTCGCAACAGGCGCTTCTTACCGAGATGCTGTCCTTACTGCGGCCTGGCGGGATCATCATTCTTCAAGAGTTTGATTTTGTGTCATTTGCCTGCGCCCCTCCCCATCCGTCGTGGAATATTTTGTTTCGCGTGTGGTGTGACGCGTTCCATGCCGCCGGCGGCAATTTATTTGTCGGCCGAGAGATCGCTGGGTTGTTGCGATTGGCAGGAGCCCAAAACGTACAAATGCACGCACATGCTAACATCCCGCAGGTCGGAGAGTACCAACGCACTCACCTCCTCTCGCTCATTGAGTCGACGTACGATCTGATGCTTGGTTCCGGAAGAATGAACGCGGCGGAATTGCAAGACCACATGGCGGCGCTGGCAAGGCATCTAGCGGATCCCCAGACAACACTCATCGACCGGCTGGTGGTTCAGGCCTGGGGGACGAAGCCGTTCTCTAATTTGTAGGCACCAATCGCCTGCCCGCTGGTTCGCGCATCGTCGGGCTTTCATCGCCTCGTCTACGGCCAGATCTCCAATCTGAGACAAGGCTTATCCCGCGGAATTCGCAGCCCTGCGATTTTCGCTATTCACGGTTTTGCGGCGCAGCCTTTCAGCGCCTACACCAACTGAAATGTCAGACAGCCCATATCCGTCGCTTGGTTTTCGCCTCCGCGACGATTCAGACATCGCGTATCGCTGGCCGCAACTGACCCCACGAGGTAGGTGCTCATCGCACTGAATATCACGGAAAGGTGAGGCGCCATCGGCTGCAAACCGGAGCGGCGATATTTCACGTCAGGATCGGCCCCGATGAGCCGTCGTTCGATTTATGAGAAGTGAATTCTACGCGGCCAGCCATTCTGCGGGTCGTGGAACGAAATCTGGAGCGGGTTTGGCATGGTCTTGCTGCGCGGACGATGCTCGGCATCTTGAAGTGAGCGCGGCGCTGCATTTACGCTTTGAAATTCGCCGTCGGACCCGCTAACCTAACTGTGCCCCGTGGGCTTGGACCATCCTCACTCCAACGCCACCGCGAACCGGTCGCTTGGTGGCGGGGGAAGATACGCGATGCGGACGCGCGCCGGAGCCTGTGAGGATCACGGGGTCTAATTCCTTTAATTTAATATTGCGGTCCGTCGGCATTGCAGAAGCGGGCCAGCAGCAGCCGAGCTCACGACCGATCAGCATCTGCTGAAGCGGCCTCCGATGACCCGATTCGTGGCCGAGCGCACCGATTTTGTACGAGGGTGGGGAGTGACCGTGAACATCCTACACGCCGCGTGCCAGCAAGATGACTTCATCCACAGCTAGGTCGGGTGCTGCAAGGACCGGTCCTCTGGTAATGGATCAGTGATTCGTCGGGCTTGGGTGAGCGCGCGCCGGCGGCTTGACCGTCGAGCCCTGCAGCGGCAACGGATGGCGCTCTGGCTCGTCGTCGCCAGATTGTGCAGCGTCAGCAAACCCGCTCCGCAGTGGACGACGATATTTTCAGTTGCCGCCGCGTCCAAAGTGTGGACACTGCCCTCGGACAGCGAGTGCGCGGTCGTTGTGGCCGCGGCCGGGGGTCGAGTACCAAATTTCCATACTTCTTCGAAAGCACGCGGAGGGCTGCGATGCGGTTGCGTCTCTTCACGGGAATTGCCGTGGCCGTTGGCACCTTATTGGTCGCAACGGTCAATGCGGGTGCCGATTTCCTGTTCGATCCGGACGGTCGATATTCGGGTGGTGCGCCTATCGGGCACGGGGGCATGTTCGGCAGCTACTCGCCGATCCCGCGCGCCACAGTGATGTATCCGACCCGTTACGCGCCGGGCACCATCGTCATCAACACCGGCGAGCGCCGGCTCTACTTGATCCTCGGGAACGGCGAGGCCCTGCGCTACGGCATTGGCGTGGGTCGCCCGGGTTTCACGTGGGGCGGCGTCAAACATGTATCGTCCAAGCGGGAGTGGCCAGAATGGGTGCCACCGCGGCAGATGCTGCGACGCCGGCCTGATTTGCCTCGCTACATGCCGGGTGGCATCGAAAACCCGCTCGGTGCCCGCGCCATGTATCTCGGCTCGACTCTTTACCGCATCCATGGCTCGAACGAACCGGAAACCATCGGCCAGGCGGTCTCGTCGGGCTGTTTCCGTCTCACCAATGAGGACGTCGTCGATCTCTACGATCGAGTTCGGGTCGGCGCGACCGTCGTCATTGAGCATTGACCCCGCCGACGCTGATCGCCGGCCGACACCTCCCCTATGGCGCGCGCGTCCA
>Ga0187783_10003866_pt1 | contig 11059 bp, 3 predicted proteins | sample 1015_SJ02_MP02_2_FD_132471 | JGI IMG/M metagenome (GOLD analysis project Ga0187783, IMG submission 132471) | Tropical peat soil microbial communities from peatlands in Department of Meta, Colombia - 1015_SJ02_MP02_20_MG | ecosystem: Environmental > Terrestrial > Soil > Wetlands > Peat | place...
GGATCCCGAAGGGCCTGGCGCCGATCAGCGAGGTCGATGGCACCGTCAGGATCGACGAGCAGGACAAGCTGCGGAAGATCATCGTCACGCCCGACGACGGCTCGGACGAGGTCACCTACCAGGTGTCCATGCGGTCCAGGCTGCGGGTGGCCGATGGCGACCGCGTCAAGGTGGGCCAGCAGCTCATCGAGGGCGCGGTCAACCCGCACGAGGTGCTCCGCATCCTCGGCTCGCGCGAGGTGCAGCTGCACCTGGTGCACGAGGTGCAGGAGGTCTACCGGTCGCAGGGCGTGTCGATCCACGACAAGCACATCGAGATCATCATCCGGCAGATGCTCAAGCGGGTGAACGTGATCGAGTCCGGCGACACCGAGCTGCTGCCTGGCGAGCTGGTCGAGCGGCCGAGGTTCGAGGAGGTCAATCGCGCCGTCGTCGAGGCGGGCGGTACCTCCGCGGCAGGCCGTCCGCAGCTCATGGGCATCACGAAGGCCTCGCTGGCCACCGAGTCGTGGCTGTCGGCGGCCTCCTTCCAGGAGACCACGCGAGTGCTCACCGACGCGGCGATCCACGCCAGGTCGGACTCGCTGGTCGGCCTGAAGGAGAACGTGATCATCGGCAAGCTGATCCCCGCGGGCACCGGCATGCAGCGCTACCGCAGCCTGCGCGTCGAGCCCACGGAGGAGGCCAAGGCGGCTGTCTACCCGCCCACCTCCTACGACAGCCCGGCCGACTACTCCTTCGGCCAGGTCTCAGGCCAGGCCATCCCGCTGGAGGAGTACGACTTCGGCGCCTATAACAGGTAGGAAACGAGTCACAAGGCGGGCGGTGCCGCGACCCAGGGTCGCGGCACCGCCCGCCGCATTCGCCTTGGACCGTCCCGCTGATCCGGCCTCGCCGCCGGCCGCGGCTGGAGTTTGGGGCGCGGAGGCCGGCCCGCTAGCGGCGCCTGAACATCAGCGCCGCGACGTCGTCGCGCGATGCCTCGTTGCCGATCAGGTCGGCCATCACCACGGCCAGCGCCAGCTCGGCGTCGTCCTGCGGCACGACGGACTGGCATAGCCGGGCCAGGCCATCGTCAATCGGCCGGTCCGGGCGCTCGATGAGGCCGTCTGTGTAGAGCAAGAGCAGCGTTCCTGGCGGGGTGCGCACCTCGCTGACCCGGCGCGGTGCGCTGGGGACGACGCCGATCATTACGTCGGCGGCGACTTCCGCCAGCTCCGCCCGCCCGCTGGCATGCGCCACCACGGGCGGCGGGTGACCGGCCGACGAAATGCGCGCCAGGTTCAGCGCCGGGTTGAACACCGCGTACTGCACGGTCGCCAGCGCGTCGGCCTCGAAATGCTGGATCTTCCGGTCGAGCCGGGACAGCACCTCGGCCGGGTCACTGCTCTCCAGGGCGTAGGCGCGCAGGGCACTGCGCATCCGCCCCATGATCACGGCAGCCTGCAGGCCGGATCCGGCCACATCGCCGATGACCAGGCACAGCTCGCCGGACGGCAGGGTGAACACGTCGTACCAGTCACCGCCGACGACGCCGCTACCCGGTATGAAGCGGGCGGCCAGTTCCGCGCCGCGATGCTCGGGCAGGGCTGCCGGGAGCAGGCTGCGCTGCAGCGCCATCACTGCCGTGCGGTCGGTGCCGGCCTGCATGGACTGGACGGCGATGGCGGCGCGGTCGGCGGCAAGCTGCAGCAGCTCGGTATCCTGCGCGGTGAACTGGCGACTGGCCATCGAGCCGACATGCATGATCCCGAGCACCGCACCGCCCGCCAGCATCGGCACGCCGAGCATGGACCGCAGTCCCTTGGCTATCAGCAGCGGATTGAGGACGGTCGTGGAGTCGACGCGGTCGAGTACAACTGGTCTGCGCTCGGCCGCTATCCGGCCGGCAAAGCCCCGGCCAAGCGGGATGCGGACGCCCTGCCGCACCTCTTCCTCGAGCCCAGCGGCGGCCGTCGCGACCAGGTAGTGAGAGGACGGATCGAGCAGCAGCACGGCGGCGGTGTCGGCGGCGAGGATCCTCTTGACGCGGTCAAGCAGCTCAGCCAGGAGCTGATCATCGCTGAGGCGGGACAGCGCAACGTCGGTGATCCTCTGGATGTCCCGCAGCCTGTCCTCGGCCGCCGCGGTACCGTCTAGCGCTGCCACACGTCCCTCGTTCACGCCGCCGTGTAGTGCGCTTCCGGGCAGCCCAGCCTGGAAGACGCGAAGGGTCCGGCTGGCTGCTTAACCGTGGGTGCAGTTTATGTTATGGACCCGCCAAGGTGGCCGGTATCGGTACACCGTGCCCGCTCAGGGGCCCTGGTCAGGGCCGGCGCACCGGCCAGCCCGCCTGTTCCGCCAGCCCGGCCAGTTCCTCGGCATCGGCGGGCGCGGCGGCGTGCTGGTCATTGTTGAAGTAGGCGAAGAAGTCTGCGTTCTGGGGAAAATTGCCGGTCATCCGGCGCAGCCAGCTGCGCAGTGCCTGCCGGCCGTACCGTGGCCAGGGGTCCGCCGCGCCCTCGTGCAGCCGCAGGTAGCCCCAGTCGGCGGTCACCCACAACGGCCCTGTCGGACGCCCGCGCCTGTCGGTCCAGCAGGTCGCGGCATTGTGCCGCCGCAGCAACTGCATGACCGGCCGCGTCCACCACGACTCGTGCCGGAACTCCACGCAGACCCTGACCGGGCCGGTCTCCGCCGGTGCATGCGCCTGGAACTGGGCCAGGCAGTCCTCCAGCGCCTCCGCATCGGCTTGCAGGTTCGGCGGCAGCTGGAGCAGCACCGGGCCGAGCCTGTCGGCCAGGCCGGCGGCGGCTTTCAGCAGCCTGGTAACAGGCTCGGCCGGATCGCGCAGCCGGCGGATGTGAGTCAGGTACCTGCTGGCCTTCACCGCCATCACGAACCCGGCCGGCGTGCGCGCGCGCCAGTCCGCGAAGGTCTCCGGCTTCGCGAGCCGGTAGAACGTCCCGTTGTTCTCGACGGTCGGGAACCGCTGCGCGTAGGACTCAAGCCACCGGCTGGCCGGGACCCCGTCCGGGTACCACGCGCCGCGCCAGTCCTGGTACTGCCAGCCCGACGTTCCGACCAGAAGCGGCACCCGCAGACCTCCGCTCCGCAGCGTCGGAGAATGCCTACCCCAGCGTAGGCCGGGCTAACGGCCGGGCATCAGCCGCGTCTCGCTGTTTCCGGTGATGGCGGCCGAGCACCACCGCAGGTCGTGCAAGGCACGGCCGCGGGGCTCAGTGCTGTGCTGTCGCCTCCTGGACACTGAGCTGCGATCGGATCTGGTCTACCTCGGGCGCGCCGATCTGGGTGTACAGGTCCAGTGCCCGCTGCCAGTGTTGGCGGGCCTCCTCGTCCTGCCCATCGGAGTGGTGGCTTTCGGCGAGGTCGCGGTGGACGCTTGCCTGCTGATAGGTGTCGCCGGTCACGTCCGCGAGCCGGAGCGCTGCTTGCAGCTTGGCGCGCGCGACGGCAGGCTGGCCGGTCCCGCGCAGGGCCTCGGCGAGGTTTCGCAGCACCACTATCTCGCCGTGCTGGGAACCGGCCTCCTGGAACAGCGCAAGTGCCTCCCGGAAATATTCGATGGACTGCTGGTATTCGCCCCGGCGCAGGCCGACCTCGCCCAGGTTGCATAGCTGGGCGGCTACGCTGGCCGGGTGATCGAGGCCGCGGAAGATGGCCAGGGACTGTTCGAAGAAAGCGGCGGCCTGGGTTAGCTCCCCGCGGCGCCCGTTGAGGTCGCCGATCCCCGACAGCGCCCGCGCTTCACCGCGCTGATCTGCTGCCTCGCGGAACACCCGCAGGGCACGCTCCAGATGCTCGGATGCCTGGTCGTAGAAGCCCAGCTCAGTCTCGATGTCGGCAAGTTCGGTCTGCGCCCGAGCAGCGTAGAGTCGGTTCCCGGCGTCTTCGAAGGCGGCGATGGCCTGGCGGTAGTAGTCCGCAGCTGACCGGTGTTTGTGCTGCTCCTGCTCGGTGATGCCCAGGTTCCGGAGGACCTGAGCCTCGCTTGCCCGGTCGCCGCGCTGCCGGTGACGCTGCAGGGCGGCCTGGTAGTGGCCGGCCGCGTCGCGGAAGTGGCCTTTCATCAGGTCCATGCTGCCGAGGCCGTTCAGCGCCCTGGCCTCTGCGGCCAGGTCACCGGACAGGCGGGCGGCGTGCAGCGCGTGGCCGTAGATAGTGTGCGCCTCGGGCAGATAGCTGCCGGCCATTAGGTAGTGGAACAGCGTGCGCGCCAGGCCAGTGGCGTGATCAGGCCAGCCGTGCCCGGCGCAGTGCGCCACCACCGCGACCAGGTTTGCCCGCTCGGCGTCCAGCCACGCCCGCGCCTCTGCCCGACCCGGAAATTCCGGCACGACCGTGGTCGTGAGGGCAATGCTCGGTCGCTGGCGAGCCTCGGCCGGAAACAAGATGTCCATCGCGGCGGCGGCCGCGCCCAGGTAGTAGTCGAACAACCGGGTCAGGGCCTGCTGGCAGGAGCCTCTTGCGTCATTGGCGGCGGCCTGCTCACGGGCGTAGGCGCGCAGCAGATCGTGCATGCCGTACCGGCCAGAGCCGGCGGCCTGCAGGAGGCTGGCCCGGTGCAGCCGGCCAATCACACGGCGAGCCTGCCCGACCGTGGTGCCGGTCAGCGCGGCCGCGGCGTGCACGTCCAGGTCCCCGCCAGGGTGCAGGCCGGTCAGCGCGAACGCCCCGGCCACCTCCTCGGGCAGCTGGCGGACCGACCAGGAGAACACCGCCCGGACATCTGCGCGATCCTCCCCGGCATCTAGCACATCCAGTCGGCTTCCCTCTAGCTCGGCCACCAGCTCGGCGAGTGGCACCTCCGGGCGGGTGGAAGCTAGCTCCGCGGCGATTCGCAGCGCCAGCGGCAGCCGGGCGCACAGCCCGGCCAGCTCCGCCGCCGCCTCCGGGTCATCCTCGGCCCGGCGGCCGGTCAGCGACCGAAGCAGGCCGACCGCGTCGGCCAGCGGGAGCACGTCCAGGTCCAGCCGCCGGGCGCCGTCGGTAGCAACCAGCCCGGACAGCGCGTCCCGGCTCGTCACCATCGCCAGGCAGCCAGGGTCACCGGGCAGCAGCGGACGAACCTGCTCGCCGTCGCGGGCGTTGTCCAGCACCACGAGCACCCGCTGGCCGGCCAGCCTGCTGCGGTACAGCCGGGCCCGCTCCTCGATCTCATCCGGGATGTCTTGGCCCGGCACGCCCAGCGCCCGCAGTAAGCCTGCCAGCGCATCCGCCGGAGCTACCGGATCGCTGAGATCGTAGCCGCGCAGGTTCACATACAGCTGGCCGCCGGGAAACCGGTCCGCGACCTGGTGAGCCCACTCGATCGCGAGCGCAGTTTTCCCGACTCCCGCCGTGCCGCCGATCGCCGAGATGACCATCGGCGCCCGCGCGCCCTGCCCCGCTTCGAGCAGGCCGGTCAGCGCGGCTAGCTCACCGTCACGGCCGGTGAAGCATGCGACCGCGGCGGGCAGCTGCCGCGGCACCGCCCCGCCCTGCGCTCCCGTCGCTGGACGTGCCGCCGGGGACGGTGCCAGGGACGCGGCGGGCGCCAGGAGCGGGGATGCCTCCTTGCCTCCAGCGGTCCCCGATACCGCCGATGACTCCGGCGGGATTACGAGCGAACCCGTGGAAGACGACCGGGATGACTGCTGCCGGGGCTGGATCAGCGCGGGGTCATTTCTGAGGATCTGCTGATGCAGCTCCTGCAGCTGAGGCCCGGGGTCAGCGCCTAACTGATCGGCGAGCCGCTGCCTGGTCTGCTCGAACCACCGGAGCGCCTCGGCTGGCTGACCGGCCCGGTAGAGCGCGAGCATCAGCTGGCCGGCCGCACGTTCGTTGGTCTCCTGCGCGGAGATCAGCTCGGTCAGCTCTGCCACGAGCGACGCGTGCTGGCCCCGCCGAAGCGCGATGTCGTTTAGCTCAAGCACCGCCGTGGTCCGCAGTTGCTCAAGCGTGTGGCGCATTGAGCCAAGCCAGGTGCTGCTGACTCCGGTCAGCGCTTCTCCGTGCCAGTTTGACAGCGCATTGCGGAGATGCGCCGATGCATCATCGTCTGCCTGAGCCGTCGCGGCTAAGGTCGTCTGCTGACGAAAACGGTACAGGTCAAGCAGCTCGGGATCGGCCTCGAGCACGTACCCGGCGGCTCGGCGCGACAGCTTCGCCCCGGCTTCCGGAGCGGCGATCGCTGCCTTCAACCTGGCCACCAGTCCGTAGACCACATTGCGCACAGAAGCAGGCGGCGCCTCTCCCCAGACGCGGTCGATCAGCCGGTCAGCTGACACGACCCTGTTGAGCTCAAGGAGGAGCACGGCGAGCACCGCCCTCTGCCTGGCATGCCCGACATCGACGTGCTGGCCGTCGACGCGCATCTCGACCGGCCCAAGTACCCGGAACTCCACCGTTCCTCCAGGCAGCAGGCAACTCTCCACCGAACAAGTGGATTATTAACCATATATAGGACTTATTACAGTTGTCTATCAATTAGCTGCAAGGTTCCTGTCACTTTTCTGCAAGGCAGGACCCCTGATACTCAGATCCGCAATGCGCCTGCTTTTGCCGTGCCGCTGCCGCGTGGTCGGAGGATGTCGATGGGTGCTCGGTCTTCTGAGATCAAGTTCATGACGACAAAGCGGACGCCGGGGTGCCAGGCGCGTCGCGCTGTCGCGATGGTGGGCTCGCTGGTCACTCTTATGGGTATCGGGCTGGCGGCCGCGCCGTCTACGTCTGCGCTCGCTGCGACGGGTGGCCAGCGGCAGGCGGCGCGACTGGGCAAGCCGTATGCATTGCCCACTCAGAGTCGGGTGCACGGGCGGCTCGGCAGTTTCAGCGGCGGCGACGCTGAGCAGTCGGCGGTTCAGCGGGAAGAGGCGGCAGCGTCGGCAAGCGCGAAGGCGACGGGCCGGCCGGTGGTCGTCTCGGGACTGACGACTGCCACCGAGCAGGTAATCGCAAACCCCGACGGGGAATTCACGATGCGCAGCTACCCAGTGCCGGTGCGGGTCCGGCAGGCGGGTCGCTGGGTCGCCGTGAGCACGAACCTGCAGCGGGCCGGGGGGATGCTGGCGCCCGCTGCGCTGCCCGGAGACTCCGTGCGCTTCTCGCCGGGCGGCGCCGGCCCGATGGCGGTAATCCAGGCAGGGACTGCCTCGCTGTCGTTGTGGTGGCCGCGCCTGCTTCCCGTGCCCGTAGTTGCCGGGCCGTCGGCGACTTACCGCAATGCGCTTCCTGGCGTGAACCTGGTGCTGACGGCCGACGGCGGCGCTAGCGGTGGCTTTAGTGATGTGCTTGTCGTGACCAGCCCCGGCGCGGCGGGGGAGGTTTCTTCGCTGCGGCTGCGCGTCACGAGTATTGGGACACGGCTGGAGCCGGCCAAGGGCGGGGGGCTGGTCGCGCCGCTAGCCGGTGGGCATGCCTCGTTCGTAGCGCCCGCGGCGGTGATGTGGGATTCCGGGACCGCGGCCGGCGGCCCCGTGGCCGCGCGCGCGGCGGCGGTCGCCGGCCGAGCCGGCGGGGTGCGCGCGGCGGGCGGCCCGGTGGCCGTGTCGAGCGCGCAGAGCCCCGGCCGTGATGCGCTGGCCGCGCAGGTGGCAGTGCAAGTGAGCGGCGATGGCAGCATCATGCAGCTAGTCCCGGATGCGGGCCTGCTGACCTCTCCGCTGGCCACTTTCCCTGAGTACATTGACCCGACCCTGTACCTGAACACCAACGGCGGCGGCACGCAGGAGGCCTACGACCCGGTCCAGTCGACCTGCACGTCGCCGCACTGGAACGGGGGCGGGGTCGCGGCCTACGACGACTCTCCGGTTGGCTATGACGACTGGGGCGGCTCATGCTCGGTTGACGACACAGACTACGGGCTGTACCGGGTTGGCATGTCGACGGCGCTGGGCGCTGCCGGGGTGACGATCGCCAGCGCAACCGTGAACGCGAGCGTGGCGTATTTCTCTGCCTGCTCGACGACCGAGTCGTCCGTGGTCCTGACGCTGTCGTGGATCGGCGGGATTGACTCCGGCACAGGCTGGCCCGGCCCCGGCATCATGAGCGGCAATACCAACGCCACGGCCTCCTACACGCCAGGCAAGAGCTGCAGCGACACGGTCTACACCGACGACAGCCTGCTGGTGAGCAAGGGCTTCAACGTGATCGACGACATCAACGCGATCAACGGATCGCCGTCCAACTTCACGTTCCGGCTGTGGGAGACCGGTTCGGAGGCCAGCAACGACTACTACCACGTGCAGGTAGCCAGCGGTCACTGGAACAGCGACGGGCCTTACCTGCAGGTGGAGTTCTTCGACCAGCCGTCAACGGTGCAGACCTCCACCATGGAGGAGAGCACGGAGACCGGCGGCACCGGCGATGTCTACGCCTGCGCGACATCGGAGGCCAGCGCGCCCGCCGTGGTGCCAACCGAGGCTGGCGGCGGCGTCTACACCGGCGCCACCTACTCCGACCCGGACGGGCACTCGGACCTGGGCGGACGGGTGCACTACTTCCTGGCCTCAGACCCGTTCAACCCCGCCGACGCCAATTCCTACCCTGAGACGACCACTGACGTGTCGGCAGATCCGAACAGCAACGGCACGTACAACAGGGCCTGGGATACCGCGCCAATCCCGTGGAGCTGGCTGGACGCGCAGACCAACGGGGTAACGGTCGGCTGGGTGACCGCCGCCTACACCGGCACCGACAAGGTGGGGAGCACCACCTACGGTCCGATCTGGACGCCGTCGTACTCCAGCACGTGCTACTTCGATGACTACTGGGATCAGCCTGAGGCGCCGACCGTCACGGCCGGATTCGACCAGTCCGACCCTCAGGACGTCGGGGACCCGATCTCCTTCACGATCACTAAGTCCGCCAACGACGCTAACGCCGCGTCGGAGTACGTCTGGGACCTGGATGCCAAGCCGGCGACCTCCGGCACGATCCCGGACAGCCAGCTGTGCACGACCAGCTCGACCACCACTCCCGACTGCGTGATCAACAGCAGCACCGGCACCGCCACGCTGGACATCGTGGTGCCGTCGCCGGGCCCGCACCTGCTGTGGGTGTATGAGGTGGACTCGAAGGGCGTGCAGTCAGGGATGAGCTCCGGCGCGCTGGCTGACAACAGCGATGACAGCTCGACGGGAGAGACCCCGGACGGGGCGTGGGCCGGATTCACCTTCACCGGCGCGGCCGATGACGGGCCCAACAACACTGGCTTGCCGTCCTACCTCAACGCGACGAGCCTGCAGAAGAACTTCGACGCCGCGCTGACGTCCACATCCGGATATGGCGTCAACACGCTGATCTCCAACACCTCCGGTGCGGCCTGTGGGGCCGACGGAGGGGATGGATATGGCGACTATCTGGACGCATCTCAGCTGTCGCAGGCCGGCTGGACTTCGGGCGGGCAGGTCACTGTCGACGGTGCTGCGTTTACCCTGCCGAGCTACGGCTCGTGCGGCGCCGATAACGTGCTGGCCGCTGGCCAGACCATCGGTACCGGCGGCAGCGGGGTAAACGTCAGCGCGGTCACATTCCTCGCCACCGCCACGGTTGGCGGCATCGGCGTGCCCGGTCTGATGACGGGATCGCCGGACGAGAATGACGCCGTCCTCGAAAGCGATGTCACCGCCCCGGCGGTGATGGGCGGGACGCCGGTCGCAGGGTCGGGCTGCCTGGCAACCCAGGGAGGATTCGGAGCGCAGTGCGTGCCCCCGACCGGCACGCTCACCTACGCTGCGGGGTGCGGGCTCGGCAACTCTGTCCAGTACACGCTGACGGCGCCGGACTGGGTCGAGGGCCCGAGCGACATCCAGGCGATCAGCACACCCGACCGGGTCAACAGCGCGGGCGGGCTGGTGGCCGACTCGCCGAAGATCTACGCCTTCTCGGTCCCGGTGGATCCCGCCTGCACGCTGACGTCCGTGACGCTGCCCGATGTGGGGGCGAACGTCTACGTCAGCACCCAGTCAGGCTTCAGCCTGGTGCTGCCGGCACTGCACATCTTCGGGATGTCGGTCCGCAACACCACCACCGCCACCCCGGTGCAAGCGACCGTGAGCAGCCCGACGACGACCCCGTGTGCGGCCGGATGCCCCTCGCCGTCTGGACAGGCCTGGACCGGCATCTGGGAGAACTCGATCGAGGACGACTACGCCACTGGCACGCAGGGGGACGAGACAATCCGCGTCGAGCTGGGGTACAACACGCCCACCTCAGGCACGTCCATCCCGGTCGGCTCGCAAATCCGGATCCGCCTGTCGAATCCCGGATTCATGGACGGTGACGGTCTCGGACCGCTGCAGATAGGCGCAGCCAGCGTTGCCCTCGACTACGGGGGCGCGATTCCCACCCAGGAACCGCTGCAACTAGCGTTCGGCGGCGGCCAGTCGGTGGTGGTCCCCGAAGGCGGCGACATTTACTCCGACCCCTTGACGCTCCCGTACGCATTGCCGGCCGACGGCTCCCTGCTGGTAAGCCTGTGGATTCAGAACGCCTCATTCTCGGGCCTGCCGCTGAATGCCACGCCGGCCGGAGCAAGTACCTACTGGTCTCCGGTTGGGACCGGCTCGCTGAGCCAGGTCCTCGACTCTACTGGCACGCCCTTCACCGAGACCGGGTCCAGCTGGGACGGTGCGGCACCGCTGGTGTCGGGGGTGGATGTCACCACCCCGGCGCCGTCGTCGGATCTGAACGGCTTCGCCAGCCCGGGCGCACCGACGGTCGTGGTGGCCGGGAACAACGTGACCGACCTGTGGAGCTCATCGGCTCAGAGCGACAGCATCGACTTCCCCAGCAAGCGGCTGGCAGGTCAGATCTACTCGCAGGGTCTGGCGCCTGGGTACGGCGTAGTTGATGCCGGCATCCAGTCCAACCAGCTGCTGTCGGACGGGACAGATGGCGGTGGCGTGAGCCTGGTGGCGCGGCTAGACCGGGACATCCTCGCCGAGCCCGATGTCGGCACGGTGGTCATCGACGAGGGCCTGGAGGACCTGCTCATGTCGGGGGCGGGCAAGACCTCCGTGACCGCCAGCGACGACAACATGTCGAACGCCTACGCCGTGCTGGACAACCAGCTGAA
>Ga0187783_10003867_pt1 | contig 11058 bp, 7 predicted proteins | sample 1015_SJ02_MP02_2_FD_132471 | JGI IMG/M metagenome (GOLD analysis project Ga0187783, IMG submission 132471) | Tropical peat soil microbial communities from peatlands in Department of Meta, Colombia - 1015_SJ02_MP02_20_MG | ecosystem: Environmental > Terrestrial > Soil > Wetlands > Peat | place...
CGGAAGCGAGACCGTCCGGCCCGACTTCCTTCCCGTAACATTCAGTGTGATCTCGCGGTAGCGGGCGAGGCGTTCTTTCAGATCGCGTTCCTTCATTGGGGGATGGCTCCGTATTTCTTCAATATCTCGATGGTCCTCTGGATCGGCAGAGCCTCGACCGTGTGCCCTCGCCCCGTTGTCGTCGTTGCTCGAAACAGGGAGTTGTACACCGCCTCCTCGGTGGCTTCGATCACCGCAAGAAATAGGGGGGACATAGCCTCGTTCGTCAGCAATTCGACGGGCCGGAGCGATGCCTGTGCTTGGCTCGGCAGCCGCAACTGTTGCGCCGTCGAAAAGGCGATTACATAGTCCCCGCTGCCGTTCGATCCCGCGGCGCCCGTGCGACCTAGCCCCAGCATCGCCCGTGCCGCCAGGCGTCTCAGATTCCGTGCGTCCACCGGCGCGTCGGTTGCAACGACCATCATAATCGAACCGTTCCCCCGGTCGGATGCACTGCCTTCTTGTTGGAGCTCTTCGCGCAAGTAATAGCTGCCCACTTCGCGGCCGACGGGAGCGCCCGCGATAGTGAGTACGCCCCCAAAATTCGACTGAACGAGAGCGCCCACCGTGTACCCGCCAAGCTTGGCTGGCAGACGGCGCGAAGAGGTTCCGATGCCACCCTTGAACCCGAAGGCCACCGTACCGGTTCCTGCGCCTACCGAACCCTCCTCGACTGGCCCGCTCTTGGCGTTCTTGATGGCAGCGAAGACGTCCTCCGGCGTGATGTGCCGTCCGCGGATATCGTTCAGGTATCCGTCGTTCGTTTCGCCAACCAGAGGATTGATGGACTCTACCTCCCCGTTTTCGGGCAAACCCAGCATGTAGTCGATAAGAGCATCGGCCACCCGCGGCACGCTCAAAGTGGAAGTGAGCAGGATCGGTGTCTCGATCTCGCCCAGTTCGTTCACTTGCGTCGAGCCCGCCAACTTGCCGAAAGCATTGCCCACAAACACGGCGCCCGGAACTTTTGCGCGGAACAGATTGCCGGGATGCGGCAGGATGGCGGTCACGCCTGTGCGGATGTCGTCCCCCCGCACGATGGTTGTGTGTCCGACCTCGACACCGGCAACATCGGTGATCGCATCGAGCGGCCCAGTCGGGAGAATACCAACTCTCAACCCCAAATCAGAGGCGCGGGGCCGAGCATTGGGAATCGTCGTTTGCGCCTCAGCGGCAACACTCAGCAACAGTAACGCCAGGACTGCGGAAGGGTTCTTGAGCATCGAAACGGATTATATCTGCGGCTCCTACTAGCTGCAGTCCTCGTAGAGCGGGTGGTCGCACTCGCTCAGCCAAGGGGACAAGAAATCTCTGATGATTGCTGCTGGACGGCGGTGTAATTCTGCACAGCGCAAAAGCAGCACGTGGTCGGCGAGGGATCGCCAAGTGCTTGGAAGCCTTATGATCGACCCCGCTCTCAGGAAGCTTCATTCTCGTCTTATCCGAACCTGTCTGGAACGCCTGCTCTTCGCGCAACCTCTCGCCGCATTCCCGTTCTAGTACAGGTAGGACCAAATGATGCCTAACGGCTATTGCGACCGCTCGGAGTAGGGCATGGCTCTGGCCCGATTCGTCGCCAAGAACGCGTTTCGTAACCAGCGCCGGAGTGTTCTAACCATTCTGAGCGTCGGTTTCTCTATGTTGTTGCTGACAATCATGATGGCTGTTTGGCGTAGCTTCTACCTCGATCAGTTGGGTGCAGAATCGGCTTTGCGCCTCATCGTTCGACCGCGGGTTTCCAGCTACCTCATGCTTTCCCTTCCCAGCTACTACGCGGCAAAGATCCAGGCCGTACCTGGAGTCGTGAACGTGACTCCATGTAATCTGTTTTCCGGGCTGTACGAGAATGACAGGTCGGAAAACGCCTTCGCTCAAATCGGCACCGATTCCCACACATTTCTGAAAGTCCATCCGGATTACGAGATTGCACCGGAACAGGTGGCTGCCTGGCAGAGAGATCGTGCGGGCGCAATTGTCGACAGCCAGCTGGCGAAGCAGTACGGCTGGAAACCTGGTGATCGCATCATGGTCAAAGGCTCGCTTTTCCCCGTGAATTTGGAGCTAAATATTCGCGGTATGTTCAAGGCTCCTGTCGCCACTCAGGCAATAATCTTCGATTGGCAATACGTAGAGGAAGCGGTCCAAGTGGCGAACGGCCGCGACAACATGTTCTTGGTTCTCGCAGACTCTCCTCAAAGTGTAAGCCGCGTTGCGACCGCGGTCGACGCTTTGTTTCAGGACTCGACAATGCCGACCAAAACGGAAACCGAGAAGGCCTTTGAGCTCGACTTCATTTCGATGCTGGGCAATGTGAAGGCGTTCATTCTTGGCATCTGCGCTGCCGTGCTGTTCACCACACTGCTGGTTTCAGCCAATTCGACGGCCATGTCGATTCGCGATCGGACATGGGAAGTGGCAGTGCTGAAGACATTGGGCTACCCGTGTCGGACGATTCTCGGGATGTTTGTGGGGGAGGCGATTACGTTGTCTATGACCGCCGGGGCGCTGGGATCATCGACGGCGTACTGTTTACTTTACGCGATGGCGCATTCCGCCCAAGGGCAACTCTACGGTGGGGTGCTGAAGATCACTCCTCCCACTGTGGTTTTGGTCTTGTTGGTGTCGATGCTTGTTGGTTTTCTGAGTGCGGCGATTCCTTCTTACCGTGCCTCGCGGATGAATGTTGTGGAGGGTTTACGTCACATAGGCTAGGCATCAATCTTAGCTCTCTCCCCGTCATGCGGCTTGCCTACGAGAATCTCCTGCTGACGATCCGCCGACAAATCCTATCGAGGTGGATGGTATGCTTGCAGAGTAAAATCGCGAGTGCTATATCCCTTCTGCTATGGAAGAGAGAAACACCCAGGCTCTGAGACCCGACGGTCAGCTCTTCTATGATGCTTTCCGAGCGAGTCCCATTGGGATCGCCTTAGAGAACCTGGAAGGACAGCCCCTCTTCGTCAATCCTGCTCTTTGCTCGATGCTGGGGTTCAGCGAAGAGGAGATGCGCAACCAACCCTGCGTCGATTTTTCTCCTTCTGGGGATGCTGGCAAAGATTCGGCCCTTTTTGAGCAGTTGCGAGCAGGTGCGATCGATCACTATCACATCGAAAAGCGCTTTTGTCGACGCGACGGCTCGTTGATCTGGGGACGCTTGAGTATCTCGTTGTTGCAATGCGCCACTCCGATGGTCATTGCCATGGTCGAGGACATTACAGAAAAGAGGAGGGCGCAGGACGATCTGGAATTGGTAACCCAAGGGATGGCGCTGGCGGTCACTCGTTGCAGCCGCGATTTCCGGTACCTGTGGGCCAATCAAGGATATGCGCAGTGGCTCGAACGTCCCTTGGATGAAATCATGGGCCGCCCAATCTGGGATGTCCTGGGAAAGGAAGCATTTGAATCGCTGCGACACCATTTCGAGCGGGTTCTCGCCGGGGATAAGGTTAACTACGAAGCAGAGATAAAATTTCAGGGTATCGGGAAAAGATGGATCTCCGCAGCGTATAGTCCGACCTTCGATTCCCTTGGGGTGGCGAACGGTTGGGTGGCGGTCGTGGTCGACATCACCGAGCGCAAGCGTGCCGAGAAATCGCTGAAGCTCTTCCGAACGCTGGTGGACCATTCTAACGATGCCGTTGAGGTAGTTGATCCGGAAACTTTGCGCTTCGTCGATGTCAATGAGAAGGCGTGCCTGGTGTTGGGCTATACCCGCGAGGAGCTTATGAGGCTAACGATTTTCGACATTGATCCCAACCTCGACGAGTCTCTGCAGGCCAGGATTGGAACTGAACTGCGCCAGTCTGGTGTCGCGATCATCGAGAGTGTGCATCGGCGAAAGGATGGGTCGACCTTTCCCGTCGAGCTGAGCATGAAGCTGGTCCACGTGGAGCGAAATTACACAGTCGTCATGGCCCGCGACATCACCGAGCGCAAGCGCGCGGAGGAGGCGATCAAGGAAAGCGAAAGCCGCTTCCGTTTCGTTGCCGATACTGCCCCGGTCATGATTTGGATGTCGGGTACCGACAAGCTGTGCAACTACTTCAACAAGCCTTGGCTGGACTACACTGGCCGATCTGTCGAGCAAGAATGGGGAAACGGCTGGGCCGAGGGGGTCCATCCCGATGACCTACCCAGATGCCTGGATACCTACACCCAGTCGTTCGATCGCCGTCAAGAATTCAGCATGGAGTATCGACTGCGCAGGCATGACGGAGAATACCGGTGGATTCTCGATATTGGAGTGCCTAGATTTAATCCCGACAGCTCGTTCGCTGGTTACATAGGGTCGTGCATCGACGTGACCGAGCGCAAACAAGCGGAAGCTGCGCTGACAAATCTGAGCCGGAGGTTGATCGAAGCCCAGGAGCAAGAACGCGCACGAATCGCCAGAGAACTTCACGACGACATCGGCCAACGTCTGGCACTGTTGGCAATGGGATTCGATCAGATACAACAAGGCACTGCCGGGTTGTCCCCTGAATTCTTAAGGCGGATGCGTGAGCTACGACAGCACACCGTGGATCTATCGAACGATGTGCAAGCCATGTCTCATGCCTTGCATGCTCCCAAGCTGGAATATGTAGGCTTAGTGGCGGCCATGAAGAGCGTGTGCAACGAGTTCAGCCAGCGCCAGAGGATGGAGATCGACTTCCGGAGCGACGATTTGCCGGTTCCCTTGCCGCAAGAGACCTCCTTGTGCCTCATTCGGGTTCTACAGGAGGCCTTGCAGAATGTTGCCAAACACAGCGGCGTAAGACATGCTGAGGTGCAACTGCGCGGACTCACCAAGGAGATTCACCTCCTCGTTCGTGACTTAGGCAAGGGATTCGACCTCAACGCCGCTCTGCAAGGACGAGGCCTCGGTCTCACGAGCATGCAGGAGCGCGTTCGCTTGCTGAACGGAACGGTCCTGATTCAATCCACTCCCATGGGTGGAACCACCATCCACGTCCGTGTTCCCGTTATCGTAGAGCAGGCCTCGCAACGTGCCGCTGGGTAAATCGGCCAGCCCTCGGTCGCGCGGGTCTCGCCTTGATGTTTCCGTTCGCGTCCCTTCGGAGATGGGTGAGCCACGGTTAACTGGAGCGAGAGCACATTGCCGATTTCTGCGACGCGTGCTAATTTCATCCAGTCGCCGGTGGGAACGCCGGCGTGAATGTACACGCTGGCGTCGCATTGCCTAGGCACCAAGCCTAATTCCCGTAGGAGGTCCTTCGAATGTCCAAACGTTCGCTAGTGCTCGGCTGCCTGCTGGTTGCGTTGGGCGCTCACAGCTCCCCGAAGGCAACCGCCGACAATCCGAACTTCGATGGGAAGAGCTGGTGGGACCACATCAAGGTGTTGGCGGCTGACGATATGGAGGGTCGCGAGACCGGCAGCGACGGCTTGCGTAGGGCCGCCGCCTACATTGTCGAGCAGCTCAAGAAAGATGGGTTGCAGCCGGCCGGCGTCAACGGTTTTTATCAGCCGGTGAAACTAGTCAGTCGCCAGATCGACGAATCCGGCTCGAGTTTGACCCTGGTGCGCAAGGCTGGCAACGAACCATTAGCGTTAGGGGAGGACGCATTTTTCAGCACGCGGGTGCAGCTTGCCCCCGAAGTCGATGGCCCCATGGTGTTCGTGGGATACGGCCTGCGAATTCCAGAGAAAAACTATGACGACTACGCCGGACTCGATCTTAAGGGCAAGATCGCCGTCTTGCTCGCAGGCTCCCCGGCGGATTTACCCACGGCGTTAGCTTCGCATTATCAATCCGCTGGCGAGCGAAACAAGATCGTGCGGGAAACTGGGTTGGTTGGAATCGTCTCGATCCCTAATCCGGCGTCGATGGACATTCCCTGGAGCCGTATGACGCTGGCGCGCAAACGCCCCAGCATGGCGCTGGCCGATCCAGAACTCGATGATGGTCGAGGCGTGGGACTGGCGGTCATCTTCAATCCGGCGCATGCAGAACAGCTGTTCCAGGGATCCGGCCATAGCTTCGAGGATCTAGCCGCGTTGGCCAAGGATCGCAAACCGCTGCCTACATTCCCATTGACGGCGAGCCTTCAGGCGCGCGCTAAGGTGATCCAGAAGGACGTTGAATCGGCCAACGTCGTTGGCAAACGTCCGGGCAGCGATCCTGCTCTCAAAGAGGAATATGTCGTGCTGTCTTCCCACATGGACCACCTTGGAATCGGTGAACCCATCAATGGCGACAACCTCTACAACGGAGCGATGGACAACGCTTCGGGTTGCGCGCTGAATCTCGACATCGCCGACTCGCTCGAGCGTACCAACGCTAAGCTGGCCCGTTCCGTACTGTTTGTGTTCGTCACCGCGGAGGAGAAGGGACTGCTGGGATCGAAGTACTTCGCCTCGCATCCCACCGTGGCGAAAAATTCCATGGTGGCGGATATCAATACGGACATGTTTCTGCCAATTTTCCCGCTGAAAATTCTCACGGTTTACGGGCTTGCGGAGTCAAACCTGGGCGATATCGTGCAGCAGGTGGCGGAGGCGGATGGCGTGGAGGTGCAGCCCGATCCGGAACCGCTGCGCAACCTCTTCATTCGCAGCGACCAATATAGCTTCATCCGCCAAGGAATTCCATCGATCGCAATGAAGGTAGGATTCAGACCGGGATCGCCGGAAGCAGACCTGGCCAAGAAATGGCTCACCGAGCGATATCACGCGCCGTCCGATGACCTGAATCAGCCGGTGGATCTAGCCGCAGCCGGCAAGTTCGAAGACATCGTGCAGAGTTTGACCCTAAGAGTTGCGAACGACCCGCAGCGGCCGGAATGGAAAAGCGACAGTTTCTTCCGAAGATTCGTGACGCATTGACCATACAAGCCCAAGCGTTGCTAGGTCTTGGCCGAGTTTCGACTCATTTCATGCCCTCCAGAATCGAACCCACGATTCCTCCCACTACGCCGCCTTCCACGGCCTGTTTCGGAGCCTGCCGCGGCAAATATCTCTCGATGGCGTGAGCCAGCTTAGAGATGGGCAGCGTCTGCAACCAGATTCTACCCGGACCGGTGAGCGCGGCGAGAAAGATTCCGTCGCCGCCAAAGATCATATTCTTGATGCCGGGCACGGTCGTGATCTGGAACGAGACGCTGGCCTGAAAGGCACCCACGTGACCAGGATGAACCCGCAAGGTTTGGCCTGGCTCGAGGTCGCGCACGACAAGTTCCCCGGAAAGCTCGAGCCAAGCAGTTCCCTGCCCACTGAGTTTTTGCAGCAAGAAGCCGTCGCCGCCGAAGATCCCCGCGCCCAGGGATTGCTGAAAGCCGACGCTGATCTGTATCTGCGGGGTGGCGCAGAGAAAGCCGTGGCGGTGGATCATGTATTCGTGCCCCGGCGAGATTTCGACCGGGACGATGTGGCCAGGTAGCTTGGTCGCGAAGGCCAGCTCGCCGCCCGAGTCCAGGGCGCGGTACTCGGTCATGAAAAGGGATCCGCCGCCAGCTACGCGCTTCAGCGCGCCGAACAGGCCCCCGCCCCCGGCGAACTGGGTGTGCGTGGTCATCTGGATCGAACTACTCATCCACGACAGTTCTCCCGCCTCGGAGATGATCGACTCATTGGGACCAAGGAGGAACTCCAAAACGGGCATGGTAGTTCCAGTGATGCGACTCTGCATAACGGATCTCCTGATTGAAGGACGACCGGCACGCTCCCGCGTGCAACCGCCCCGGTGGGACGTTCGGAGTATACATGCAAGCAAAGAGTGGTATCGTAGCAGCCCCTGACGGACTGCGGCCAGCCGTACGGGGCGTCCCTAACCGCGCGAGCAGATCTCTCGCAGCTCGACTGCGGATTTCCCAAGGCAGCTGGAAAGACAGCGCCGGCCATCTCGATCGCTCACTTCAACTGGTCGACCACGTACAGGTCCGAGAGGATCCGGGAGATGGTATAGGCATACGATTTGCCGTCCGCGCTGAATCTGATGAGGGCGATGCTTTGCACGCCGGCCGAGTCCGCGGGAACGATTTGCTTCCACAGTTCGCGGCGGCGGGTCGTGATATCCACTCGAGTGACATCGAGCGGGATGCGCCGGGTTCCGAGGAGCAGGCTGTTCGCGTCCAGGAATTTCAAGACGTATTCGTTCGGCAGGAGGACGATAGCCAATTTCCGGGGCTCGCCTCCGGCAATGGGGTAAAGCCACAAGCTGCGTTGGGTGTCGAGAGCCAGCAGGTACTTTCCATCGGGTGTGACCGTAGCCCCGGCAGTGCCTTCGGGAGTCAGAGGGTGTGGCGTACCCCGCGCGACGTCGAGTGAGTAGGTCTGCACTCCGTGTCCCGGCTGTCCGGCGGAATACACGATCGATTTGCCATCCGGCACCCAGGCAGCCTCGACGACGCCGGATTTCTCGTCTAAGAGTTGCCTTGCCTCGCCCGCTCCGGTCGGTAGCAGCACCATCTTGAAGGGGCTGCCCACAGCGGTAAGCACCCATTGTCGGTCAGGAGAAAGAGAGCCAAAGGAACCTTCCCCGAGCCGAACCGCAGGCGAGCCATCGGTCTGGCGGAGGAAAACACTGTAGTTCGCGCCTACCGCTTCCCCGGTTTCGGAGAACACAATCGTTTTGCCGTCTGCCGACATATCCGTCACGAGCGACCAATCGAACCAAGAGAGACTGCGCTCATGGCTTTCACCCGGCGGCAGAGCCGAGATGCTCATGCGGGCTTTGTCTGCGGTCAACAGAACAAGGCCGCTGCGACTGATATCGCGAAGCGTCAACCCGCTCGGCGAACGATAGATCAGGCGCTGCTTGCCCGAAAGATCGAGCGCATAGATCGATCGTGCCGCTCCTGCCGGAACGGCCGAGAACCATACTTCCCTTCCGCTCGGAGCCCAGGCCAAACCCTCAACGCTTGAGTAAAAGGAGGAATAGGTTTTGCGGTTGCCGAGCGTATCCAGGATGACAATCCGGCCATCATCGCCAGCCAGAATATGATCCGCGATTGCAAGGAACTCCCCATTGGGGGAAAAGCGCACATGGCTGACCCAGCCGTTAGGGCTGTAAATCTCCTTTGCCGGCGGAAATTCCAGGCGACTTTGCTGGTTGCCTACATCGCGCACGACGGCGAGAGACTGTCCGTCAGGCGTCCAGTCGGCCCACGTCACTTTATCGACCACTTCGCGCGGTGCACCGCCGGCGAGCGGAACTCGAGCCAGCGTGCCGGAAGCCGAAAATGCGGTGAAATCGGACAAGCGGACGGAGATTGCTAGTTCCCCTTTCGAGGAAACAGCAAGCACCTGAGCCGGCGGCAGGCCCATCGATCTTGAGTCCGAACTGTCGAAGCGGGTCGAGAAAACCTCCTGGGGCTGCCCGTCCCAGGCTGCACTGTAAACGATCGTCTGGCCGTCTGGAGCGAAGCGTGCCTCCCAAATCGTGCCGTTGCGGAAAGTAACTTCGTGGAAAATGGGACTCGAAGCAAGCGGCTTGCGCCGTCCATACCAGTAGCCTGCAGTCCACAAGGCGGCCACCATGAGCCCGCCGACCAGCCAGCGCAACCAACGCGAAGACGACTTTGGTTCGGCCAGGGGTCTGAATCCTCCATGCGCGGAACTCGAAATGTCGGTGAGTGCTTCCAGATTGAAAGCCACGTCTCTTGCGGATTGAAATCTCTCTGCCGGATTCTTCTCGAGGCAATGGCGAACGATTCCTTCCAGAGCCGGCGAGATATTCCGATTCGTCTCGCTCAGGTCCGGAGGATCTTCTTTCAGAATCGCACTCATGGTGTCGGCACCCGAGTCACCGTGAAAAGCGCGCTTGCCCGACAGCATCTCGTAGAGGATTGCACCGAAGGAGAAAATATCCGAGCGCGCGTCTGCCAGCTTGCCCCTGACCTGCTCCGGCGACATGTAGCCAGCGGTGCCCAACACCGTGCCAACCTCGGTTGCCACCTGCATGGTCGGGGCCTCGTCAGAACTCGCGGTCGCCGCTTGGGTGAATTTTGCCAGACCAAAATCGAGGATCTTAGCCCGTCCGTCGTTGGTGAGGAAGAGATTTTCCGGTTTCAGATCGCGGTGGACGATGCCCCTGTCGTGCGCGGCCGCCAGGCCATTCGCGATCTGGCGGGCGTAATCGATCGCTTTGCGTGTAGGGATGGCGCCGGTCCGAAGGCGCTCGCGTAACGATTCGCCCTCCAGTAACTCCGAAACCACATAGGGCATGCCTCGGTCGTCGCCGATGTCATAGATCGACAGAATGCTGGGGTGATTGAGTGCTGCCGCGGCGCGTGATTCCTGTGCGAAGCGTTGCAATCGGTCGGGATCTGCTGAAAACGATGCCGGCAGAACCTTAATGGCCACGTCGCGGCCTAGCCGGGTGTCGCGCGCACGATACACCTCGCCCATCCCGCCTTCACCAAGTCGGGACTGAATCTCGTAGGGACCGAGTCTGGCACCCGAGGTCAGAGGCATTCGCTGCGCCATTATAGCCGTTGCTGGAGCTGGGTAGAATCCCGGGTCAGCCGCGAAACCCTACCTCCGCCTGGTGCTCATCACACCCGATACGCGTTCACTCTCACCAGGGTTGGCCTATGCACCCGAACCCCTGCGCAAATTCCATCTACCTGTCTGTGACGAACGGCGTTGAACGCTGGCGTCTTGTACAATTTCCGCGTGCGTTTTCGTGCCCAAGCGTGCGTGGTTGCGGTCCTGTTGTTATCGCTCACAGTTTTGGCCGCAGCCGAATCAGTTTCGCAACTGCAACCGACCGGATACGTCAACGATTTCGCGCATGTCCTTGACCCGACGACCAGCGAACAGATGCAGGACATCTGCCGGCAGATTGACGAAAAGGCTCGGGCGCAGATTGCGGTTGTCACCATCAACTCCCTCGATGGCCGCGACATCGAGAGCTATGCCGTCGACCTTTTCAAAAAGTGGGGTATCGGCTACAAAGGCACCGATCGGGGAGTTCTGATCCTGTACGCCATCGGCGACCGACGCTCGCGCATTGAGGTCGGATACGGACTCGAGCCGATTCTGCCCGATGGGAAGGTGGGCAGCTTCCAGCGCGAG
>Ga0187783_10003868_pt1 | contig 11058 bp, 11 predicted proteins | sample 1015_SJ02_MP02_2_FD_132471 | JGI IMG/M metagenome (GOLD analysis project Ga0187783, IMG submission 132471) | Tropical peat soil microbial communities from peatlands in Department of Meta, Colombia - 1015_SJ02_MP02_20_MG | ecosystem: Environmental > Terrestrial > Soil > Wetlands > Peat | place...
CCTGCGGCCGTCCGGCGTCAGCGCCGGTCACCGGGCCAGGCAGGTGCCGCTGACCATGCGCGCCGGGCACATAGCCCGCGCATTCCGATCAGGCTTAAGATCGCTGCGACGCACACCTCGGCATCGCGCGGCCGTGCCGGCGTTCAACACGCACTGCCAGGGCGAGAACGGCTGATACATGGAATCCCTCGACATTCGCATCGTGCTGGTGGCGCCGTCACACCCGGGCAACGTCGGCGCCGCGGCGCGTGCCATGAAGAACATGGGGCTGCGGCAGCTGGTGCTGGTCGCGCCGCGGCAGTTTCCGCATCCGGAGGCCAGCGCGCGGGCCGCGGGCGCCGACGATGTGCTGGGGACGACGCGCGTGGTCGACACGCTCGCCGCGGCGCTCGACGGCTGCGGCTACGTTGCCGCCACCACCGCGCGCGATCGCGATCAGTACTTCCGCGTCGTCGACGTGCGCGCGGCGGCCGAGCGCATCGTGGCCGAGGCGCGCTGCGCGCCGGCCGCGGTGGTCTTCGGCGCCGAGCGCACCGGTCTCACCAACGCAGAGCTCGAGATGGCACACACCCTGGTGCGCATCCCGGCGAGCGACGCCTATCCCTCGCTGAATCTCGCCATGGCGGTGCAGCTCACCGCCTACGAGATCTTCCGCGCCGGGGCGGCGGCGGCCGCGGTGGCGGAGGCGCCGATTGCCGCCGCCGGCGCGCCCCCCGCGGCACCGCTGGCGAGCGTCGAGGAGATGCAGCGCCTGTACCAGCACTTCGCCGAGGTACTCGCCGAGATCGATTTTCGCGACCGCACGCACAGTGGCGCGCATCTCATGAGCCGCATCCGCCGCCTGCTGCAGCGGGCGGAGCCCGATGAGAACGAGGTTCACATCCTGCGCGGTATCCTCACGGCGGTGCAGAACCGCCGCCGCCACGCCGGCGAGAGGCCGCGATGAGCAGCGTGCCGCTGTATCTTGATTATGCGGCGACCACTCCGGTCGATGCGCGCGTGGCGGAAGCGATCGTCGGCTGCCTGACGCTCGCGGGGGATTTCGGTAACCCTTCCTCGATCCATATGTTCGGCGCCGCGGCCGCCGCCCGTATCGCCACGGCGCGCGCGCAGGTCGCCGCGTTGCTCGGCGTGCAGCCGGAAGAGATCGTTTTCACCTCCGGGGCGACCGAGTCGAACAACCTAAGCATCCTCGGGTGCGCGCGCGCCAACGCCGACCGCGGGCGGCACCTGCTGTGCGCGCGCACCGAGCACAAGTCGGTGCTCGATGCCTGCCGGGCGCTCGAGAAGGAAGGCTTCAGTGTCAGCTGGCTGTCGCCGGCGCGCTGCGGGCGCATCGACCCGGAGGCTTTCCGCGCCGCGCTGCGCCGCGACACGGTGTTGGCGGCGGTCATGCATACCAACAACGAAACCGGCATCCTCGAGGACGTGGCGACGCTCGGCGCGCTGTGCCGCGAGCGCGGCGTCGCCTTTCACTGTGATTGTGCGCAGGCGCTCGGCAAGGTACCGCTCGAGCTGGGTGCGCTGCCGATCGATTTCGCCGCGGTGACCGCTCACAAGGTCTACGGCCCGAAGGGCGTCGGTGCGCTGTACGTGCGCCGCGGCGCGCGCGGGCTGTTGCAGCCGCTGCTGCACGGCGGCGGCCAGGAGCGCGGCTTGCGTCCCGGCACGCTCGCGACTCACCAGATCGTCGGCTTCGGCGTCGCCTGCGAGATCGCCGCGCGCGAGCTGCCGGCCGAGAGCGCGCGGCTGCTCGCACTGCGCGAGCGGCTGTGGTTGGGAATCCAGGCGCTCGGCGGCACCCACCTCAACGGCGCGGCGGTGGCGCGCGTCCCTGGAATCCTCAACGTCTCCATCGAGGGCGTGCAGGGCGAGAGTCTGGTGGCAGGTCTCACCGGGCTCGCGGTGTCGACCGGCGCGGCCTGCAGCTCAGGTGCGCCGGATCCCTCGTACGTGCTGCGCGCGCTCGGACGCGGCGTGCAGCTGGCGCAGAGCTCGCTGCGCCTGAGCCTCGGGCGCTTCACGCGCGAGGCCGATATCGACTTCGCGCTCACTGCCCTTGCGCACGAGGTGCGGCGGCTGCGTGCCTTGTCACCGGCGACGACCCGGGACCGCGGCTGGCCCGGCGAGGGCCGTCCCGGCGCGCTGGTGAGCGGCGAGGCCGGAGGGCCTGGGTCGGACACCTGGGTGCGCTTCGAGCTGCTGGTCGCGGGCGACACTGTGAAAGACGCACGGTTTCAGGCCTTTGCGTGCCCGCATACTACGGACACCGCGGCCTGGTTGTGCGGGGAGCTGCGTGGACGGCGCCGTGAGGCGTTGATCCCGGGGACCCCGGCGGCCTGGGCGGCGGCGCGCAGCATTCCGGTCGAGAAACTGGGCCGGCTGCTGCTGGTCGAAGACGCACTGCAGGCCTGCCTTTCGAGCTGGCGCTAGTCACTGGGTAAAGACGCTAAAATACGAGGGCCGATGAGCATTTCGCTGACCGAATCCGCCGCCAACCGGGTCAAGAGCTTCCTCGCCGTCCGTGGACACGGCATCGGGCTGCGGCTCGGAGTGCGCAAGACCGGCTGCTCGGGCTTCGCCTACGTGATCAACTATGCCGACGGCCCGCAGCCGGGCGATGCGGTTTTCGAGGACCGCGGTGTGCAGGTTTACGTCGACGCGGCGAGCCTGGTGCTCATCGACGGCACGGTGGTCGACTTCGTCAAGCAGGGACTGAACGAGGCGTTTCGCTTCCGCAACCCCAACGTCAAGGGCGAGTGCGGCTGCGGCGAAAGTTTCTCCGTCTGACCCCGCCGCGCCCGCCACCGTAGCGGCGCGAAAAAACCCCTTACCAAACCGGGACTTCCGTCCGCCGCGTCATTGCCGGCGGTGCGGCAGCCAAGGTACACTGCGCCGCTTTCCGATCGGCCAGGCCGCCGGAACTGTCTCCCGCTCTCATTCAAAAGGTGAACGCGAATGGTGCTCGAGCGCACCCTGTCGATCGTGAAGCCCGATGGCGTCAGCGCCGACCTCATCGGCGAGGTCTACCGGCGCTTCGAGGCGGCGGGACTGTCCATCGTCGCCGCGCGCATGCTGCAACTGTCGCAACGTGAGGCGGAAGGTTTCTACGCCGTGCATCGCGAGCGGCCCTTCTTCGCCGATCTGGTGCGCTACATGAGCTCCGGGCCCGTCATCGTGCAGGTGCTCGAGGGCGAGAACGCCGTCGCCCGCAACCGCGAGATCATGGGCGCGACCGACCCGAAAAAGGCCGCAGCCGGCACGATCCGCGCCGACTTCGCCGAGAGCATCGAGCGCAACGTGGTGCATGGCTCGGACGCAGCGGACACTGCGGCGCGCGAGATCGCCTTCTTCTTCAGCGAGACCGAGCTGTACCCGCGCCGCTGAGCGTGTCTACCGCCATGAGCACCACGGCCACCGAGCGCACCAACCTGCTGGGATTGCCGCGCCCGGCGCTCGAGGAGTTCGTGCGCGCGCTCGGCAGCCAGCCGTTTCGCGCGCGCCAGCTGATGCAGTGGATCTACAAGCGCGGCGCCGCTACCTTCGCCGATATGACCGACCTCGCGCGCGAGTTGCGCGCGCGGCTCGCGGACGCAGCCGAGGTGCGCGCGCCGCAGGTCGTCTCGGTGCAGCGCTCAGCCGATGGCACGCGTAAGTGGCTGCTGCGGGCGGACGCAACCCAGGCCTTCGAGATGGTCTTCATTCCCGAGGAGGGCCGGGGCACCTTGTGTATCTCCTCGCAGGTGGGCTGCGCGCTCGATTGCAGCTTCTGCGCGACTGCGCAGCAGGGCTTCAACCGCAACCTGAGCACCGCGGAGATCGTCGGCCAGGTGTGGCTGGCGGCGCGCGAGCTCGAGCGCGAGGAGCGCGAGGGGCGCGAGCAGTGCGCCGCCGGCGCGCAGGCCGTGGCGGGCAGCGAGCGGCACGTCACCAACGTGGTACTGATGGGTATGGGCGAGCCGCTGGCGAATTTCCGCAACGTCGTGCCGGCGCTCGACATCCTGCTCGATGACTTCGGTTTCGATCTGTCGCGGCGGCGGGTAACGCTCTCGACCTCGGGGCTGGTGCCGCAGATCTACCGGCTGGCGCAGGTGAGCAACGTGGCGCTCGCGGTATCGCTGCACGCGCCCGACGATGCGCTGCGCAGCCAGCTGGTGCCGATCAACCGCAAGCATGGCATCGCCGAGCTGCTCGAGGCGTGCTGGCACTATCTCGACGAGCGCAACGGCCGCAGCGTCACCTTCGAGTACGTGATGCTCGCGGGAGTGAACGACTCGCCGGCGCAGGCACGCGCGCTTGCCCAGCTGTTGCGCGGCCATCCCGCCAAGGTGAACCTCATACCCTTCAATCCCTTCCCCGGTACCCGCTACCGCCGCTCGAGCGCAGCCGTCATCCAGCGTTTTCGCGATGAGCTGCTCGAGCGCTCCGTGCTGGCGACCATCCGACGCACGCGCGGCGATGACATCGACGCCGCCTGCGGCCAGCTCGCCGGGCGGGTCATCGATCGCACCACTGTGCGTCTCGGCAACAAGATCATCGGCGTCGCGGTCCAACCATGAGCATGTCAACCACCCCGATCCCGCCCCGGCATGCACGCCTGGCTGCCGGCGCTCTGCTGGCGCTGCTGCTCGGCGGCTGCGGCAGCTCCGGCCCGCAGAAATCGACCCACGCGCGCGATGCTGCTGCCTACAACGTGCAGCTCGGCATCGCCTACATGAACGAGGGAGATCTGGCGCGCGCCAAGGACAAGCTCGATCGCGCCCTGGGCCAGGACCCCGACAGCGCCGATGTTCACAGCGCCCGGGCGATGCTGTTCGAGCGCATGGCCGATGCGCCGCACGCCGATACCGAGTTCCGCGCGGCGCTGCGCCTGGCACCGCACGACCCGCGGGTGCTCAACAATTACGCGGTATACCTCTGTCAGAGCGGCCGCAACGACGAAGGTGTGAAGCGCTTCCTCGAGGTCGCGCGCAACGCGCTCTACCCATCGCCCCAGGCGGCCTACACTAACGCCGGCGTCTGCCTGCGCGCGGTCAAGCGCGACGAGGAGGCGCGCGTCGACTTCACCCGCGCGCTGCAGCTGCAGCCGAACTACGCGGAAGCGGAGTTCCAGCTGGCCACCCTGCAGTTCCAGCACGGTGAGCTCTCGACCGCACGCGCCGGCATCGATACCTTCATCGGCAGCTTCCCAGAGACCGCGGACCTGCTGTTGCTCGGAGTGCGCGTGGCGCGGGCGCAGGGTGATCACGTCGCCGAGCAGCGCTACGCCCGCAAGCTGCAGCTCGATTTCCCCCAGACCGACCAGGCACGTGCCCTGGCCGAGCTCGATCACAACCCGGGCTGAGGGCGCCGTGGCGAGTGAAGCTGGCGGCGCAGACGTCGGCGGCATTGGCGCGCGGCTGCGCGCGGCTCGGGAGAAGAGCGGCCTCTCGCTGCTGCAGGCCGCCGAGCGGCTGCATGTCGATGCGCGCATCCTCGAAGCGCTCGAAGCGGAGAACTTCGCCGTGCTGGGTGCCGATGTCTACGTTCGCGGGCACCTGCGGCGCTACGCCGAAGCGCTCGGTGAGTCGCCGTCGCAGTTGCAGCAGCTGTACACGGGCGGCGCGCTGCCGCCGGCGCCGGACCTGAGGCGCATTCCGCGCGCTGACTCGGAGCGGCGCTCTTCGCCGCTGCTACTGCCGGGGCTGCTGCTGGTGGTGGGTGTCGCACTGTTCGGCGTGTTCTGGTGGCTGCGCGGCCTACCGCCCGAGAAGGGGCGAGCGCTCGAGGGTGCGCCGCCGGCGCCGGCCGGCGCCGGGGCGCACGCGGGCGCCACCGCAGGCGACCGCGCGGGACCGAGCGCGGTCCCGGCACCCGGTGGCGCAGCGCCAGCGCCGCCACCCGCCGCCGGCCCGGCGCGCACGAGCAGCGCCGGCGAGGCGCAGCTCGCCGTCAGATTCTCGGCGCTCAGCTGGGTCGAGATCTCCGACGCCGAAGGCCAACGGCTGCTGCAGGGTCTGTATGCCGCCGGCAGTGCGCGCGATGTGCACGGCCGTGCACCGCTGCGCGTGGTGCTCGGCAACGCTCCGGCGGTCGACCTTGAGATCAACGGTCAACCGGTGGCGCTCGCCGGACTGGTGCATCGCAACGGCAGCGCCTATCTCTCGATCGACGGTGGCGGGCGCGTGAGCGCCGCCACGCCGCGGCTGGCGCACGGAGACTGAGGTGGCCGAGCAGATCCCATCTGTGCGCGGTATGAACGACGTGCTGCCGAGCGAGGTCGGGGTGTGGCAGTACTTCGAGGCCTGCACCCGTGAGCTACTGACCGCCTACGGCTACGAGGAGATCCGCACCCCGGTGCTCGAGCACACCGAGCTGTTCAAGCGGGCGATCGGCGAGCACACCGACGTGGTCGGCAAGGAGATGTATACCTTTACCGATCGCGGCGGCGACAGCCTGACGCTGCGCCCGGAGGCGACCGCGGGCATCGTACGCGCGCTCATCTCCAACGGCCTGCTGCGCGGGGCGCGCCACAAGCTCTGGTGCCTCGGCCCGATGTTCCGGCACGAGGCGCCGCAAGCGGGACGCTACCGTCAGTTCTGGCAGGTCGATGTCGAAGCGATCGGCTGCCCGGGACCCGACGTCGATGCCGAGCTCATTGCGCTGTGTGCGCGGCTGTGGCAGCGGCTCGGTCTCACCGGTCTCAGGCTCGAGCTCAATTCGCTCGGCACCCCCGAGAGCCGCCGCGCCTACCGCACGCGCCTGGTCGAGTATCTCAAGGCGCACGAGGATCGGCTCGATAGCGACAGCCGCCGCCGCCTCGGCACCAACCCGCTGCGCGTACTCGACAGCAAGAACCCGGCGATGCAGCAGCTGATCAGCGGCGCGCCGCAGCTCACCGAGCACCTCGATGCCGAATCGCGCGCGCATTTCGAGGAGTTATGCGCCATGCTCCGCTCGCTCGGCGTGAGCTACCACATCAACCCGCGCCTGGTGCGCGGTCTCGACTATTACACCCGCACGGTGTTCGAGTGGATCACCGACACCGACAGCGCTCAGAATGCCGTCTGCTCGGGCGGTCGCTACGATGGGCTGATCGCCCAGCTCGGTGGCGAAGCCACTCCGGCAATCGGTTTCGCGATGGGCGTCGAGCGGCTGGTGGCGCTGCTGGAGGCTGGCGGGCGCGTGCCCGCCGCCCGGCCACCGGATGTCTACGTGGTGGTCGGCGGAGCCGCGGTGGCGGGCGAGGCGCTGCGGATCGTCGAGCGGCTGCGCAGCGAGCGGCCGGGACTGCGCTTCGAGCTGCACGTCGGCGGCGGCAACTTCAAGGCGCAATTCCGCCGCGCCGACCGCAGCGGTGCGCCGCTGGCGCTGGTCGTCGGCGAGGATGAGCTGGCGCGCGGCGTGGTCGGCATGAAACCTTTGCGGGCCGACTCGGGTCAGAGCGAGTGCCCGCTCGAACAACTTGCCGCGGGCGTCGATGCCGCGCTGGCCAGCGCGATCGGCGCCGACGCTGCGCGGGGCTGATATCGGGGAGGATGCGTGGACGATTACCTTTCTGAAAAAGAGCAATGGGAGTGGGTCAAGACGCAGGTGCGCGAGAACGCACCGGCGGTGCTCGGCGCAATCGTGCTGGCGGTGGCTGCGGTGTTCGGCTGGCGCTGGTGGCAGGCACGCCTGGATCAGACCCGCCTCACGGCGGGCGCCAAGTACCTGCAGATGGTACAGGCGCTCGAGGGCGGCGACCGTACCCGGGCGCTGGTGGCACTCGGCGAGCTCGAGCGTGATTACGCCGGCTCACCCTATGCCGACCAGGGGAAGCTGCTCGCCGCGCGGGTGTACGTCGATGAGGGCGCGCTGGATAAGGCCGCCGCCGAGCTGACCCATGTCGCTGACAAGTCAAAGGATCACGACCTCGCGCTGATTGCGCGGCTGCGCCTGGCACGGGTAGAGATCGCGCAGCGCCAGCCCGATACCGCGCTCGCGACGCTCGCCGCAGTGCAGCCCGGGGCCTTCGCCGCCCTCTACCACGAGGTGCGGGGCGATGCCTACTATGCCAAGGGCGACAAGGCGGGCGCGCTCGCCGAATATCGCAGCGCGCAGTCCGGCGGCCCCTCGGGCGGCGACAGCGGCGACAGCTCGCTGCTGGCGCTCAAGGTAGCCGATCTGTCGGCGGCCTCTGCGGCGAAGAACAGCACTGCGGCACCGCCGGCCAGCAACAGCGCCGGCGCACCGGTCAGGTAACAGGCATGCCAGCATTCCAACACCCGGGGCGCGTGCTGCGCGTGGCGGCCGTTGCGGTCGCCCTGGCAGCCCTGCTGATCGTCGCCTGCTCGAAGGACAAGAACGTCGATGAGCCGGCCAAGCTGACACCGCTGCTCAATCCGAGCCTGCGCGTACAGCGCATCTGGGGCACCTCGGTCGACGACAAGAAGGCCGTGGTGCTGCGTCTCGGGCTCGGCGTGTCGGTGGCCGACGGTCGCGTGTACGCCGCCGGTCACCGCGGCGATCTGGTGGCGCTCGATCTTAGCAGCGGGCGGGTGCTGTGGCGGGTCCGTACGCGCGCGCCGCTCTCCGGTGGCACTGCGACCGGCGAGGGCCTGGTGCTGGTCGGAGCGAGCGACGGCCAGCTGTTCGCCTTCAGCGCCGCCAACGGCGAGAGTCGCTGGAAGGTGCGCCTCAACGGCGAAGTGCTGGCGCCGGCGGCGATCACCGCGCGCCTGATCGCATTGCGCACCGTCGATGGCAAGCTGCACGCGCTCAGCCCCGCCGACGGTCACGAGCTGTGGTCGCAGGATCAGGCGGTGCCGCGCTTGTCGCTGCGCGGCACTTCGCATCCGGTGATCGTCGGCGATGTGGTGCTATGCGGCTTCGACAACGGCAAAGTGCTGGCGGTCAACGCCAACGACGGCTCCGTGCAATGGGAAGCCACGGTGACGCCGCCGCACGGGCGCACCGAGCTCGAGCGCCTGGTCGACATCGACGCCGCCGTGACCGTCGCCGGCCAGGACGTCTACGCGGTCGGCTTTCAGGGGCGGGTGGCGATGCTGGCGCTCGACACCGGGCAGATCTGGTGGTCCCACGAGAGCTCGAGCTATCGCGGCCTGACGCTCGGCGACGATCTGGTGTTCGTATCGACCGCCGACGGCGAGGTGGTGGCGCTCAAGGCACGTACCGGAACGGAGGTGTGGCGGCAGAACGCGCTGCTGCACCGCGGCTTGTCGGAAGTGGCGGTGATGGATAACGCCCTGGTCACCGGCGACTACCAGGGCTACGTGCACTTTCTCGACAAGACCAACGGCGCCCTCATCGCGCGGGTGCGCGACGGCAAGGTACGCATCAGCACCATGCCGGTGGTCGTCGGCAACACGGTGGTGGTGATCAACGATCGTGGCCAGATCGATACCTATCGCGTCACGCCGCAGGCGGCGCCCGCGCGCGGCGGCAAGCGCTCGCCGCCTCCTAAGGCACCAGCACCTGCGAAGACTGAAGCACCTGCGACGGCCGAAGCGCCCGCCCAGCCCGCAGCACCCGCGGAGAGCCATTAGCGCGCGGGCGGTGCCGTCGCGCGAGCGGTAAGCCATGCTGCCCGTGATCGCGCTCGTCGGCCGGCCGAACGTCGGTAAGTCGACTCTCTTCAACGTCCTCACCGGCACGCGCGATGCCATCGTCGCCGATGTGCCCGGACTTACCCGCGACCGCCAGTACGGCTTCGGCCGCGTCGGTCCGCTGCCCTACGTCGTCATCGATACCGGCGGGCTGCTCGAGAACCCACGCGGCATCGAGGCACAGATACGCGCGCAGACCGAGCGCGCCGTGCGCGAGGCCGACCGGCTGATCCTGCTGGCCGATGCGCGTGCAGGACTCAGCTTCGAGGACCGTTTCGTCGCCGGCGAGCTGCGCCGCGCGGGCAAGCCGGTGACGCTCGCGCTCAACAAAGCCGAGGGGCTCGACCCCGACCTCGCAGCAGCGGACTTCCATGCGCTCGGCTTCGGCGATCCGGTGGCGATCTCCGCCAGCCACGGCCAGGGGTGCGAGGAGCTGATGGAGCAGGTGCTGGCGGGATTCGAGCCGCAGGCCGAGCCGCCCGGCGAGACCGATGCCATTCGCATCGCCGTGATCGGCCGGCCGAACGTCGGCAAGTCGACTCTGGTCAACCGCCTGCTGGGCGAGGAGCGGGTGATCGCAAGCGATGAGCCGGGGACCACGCGCGACAGCATCCTGGTGCCCTTCGAGCGCGACGGCCGCAAATTCCTGCTGATCGACACCGCCGGCCTGCGGCGGCGCGCCCGGGTCGAGGATGTGGTCGAGCGCGCGAGCGTCGCGCATGCGCTGCAGGCGATCGCCGAGGCACACGTGGTGATCCTGGTGCTCGATGCGCACGACGGTGTCGCCGAGCAGGACGCCAGCGTGCTCGGGCTGGCGCTCGAGCGCGGCCGCGCGCTGCTGATCGCGGTCAACAAATGGGACGGGGTCGCCGCCGAGCAGCGCGCGCAGATCCAGCGGCAGCTCGCCCTGAAGCTCGACTTCGTGCCGTTCGCGCCGCTGCACTTCATCTCCGCCCGTCATGGCAGCGGGGTCGGCGAGCTGATGCAGTCGGCGGTGCGTGCCTATGAGGCGGCCAGCGCTAAGCTGCCGACCCGCGAGCTGTCGCGCACGCTCGAGCAGGCCGTCGAGGCTCACCAGCCGCCGCTGGTGCGCGGCCGGCGCATCAAGCTGCGCTATGCGCACCAGGGGGGTCGCAACCCGCCGCGCATCGTGATCCACGGCAATCAGACGGCGTCGGTTCCCGAGAGCTACACCCGCTATCTCGCCAACCGCTTTCGCGAGGCCTACGAGCTGTACGCGACCCCCGTGTTCATCGAGTACCGCACCGACGCCAACCCCTACCACCGCGAGACGCGCGCCCAGTCGCGCAGTGCCCGGTCGCGACGCCAGCCCGGCAGGCGGCCGCGCCGCTGAGGTGCGATGCGGCCGGCAAGCGCGTGGTGCCGACCGCCGCTACGGGTTGGTGCCGAAGGAGTAGAGCACGGTGGCAACACCCGCCGGTGTCAGCTTGAACACCGTGCCGAGTCCGAA
>Ga0187783_10003869_pt1 | contig 11057 bp, 8 predicted proteins | sample 1015_SJ02_MP02_2_FD_132471 | JGI IMG/M metagenome (GOLD analysis project Ga0187783, IMG submission 132471) | Tropical peat soil microbial communities from peatlands in Department of Meta, Colombia - 1015_SJ02_MP02_20_MG | ecosystem: Environmental > Terrestrial > Soil > Wetlands > Peat | place...
CATCTCAGCCCGGATGACTGCCGCGGTGCGCTGCGCCCCGCCCGGCAACAAGCCGACCCCGGCCGAACGCGATGCTTGCGCGCCCTGGCTCGTGGCTGAGCTGGCCATGCTCGGCGGGCACCTGCGGGTTGTCGTCTGCCTTGGGCATTTCGCGTGGCAGGCGCTCTGGCCGCAACTGCATCGCCTGGGCTACGACACGCCGCGGCCTCGGCCGGCCTTCAGCCATGGTGCCGAGGTGGCCGTGGGCAGTGCCGAGGCGCCGATCGCGCCGCTGACGGTGCTTGGCTGTTACCACCCGAGTCAGCAGAACACCTTCACTGGCCGGGTGACCGATGCGATGCTGGACGCCATCTTCGGCCGGGCGCGCGAGCTGGCGTCCCCCTGACGGATCTGGGTGCGCACCGCGGCGGCAGCGGAATCACGGTGCGTAATAGCAATAGCCCAATGCTCACCGGCAGTGTCAGATGCGAAAGATCGCACCGATTAGAAACAAGACATTGGCCTTCAAACGGGCGTGCTGAATTGCATATCTAGAGCAGTCAGGCGGGCGAGGGGTATCATTCGCCATGCCCCCGTAGCCCAATGGAAGAGGCCGGCCCCCTAAAAGGGTCCCCAGTGTCGGTTCAAGTCCGACCGGGGGTACGAGTGACCTGCTAAAACGACGCCTGCGGCGGACACGGCAGTGAATAAGCGTTCACTCATTGGACGCCAGAATCAGCCGTGTCCGGCTGCCGTTAAACAGCCAGCTAAGGCGCGCCTGATTCGAGTCGGCCACGGTTGAACAATCGGCCGAATAGAACTTTTCGTGCGATGATCGCGACGTGAGCTGGGCAGCGAAAAAGGCCTGCCGCAGAGTTATCCGCGTTTCCTCCCGTCAGCCGCTCACGTCCGGCCCGGCTCGCTCGATGGTGACCCGCACTATCAGCCTCCGCTCCCGGCGCATCGCCTCCCGGTAGTCCTCCCAATCGGGATGCTCGCCAGAAATCCTGCGGTAATAGTCCTCCAGGATCGGCATCGCTTCGGGCAGGTGGATGAGTTCAGCCGTGCCGTCAGCCTGAACCCACTCCCCGAAGAACCCGTCGTTGAGCACGCACAGGGAGGCACGCGGATCCCTGGCCAGGTTCTTGGCCTTGATCGCCGTCTCCCTGGTGCTGATCAGGATCCGGCCGGCATCGTCGACAGCCGCGACGACGGGAGAGAGCTGCGGGCGGCCGTCGCTGCGGGTTGTCGCGAGAACCGCGCGCGGATGCCCGGACAAGAACGTGGTGGCGCGTGCTATGTCCACCGGGCGCCGTCAGGCGGAGTTAAGCCTGCTGCGGCGCTGTAGCTCGTACTCATGCACGATCGCACTGGCGTAGCCATGCGACAGCCCGTGCTCGTCAGACAGCCAGTGCGCCCGCTAGCTGCAGCGCAGGAAGGCTGGCCCGGATTCAAGTCGGCTGAACCACTCTCGGAGTTGGAGTCCGGTGACGGACGGGATGCGTGCGATCAGGTTCTTGTGCATCTCCGCGGAGTGGGTCAGGGACAAGTGGCACCTCCAGTGCGAGGGGAGACCTCCTGGAGTCGAGATTGCACCACAGGGGGCCGCAAGACAACCCCCGGAGGCAACCCTTCCGTAATGCCCCGTTTGACCAGCAGCCGCGTTCCGGGCAAAGCGTCGCGGAGATGACGATCGCCGGTGCAGGACGCGCTGATTTTTAGCTATGTACGTAATGTCGCCTAGCTCAGGCGCTCGAAGATCATCGCCATGCCCTGGCCGCCGCCGACGCACATCGTCTCGAGCCCGATCGACTTGTCGTGGAACTGCAGGCTGTTGAGCAGCGTGGAGGTGATGCGCGCGCCGGTCATGCCAAACGGATGGCCAACCGCGATGGCCCCGCCATTGACGTTGAGCTTGTCGATGTCGATGCCCAGATCACGGTAGGAGGGAATGACCTGGGCCGCGAATGCCTCGTTGATCTCCACCAGGTCGACGTCGTCGATGGTCATGCCGGCCCGGTTCAGCGCTTGCCGCGAGGCCTCGACCGGACCGAGGCCCATGACCTCCGGCGAGAGGGCCGTCACGCCCGTCGACACAATCCTGGCTACCGGGCTGATGCCGAGTTCGGCCGCCTTGGTGTCGCTCATCACGATCACTGCCGCTGCGCCGTCGTTGAGCGGGCAGCAGTTGCCAGCGGTGACCGTCCCGTCCGGGCGGAACACCGGCTGAAGCTGGGATACCTTCTCCAGCGTCGTGCCTGGCCGCGGGCCATCATCGGCCGACACGATGCTGCCGTCTGGCAGCGTCGCCGGAGTGATGTCACGCTGCCAGAAGCCGTCGGCCAGTGCCTTCTCGGCCAGGTTCTGCGACCGGACCCCGAACTCGTCCTGCTCGGCTCGGCTGATGCCGCGCAACTGGGCCACATTCTCAGCGGTCTGGCCCATGGCGATGTAGATATCGGGGATCTGGCCGTCCGCACGCGGGTCATGCCAGCTGAACCCGCCCTTCTCCATCTCCGCGGCGCGGGCCTGGGCGTCGGCGAAGACCGGGTTCTTGGTATCCGGCATGCCGTCGCTGCTGCCCTTGGCGAACCTGCTCACGCATTCGACCCCGGCCGAGATGTAGATGTCGCCCTCGCCTGCCCTGATGGCGTGAAAAGCCATCCGCGTCGACTGCAGCGACGAGGAGCAGTACCGGGTGATGGTGGTGCCGGGCAGCGTGTCGTAGCCCAGCATCACGGCGACTACCCGCGCCATGTTGTACCCCTGCTCGCCGCCGGGCAGGCCGCAGCCGAGAATCAGGTCACCGATCTGCGCCGTATCAACCTGCGGCACCTTGGCCAGCGCTGTCGCGACTATCTGCGCGGTCAGGTCGTCGGGACGGATGCTGGTCAGCGACCCCTTGAATGCGCGGCCGATGGGCGAGCGGGCGGTAGCGACGACGACTGCCTCAGGCATGACGGCTCCTGGAAGGTCGGGTAGTTAACCGCACAGTAACCCAGGGCAGCTTCGGGGCGCGAGTCCGGCCCTGAGCAGGCGCCGAGTCCGGCCCTGAACAGGGCCGCGTGCTCCGGGCCGGGCCAGGCGCGACCAAGCCGCTCAGGTCTTGGCTGGGTGCCAGCGCCCGGTGCAGCACAGGACGACCAGGACGACGGCGGCGGCGAGCATGACCAACGGAGCAAACAGCCGGTTGTTCAGGAGCTGGACGATGGTCAGCGCGTGGCCGAGCCTGGCGTCAGTGCCGAGGCCCAGGCCGGGGATGTCGGCGATGGTAATGGCGCTCAGCCAGGCCAGCGCGATCCAGTCGAGCCTGGTCGCCGGGTAGAACAGCAGCACGCAGATGATCATCACGCTGTACCAGGCGAACTGCGGCGGCCAGAGCAGGAGCCAGGTCAGGCTCAGCGCCAGCGCCGCCCGTACCGCCTGGCTGTTGTTGATCCCGGCAGGCAGCCGGGTGAGCGCGAGCCAGGCCACCGGCAGCATCAGGCCTATCGCGATCGGGTCGGCCAGATGGTGGCTCAGGCCGAGCGGCCGCAAGAAGAACTCGTAGAACCCGTAACCGGACTCGGTCCCGGCGCGCGCGGCCAGCGCCTTGAGCGCTGACGTGCCGACGATGGCGTACGACGGCGCCAGCACGGCGCCGATCCCCGCCACCGCGATCAGCAGCTCACCCGGCTTGCGGCGGAGCGCCCAGCAGATTGCCAGCCCGAACAGCAGGTAGTCGGCCTTGATGTCGGCCGCGGCGCCGACACACAGCCCGGCCACCAGCGCGCGCTGCCAGGGCTGGCCCGTTACCCACCGGTCGCAGATCAGCAGCCCGGCCAGGCCGATGGCCGCGGCAAGGATGTCCAGGTGTCCGGCCGCGATGAAGCTCCAGATCAGCAGCGGGTTCAGCGTCCACAGCAGGTGCGCCCGCATCCGGCGCGGCGCGTCATCGCGCATCATGCGGTCGGCAGCGAATGCGACCGCGCCGAACGCGACCGCGTTCCACAGCTTCAGCCAGAACACCGTCCTGGCCAGCGACGCGCCGCCGAGCTTCGCCGCCGCTAGCTGCTCGGCTGTCGCCAGCGGGCCGTAGGAGCTCCGCGTATGCACCCAGTCCACAGGTACGCCCGTACTCAGGTGCGTGAGCAGCTGGTACTGGGCCGGAGTCATGACATACGGGCTGCGCCCCAGCGCGGCGATATGGCCAAAAATCGCATAGTCCAGCGCGTCCGTCGATCCTATCGGCGGCAGCAGCACCAGAGCCGCCGCGGCGATGGCAGCGACAACCAGCAGCAGGCGCCAGGGAACCGGCAGCCCGCGTCGCACGGCAGCCAACCCCGCTGCCACGCCCCCAGCTGCCAGCACCGCACCGATCCACAGGGTCACGTAGACCACGCGGCCTGGCACGTGCACGGCGAGCTCCCAGGGCGGGCCAGCCGATGGCAGCGGTAGCAGCGGCGGCATCCAGCTCTGGCGTAGCAGTCCGGCGCCGACCATGATCAGCAACGACATGATGATTGCCGCTGCTGCGCACCAGCCGACGGTGCGCTCAGCGGGGGTCGACCCCGCCCCCAACTGACCTGGTTGGCGCGGCCGGACGGCCGCGGGATAGAAGGTGCTCATCACGCTCTCTGCGGGATCGCCGCGGACACGGCGGCGAAGTCTCATTGGTGGTAGGCGGCAACCGCCGCAGCAGATTGACAGTTCCCCGTGAGCCCGATCGGCTAAATGGACTTTGCCATAACTTGCCGCTCGGACTACGCCCGCTGTACCGACCGTACGCTGCGGGTTTACCAGCCGCCGCCGAGCGGCTCCCGGCGGGCAGCCCGGCCACGGCGCTGCTGGCGCCGCCGGCCCAGCACAAGGATAAGCTCACTTAGCACCGGAAGGGCAAACGGCCGGGCCGGCCCAGCGCGGGACTGGCGAAGTAGCGGCCTGACCGGCACCGGGCTGACGTAGGCCCGGCCCGACGGGTTACCGGATTGGCAAGCTCACGCGACGGACAAGTCATTGCAGATGCAGATACACGACTCCCTGCTCGAACTCGTCGGGAACACCCCGCTGCTGCGGCTGCGCAAGGTAACGCGCCAGCTGCCTGGCGAGGGGGCCGGGCCGATCGTCTTGGCCAAGGTCGAGTACTTCAATCCAGGCGGCTCGGTCAAGGATCGGATCGCGCTCCGGATGGTCGAGGCGGCAGAGGAGTCAGGCGAGCTCAAGCCGGGCGGCACGATCGTCGAGCCGACGTCCGGCAATACCGGCGTGGGCCTGGCCATCGTGGCAGCCGAGAAGGGTTACCGCTGCCTGTTCGTCTGCCCGGACAAGGTGAGTCAGGACAAGATCGCCGTGCTGCGCGCTTACGGCGCCGAGGTGGTGGTCTGCCCAACCACGGTCTCACCGGATCACCCGGACTCCTACTACTCGGTGTCTGACCGCCTGGCCAGGGATACGCCGGGCGGCTGGAAGCCGAACCAGTACGCGAACGTGGAGAACCCCAACTCGCACTACCACTCCACCGGACCGGAGATCTGGGCCCAGACCGATGGCCTGGTCACCCATTTCGTGGCCGGCATCGGCACCGGCGGGACGATCTCTGGCGCCGGGCGGTACCTGAAGGACGTCTCCGGCGGCCGGGTAAGGGTGATCGGCGCGGACCCTGAGGGTTCTGTGTACTCGGGCGGGACCGGGCGCCCGTACCTGGTCGAAGGAGTGGGCGAGGACATCTGGCCTGATACCTATGACAAGGGCATCTGCGACCAGATCATCGCGGTCAGCGATGCCCAGTCGTTCCTCATGACGCGGCGGCTGGCCAGGGAAGAGGCATTGCTGACCGGTGGCTCCTGTGGCATGGCCGTGGTGGCGGCACTGCAGGTCGCCAAGACCGCCGGGCCGGAGGACTTGATCGTGGTGCTGCTGCCCGACGGCGGCCGCGGCTACCTAGGCAAGATCTTTAACGACGACTGGATGGCCGACTATGGGTTCCTCACGGCCGAGACGGCCGAGCCGCGGGTCGGCGATGTGCTGGACCGCAAGGCCGGATCTGCCCTGCCGGCCTTCGTGCACGCGCACCCGACCGACACAGTTCGTACCGTGATCGCCAGCCTCCGCGAGTTCGACGTGTCCCAGCTCCCGGTGCTGAGCGCCGAGCCACCGGTGATGGCGGCAGAAGTGGTCGGATCCATCGTGGAGCACGACCTGCTCGACGCGCTGGTCACCGGCAGGGCCGCGCCGGATGACGAGGTAGCCGGGCTGATGTCGCCGCCACTGCCGTCCGTCGGCTCGGGTGAGCCGGTCAGCGTCGCCGCCAGGGCGCTCGGCGAGGCAGGCGCCGCCATCGTGCTGGTCGATGGCAAGCCGGCCGGCGTGATCACCCGGCAGGACGTGCTCACCTTCCTGTCCAGCCAGCCCGGCTAGCCTGGACCAATGCAGACGCAGCCACATGGCGGGTTCGAGACGCTCGCTATCCACGCCGGCCAGCAGCCGGACCCGGTTACCGGAGCTGTCGTGCCGCCGATTTACCAGGTGTCCACCTATAAGCAGGATGGCGTCGGCGGGCTGCGCGGCAAGGAGCTCGGCGACGCGGCCCGCTGGATCGAGGGGTACGACTACTCACGCACCGACAACCCGACAAGGGGTGCGCTGGAGGAATGCCTGGCCGCGCTCGAAGGCGGCGCGCGCAGCCTGACGTTCGCGTCCGGGCTGGCCGCCTCCGACTGCCTGCTCCGCGTCGTGTGCAAGCCGGGAGATCACGTGCTGATCCCGGCCGACGCCTACGGCGGCACATTCCGCTTGTTTGACAAGATCCTTTCGGACTGGGGGGTGAGCTACCGGCCGGTGCCGATGTCCGACAGCACGGCCGTCCGGGCCGCCCTTGCTGACCGCCCGGCCAAGCTCGTCTGGCTGGAGACGCCGACCAACCCGCTGCTCGCCATCGCCGATATCGCCGCGCTTGCCCAGCTCGCCCGTGACGCAGGGGCACTCCTGGTGGTGGACAACACCTTCGCTTCGCCGTACCTGCAGCAGCCGCTTGCCCTCGGCGCCGATGTGGTTGTGCACTCGACTACCAAGTACATCGGCGGCCATTCCGACGTGGTCGGCGGGGCCGTTGTGGTCGCCGACCCCGGTCTTGGCGAGCACCTTTATTTTGTCCGGAACGCGGTCGGCTCGCCCCCCGGTCCCTTTGACGCCTGGCTGACGCTACGAGGTGCCAAGACCCTGGCGGTCAGGATGGACCGGCACTGCCTGAATGCGGCGCGCATCGCCGACATGCTGGCCAGCCACCCTGAGGTTAGCCAGGTGTTCTATCCGGGACTGGTCAGCCACCCCGGTCACGAAATAGCTGCCAAGCAGATGCGTGGCTTCGGCGGGATGGTCTCGTTCCGGGCCCGCCGCGGCGCCGCGGCTGCCGTCGAGATCTGCGGTCGCACCCAGTTGTTCACCCTGGGCGAGTCGCTCGGCGGGGTGGAGTCGCTGATCGAGCATCCGGCCAGGATGACACACGCCTCGGTAGCTGGGTCGCCGCTCGAAGTGCCAGCCGACCTCGTGCGGTTGTCGGTCGGCATTGAGTCGGCCGACGACCTGATCGAGGACCTGCGGACAGTGCTTGGCGACCCCCGGACCCGCTAGTGGACGGCGCCAGGTGGCGGTCGCCAGCGCTGCCAGCCTGGATGCACGGCGAACAGCCGCGACGGGGCCGGTGGCGCGGCCACGAGCTGCTGTCGCAGTTGGAGCAGCAGGCCGTCAGGGACTGGCTCCCACCACGGCTCGCGCCCGAGCAGTCGGCTAAACAGCTCGGCCTGACGACCGCGCCTGGCCTGCCCGGCCGTCGGGCCGAGCACCATTTCGGCCGGGGCCGGCTGATCGGCGGGCTGCCAGCGGAAGTCAGCGGAGAAGCGAAGCTGATCGGCGTGGTTGGGCAGGGCTGCATGCGCCGTCAGGCAGTGAAAGAGCAGGACGTCACCCGGCCGGTACTCGGTGGTGGCCCAGCCCGGCTCGTCGGCACGCAGTAGCCGCGGCTGCAGCGGCGGGCCGAGATGGCTGCCGGGCAGCACCCCAAGCCCGCCGAGCCTGGCCGGGATGTCCATCAGCGGCAGCCACGTCGTGAGCATGTCTTGCACACCCGAGACTGCGTAGTCCTGGTGGATGTAACGCCCCTTTGTTACGTCGGCCTGGCGCTCGGGGTAGACGACGCGCAGTACCTTGACCGGATAGGAGAACGCGCCTGGTCCGAGGATCAGGCGGACGAGACCGCGCAACGGGTCCAGGTATGGCAGCCGGTTGAGGCCGCGGCTTACCAGCGCCGCCCGGAACGACGGGTCGGCGAGCGCATCGCGGACGTTCACCGCGCGCTGCGGGCCGGCCGGCTGGCCATCTCCGTTCATCCATCCGCCCAGGCTCAGTTCAGCGCGAACGCTGTTATAGGCCGCCGTGACGTCAGCGGGCCTGAGCAGGCCGCGCAAGAAGAGGTATCCGTCGGAGACGAGGCGCTGCCGCAGCAGCACGGGATCTGCCCGAAGTGGCCAGGAGTCCGCCAGTTCGCGCATGGCGTCTACGGTAGCTCGCAGCGCTGCCGCACCGGCCGGATCCGGCCGCGCCGGGCGAGATTGGCTTGACGGGTCGGCAGCACCTGACTGCGCTGGCGCAACGAGCGCTAGCATGCGTTGCGATGACACTTTCCGCGCGCACAGCGAACACGTCAGCCGGGTCCGGCCAGCGGATAGCAGCCGCAGGGCCGGTCCGCAACAGTGACTTCGTCCAGTCACTTGACCGTGGCCTGGCGGTCATCAAGGCATTCGGTCCCGGCCGGGAGCGGCTCAGCCTGAGCGAGGTAGCCAGGGCAACCGGGCTGACCAGGGCGGCCACCCGGCGGTTCCTGCTAACGCTGGTGAAGCTCGGGTACGTGCGCAGCGATGGCAGGGAGTTCTCGCTGCGTCCGCGGGTGCTTGAGCTTGGCTACGCGTACCTGTCTGGCCTGGCAATGCCCGAGGTAGCCGCTCCGCATCTGGAAGAACTCGTCGCCAAAGTGCGGGAATCTTCCTCGATGTCGGTGCTTGACGGACACCACATCGTGTACGTCGCCAGGGTGCCGACCAAGCGGATCATGACGGTGGCGATCTCGGTCGGTACCCGCTTCCCTGCGTACGCGACCTCGATGGGACGCGTGCTGCTGGCCGGGATGGCGCCGGACGAACTCGAAAGGTACCTGGCTGAGGCCGACTTTGAGTCGCTCACCGGGCGCACCGTCACCGACCCTAACCAGCTGCGGGACATCGTCGCGGAAGTACGAAGGCTCGGCTACGCAATCGTCGACCAGGAGCTGGAAGAAGGCTTGCGCGCTATCGCAGCCCCCATTCGCGGCACAGGCGACGCGGTAACAGCGGCGATTAATGTGTCCGCCCACGCCAGCAGGGTGAGTATGGCGGCCATGCGAACGGACTTGCTGCCGGCGCTGTTGGAGACAGCACGCCGCATTGAGGACGACCTGAAGTCCCAGGCGCCTGGCTCTGGCTGAATCGCGGCCCCGGCTACGGCTAGCCGCGCGGTCTGACGGGTCGCCTGAACTTTCGGCCAAGGCGCGAATCTCTCGCTCGGCAACGCGCAGCTTAACCATAGGCAAAACGACTTTGCGCCGGGTTGTGGCGGCTAAATGCAACCGTTCGCTTTTCCGATTCTGGCCCGTTGACACCGATCCTTCGGGCTGATTATGTTTCTACATCGCGCATAGCCGTACGCCAAGCGAACACCTGGTCAGATGCAGCCGGTGGCGCCCGACCTCGATCGCTGCGCTGGTTCGAGGCGGAACACGATGCCGGTGTGACGCGGGCGGTAACGGCGAGGAGACGGAATGGAACGTCAGGAAGCGAGCGTGGCCCCCGAGCACCTCAAGGTCACCGGACGCTCGCCGCTTATCGGGATTGGCCACCGCGCGGTTGCCGCGGGCACGGTCCCGGCCCTCGCGACACGACCTCACAAGGAGATCGATTACAGATGAGTGATCAGACCATGCAATCGGACGGCTCTGGCCTGACCGCAAGCATCAGCCGACGGGGCCTGCTGCGCGCGGTGGGCGCTGGCGCCGCCGTTGTGGGGGCTGGCGGGCTGCTCGAGGCGTGCAGCTCCGGCATCAAGGGCGCCAGCTCGAGCAGCACCAAGGCCATCACGATCGGCTGGATCCACCCGCTGACCGGTGACCTGGCTGGGTTCGGGGCGGCAGACCTGTGGGTGATCTCAAAGATCAAGCAGACCAACCCCTACAAGAACGGGTTCAGGGTCGGCGGCAAGACCTACCCCGTCATCATCAAGTCCTACGACTCGCAGTCGAACGTCACCAGGGCCGGCGACCTGGCCAGGACGGCCATCCTGAGCGACAACGTGGACCTGCTATTCGCCTCATCGACGCCAGAGACCGTCAACGCGGTGTCGACCCAGGCGGAGTCGCTCGGCACGCCGCTGATTTGCTCGAACATCCCGTGGGAGGCCTGGTACCTGAACCTGTTCCCGAAGGGCAACCCGGCGCACGCCACGGAGAAGGCCAAGTACGTCGTGATGTACTTCCTCGGCGCCGAGCACCTGGCGAGGTGCTTCATTCCGATGTGGAACCGGATCCACGCCGAGCTGCACACCGACAAGGTGGTAGCGGCCGCGTTCCCGAACGACCCGGACGGCGATGCGTTCCGGGCAGTGTTCCCGCCCATCGTGGAGGCGGCGGGCTACACCTTCGACATGTCCTCGGCGTATCCGGACGGGACCACGAACTACACCTCGATGATCTCCCAGTTCAAGGCGGACAAGGCCGATTTCTTCACGAACGTGCCGCTGCCGCCTGACTTCGCCACCATGTGGAAGCAGTCGCTCCAGCAGGGCTTCAGGCCGAAGCTGGCCACCGTGGCCAAGGTGCTGCTATTCCCGACCGACGCCTACGCGATGGGCTCGGAGGTGTACAACGTCGCGACCGACACCTGGTGGGTGCCGACGCTGCCGTGGACGTCCACGCTCACCGGCGAGACGTGCCAGCAGTTTGCCAACCAGTACGAGGCGGACGGCCTCGGCCAGTGGAACGCCAACATCAGCAACTACAGCCTGTTCGAGTGCGCCTA
>Ga0187783_10003870_pt1 | contig 11055 bp, 7 predicted proteins | sample 1015_SJ02_MP02_2_FD_132471 | JGI IMG/M metagenome (GOLD analysis project Ga0187783, IMG submission 132471) | Tropical peat soil microbial communities from peatlands in Department of Meta, Colombia - 1015_SJ02_MP02_20_MG | ecosystem: Environmental > Terrestrial > Soil > Wetlands > Peat | place...
CAAACCACTAGCTGCGTGTCGGCGTCGAACGCCGGGGTTTCCCATCGGCATGACGGGCCGTTCACAGGCGTGCCAAATAGGGCTCGAGCGCAGCCAGCGATTTTAGATTGTGTGCGGGGGCGAAGAGGTCGATGTAGGGTAGCGCGGCACGCATGCCGCGCGCCTCCGGGGCATAGCCATCCCAGCCGATCATTGGATTGAGCCACACGATGCGCTTGCAGCGTCTTGCCAGTCGACGCATCTCGCCATCAATCACCTCGGGCGGTCCGGTATCGTAGCCGTCCGAGATGACTATCATGCAGCTGCGCGAATGGATGATGCTGCGCGCGTGCCAACGATTGAACGTTGCCAGGCTCTCCCCGATTCGTGTCCCGCCACCCACGCCTTGTGCCAGCAGCGACAACCGCTCAAGCGCCCGGGCAGCATCCTTCTCGCGCATGACGCCGGAAACATGTACGAGGCGCGTATGGAAGAGAAACGCTTCCGCCTCCCTGAAGTGGTCGAGCACGCCATGAATAAATCGCACGAACACGCTGGTATAGAGGTCCATGGAGCCGGAGGCGTCGAGCATTACAACGAGACGTAATGGTTTGCGTTTGCGTCTGCGCAAAAGTAGCTCGATTGGAACGCCGCCATGAGAGATGTTGCGATGAATGGTGCGGCGCAAATCGATTCGACGACCCTTTGAGCGAGCGCGTTCGCGGCGGCTTAGGCGTGTGCGCATGCGCCGCGCCAAGCGTTCGGCGAGCGCGTGTGCTTCGGCGACGGCCAGAGGTTCGGCGATCTTTCGAAAATCCATTTCACTCAACATCTCGGCGCGAGAGGCTCCCTCCATACGGACGCGACCGCCGGCATCTCTCTGATCTTCGTCGGCGCCCTCGCGCGAGCACTGCTCACCGAGCCCGGTCCTTTGATCCGCGGTACGGTCGTCTCCTGCGAGAAGCCGCATTCCCGCGAGTTTCGCAGGACTGACGTAAGCGCTCAGCATCGGGACACGTCGCCTGCCGCGGTTGCGCCAGAAGGCGTCAAAAATGTCGTCGAATTTCAACCAATCAGAGCGGCGCGAGCAGAACAGCGCCTTCAACGCCGTCCGGAAAGTTACAGCTTGCGTGCCAAGCACGGAGGCCATAATCCTCGCCGCGTCCTCGCTCTCTTTGAGACCGACGGCGAAACCGTTATCGCGCAAGGTCCATGTGAAGGCAGCCAGCCGCACGATCATGTCGATGCCTAGGTCGCCACTGTGCGTTGTACCTCCAAGCAAGGGCCCCATCAGGCGACCTTTCCGAGAAGGCGGGCCGAAACCTCCGCGGAAAACCGGGACCTGTCCTCTTGCGTTTTCAGCAGGCAGCGCAGCGTCCGATGAACCGTTTCCGGGTCGTCATGCAGATTCTTGACGTCGAGCCCCACTAAGGCTGCTGCCCAATCGAGCGTTTCTGCGACGCCGGGTGTCTTGCGGAGCGCTTCGTTGCGCACGCCCTCGACCATCGCTGCGATTTGCGATGACAGCTGTGGACTGATGCGAGGGACGCGAGCCATGATGATGTGTGTTTCACGCTCCACGTCGGGAAAATCGATGTAGTGAAAGAGGCAGCGGCGTCGAAGCGCGTCGGACAGATCGCGCGTGTTATTGGATGTCAGCACGACGCGTGGGATGCTGCTGGCTTTGATGGTGCCGAGCTCCGGGATGGAAACCTGGAAGTCGGACAGGAGCTCCAGGAGAAACGCCTCGAATTCCTCGTCGGCGCGATCGATCTCATCGATGAGAAGCACGGGCCGATCGTCGCGTCGAATGGCGGCCAAGAGGGGACGTTCCAGGAGGTAGCGCTCGGAAAAGATGTCGCGCTCCAGTGCATCCGGATCGGCGCCATGCAGCTCGCGGGCGCGGATTGCGAGCAGCTGGCGCTGATAGTTCCACTCGTAGAGTGCGGTCGATTGATCGAGACCCTCGTAGCACTGCAGGCGAATGAGCGCAGCCCCGTGCACGGAGGCAAGAGCCTTGGCTACCTCGGTCTTGCCGACACCGGCCTCGCCTTCGAGAAGAAGCGGTCGGCCTAGCATGTCCATGAGCTGCAATGCCACGGGCAACTCGCGATCGGCGACGTAGCCCACCGCGGTGAGGCGCTCCGCTATCTGTTCGCTCGACATTACCATTGCCGGCAGGTCGCGCCGCAAGCGGCGAGCCTTCTCGTATCAGTCATGCAGGCCCAGCCGCTGTGCAGCCGCCCAAATGCGCCAGTGGTCGTGGGGCATCTGGATATGGGTAGCGCCAAGGAAGGAGAAGGCGTCGTTGACCGCATTCGAGAAGGCGGGAACGCCGCCGACGTTCGGGCTCTCGCCCACGCCCTTGGCTCCGATCGGGTGATGCGGAGACGGGGTTACCGTGAAGTCGGTTTCCCATTTCGGCGTTTCAACGGCCGTCGGCAGGAAGAAGTCCATGAACGAACCGCCGACGACGTTGCCGATCTCGTCGTACCGGATCTCTTGCCCCATGGCGATCGCGAATGCCTCGGTCAAGCCGCCATGCACCTGGCCCTCGATGATCATTGGGTTGATGCGGGTGCCGCAGTCATCGAGCGCGTAGAAGCGCCGCACCTTGTAGACGCCGGTATCGACGTCGATGTCCATAACACAGATGTAGGCGCCGAACGGGTAGGTCATGTTAGGGGGGTCATAGTAACTGACAGCCTCGAGACCCGGCTCCATTCCAGGTGGGATGCCGTGATAGGCCGCCCAGGCGATTTCCTTCATGGATTTGAATTTCTCGGGGAGCCCTTTGACGCGGAAACCGTCAACGTCCCACTCGAGATCACCCTCGTGAACCTCAAGCAAGTAGGCCGCAATCATTTGCGCCTTATTTCTGATCTTCCGCGCGGCCATGGCGATTGCGGCCCCTGCAACCGGTGTCGAGCGGGAGCCGAACGTGCCGATACCATAGGGAGCCGAATCGGTATTGCCTTCCTCCACCATGATGTCGTCGGCCGGGATGCCGATCTCGCTGGCGATAATCTGTGCGTAGGTGGTTTCGTGACCCTGCCCCTGAGACTTTGTCCCCATGCGCGAGATCACCGATCCTGTCGGGTGCACTCGGATTTCGCAGCTGTCGAACATAGCGACACCGAGTACGTCGCAGTTTTTGGACGGGCCGGCGCCAACGATCTCGGTGAAGAAGGACAGGCCAATCCCCATGATCTCGCGCGTTTCGCCGCGCTTGAATGCGGCGCGCTTGACCGCCTGCTCGGCGCGAAGCTGCTTGTAGCCTACGGCGTCCATGGCCTTCTGCATCGCCGTATGATAATCGCCGGAGTCGTATTCCCAACCGAGCGCGGATTTGTATGGGAACTGCTCCCGCTTGATGAAATTTCTTAGCCTGAGTTCGGCTGGGTCCATTCCGAGTTTCTGCGCCAGGATGTCCATGCTACGCTCGATGGCATACGCGGCTTCGGTGACCCGCAACGAGCAACGGTAGGCGACGCCTCCCGGCGCTTTGTTGGTGTAGACGCCGTCGACTACGGCATGGGCGACGGGAAAGTCGTAGGAACCCGTGACGATGGCGAAGAAACCGGCCGGGAACCTGCTTGGATCAGCACACGCGTCGAAGCCGCCGTGATCGGCAAGCACGTGGACGCGAAGGCCTGTGACCTTGCCTTCCTTGGTCGCCGCAATCTCCGTCGTCATGTGATAGTCGCGGGCGAATGACGTTGCGGTGAGGTTTTCGATGCGATCCTCAACCCATTTCACGGGCTTGCCAGTCACGATTGAGGCGACGATGGCGCAGATGTAGCCGGGGTAGGCACCGACTTTGTTGCCGAAACCGCCACCGATGTCCGGGCTGATGACGTGGATCTTGTGCTCCGGCACCTTCGACAGCAGAGACGCAACGGTGCGTACGATGTGCGGGGCCTGAAACGTTCCCCATACGGTCAGCTCGCCCTTTATTTTGTCGAAGGAAGCGACGCACTGGCACGTTTCGAGCGGGCTCGGATGCGTGCGGTGGTAGGAGATGAACTCCTTGATCGACACTTCGGCCTGCTGAAATGCCGCGTCGGTGCCCACTTTGTCACCGACGGACCACTCGAAGATATGGTTGTAGTGTTTGCGGGCCCCATGCGCCCCGGTCATCTTATCCTTGAGGTCCTCCCTCAACACGGGCGCATCGGGCGCCATCGATTTGAAGGGATCGACAATGACCGGAAGTTCCTCGTACTCGACTTCGACCGCTTCGACGCCGTCGGCAGCCGCGTAGCGATCCTCCGCGACGACAAAGGCGATTTCCTGGTTCTGAAACAGTACCTTGCCGTCTGCAAGCACCATTTGTACGTCGCCGGCAAGGGTCGGCATCCAGGCGAGGTTTACGCCCTTGAGTTCCTCGGCGGTGAGGACCGCGAGCACTCCCGTGACCTTGAGCGCCTTCGAAGCATCAATGCGTCTGACGCGAGCGTGCGCGTATTGCGAGCGCACGAAATCTCCAAACAGCATGCCGGGCAACTTCAGATCGTCGATGTAGTTGCCCTTCCCCTGGGTAAAGCGAATGTCCTCGACGCGCTTCCTCTTGCAGCCCATGCCCTCAAGCTTGGCCTCGCGTTGCTCCCTTGTCAGAACTGGGGTGTTCATTCGGCGGCCTCCTCGCGTGCGGTGCCGTTCAGTTTGGCCGCCGCGTATTGAATGGCTTTGACGATGTTCTGATAGCCGGTGCACCGGCACAGGTTGCCGGCGATTCCGAACCTTATTTCCTCCTCACTCGGGTTCGAGTTCTCCAGCAGTAGCCGGTGCCCACGCATGATCATGCCCGGCGTGCAGTAGCCGCACTGCAAGCCATGCATCATGCGAAATCCTTCCTGGAGCGCGTGCAGCGAGCCGTCGGGTTGGGCTAATCCCTCAATGGTCGTTATCTTGGCCCCGTCGGCCTGCACCGCGAACACGGTGCAGCTCTTGATCGACTTGTCGTCCAGGTCGACCGTGCACGCGCCGCAATGGGTAGTATCGCAGCCGATGTGAGCGCCGGTGAGGTTGAGCTGCTCGCGCAGAAAGTGGATTAGCAGCGTGCGCGGTTCAACGAGAGCCTCGACGTCACGCCCGTTGACGCTCATTTTCACGTGCGACTTTGCCATGGCGTCTCATCTCCCAGGGATCAGCGGTCGCATTATCCTTTGGCGCGTGCGAACGCACTTTGGAGCGCGCGTTGGACCATCACGCCGCCCACGAAGGTACGGTATTCGGCGGAACCGCGCGTATCGGACGTCGGAGACATAATGGCACGGGCAGCCTTTGCGGCGGCATCCAGCGCGGGCTTCTCAAGGGAGGTGCCAACGACGTCCGCCGCAGCATCGACGGCAAGCAGGGCCTTGTCGGCTAAATTCGATAACGTGATCGCGCAGGTCGCGATTTTTCCCCCACGCGTCGTCAACATGACGCCCGCGGCTGCTGTGGCGTAGTCGCCAATCTTCCGCTTGAGCTTTTCATAGGCATAGCCGTGCCCTGCCGGCGGCAGCGGGATCTCGATTGCCGTCAAGATCTCCCCTGGCCGCAGGGCAGTGGCATATGTTCCTTCATAGAAATCCCGCGCCTTTATGGTGCGGGTTCCGTCCTGGCTCACCAGCTTGTAGCTGGCATCCAGGCACATCATAACCGCAGGCATGTCATTGCCGGGGTCGCCATTGGCGACATTGCCGCCGAGCGTTCCGATGTAACGCACTTGCGGGTCAGCGACGTGCAAGGATGCCTCCCGCACGAGTGGCGCCATGTCGGTCAGAGCTTTGGAGCCAATGAGTTCGGCCTGGGTGGTCATCGCGCCGATGACGAGGGTGTTGTCGCTGCGCTCAATTCCCTTGAGATCTCTGATCGCCGCCAGGTCGATCAGATGCTCAGGCATGGCAAGCCTAAGCTTCATCATTGGGATCAGGCTCTGCCCTCCGGCGAGAACGCGACCCTCGTCGCCATGCTGCGCAAGCAGCGACGCGGCCTCATGGATCGTCTTTGGGCGATGGTAGGAGAAAGGTCCCGGGATCACGATCGCTCCTCCGTAAATGCCATTAGTCGCTCGAGCGACACGGCATTCGTTAGGCATTCACGAACGGCGGCGCTTCGAGCACGCCGCGAGTGACGGATGCCAATTTAGTCCTTCACAACCATCTGTGCCCCTTCGGATCGCGAAGGGTCGCAATGCGAGCTACTATAAGCATTTCGATCGACGCTAACCAATTCCAGAACTTGGTCTGTCCGCAGGCTCCGAACACAGCGGGAGAGACATATTCTGCCATGTGGATCGGTGGAGTACAGGCCGCGACCAGCAACCCCCAATGGATCGTAAATAGGGAACACACACAATCGTGCCTCGAGGCAGGCAATCCTCGCAAACTTCCTCGCTTTCCACATCGGGTGTTACAGCGATCCGGACCGAGGGTGTGTTTCCCACCATCCCCGGGGCCAAAAAAAGAGAAAACATAATTAAATCAGTACGTTATATTATTGGCCGCGGCCGATCGCCCTTTGGATCTTGCGGTCAACTGATCCTGCGAACTTGTTAGTCCGTAAGCTGGCAAGCGGGCAATCGCGCGCACTCGTCGGCCACGACGACCAACGCGGCGGTAAGACTAATCTCTGAAGATCCTTGCGATGTCGGTCGCGCCACCTGCGCTAGCTGAAAACCGCTCGCCCTCCGGCAGTTTCGGAGGTTGGGACGCCGCCCACATGGATCGCGTTCGGCATGCTGCACCAAGATCCGCTTCGCCGCACGATCGTTCTCGGCGGCAGCATCGACGCCTTGCCTGCGGCGACGCGCCGATTTTTGGCGATCTCACCAGAGTTCAATATAGAGCGGCCGTGCGAGGCCCTTGATATAAAATGCCTCCCCACCGTACTTGCCGGGCAGCGCCTCATCTGTCGCAGAGCGCGAGAGATCGCGCATTGCCCCACGCGCGAGAGATCGCGTGCCCGATGCGCGAGAGATCGCGCATTGCCGCATGCGCGAGAGATCGCGCATTGCCGCATGCGCGAGAGACCCATGTCGCTCGTCGTGACCCAGACCGCAGCGAGCTCGCTGGCGCGCGACAGCAGAGCAAACTGCGGGGCACCGGCTCATCTCGTTTCTTGGGGCACTATGCACACTGGGGCCAAGGCTCTTGAGCCGGCAGAGCTCGTATCCTGTCGGCTCTGACCAGTAACGTCACATCTGATGGCAGATTTTTTTTGGCAGCATATGCAGATCGGCCACACCATCTTGTTGGAGAGTCAATGGGTTGCCCCATTAACTTTGTCGACTAACAGCGTCAGCTTAGTTCCCTTGTCGCTGTAAAACTCTCTCGGGGATGGTGGACCATCACCCCGCACTTGGTCTGCCACTCGGGGGGACTGGCGTATCACTGCGGCCGGTCCCTTCCCCGAGACACCTCTCCAACGCGGCGGCCCCGGCAGCGACAGTCGCAGCAGAGCGCCGCAGTTCTGCCTCCCACTACATCGACGGCTTTTCATCAATGGCGTCGCGTTTAGCGCACCCATTGCTTAAACCTATAGACGAGTTGACTGAACGCGGTTTACCGCTGTTGCCTTTCCTCCTACATTCCGCACCATGACCGCGCGTGATTGTTGCATGTCGGGGACTGGCAGCCATTTTTTCCGCTCTTTCGTCCAAGGCGCCTGATCGAGCGTCGAAGAGGAAAAATTTGCCCCTACGCGGACGGCGTGTAGGCGCGCTTTCACTTCTGAACCGCTTGATCGAGAGTGTGGGGCTCAAGGAAGGCAGAGATGAACCACTACGCGTGTGCGATACTGTTGCGCGATGGAAAGATTCTCCTAGGTAAGCGCGCAGCGCACCGGCGGGCATATCCGGATTGCTGGGACGTGATTGGAGGTAAGGTCGAGGACGGGGAGGCCGTCGACATGGCATTGTCCAGAGAACTGAGCGAGGAACTTGGTATCACTCCCGAAGACTTCGTCAGAGTCGGCTCAGTTGAAGAAGACAATCCACGCGCACGTGGGCGCGCGACGTACCATCTGTTCGTGGTGAGGAGCTGGACCGGCGGAACCCCGATCGCGCAAGACGACGAGCACTCAGCACTTGAATGGTTTGATATAGATGCGGCGTGCGCTCTGCCGAATTTGGCGCTTGCCGAATATCGAATGGTCTTCAGGCAAGTTCAGTGCAGTGCGCTAGGGACCCCGGCGAGTACCGCCCGTCGAAATCCTGCAACCCAGCCAGTAGAAGAGATTGCCAGCTTCATTCGGCATCATAAACCCGCATTGATTCTGCGTGTCGGGGTCGACGGGGTTGATGGTGTTGGGAAGACGGTGTTTGCTGACATGCTGGCTCGGGCCATCGAAGCACAAGGCCGACCTGTCATTCGTGCTTCGCTTGACGGCTTCCACAACCCGCGTAAAGACAGGTATCGGCGAGGACGCACCTCCCCCGAGGGGTTTTACTTGGACTCGTACAACTACGCGGGCCTGAAGAAAGTCCTGCTCGATCCGCTTGGACCCGGCGGTTCGCGCACCTATTGTGCGGCGATATTCAATCATCTTACGGATTCGTCGCTCTCCGTGCGCGCATCGTTGGCTGATCGGGGTTCCGTTCTCGTCTTCGACGGGATTTTCTTACATCGAGCCGAACTCCGGGATGTCTGGGACATATCGATTTTCCTGGACGCGCCGTTTGAGGTGACCATACCGCGTGGAGCTGGAAGAGACCCTGGGCGGCAATCGCCGGACGTGAATGCGCCGTCCAATCGACGCTACATCGAAGGTCAACACTTGTACCTGCGCGAGAGTGAACCGCAAAAGTTGGCGAACTTTGTCATCGATCACTCTGACCTGACAAACCCGATCGTAGTTGCGCGACGCCGGCCTCAACCGCGTTGAACTGACTTCGCAGGTTGGCGCCGACCTGTCGGGCGTATTCTTCGGCGTCCTCGGGAAGCGAACCGTGCGTGAAAGCGTGATCCAGTGGAGTTCGCCTTGGACACTGAGATTAGCCTCACTGCGCGCGTCATCATCGCAGAGCCAAAAAGGATAACCTCGGCCGATTTCCCTCGCTTGAATGCGAAACTACCGCGGCCCCGCGAGATCTTGAGCAGCATGCGCACGCGGCATTGTCACTTCAGGCGTTCGATATCAGTAGGTCCACTTCACGCGCCTCTTTCGCGGCGAAGCGACGCGCATCCATTAGATAGATAGCCGGACTTAGGCGCTACGGCGCTGCGCCGACGTTCCTGAATATGACCGCTGGGAGCAGGTAACAGATCTTGCTGAGTTTCTGACGACGGGCGAGCCGTCTAACGTGTCGCTATTGCCAGAGATGTGTGCTCGCGATCAGTGCCTCCGGCGCCGACGAGCGGTAGCGACCCTAAGGGCGATTGCCTTTGGCCTGATAATACGCAAATACAGCAGTCAGTTGGTTGCTCGTTTACTCCGGCAACCGCTTCGTAACCCGGATAGAGGTCGAGTGCAGAAGCCAGCGGAAACCGATTCGCAGCCTGAGGACGCCGGCTGGGCGGACCCCATGATCGTTGCCACGAACGCTCTAGGGATTTCACAGATCACGGCCTGGGGCACCAGTTTCTATTGCCTCGGCGTGCTCGCGAAACCAATCGCAGCCGAGACAGGATGGGAGAACAGCACCGTCTTTCTCGGTTTCAGCGTCGCGCTCTTGGTCATGAGCTTCATCTCTTCCTGGGTCGGCCGTCTCATCGACCGCATTGGCGGGCGTGCGGTGATGTCCATCGGCACAATCATCCTGTCGGCCGGCCTCCTCGCGCTTTCGCAGGTGCGCGATCACTTTAGCTATTTCGCGGTATGGGCGTTGCTTGGCGTCGGCATGCGGTGCTGCCTGTATGATGCGGCCTTTGCGGCCGTGGTGCAGGTAACGCCGACGCGGGGGCGCACGGCGATCTCATATCTCACTCTCTATGGCGCTTACGCCTCCACCGTCTTCTGGGTCATCGGCCATTACCTAAATGAGGCGTACGGCTGGCGAAACACACTGATGATCTTCGCCGCAATGAACCTTGCTATCTGCCTACCTCTCAATTGGGTGGGTCTTTCACGACGCGAGTCGCCGGGACGACCAATTGCTCCCCGAACTGCAGACAAATCCCCCGACGCACCTGCCCTTGAGGGGCGCAAGCGCATGGTCGGCATGGTCCTTTTTGCACTTATCATGTCGCTCAATGCCTTTGTGTTTGGTGTCGTGTCGCTCCAGCTCGTGCCGCTGCTTGAGGCTGCGGGGCTAACCGCGGCCGCGGCCGTATGGGTAGGATCGCTCAAGGGACATGGGCAATTCGCTGGGCGCCTCGTTGAGATATTCTTTGGCCGCAATCTCAAGGCGATGACCATCGCGAGAATCGCGATTGGGATATTGCCCGTCTCGCTGCTGTTGCTGCTGTTTGCGCAAGGTCAGCTCTGGGAGCTCGTCGCCTTTGCACTACTGTTGGGCGGCTCGCAGGGCGTCATCACGATCGTTCGCGGCGCCGTCCCTCTCGCGCTCTTCGGTACGCACGGCTATGGCGCCGTTCTCGGACGCATCGCGACGCCGGTCTTGCTGGTCAATGCGTTTGCGCCGGCCATTTTCGCATTGTTGGTCGATCGGTTCGGCTGGCACATGTCTTTCTACGTACTCCTGGGCTGCGCGATGATGACCTGGGTCGCAATCGAGCTGATGTCCGGATGGTATGAGGGTGCCGTGAAGACGCGCTGACGAGCCGCCCTAACGTGGAAAAATGGGCGGGCGCATCGCGCCGATTGTTTGCTTCGATGCATCGCGGCAGACGCAATCGTTGCCTCGCGCAATGTGGTCCGCTCCTGGCCGACGGGTTGCGTCAGATCAGATGACACGGGCTGCCCTGATGAAGAACGGGGCACCTTCACCATTAGGCATTCGATGTTCCGGATATCCTTTTCCCAAGTCCAGCACGATCCCGCTGGTTGCTGGGCGGTCCTTCAGTGCACACGAACAGCACCATGAGTGCGGCACAACGGTTGCCGACAAAGAGGCGCCGTGGCCGAGTGAGGTCGACGGCAAGAATTGCTGAATGGGCGAAGTTTGCAATCCACGGACCTGAGGAGACG
>Ga0187783_10003871_pt1 | contig 11053 bp, 9 predicted proteins | sample 1015_SJ02_MP02_2_FD_132471 | JGI IMG/M metagenome (GOLD analysis project Ga0187783, IMG submission 132471) | Tropical peat soil microbial communities from peatlands in Department of Meta, Colombia - 1015_SJ02_MP02_20_MG | ecosystem: Environmental > Terrestrial > Soil > Wetlands > Peat | place...
CCGCGCCTCCTCGCTTCCGTAGAAGAGCAGGTTGGCGTCGTGCGCCAGCTGCTGGATGCCGGCCAGCCCGTCCTCGGACGCGTTGAAGCTCGCCTTCAGCAGGCGCAGCGCGAACGGTGAGAGCTCGAGCATCCGCTCGCACCAGGCGATCGTCTCCTCCTCCAGGCGCGCGAGCGGCACGACCGTGTTCACGAGCCCCATGTCGAGCGCCTCGGCGGCGCTGTACTGGCGGCACATGAACCAGATCTCCTTGGCCTTCTTGACGCCCACCGTGTTCGCCAGCAGGCCGGCGCCGAAGCCGCCGTCGAAGGAGCCCACCTTCGGGCCCACCTGGCCGAAACGGGCGTTGTCGGCGGCGATCGTGAGGTCGCAAACGAGGTGCAGCACGTGTCCGCCGCCGATCGCGTAACCGGCAACCATGGCGACGATGGGCTTGGGCAGGCGGCGCATCTGGACGTGCAGGTCGGTGACGTGGAAGCGCCCGACGCCCGCGCCGCCCGATTCGTCCTCGTCGCGGTACCCGGAGTCGTCGCGCACGCGCTGGTCGCCGCCCGAGCAGAACGCGTCCGGGCCCTCGCCGGTGAGCACGATCACGCCCACGCTCGGGTCCTCGCGCGCGTCCTCGAGCGCGCGCGAGATCTCGATGATCGTGCGCGGACGAAACGCGTTGCGAACCTCTGGACGGGCGATCGTGATCTTCGCGATCCCCTCGTGTGGCGCCACCGACTTCTCATAGCGGATGTCGGTGTACGGCCGGCCGTTCTCGCCGCCGGCTGACATCCAGGTGCTCGTCATCTCGCCGGCACCACCGGCTGCTCGTTGGCTGCCATCTGGTCCAGTCTAAGTGACCGACCACGACCTGATCGACTGGGCAGCGAGGCGGCGAGCGGCGCTAGGCCGCGAACCGCTCGACGGCGCGGGCGCGCGCCTTGGCGGCCTCGGCCGCGCGATCTTTCGGCGGCGCCGAGGTCACGAGCTGCTCTAGCAGGGTCGTCGACGCCGCGCTCACCGCGTCGACGGCCTGCTCAAACGCAGCCGCGTTGGCCTGCGACGGCTTGGTGAAACCGCTGATCTTGCGGACGTACTGCTCCGCAGCCGCCCGCACCTCCTCATCTGTTACGGGCGGCTGGAAATTGTAGAGCGTGCGGATGTTGCGACACATTTCAGTTCCTCATGAGCATTTGAGTTCGTCGAACGCCTTCTTGTAGCTGGCTCTGGCTTTCGCCAGTGAGTCTTTGAGCTTCGGCGCGGCGCTCTTAAGCGCGCTTTCGAGGTTCGACGATTTTGCACTCGAGATGATCGTCGTTGCGAGCGTCGCGAGTTCGGCCTGGAGCGCCTTGTTGGCCGCGTTCACTTCTTCCTTGCGCGCCGTTTCCAGGTTGGGCGTGGCCTCTTTGACCTTTTCGATGCTTTTGTTGATCGCTTCGATGCTTTTCTGTGCTTCGCTAACGAAGCTCGAAGAAATCGGCAGGTTCTCGAGTTTTTCGAGCTGAGTGGAGACTTCCCCGCTCGCGGCGCACACCTGCTTGGCCGCCTTTTCCTCAGATGATTCCCCGCAAGCCGACAGACACAGCACACCGAGCGACAGCAGGGCGACGATCACGGGCTTGCCAAGGATTCTGAGGATCACGGCACTTCCCCCATTCCGATCAGATGACAGGATGCGACGAGCGCGCGCAGTCTACCGCTTCCGAGTCGCCGGGCGCCCGTCGCCACCACACTTCCGGTCGTCGTCGCTCGTCCAACGATGTCATCCCGCTAGACGCATATCAGTCGAGCCTCGAAGGACGCAGAGAGCCTCCACCCACGGGCTCTTGGCCGGTCGGCTCGTGTTGGGCAAGTGAGGACGCCGCGAGGACAGAAGCGCGGCGCGTGGGCGAGCTAGGCGACGCGATCCCACGGGTAGGCGCCGCTCTCCGAGCAATGGTGACAGCGGCTGCACCGTAAGTGCCTTGGGGGTCGCAGATACTTGGATCCCCCGCATTGGCGGGGGCTCTCACTTCCACCAGGGGAATGACCGTGTGTTGCTTCAGGCGTTGGGGGGCGGGGCCGGGCCTCCCTGACCGCTTTTCGGCCTGCGCGGGGGCCGGTACTCCTTCCTTGATCGGCGGTGGGGTCGGGCCGCTTTCTTTGGGCTGGGGAAGCGTTTCTGCTCTTTGCCTGGACCGGTACCAGTTTCCTCCCAAGCATTCCTCAACGGTGATGATTACCCGCCTGGCGCTGGCGACGGATGTCAGCGGGCCGACCGACAGGATGCTGAGCCGGGCGAATGCGGTGATGATGCTGGTGCGGAGCATGGCGGTGAGCATTGGGCCTTTCCTCCCTGCCTTGAGTCATCGGTGATACGCGCAGCATCCCCTGCCATCAGATTCTGTCTGTGATGCCGCACACGCAACATGTGTGGTGCTCCCAGTCGGTCAACTCGTCCGTTCCGGCGAGTTCCAAAGTGACTCGACCGACGGCCATATCGCGATCCACCACGATGCAGTGCGCGTCACAGCCAGTACCCAGCGCTATTGGCTCTGGCTTGTGATGCGGTGGTGGGCGGTCGACACCAGCACGTTCGAGCCGATGGAGCAGAGGATGCCCGTGAGAGACGGCCCGCAAGATGCGTTTCTGGTCGCAAGACCCTAGCCTTTCGTGCATGTATGTCGACGGATGGCTGGCCCGCGCCGTGGCCGCGCATCCGCGGCGCATCGCGCTCGAGACCACGGGGGAGAGATGGTCCTACGCGCAGCTGCATGATGCCGCCGACATCGGCGCGCGCGAGCTGCGCCGCCGCGGCGCCGCTCCCGGCGCAAGGGTCGCGATCGCGCTCGCTCCCGGCCTCGGCTTCGCCCAGGCGCTGCACGCCTGCCTGCTGCTGGGCGCGGTCGCGGTGCCGGTGGACCAGCGCTTGACGCCCGCCGAGCAGGCCTCGATCGCGGCCGGCGCAGCCGTGCTCGTCGACGAGCCGCTGCCGCCGCCGGGGAAGGGCGCCCCGGGCGTGGCCGGCGGGACCGGCGTGGCGCTGGGCGGCGGCGCGCACGAGGAGCCGCTGCTCGCGAAACACCGGCTCGGCGCCGTGGCGGCGGTGATCCACACGTCGGGGACGAGCGCCGCGCCGCGCCCGGTCGAGCTCACGTACGGCAACTTCCTGTGGAGCGCACTCGGCTCGGCGGTCGCGCTCGGCCTGGAGCGCGAGGAGCGCTGGTTGTGCACGCTGCCCGTGAGCCACGTCGCCGGGCTGTCGATCCTGGTGCGCTCGTGCATCTATGCGACCACTGCGGTCGTGCACGAGCGCTTCGAAGCCGATCGCGCGCTGCACGCGCTGCGCGACGGCGACGTGACGATCGTGTCCGTCGTGGCCACGACGCTCGCCAGGCTGCTCGATGCCGGCCTTGAGCATCCCCCCGCTCTGCGCTGCGCGCTCGCAGGGGGGGGATCCGTGCCGCCCGGGCTCATGGCGCGCGCGCGCGAGCATGGCCTGCCCGTCGCGCTCACCTATGGGCTCACCGAGGCCTGCTCGCAGGTCTCGACCACGCCGCTGGCCGCGCTCGGCGAGCCGCGGCGGGGCTCGCGCCAGACGGCCGGACCGCCGCTGTTCTGCACGCGCGTACGGATCGCGTCCGACGGCGAGATCCTCGTCAGCGGCCCGACGGTTGCGCCCGGGGCCACGGCAGGCGACGGCTGGCTGCACACGGGTGACCTCGGCGAGCTCGACGACGGCGGGCGCCTGGCGGTGGCCGGGCGCAGGGCCGACACGATCGTCAGCGGCGGCGAGAACGTCGCACCGGCCGAGGTGGAGGCCGCGCTCGAGTCCCACCCCGACGTGCTCGAGGCCGGCGTGGTCGGGCGCAGCGACGCGCGCTGGGGCGAGATCGTGACCGCGCTCGTCGTTGTGCGCCCGGGCACCCAGGTGACCGTCGAGGAGCTGCGCGCGCACTGCGCGCGCACGCTGGCGACGTACAAGACGCCCAAGCAGGTTACCCTCGTGAGCGAGCCCCTGCCGCGGACCGCGTCGGGCAAGCTGCTGCGCAGGGAGCTCGCCGAATCGTCAGCACACCAGAGGAGATGATGGGCGCGGGGGGCGCACAGGGAGACGATCTGCAGGAGGAGGCCAACGCGGCGCTGGACTTCGACCCCCAGCTCCACCGCGCGGACAGCCTCGCCGGCTGGCAGGCGGCGGCGCCGGGCTGGGTGCGCCAGCAGGCGGTGATCTCGCGCTTCGGCGCGCCGGTGTCGGGCTGGATGCTCGATGCGGTTGACCTCAAGCGGGGCGAGCGCGTGCTCGAGTTGGCCGCCGGACTCGGCGAGACGGGCATGCTCGCCGCCGAGCTGATCGCGCCGCTCGGCGGGGTGATCATCTCCGACCAGGCCGACGCGATGCTCGACGGGGCGCGCGTCCGCGCCGCCGAACTCGAGCTCTCAAACGTGGAGTTCCAGTCCCTGAACGCCGAATGGATCGACCTACCGCTGGCGAGCGTCGACGTCGTGCTGTGCCGCTGGGCCTACATGCTGATGGCCGACCCGCGCGCGGCGCTGACAGAGACGCGGCGCGTCCTGCGACCGCACGGACGTCTCGCGCTCGCGGTGTGGGACGCGAGCGAGCACAATCCGTGGGCACAGCTGCCCGGATTGGAGCTCGCCGAGCGCGGGCTGGTGCAGCGGCCCGCGCCCGGAACCCCCGGGCCGTTCGCGCTGGCGTCGAGCACGCGCGTGTGCGAGCTGCTGGGGGAGGCGGGCTTCACCGATATCCGGCTGGACACGGTCGACGTGGTGCAGCGCCACGTCTCGTTCGACTCCTACTGGGAGATGACGCTCGACGTGTCGCCCAGCTTCCACGACATCGTCCTCTCGTGCCCCGAGGCCGAGATCGAGCAGATCCGCTCGGCCTTGGCCGTGCGCATGCAGCCCTTCGCCGACGCCGCCGGCCACCTGGCGATCCCCGGCCGCAGCATCGTCGCCGCGGCCGTCGCCTAGCGCACAGTGCTGCCCGCGGCGCACGGACGGTCCACTATCCTGCGCGCTCTGATGCTCTACGACGACGACGCAGATTTGTCGCTGCTCGACGACAAGACCGTCGCGATCATCGGCTACGGGTCACAGGGGCACGCCCACGCGCTCAACCTGCGCGACTCGGGCGTGCGGGTTCTCGTCGGTCTGCGCCCGGACTCGCGCTCGGCCGACTCGGCACGCGAGAGCGGCCTGCAGGTGCTACCCGTCGTCGAGGCGGCCAGCCGCGGCGACCTGGTGATGATGCTCGTACCCGACGAGCTGCACAGGCAGGTGTGGGAGGATGAGGTCGCTGACGGCATCTCCGAGGGCAACATGCTCCTGTTCGGGCATGGCTTCTCCATCCACTACGGCGAGGTCACGCCGCCGGGCGGGGTCGACGTGGCGATGGTCGCGCCGAAGGGGCCCGGTCACCTCGTGCGCCGCCAGTTCACCGAGGGCAGTGGCGTGCCCGGGCTGATCGCGGTCGCCCAGGACGCCACCGGCAAAGCGCGCGCGCTGGCGCTCGCGTACGCCAAGGGCATCGGCTGCACGCGGGGTGGGGTGATCGAGACTACGTTCAAGGACGAGACCGAGACGGACCTCTTCGGCGAGCAGGCCGTGCTCTGCGGCGGCGCCTCGGAGCTCGTCCAGGCCGGCTTCCAGACGCTCGTCGACGCCGGCTACGACCCCGAGATGGCCTACTTCGAGTGCCTGCACGAGCTCAAGCTGATCGCCGACCTGATGTACGAAAAGGGGCTCGCGGGGATGCGCTACTCGATCTCCAACACGGCCGAGTACGGCGACTACACCCGCGGCAAGCGGGTGATCACCGAGGAAACGCGGGCGAACATGCGCAAGATCCTCGCCGAGATTCAGTCGGGCGACTTCGCGCGCGAGTGGATCGCTGAGAACCGTGCCGGCCAGGAGAGCTTCAAACGCATGCGCGCCGAGCAGGCCGACACGCAGGTCGAGCAGGTCGGTGGCGAGCTGCGCTCGCACATGGACTGGATCAAGCCGGCGTTCTAGGTGCTCGCCTACCTGCTCTGGCACCGTCCGGGCGAGGGTGTCGACGCGCACTCCTACGAGCACGCCACCGCCGCCTTCCACCGCTCGCTCGCGCACTCGCCGCCAGCGGGCTTCCTGGCCTCGGCCGCCTACCGTGCGCCGCAGCTGCCGTGGCCCGACGACGCGGACGCTTCGTCGGGGGACTGGTATGAGGACTGGTACCTGGTCGAGGACTTCGCGGCGCTCGGGGTGCTCAACCAGGCGGCCGTGGGGCGGGGGCACCGCACGCCGCACGACGAGGTGGCGCGGCGAATGGGGCGCGCGGCGGGCGGCCTGTACGGGCTGCTCGAGGGCACAGTAGAGCTCGCGCGCAAGCGTGTGGCGGTATGGGTCGCCCGTCCGCCGCGCGCCAATGCGCCTACGTTCGCGGACCTGCTCGGCGACGGCATGGACCCGCGGCGCGCCGGGCTGCTGCGACGCTCGCTCGTGCTCAGTCCCGCACCCGAGTACTGCGTGCTCGCCGACGAGGCGCCAGCCGGGGTGGCACCCACGCGTCTCGCTCAGGGCTGGAGCGCGACGGCGCTGCAGCGCGTCGCGATCGACGAGTGCGCCTGAGCGCGATCGCCTCCATGGATCGCGTGGAACGTACGGTCGGATGGCCCGGCGCATGGTCGGTGCGGTCGTATTCGGGGGCGACCATGTCCGCTAAACTCGCGTTGCCTGCCGCGACTGGCGCTCTTCAGGTGGAGCACACCACCGGGAAGCGGTGGGGTTCGAACGCCGCGCGCCTGGGCAACCCGCAACATCGCCGCCTCAGTGACAGAGGCCTGACAGCGAGAGGAAGCCCATGACGCCGAGCACGCAGACGACACAGACGCCAGTGGTCATACCCGAGGAGCTGCGCCCCGGCGACGGCCGGTTCGGCTGCGGGCCCTCGAAGGTCCGCCCCGAGGCGCTGGAGCACCTGGCGCGCGAGGGTGGGCTGGTGATGGGCACATCCCACCGACAGCGCCCGGTCAAGGCGCTCGTCGGCGAGGTTCGCGCAGGCCTGGCGGAGCTGTTCGACGCCCCCGACGGCTATCAGGTCGCGCTCGGGAACGGCGGCGCGACGGCGTTCTGGGATGCTGCCGCCTTCGGCCTCGTGCGCGAGCGCGCGCTGCACCTGAGCTTCGGGGAGTTCTCGCAGAAGTTCGCCGCCGTCACGGCGGGCGCGCCGTTCCTGGCAGACCCCGTGACGATCAGCGCCGAGCCCGGCGACGCGCCCGACCCGGGCGACGTCGGTCAGGCGGCGGCGGACGCCGGGGCGGACGTGGTGGCGTGGGCTCACAACGAGACCTCGACCGGGGTGATGACGCCCGTGCTGCGCCCGGCCGGCGCCGAGCGCGCGCTCGTTCTCATCGATGCGACGTCGGGAGCCGGCGGCCTGCCGGTGGCGCTCGTCGACGTCGATGCCTACTACTTCGCTCCGCAGAAGGGCTTCGGCTCAGACGGCGGGCTGTGGCTGGCGCTGCTGAGCCCCGCCGCGCAGGAGCGGGTCGCCGAGCTCCACGCCTCGCCGCGCTGGATCCCGGAGTTCCTCTCGCTGCACACGGCCCTGGAGAACTCGGTCAAGGACCAGACGTACAACACGCCGGCGGTGGCGACGCTGTTTTTGCTCGCCGACCAGATCCGCTGGATGCTCGATAATGGCGGGCTGGAGTGGTGCCTGGCGCGCACGCGCGCGAGCTCCGAGCATCTCTACGGCTGGGCGCGCGACAGCTCTTACGCGACCCCGTTCGTGGCCGACCCGGCCAAGCGATCGCTCGTCGTCGGCACGATCGACTTCGACGACGCGATCGACGCCGCGGCCGTCGCAGCCACGCTGCGCGCCAGCGGGATCGTCGACGTCGAGCCGTATCGCAAGCTCGGGCGCAACCAGTTGCGCGTCGGCATGTTCCCCGCGGTCGAGACCGCCGACGTGCAGGCGCTCACCGCGTGCATCGACTGGGTGGTCGAGAGGATCGCGCGGTGACTGCCGCCACGCAGGCGGCGGCGCGCGCCGAGCGCCCGGCGGACGAGCGCCAGCGCGTGCTCGTCAAGGAGAAAATCGGCGACTCCGGCGTAGCGCTACTGCGCGAGCACTTCGACGTGGACCTGGGGATTGACTGGAGCGAGGAGGAGCTCGGCGAGCGCATCGGTGACTACGAGGGCATCGTGATCCGCTCGGCGACGAAGCTGACCGCTGAGCTGATCGAGCGCGCCGGACGCCTGCGCGCGATCGGGCGTGCCGGCGTGGGCGTGGACAACGTCGACGTCGAGGCCGCCACACGGCGGGGGATCGTCGTCGCCAACGCGCCCGAGTCCAACGTCGTCACGGCTGCCGAGCACACGATGGCGCTGCTGCTCGCGCTCGCGCGCAACATCCCCCAGGCCCACGGCTCGCTGCTGGAGGGCAAATGGGACCGCTCCAAGTACTCCGGCGTCGAGCTGTACGAGAAGACCCTCGGCATCCTCGGCTTCGGGCGCATCGGCCAGCTGGTCGCCCAGCGCGCGCGCGGCTTCGGCATGCGCGTGCTCGCGTTCGACCCCTTCGTCAGCGCAGAGCGCTATCGCGAGCTGGGTGTCGAGAAGGCCGGCGGACCCGACGAGGTGTACGCGCAGGCCGACTTCATCACCATCCATCTGCCCAAGACGCCCGAGACCGAAGGCTTCCTCGGCAGTGAGGCATTCGCAAAGATGCGCGACGGGGTGCGCGTGCTCAACGTGGCGCGCGGCGGCCTGATCGACGACGGCGCGCTCAAGCAGGCGCTGGACGAGGGCAAGGTCGCGGGCGCCGCGATCGACGTGTTCAGCTCCGAGCCGACGACCGAGCACCCGCTGTTCGGCTATCCGAACGTCGTCGTCACTCCCCATCTGGGGGCCTCGACCGCCGAGGCCACCGATCGCGCGGGCTATCAGAGCGCCGAGCAGGTGGTCGCGGCGCTCACGGGCGGCGTCGTATCCACGGCCGTGAACATCCCCGCGATCGGCGCCGAGGACATGGAGGTGCTCGGCCCGTTTCTGCCGCTGGCCACGCAGCTCGGGCGCCTGGCGATGGCGCTCGCCGAGGGCAGCTCGGTGGAGCGGATCGAGGCCGCTTTCCTGGGCCGCATCGCGGAGTTCGACACGCGCCTGCTGGCGCTGGCCGTGATCCAGGGCGCTCTGCAGGGGCGCACCGAGGAGCCCGTGAACCTCGTCAACGCCCCGAGCATGGCGCAGCAGCGGGGCATCATCGTCGAGGAGAGAGCGGTCTCGGAGGCCGAGGACTTCAACGAGCTGATCCGCGTGACCGTGGTCGCCGGCAAGCAGCGTGTCGCCGTCGCCGGCACCGGGATCGGCCCCAGCCAGGTGCCCCATCTGGTCGAGGTTCAGGGCCGGCGCCTGACGATCGAGCTCGCCCCTCACGTAACGATCTTCCGCTATGACGACCTACCGGGGATGATCGGGCGGGTGGGCACGATCTTCGGCGCGCACGGGATCAACATCTCCTCGGCCGCGGTGGGACACGCCTCCGACGCCTCCAGCGGCGGCTCGCGAGGAGATGGCGAGGACAAGCGCCTGGCGGCAATGGTCGTCACGACCGACGTGCCGGTGCCGGGGGGCGTGCTGTCGGAGATCGTCGCCTCCGATGGCTTCGACAACGGCTGGTCGATCGACCTCGGCTGAGCGGCTGCCGCGGCCCTCGATCATCTCGCCACGGCGCGGTGCTACCCTGACCGCAGATGTCGTTCCAGACCTCGCTCTTCTCGCGTCTGCTCCTCCCCCCTCGGGGGGAATAGTGCGTGGCGGCCGCGCAGCCGCATACCCGGCAGATAGGAAGACACCGCGAGACAGAGAAGGAGCACGAACGGCATGAGCACGAGCGAGCAGACAACCGGCGCAGGTGACGCCTCGGGCGGGCGCACCGAGGCTGGGCGCGTACTGATCTTCGACACCACCCTGCGCGACGGCGAGCAGTCGCCCGGCATCTCGCTGAACAGGCAGGAAAAGCTCGAGATCGCCCATCAGCTCGCGCGCCTGGGCGCCGACGTTATCGAGGCCGGCTTCCCGATCACCTCGCCGGGGGACTTCGAGTCGGTGCAGGCGATATCGCGAGAGGTCGAGGGGCCCGTGATCTGCGGGCTGGCGCGGACGAGCAAGCAGGACATCGAGGCCGCCTGGAACGCCGTGCGCGACGCCGAACGCCCGCGCATCCACACGTTCATCGCCACGAGTGACATCCACATAGAGCGCAAGCTGCAGACGACGCGCGAGGACGTCAAGGGGCAGGCGCGTGCGGCGGTCGCGCAGGCGCGAGAGTACACCAACGATGTCGAGTTTTCACCCGAGGACGGCTCGCGCTCGGACATCGAGTACATGGCCGAGGTGATCCAGATCGCGCTCGACGAGGGGGCGACCACGATCAACGTGCCCGACACGGTCGGCTACACGATGCCGCGCGAGTACGCGGCGATGTTCGAGGAGCTCTATCGCCTCGTGCCCGACCTGCGCAAGGCGGTCGTGTCGGTGCACTGCCACGACGACCTCGGGCTGGCCGTGGCCAACTCGCTGGCCGGCGTGGAAGCGGGCTGTCGCCAGGTCGAGTGCGCGGTCAACGGGATCGGCGAGCGGGCGGGCAACGCGTCGCTCGAGGAGATCGTGATGCTGCTGCACACGCGCGAGCCGGCGCTCGGGCTGTGGACGGGGCTGGACACAACCGAGATCGCGCGCACGAGTCGCCTGGTGTCGCGTCTGACGGGCTATCCGGTGCAGCCCAACAAGGCGATCGTCGGGCGCAACGCGTTCGCGCACGAGGCCGGCATCCACCAGGACGGCGTGCTGAAGGAGCGCGCGACGTACGAGATCATGGACGCGACCACGGTCGGCCTGACGAGCAACTCGATCGTGCTCGGCAAGCACTCCGGGCGCCACGCGCTCAGCAAGGCGCTTCAGGAGATGGGCTTCGAGCTCGACGGGCAGGCGCTGAACACGGCCTTCAGGCGCTTCAAGGAGATCGCCGACCGCAAGAAGCAGGTGACCGCGATGGACCTCGAGGCGCTCGTCACCGACGAGC
>Ga0187783_10003872_pt1 | contig 11052 bp, 12 predicted proteins | sample 1015_SJ02_MP02_2_FD_132471 | JGI IMG/M metagenome (GOLD analysis project Ga0187783, IMG submission 132471) | Tropical peat soil microbial communities from peatlands in Department of Meta, Colombia - 1015_SJ02_MP02_20_MG | ecosystem: Environmental > Terrestrial > Soil > Wetlands > Peat | place...
CGACGTGCGGCGCCGCCAGCAGCCTGAACGCGGTCGACTTTTCTACGTGCGGCGCAGACACCACCAAAACGCCGGTGATCGACCAGATCTCTCGCGCCTATCACGCACCCTACGCGGAACAGCTGGGCGCGAGCCTGGAGCGGCAACTGACCAAGGTGTCGACGGTCAGCGTCACCTACCTCCACTCTTTTGGCGTTCACCAGCTCGTCGCACGCGATTCGAACGCGTATGAGCCAGGCACGTTTGAATATGGCAGTTCGACGTTGACGGGCGTGAGGCCGAACCAGAACCTGGGCATCATCGACCAATACTTTCCTGAAGCGGTTTACAACCAGAACCAGATTATTGCCAACATCAACGCGCGTTTTTCAACCAAGCTTGGCGTGCAGGGCTTTTTCAACTGGACGCAGGGCAACTCGGACGGCGGCGGCGGATCAAACCCGACCAACTCCTATAACCTGTGGCAGGATTACGGGCGCGCCGGCTTTATTCGCCCACGCATGCTTTTCCTGATGGGCAACTATACCGCGCCTTGGGCGATTACGTTCAACCCATTTCTGGTGTATCAGGCGGGCAGACCCTACAATCTGACGACGCCATATGATTTGACGGGCGATGCGTTCTTCAACGACCGGCCATCGTACGCAGGAGCCGATGCGTCTGCCGCCGACGTCGTGCCGACAAGCTTTGGCGAGCTGGACGCGATTCCGCAGTCGGGCGAACAAATTGTGGCGCCGAACCTCGGCAACAGCCCGGCAAGCTTCGCTTTTAATCTGCGCGTGGGCCGGTCGTTTGGAATCGGACCAAAAGTCGAATCTGCGGCGAGCAATCAGACTCAAGCCGGGCCCCCCGGAGGCGGACCTCCGCCGGGCGGAGGCGGCGGTCCCGGAGGCGGTGGTGGACCCGGGGGCGGCGGTGGATATGGGGGCGGAGGCGGCGGAGGAGGCTTCGGTCCTGGCGGTTTCGGCGGCGGAGGGATGCGCGGCGGACCCATGGGAGGCTCGGCCAGCACGGGACGCAAGTATTCGCTGAATTTCAGCGTGCAGGCGCTGAATCTGTTCAACAACATCAACCTGGGAACACCGGTTGGGCAGATTACCGCGAAGAGTTTCGGTGAGTCTACGAGTCTGGCGGGCGGAATGTTCTCCTCACCGGGCGGCACTGCATCGCGGCGCATCTACTTTAATCTTGCGTTCCAGTTCTAGAAACAGGTGTAAGGGGTCAGGGGTCAGGGGTCAGGGGTCGGCGGAACCAGATCGCCTGGATTCGGTTTCCTGATCACTGACCACGGATCGCTGTCCACTGTCGATACAGCGCCTCCCACCGATCTGCGGCTGCTTTGATGCTGAACATACTCGCAATGCGCTGGCGCGCGGCGCGGCCGAGGGCGTGACGTTGTTCATTGCGCTCTTGCATCACGCCCAGCATGGCCTCTGCGAGTGCGCCCGGACTATGTGCGGGAACCAAAATGCCCGCGTCACCCACGAGCTGACGCACGCCTCCCACGTCGGTCGCGACCACCGGTTTTTCCATCGCCATCGCTTCAGCCACGGCCAGCGGCATTCCCTCCCATGCCGAAGCAGAAACCAATCCGTCGGCCGCGTCGAGCATTGCGGGCATGTCGCGACGCAGGCCGAGCCAACGGATCGAATCGCCCAATTTGAGTTCCGCCGCCAAAGACTGCAGCGATGAAAGATGCAGTCCCGCCGGTTCGCCGCAGATCCAGAGACGCGCATCCAGACCGCTGGCACGCACGCGCGCAAAGGCGCGAAGCAGGTTGGGGTAGTCTTTCGCGGGCGCGACGCGTCCCGTTGCCAGCCAGACGAACTCACACTCTGACGCTGGACCGGAGGCCGTGAATTCCGGCGACTGCGGGATTAAGGGATCAGGAGGAGCGGAAGAGGAAGCACCCATCGTTGTTCGGACAACGGCGCGGCGGCCCGCATCGGGCGCGAACTCGCTGGTGTCGACTCCATTCACGAGGACGCGGCACTTATGCGCGGGAATTGCCTTGAGCTCGACAAAGCGCTCGGCCGCGGCGTCACTGACGGCGACTGTCTGCCGACTCAAGCCGTCGGTGAGCCTGTAGGCCAGCATGCGCAGCCAACCGCCCTCGTAGACATTGTGGATGGTCGAGATCACCACCGGCCGCAACGCGAAAATCTTCAGCAGACGGGCAAAGATGTTGGCGTGAAAGCTGTGGCTGTGAATCAGGTCAGGCTGGAATTGATCGGCAAAGCGTCGCGCTCGCTCGAAACCAACGAAAAACCCTGGCGGCGAGCGCCGGATGTTCAGATAGCGCCGGTCGAGATGCGTTGGCCACTCCTCGGTGACCCGAGGTAACAGCACGAGCAGCGCCACGTTATGCCCGCGCTTCTCCATTTGCTCGCCGAGCGCAAGCGTCAGCTTCTCCGCCCCACCCATGCCGAGCGAATTGAGCACATAGAGGATGCGCATCGGGGCCTGCCTTGCTGAATCCGGATGAATCATAGCGGGTCTGCCCAATGCTGTCTGTGGCCATTGAACTTAGCTCTTCGCTGTCTTTACTTCTGCTAGAATGTAAAGAGGAGGCGCCCGAGATGATGGAGGCCAAACTCAGCAGCAAGGGGCAGGCCACGATTCCCAAGGCGGTTCGGGAACGGTTGCGGATTGAGCCAGGCGACCGGTTCAAGTTCTTCTTCCATCCCGACGGCGTGATCATTCTGCCCAAGATTCCAACCAGGCGGCTCAAGGGCAGCGTTCCCAAGATGGGGCGGAGTGTTTCTCTTAAAGAGATCGATGAAGCGATCGAGGCAGGCGCGACCAAGAGATTCCGGCAGAAAAACGGCCGGCCTTCAAAATGATCGGTCTTGATACGAACGTCTTGTTGCGTTACCTGACGCAAGATGATCCGGAGCAGTCGGCCAAGGCGACCGAAATCATCGAGCGCCGACTGACCAAAGGAACTCCCGGTTTCGTCAGCCTCGTCTGCGTCCTCGAAATCGCCTGGGTTCTGGGAGGCTTGTACAAGCGTTCGCGAGGAGAGATCGCCGACCACATCGAAATGATCCTCGCGGCCGACACCCTCGAGGTTCAAAACGAGCAGGAAGTCTATCAGGCTGTCGTCGCGCTGAGAAACGGATCGGGGACTTTCGAAGATGCTCTGATTGGTGCTCTAGGCGCCTGGCGGGGTTGCTCGGCAACCTTAACCTTCGATCTAGATGCCGCGGAGCGCCTGAACGGATTTCAACTGGTCTGACTCTACTCAAACAAGCTCAAGCCGAATTTGGCGGCCCACGGCCAATGCTGCTTTTCGCAGGGTGCTCAAAGTTACGGCGTCGTATTCGGGATCGAGTAGCCGATCAAGCGCCGCGCGACTCGTCTGCATACGGCGGGCCATCTCAGCTTTTGAAAACTGCTTCTCTTTCATTGCAGCTTCGACCTGACGCGCCAGAACACGCTTAATAGCGGCCGTCGTCACCTCTTCATAAAGACCTTCCTCGCGCAGCCAGCTATCGAACGACGATCCGATGTTTTTCTTCTTCATGCCCCCTCCCGTTTGCGCCTGAGCGCCAAGTCAATTGCGGATTGCGGAGTCTTCTGCGTCTTCTTGATAAAGCCGTGAAGCAGAACAACGTGATTTTCCGCAATGCAGAAAACGACCCGTGCGATACGACCTCGCGGCAAGCTGCTGCGGATCTCCCACAAATCTTTACCGAGAGAACGCACCAGGGGCAACCCAATCGGCCACGAAAACTCCACGTCTTTGACGTCTTCGCCGATCGCCTTCCGGTCTTCGACATCTAGGCCCTTCAGCCATTCGCGGACCGGCTCGCGCCCGACATCAGAACGGTAGAAGCGTGCGGGCAGACGTTTCAGCTCTGACATCGGATATCAGTGTATCACTTTTGGTACAGGTTCGATGAACCTCTAAGCGCTCGCGTGAAACTTTGGGTGCTGCTCATGTTCGCGGCTCGGTCGCGAGCCATCTCGCCAGCAAAGTGTCGATGGCGATTTTTCCCGGGCCGAGAATCAAAACCAGGAGAGTTGCGAACCAGTAAGTGTAGGGAGAAGCGCCGTAGAAATCGCTGGGATTGGAAAGAATGTGCGAGAAGTTGACGCGGTCGTCGGGCACGCTGAGGTAGGCCACGGTCATGTTCACGAAGAGAATGAGCGAGACAAGACGCGAGGCGATACCGGCGGTGAAGAGAATTCCGCCAACGAGCTCGACCAGTCCGACAAAGTGCGCGGTAGCGCCGGGAGCGGGAAGGTTGAGCGAAGTGAAAAAATCTGTGACGCGGCTCAGGTGAGTGAGTTTTCCCCAGCCATCCTGCATGAATTGCCATCCCCAGTAGAGGCGAATGGCAAGCAGAAGGGGGCTTTCGAGAGAAGCGAGGACACGAGCCGCGCGGGCATAAGCGTTTCCGATCAGGCTGGCGATCTTTGGCATTGAGAATTCCTTTTCTTGGTTGGACGGCGCTCGAGTGCGCTATGCAGATTGCTCAAATCCTCCGCCGTGCCGGGCAATCGCAAGGGACTCTTTCGCCCGCTCAAGCGGGCTGGATCTGCCGAATGTGCTCACTCCCCAGGCTCACGCCTGGGGCTACCGTCTGGCGCCCGCTGCGCGGGCTTTGATCGGGCCCTGGCCCGGCTTTCGAGATTCGTGACGCAGTACGCTGGCAAATCTCTGCAAGTGCCCTCACGCCTTGATCAGCGATTCCAGCTCGGGGGCGCAGATCCAGCCCAGCTCGGCCCAGGTTGCGAACCACTCGCGCACTTTTTGCGTCTGGTGTCTGGCCTCAATTCGCGAACCGGCAAAGCCGGTGTCGATCGCCTGCGCCAGTGGCTGGCCTTGCCCGATCGACACAAGCATCCGGAATTCTTCGCGCTCGAGGCGGCGGTAATACACACTCAGTTCGACACGGTGCGCGGCAAGCCAGGTCGCGCGTGGGCGAAATCGCGGCAGCTTCACCGGCTTCTCAATTTCCCCTTCGCGCTCTACTCCTGCTTCGCTCGTCTGGCGCTTCTGCTGCCTGTGCAGTTCGAGCACAAGATCGTCGACGGGAAACTCGAGCGCAATCAGTTGAAGATGCGGCTGCAAGGCAAGGCGCGAGTTGCCGTCGAGAGTTTCAATCTGGCTGATGGTAAGCGGCGCGCGCTCTGCAGAATCGAAGGCTTCCACAAAGGCCCACTCCACGCGGGCGACGTTGAGCGCGAGGCGATAACGTCGGCCGGCCTTATCAGGATGCGCGGCCAGCCAATCCGGCAGATGCGAGCCGAGATTGCGAAGGGTAAACGAGCGGCTGGGATGGTCAGTGAGATAGGCAACGGAGATGGCTTCGAAACGGCGCTGGCCCACGACGGCCCGAAGCGCACAGAAATCGTCGGCCAGAGCCCCGAGAACCCGAAACCAATATTGGCGGTTGTAGATTTCCAGGCGCTCGAAGGCGCTCAAGCGGCTGTTGGGAGCGATGAACGATTCGGCAACCGCAGTCATGGGCCGCCCATCGCCAGAATGAGCGCGCATTCCGTCATTGCCGTCGAGCGGCTGCATGACGGCGGCGGCCATTTCGCGCTGCAAGGCGAGTAAGTTCATGAGTTCGCCCTGTTGAACTGCTGAGCTCGGTCCACTCCCACCCTTTCGTCCGCTGTCGCGGACGAGAAGGATGGGGCAACCTCACGGCGACTCAGATACCGCTCCGCTTTCTTCGCTTCGGCGTGGACTTCGTCGAAGGTCGGGATGCGGTCGTCCCACTCGAGCAGAGTGGGCGTGGGGCCGCAGCGTTCGACAGCCCGCGCATAGAGGTCCCACACCGGGTCGATCACGGGATGATCATGCGTATCGAGAATGTACTTCTCGTATTTCGAGTGCCCGGCAATGTGGATCTGCGCCACGCGGTGCGCGGGAACGGCGTTCACGTAATCCATGGGATGAAATTCGTGGTTCATCGCCGAGACGTAGATGTTGTTTACGTCGAGAAGAATACCGCAGTCTGCTCGCTCGACCACTTCGGTGAGGAACTCCCACTCCGTCATTTCGGAGGCGGTGAACTCGGCGTAGGAGCTGACATTTTCGACAGCTACCGGGATCTCAAGATAATCCTGGACCATGCGCACGCGCTCGACGGTGCGTTCAACCGCTTCCCAGGTGTAGGGCAGCGGCAGCAGATCGTGCGTGTAGGCGCCGTCGACGCTTCCCCAGCAGAGATGGTCGCTTAGCCACGGCGTTCCGGTGCGGCGGACGAGTTGCTTGAGGCGGCGCAGATGTTCGGAATCGGGCGCGGTGACGGATCCGAAGTACATCGACACGCCATGCTGAACTACGCGGTAGCGTTCGAGAATCTGGTCGAGCACGGCGAGAGGCCGGCCGGCGTCGATCATGAAATTTTCTGAGATGATCTCGAACCAGTCGACCACCGGTTTGCGCGAGAAGATGTGCTCATAGTGCGGAATGCGAAGGCCGATTCCGACGCCGTGGTTCTGAAACGCATTGAAGCGGTTGCCGGGCATAGAAACAGGGATCAAAAGTCAGGTTTCAGGGATCAGTCACCAGGGATCAGGGATCAATGGTCAGTGATCTGTGATCGGAAAAACGCCGAGAAAAGCGGGGATCGGAGGGTTGGAGTTGAGGGATTGTTGTGCGGGCCGCCGATCCCCGAAGTTTGTTAGACAAATTTCGGCGGTTTTGATCCGTCGGTGGCGCAGCCGCCCTTGCCTTTGCAACTGTTCTTGCCTTTGCAGCCATTGTCGCCAGTCGAACAGCCGCCCTGGCCTTTACAGTCATTTTTGCCTTTACAGGAGTGTTTTGCAGGTGTCTGGTCAAAGCCCGCATAGCGAAGTCCGGCTTTGGCGAACTTCGTGGTGTGAGAGCGGGCTGCGTTCTGGGCGTGGGCAGCAATCGTGGTCCCGCCCACGAGACCGGCCAGCGCAGCGGTGAGAAGCAGAGTATTCAGTTGATTCTTCATGAAATTGACCTCGTTTGGGGTTGGTTCGGCGGAAACTCTCCGCATGGTTTGGGAAATAGGACGGCGAACAAAATCCGCCCCGCAGAATTCTGCGTACGCATGGTAGGAGTCGTCAACGGGAAAATTGGTTACACGGATTTCTGCAGCGAAAGCGAATTCTTGTTCCCTCGGTCCCTGGGTCCCTTGTTCCCGGTTTTTACGGTGCGATACCCTGTCTGAGCCCGGACGCCGAGTCCGGCCCGTATTTCGGCATCGGTCTGCGTTTCGCGCGGAAGCATTGAGAGGCCTATTGGAAAGCTCGAAAGGGATGGGCGTGGTTTCGGGAGCCAGTGTGGCGATGGCTTTGCTGCAGAGCCTTTGCACAGCGGTTCTCACGGTCAACAGCATCCGCCTGGGAATCGGCCTGGCAGCGTTGACTGCCGGCAGCATTGCGGCCCCTCTTGTGCCGCTTCACCGCGATGCGATTCGCATCCCGATGCTGATCTTTGCGACGGCGGGCGCGGTGGTCAACCTGCTGGTTCTGGCCTGGGTCTGGAGGCAGCGCGCGCGCCCTGAGGCGCAATGGAGACGCCGCGAGTTGACAAGAAAGCAGAAGGTGTCGGAAAGGCTCCAGTTTGTGATGGCGATCCTCACCTTGGCCTTAGTAGGCCTGGAGGTCTGGGCGCATGCGGTCGTTCACCGCCCGCGCCCGGCTCCGGCCGCGGTGACGGCGCTAAGCAGCCAGCCGCGGCTGGCATCAAATTTCTGGTTCAGGAGAGGTCCAATCGCCGCCGGCTACCAGCTCTTTGTCGAGGCGCGCGTGCAGGCGATCGCTGAAGCCGGCGGGCAACTCAAAGACACGATCATCGGCGACGAGGATCACCACGTTGCGGGTTGAATCGAGCACCGCCGAGCACACCTCGCAGGTTTCGAGATGCCGATCGATTTCTGCGCGCAGCTCCGCGTCCACCTCGCCATCGATGTACGCGGAGATGTGCTGCCAAACGTGTTTGCAGTCGATCCTCATCTTGCCCAACCAAACAGCTTGCGCTTTGCGGGTGCAAACGCTTTCAAACGAGGAGCCAACGCTTTTTGCACCAGGGCGCGCGCGCGGTGCAGCCGCACCTTCACGGCTGGCTCTGAGATGCCGAGAGCAGCCGCCGTTTCGCGCACGTCCATCTCTTCGATATCTCGTAATAGCATGACGTTACGGTAAATCTCAGGCAAGCCGTCGATGGCCTGGCGGATCAGGACGCGTAACTCCTTCCGTTCGAGTTCCTGCGCAGGCACTTCACGCCAACTCGTCAGAATTGCGGGGGTAAAGTCTCCCGCCTCTTCGGTGATGGCATCCAGCGAATCCTCGCGGCGGTTCTGAACCTTGCGCAGGCGCGCCAAGCCCTCGTTTCGCGCGATCGAAAGCACCCAGGTCCGGAATTGCGACTCGCCGCGAAACAGATGCAGGTTCCGATAGACCTTGACCGCTGTCTCCTGCGCGGCGTCTTCGGCTTCGGCTTCGTTGCGCAGTAACGACAGCAGCATGAAGTAGACGGCCTTTTCGCATGGCCGGATGAGTTCATGAAACAGATGCGTTTCCCCGGCCTGAATGCGCCGGATGCACTCTGCCTCGAACTCCTGATTGGGTTTACTCGACATATTGCCTAAGAGCCGCGTCAGGGCCGCAATTCGACTAAGCTTCTCGCTTTCATGAGATTCCTTGACATTCTTTCTTCTAAATCTATCAATTGGGCTGTACAATTCCCTGACAAGGAGCTCTATGGCCGGGGACATGCAAATTACATGCAGCGACTGTGGGCAGGAATTTACCTTCAGCGCTGCCGATCAGGCGTTTTTCCAGGAACGCGGATATTCGAACCCAAAACGCTGCAAGCCTTGCCGCATGGCAAAGAAGAACGAACAGGGGGGATCCGGTCACCGTTCCGCTCCTTCACAGGGAACACCTGTGATTTGTTCGGGTTGTGGGCAGCCAACAACCGTTCCGTTTGAGCCTCGGGGTGACCGGCCGGTGTATTGCCGAGATTGCTACACCGCGCGAAAAGGCTCGGGCGGTGGATCGAGGATGCGAGCGTAAGTTCGCAGGGTCGGCCGGAAACATCAGGTTGGAAAACCAGCGAACGGATCCTGGGCCGGCAGGAAAAGCTGAAGCAAATTCCTGCGTTGCGTGGGCTGTGTCTTCATTTAAGTTCCGCATTGGTTCGAGTCGGGTTCGGCGATGGCGGCGTTTAGTCTCTTGCCAGACGTAGCCGTTGCCGCACCCTTGTCGGCCAGCGAGTTGCAGCTCGACCGCATGCCAGCTGCGATTCCACTGAAAACCATTTCAACAATAGACAGAAGCAATTTCGCCCGATAAACTTAACCCGCAAGACCCCCTGGCAGGTCCACGCCGTCGAGGAACGCCCCAACACCATGGCCGCCCAACTGTCGTTTGCGGGATTCGCCTGGAAGAATCTCTGGCGTAGACGCTTGAGAACCTTGCTCACGCTGGGCGGCATCACGATGGGCATCGCGGCGTTTGTGGCCCTGGTGGGTTTTTCTCGCGCGTTTGAACACGAGTGGCTGCGCCTTTACAAGAACGCCGGAACCGATATTGCAGTCGTCGAAACGAACTTTTTGAATACCTCGCTGAGTCAGTCTCTTGGCGCCAGGATTCGCGCCGTTCCCGAAGTGGAGCGCGTGTCGCCGATGATTTTCAACCTGATCGATCTCACTCCCGAGGTCAACTCCCTCGTCTACGGTTGGCAGGCAAACTCATATGAGCTCGATTCCCTTACCTTTCTCTCGGGAGGGCGATTTCATGATGGCCAGCCCGAAGTCATCCTGGGCAATCTCCTGGCTGAAGACCTGAAAAAAACGACCGGAGACACGCTGCCGATTCAGGGCACGGCCTTCAAGGTCGTGGGCGTTTTTCATGGGGGCACGGCTCTCGAAAACGGCGCCGTGATTATGCCTCTCGACCAGATGCAGGTGATCTCGAGCATGGATGGAAAGGTGACTGCGTTCCATGTGCGGCTGAGGCCTGCGCCGCCGGGCGAATCGTATGACAGCTACGTGAAACACGCCGAAACGGAGGTCGAATCTGCCGTGCCCGGAGTCCACGCCGATCCCGCCGCGGATCGCGCCGCGAACAATCAGCTGGTCACGCTGGCCCATTCGGTGGCCTGGGGAACTTCGTCGATCGCGCTGTTGATTGGCGTTCTCGGCATCGCCAACACCATGGCCATGTCGGTTTTCGAACGCACCCGCGAAATCGGCATCCTCCGCGCGCTGGGCTGGAAGGGCTGGCACGTCATCGTGCTCATCCTTACCGAGGCGACGGCGCTCGGCGTGATTGGCGGGCTCGCCGGCATCGCCATCGGATGGGGTGGTCTCCGCCTGCTGGCTGCGCTGCCGCAAACTGCAAGCATCGCATCGGCTTCCGTTTCTCCGATGCATCTGGCCGAAGCCATGCTGATCGCCATTGCCTCGGGTGTCGCCGCCGGAACCTATCCTGCCTGGCGCGGCGCGCATCTTTCGCCGGTGGAGGCTCTGCGGTATGAGTAGCCCGACCCAGGGCCCGATTCTCGAGGCGCGAGGCCTGATGAAGTCTTACGACGACGGCCGCATCCAGGCGCTGCGCGGAGTCGATACCTCGATCGAGGCGGGCGAGTATGTCGCCATCACCGGGCCCAGCGGAAGCGGCAAGTCGACGCTTCTGCACATGCTGGGCGGACTGGATACGCCCTCCCAGGGGCAGGTGCTGTTTCGCGGATCACCGCTGGGCGCCGGCGCCGATCTCGATGGCTACCGTTCGCGGCAGGTTGGCTTCATCTTCCAGGCCTTTCATCTTCTGCCCACGCTGCGTGCCGTAGAAAACGTGCAGGTTGGGATGCTGGCTCTCGACCGCCGCGCAAATCATCGCGCCGAACGCGCCCAGGCCCTGCTCGACGAGTTGGGCCTGCGCGACCGCGTCAATCACTATCCGAACGAGCTTTCGGCCGGGGAACGCCAGCGCGTGGCCATCGCGCGCGCGCTGGCCAACGATCCGGCGATTCTTCTGGCCGATGAGCCCACGGGCAATCTCGACAGCGTGAACTCCGCGAATATTATGGAGATTCTCCGCGGCATTCAGGAG
>Ga0187783_10003873_pt1 | contig 11052 bp, 12 predicted proteins | sample 1015_SJ02_MP02_2_FD_132471 | JGI IMG/M metagenome (GOLD analysis project Ga0187783, IMG submission 132471) | Tropical peat soil microbial communities from peatlands in Department of Meta, Colombia - 1015_SJ02_MP02_20_MG | ecosystem: Environmental > Terrestrial > Soil > Wetlands > Peat | place...
CTTCTTCCCATCGGACCTTTAGACAGCATTATTGGAGCCATCTGTGGCTACGGTTCTCTGTATATTATCGGTGCTCTTTTTGCAAAAATTCGCGGAACAACCGGTATTGGTCAAGGCGACCTTGAACTGCTCTGCCTCATTGGCGCATTTACGGGAACTCTCGGCTGCTGGGCAACTGTCTGCATAGCATCTTTTGCAGGATCTTTGTACGGCATTATATATTTGATCGCCACTGGCACTCGCCATGCGCAAGTAAAAATCCCCTTTGGCCCTTTCTTGGCACTCGGCGCCATACTATTTGTGTTATATGGAGACCGTTGGATGACTATAGCTGCGACATGTCTATAGTATCGACAATCTGCTTCATGCATGCATAATAAGCAGGAACACGATTGGCTATTTCTTGAGCTGTTTCTTCTTTATAGATATGCGATGTCATATTCCTATCGACAAGAGCCTTCACAAGTATTTGCTGTGCCTCTTCTGATATCAAACCAACCTCACGCGCTTTTTGCACTGTTGTACGCGGTGATACAGGTATAACAAGAACATTTAATTTTTCTTCAAGATATATTTTTAAAAATTTCCAAAAAGAATCAATGGTATATTCAAATCGCTGAATAATTGAGTCACGAAACATTTCAAGTGTATCTACATCCGAAGTTTCTTTTATCTTAGCGAGTCCCTTTTCTATCGTACGAAGCGCTTTACAAAGAGCATCATACTTATATTCAATTCTATTTACGTCCATAAAATTCCTTCCCTAGCAATAACAGCACGCAATTCTTCGGAAACGTTATTTACATCCACAATATCAATTTTGTAAGGAATGTCTGTTGCCAATAAAACTTCTTTTATTTCGCCCAAAACATAAAAATCGATCTGCTTTTCTCCTTTTAATGCCAGATCAATATCAGATGTCGGTTTTTCTGTCCCTCGCGCTCGTGAACCAAATAAATATATTTCAACCTCAGGAACAAGAGCATGTATCAACGCAATAATTTTTCTTTTATATTCTTCTTTTACACCATCATTCATGTAAATCCTTCCACAATTTCCATAAGTATGCCCGATATCACTCTTTATCGCAAATTTTATCTTTTTTGATAAAAAAACAAACCAAAAAACTTTTTTATTTATATTTTTTCAGTATAATTAAAACTAATATGTAAGCTTTTTAACTTTTAGGAGCTTTTTCATGAAACTTTTGTACACTTTTTTATTCGCTGTTTTTGTAATTTTTCCCTCACATGCAACCGAGCTACCTACACACACGCATGTTAGCGAAATCCCTCAAAGTGCTAATACTCCCCCCAAGCAACCCAGTCGTAATAAACAAATAATTGATGCTTTGCTCAAAGAAAAAAAAGATAAAGAAACAAAAAAAGACAGATTACAAAAAAAAAGAAAATGCACGATAAAAATTAACAAATTTTCCATAGCCTATGGAATAATCGCAACAATATACATTTTGTGCCTACATGACGTACCGAAAAAAGTTCTTCCCTATATAAAGCAAGGTATCGAAAAATTTGAACGTTGGCTTTATAACGATACTTCTAAGGAAAATATTGACTAATCAGATTCTGAAACAAACACAGAATCTGATTAGTCAGCCAAATCATCCTGCACAATTTTGATGACATTATTTTCATCGATGGTTAAAATATCGGGCTTGCCATCTCCGTCAATGTCGCCAGCTGCTACTGCAATAAATCCTTTGTCGTCAGCACGAGACATACTCAAATTACTTGCTGGAGTAGTTAACTTTCCCGTAAAATAGCCACTTCCTTCAGATCCACCACCAAATCCATAGGTGTAGTAAAAATTTTCCTGCGCTCCGCCACCTTTGTATCCTTCAGGCTTCCAGCCCACACCATTTGCACCGAGCAATGTTGCCGAATACGTTCCATGCTCTGCCCAATATGCTTTTTGAGCCATATAAATTGCACTCAAATGCATATACGCCTCTGCACGTTTTGCTTTTGCAAGAAATCGTGTAAAACTTGGAACAGCCATCATCGCCAATAAAGCCATAATAGCAATAACAATCATAAGTTCAATAAGCGTAAATCCTGTTTTTTTCATACATCATCCTTGTTTGGTGTGGAGACGTTGTATTCTAGCGTATCTTATTATGAATATAGATGGTCAAGATTTTTTCCTCACAAACATTTTAAAATAATATTTTCTCTTGTATAATAGTACTCATTAATTACGTAAGGAGTTACATGAAAAACATTTTTTATTTTCCGCATATTTTTTTTGTTGGTCTTTCTATTACACTTTTTTCCGCTGATCTTCCTCACGCATCTCAGTCACCAATTCTGCATAAAATGCCTGCTTCTCAAGCAAATTCATCTGAATTACCTGAATATCCACTTCCTCCATATGCATCACCAACGCACACACCTTCTCTAGCAGGACAGGCTCTTGCAAATAAAGTGACGATCAAGACATTTCCATCTGCCGATGATATAGAAAAATTTGTTAAAAAATCCTCTAAAGAATTCTTGCTTCAATTTTCTGGCGCTGGTGCATTATGGATGGGGTTCAAGGCTGCGACAAATAATCCTTTTATGAGAAATGTAGTATTACGTACATGTCCTCTCAGTTTTGCTGGATTATACTTGATCACCAACAGTCATGATGTTCTCACGTATTTTGAAAAACACAAACCTTTGCAAATGCTTGGGCATGCAACAAACGCTACCATAAATGGACTATTAAAAGTTCTTAAAACAATGATGGCTTCAGCTACACCTTCTTCTCCACAACAGAATGCTATCGAACCTAAGGACCCTTCATGACGTTGTATAAAAACATCACGCTTTTTTTCATAGCCGCCCTTTGCATTTCTCACAAAATAACGGGTATGAGTAATGCATTACAAACCTTTGACGATTTTAATATTATTTCAAAAAAAAAATCACATCCTGAAGAACGACTCGCTAATATGCGAGTACACGGTTTTGGATGGGTAGTTGCGGGAGGCAGCCTGTTATTCAGAGGCAATTTTTTTCGCTCCATTCCTGCCATGATAGGTGGTATTTTGGTGATAAGACTTGCTGAAGACATTTCTGATACTGTAAATCAAGAAATAACCGAATATAATAAACATCTTCCAGAAAAAGAACAGTTCCTCACTTATGCTCCTGAAAAAAAAGATTCTTTCATTACCACTCTTATTCTTGCTGGTACCGGTCTTAACTGGATTGGTGCAGCATTATATTCAAGATCTATTTTTTTGACTCCCCTTGGTATTCTTTGTGGCACAACCGGCACTGCTCTTACTTTATGCGCTCCTTTACTTGCAAAACATAAAAATTATATAGCACAGAAAGAAAAATTTATGAAAGCATGGGAAGAAAAAAGCAAGATAAAAGATATCAAGGAAATTCAGAAGAAAGAAAAAGATTCATCAATCGAATGAATCTCCATACAATGTCTCAAGTCTTTCAATCGCAAAAGCACCGCGTCTGACTACTTTGATCCGTTCCCGAGAACAGTCAAGAATTGTCGAAGGTACTGATGGATACACCTGGGACAAAATGGTACTTTTTTCTACAACAATATAGCGCACTACCGTACGAATTTTTTCGTCTATTTCATCAAAAGTTGATGGAACAGGACATCCAGCAATATTGGCACTCGTTGAAAAAAGCCCTTGAGAACGCGTCAAAATTGCCTGCAGACCTGCATGTTGAGGCACTCGCACCGCAATAGTCCCTTCACGCGATCGCAAATATGCAGGAAGCTCCTTGCACGCTTTGCCCACAAGGGTCACTGGTCCCGGCCAACACATATGCATAAGCTGGTCCAGGCGCTCATTATCTAGACCTCTTCCTTCAAAAAAGGTCTTTGCCTTCTCTACATTTCCACTTAAAATGAGGTACGGCTTTTCAGGAGGACGCCTTTTAAGGGTATTGAGCGCCTCGTACCCCGCTCTTGAAATGTCCGCCATAATCCCCCATACGGTGTCAGAAGTCCCCAAAATAAGCTCTGAGCGGGTCAAAGCCTGAAATATAAGCTCATTTGCCTCTTTATCATTCCAATATAAATGTCCCATCTTAGGCCTTTTTTCTGTTGTTAAATAAATTTGTAATCATATTATTAAAATTTCTTGTTTGACATTTTTGTTTTTTCCAGTATCCTAAGGTAGATAGTAGTATAGTACTGATATAACCCCTGACCAGTACGATTTTATGCATAAACAGTACTACACTAGCTCGCAAGTCCTCGTTTATAGGACAAGCTAGCATAAATAGAATGAAAGTTATAGTAGGAATTTTAGTAGTACAAACAGTCATACAGGGAAAAGGCCATGAAAAACACACAAACACATAAACAATCATCAAAAGAAACAGTCGCCACTGGTAGACAACGAAGCTATGGTGAAATTGTCGAATATTTAGATGCCCGTTGGTCAGAAGAATATAAAGACAATTCATTGAACACCATAAAACAACTTGATAAAACATACGATCATGTTTCTCAAAAAGTTGATACCATTCTTATTACCGGAACAAATGGAAAAAGTTTGACCGCCCACTTTACAGCAAAATTACTTCAGGCAGAAAATCTTTCTGTAGGAACTTTGTACGCTCCTCATATTCTTACCTATAACGAACGAATTTCTCTTAATAACGAATCTATTACCAATAAATTATTTACCGATCTTGGCAATGATGTCATCAATACCGCAGAACTTCTCAATCTTAATCCACATGCAACTGACATTTTGACCATGATGGCACTCTTATATTTTAAAAATAACACTGTCGATGTAGTGTTGCTTGAAACACATGAAGACGCACAAGATCCTGTCTTTATTTGTAAACCAAAAATTGTTGCCGTAACCCGTATCACTGGCCCAAGTGTGAAAAAAGATCAAAACACGCAAAATAAAGAAACAGAAGAGCTCATATCGATCGCGCTACAGACAGTACAAAAAGATAGTTATGTTATTTCAGCCGATCAGAGTAAACTGAACTTGCAAACAATGCAGGCAGTTGCCACACAACGCGGCGGTACTTGGGCAATGCCGATCAGAAAATTAGCAGCTCTTGCATATCCGTATGAACAACTGTATGGACGATGCGCTGCATTGGCAGAACGTGCTGCTTCTATCTACATCAATACGTTTGCCAATAAAAAAGCAACTCTTGTCACTGAAAGTCTACTCACCAAAACTAAAGGACAACGCGGCAGACCAACACTTGATGAAAAGAAAAGACAGCTGGAAAATCCTAAAGAAACCGTTGACCAATTTTGGAAAAAAACCTGCAGCACATTGCCTGCACGTTTTCAGATTCTCGATAAAGAGAAACCTACTATTCTTCTTGACACTGCATCAAACTTAGATGCGTTTGAAAATATTTTACTCGGTATTCGTCTCCTTCATTATCAACGCTCACTCAAAGGCCTTGCCATTATTTTGGGTTGTGCCAATGAAACACTTGATATGACGGAATTTGTAAAATTGTTCAGATACTTCTTCAAAAAAACATCAGGAAACGTCATAGTATGTCCTGTGTCAAAACTTCCTGGCCATCGTGGTACAAAGTCATGGGATGTTGAAAAAGTAACGAATGCTCTGAAGGAAATGAAAATTAAAGCTACTGCAGCAAAAAATCTTGATGAGGCGTTTGATATTGCAAAACAGTTAGTTGATGAGCGGCACGGATTTATGGTCATTGCTGGTTCTCCATCAATAGTTACTGAATATTGGCGTTCTAAAGGTATTAAAAAATTATAAAAACAATCTGCTATGACACTGTTTGTATATGCACTCATTGGCATAAGCGTGGGATATATATATGGGCTCTCCTTTGTACATATGTACCGGAGAGTTTTTTCTTGCGCAAAAACAACAAAAAATCGTAATTATATTCATCTTATTGGATATCCTTTTTTCCGTATTATCTGTCTGTTAATTGGATTATTTTTCTTGTTGCACTTACCAGCATCCCCTCTTATACTGATACTAATAAGTGCGACAGGATCTTTTTGGTATGTGGTCATGCGCAAAGGAATGTGACGCCATGGACAGCATCGATTTTTCGACAGCCCAACAGTGGTCCCTCGGGCCATATATTCTTGGATACGAGCATCCTTTACTCATAATTTCTCAAGAAACAGTTGAACAAACCTGGGCAGTTCTGGGAATCGCACTCATCATTATGCTTATTCTCCGCATTCTCGTCACAAAAAGTACCATTGCACGGTTTATTGTGTTTGCTGGTATCACCTTTCTTGTCAATTTAGTCAAACAGTCATTGGGATATTTTTCTTTCCCTCATTTTTGTTTTATCGCAACGCTCTTTTGTTTCATTGCCCTCTGCAATATTGCTCCGCTTGTTCCCGGTCTTGAAGAACCAACGCGAGACATTAACACAACACTTGCGCTGAGCATTATCGCATTTGCATACCGCACTTTTTATGCAATACGTACTCATGGCATAAAAGATTTTATTACCGATTTTTTCAAACCTTTTTTTATCATGCTTCCCCTCAACATTATTGGTGAACTTGCATCAATCATCTCCCTCTCTTTCCGCCTTTTTGGCAATATTTTTGGTGGATCGCTTATTACAAAATTATATTTCGGCACCTTACAAGGATCAATTATCGCCCAATGCATCGGCCTTTTGTGCGGTATTAACTTTCTTATTACCGGTTTTTTTATTATTTTTGAAGGACTTTTGCAAGCATTTGTTTTTTCAATGCTCGCACTTACCTATCTCGCCCTGGAGACACAAGAAGAAGGAGCAGAAGAATGAGACTAAGAACTTATCCAGAAACTCTTGAATATAAAAATTCCCCCACCCGTTCGCCCTGAGCCTGTCGAAGGGTGCCGCACAATAGTTAAGAAAGATACAAACTTATGAAAAGTGATAAAAGTTTTCTGGTTTTTGACTTGCAACTTCTTCAACTGTTGCACGGCACCCTTCGACAAGCTCAGGGCGAACGGGTAGGGGAGTTTGGATTAAAAAGAAATGGGAAATTACAACTAACTTACGCTATAAAAGGATGTATATATGATTGAACTTGCAACATTTATCCACTATGCCACCGTTGCTCTTGCAGTCAGTATTAATGCTGTTGGCGTAAGTCTTGGTGAGGGCTTTACCAGCATGGCAGCTCTTGACTCCAGCAATCAACAACCGCAAGCGCGCGCCCTTATTTCTCGCATGGCCATTATTGGTATGGCATTTATTGAAACAGCTGCTATTTTAGGCAGCATTATTGCGATGATGCTCCTGCTTGGTCCTGAAGCGACATCAACTTCATGGTACACCCACATCGCCACCATCGGTATCGGCCTTGCCATGTGCGTGTCAGGATTAGTCATCGGCATTGTATCAGCATTACCTGCACAAGCAGCTTGCCACGCCGTTGCACGACAACCTTTTTTTGGCAGCCGCATTTTAGGGTTTATGCTGATGACACAAGCACTCATTCAAACACCGATTATTTCAGGCCTCATCGTTGCATTTTGCATCCGCAATCAAGCACTTTCTGCCACACACATGGCCGACTGCCTGCGCCTGATTGCCAGTGGTTTGTGTATTGGTGTTGGTAGCATTGGTCCCGCTCTTGGTCTCGCCTATTTTGCCCGCACCGCCTGCCAAGGACTTGGCATTAATCGCCATGCATATAATAAATTACTCTCCTTTACTCTTGTCAGCCAAGCAATTATTGAAACACCGGTTCTTTTTTCTCTCACCATTTCCCTCATTTTACTGTTTGTCATCCCTCCCAGTGATCAGTTGTTTGACGGTATTGCTTGCATTGCAGCAGGACTGTGCTGCGGCATCGGCACTTTAGGACCCGGTATTAGTTCAGGAAAAGCTGCAGGAGAAGCATGTCGCCAAATTGCCTACAAACCACACCTGCAACCAGTTCTCGCTCGCCTGAGTATGGTCGCCCAAGGACTGATAGAAACATGCGCTATTTACGCAGTATTAATCGCCATAATGCTCATATTCATATAGGACAAAAATATGCATTCGCATCCCCTTCTTGCTATCGGCAACACTCCTCTTGTTCGTATTTCTTTTGACTCTCCAGCAACCATCTACGCAAAACTTGAATACCTCAACCCCGGTGGCAGTGTAAAAGACCGTTCTGCTTTGTACATGATAGAACAAGCTGAAAAAGAGGGAAAATTAAAACCAGGATACACCATTATCGATGCGTCATCGGGAAATCACGGCATTTCTGTTGCAATGATTGGCGCAATGAAAGGATATCCGGTCATTATTTCAGTATCAGAAAAAATTAGCACAGAAAAACTACAGGCAATACGCGCATATGGTGCAGCAGTAGTCATGGGACCAGCGGGTTGTCCTATTGAAGATCCCCGCAGTTACCACAGCATTGCGCGACGACTTCACGAAAAAACGCCAAACTCTTACATGCCTGATCAGTATTTTAACGTCGAAAATGCTCACGCTCATTATTTTTCACTCGGTCCTGAAATATGGAAACAAACACAGGGCACTATCACCCACTTTTTTGCCGGCGCAGGAACGGGAGGAACTTTGAGCGGCGCGGGAAAATATCTGAAAGAACAAAATCCTGCAATTAAAGTTATTGGCATCGATTCAGTCAATTCATTTCGTGCAACACGGGGAAACCCTAGACCGTACTACATCGAAGGCATTGGCATCGATTTTACATCTCCTGTCATGAATTATGATGTTATTGACGATATCATCACCGTCACCGATGCAGATTCTTTTGCCATGCTCAAAAATCTTGCCCACAAAAAAGGTATTTTAGCAGGTCCTAGTAGCGGCGCGGTTGCCTGCGGCGTGCAACAGTATTTGAATTTACTGCCTGCACATGCCGTTGCCATCATGATCTTTGGCGATTCAGGACGTGCATATTTGACAAAAAATTTCTATGAAAAAGATGCAGAGTTGGTACTAGTGCAACATAAAGCGAGTGAGCACACAATGGTCATTTAAAATTGCGATCACCTTGTTCGGATTCCGTAAAATCTTTGGGCTTTTTACATTGCTGAGTATTGTTGTTAATGTTTTGTCCAAATTTTTTAGCCAATTTTTTCTCCTTGTGCCAAGGTAGACCAGACTGAGTTATATCATGAGGATATCTTCGCTGATCCTTCTCATCATTCTTTTTCATCCTTTTTTTTCTCTTTTCTGTCTTTTTTAAACCTTCTTTTACTTTCTGCTCAATACAACCGTTATCATGTAGCCTCTCATTAAAAATTTCCCCGAATCTCATCAATAAAAATGTATTTTTTTCTATTTTTTCTTCTTCGACCCTTAACATCGTTCGAAATTTTTCTAATTCATCCTGTACAACAGGGCTTAATTGCTTACATGTATCTTTATCACTATTAAAAATCTTCAGCCGTTTTTCATACTCTGGATTTAAATAGTCTTTGTTTTTTATAAAATTTATTGTCTCAATAATCATACTTTTTGCTTCATTAAGATTTTGTAATTCTTTAGTAAGATTTTGTAATTCTTTTTCTGTTTTATCTGGATTTTTATCTGGATGTATTACAAGCACCTGCTTTCTATACTTGCGATCGACAAATTTGATAAGGTTTTCCGCAAATTTTTTCCTATAATCATCTGATATATAATCTGCTATGATCAACTGAATTTTTTCTTGCTTGCTTAAACTTTCGATAATTTTATCCCTTATATCTTTTTGTTGCCAATTATTTTTTATTACATACAATTTTTCATTATCTTTATATTTTTCTAAGAAAAATGCCTCGCTTCCAAGCTCAACTTTTTTTTGTATTTTTTCATCAGCTATTTCAAGCACTGTCGCCAATGAAATTTCTTTTATCTCTTTTGCTCCACAATCAAATTTTTTTAATACTTTTAAGATCTTTCCATTTACATATAATTTTTTATCTTGAAATGAAAATTCACTCCCTTTAAACGATGAAATTTGATCCTGTGTTTCTACTAGCTCTTTAATGTTTTTTTCATAAAAAATTTTTCTTACAAAAGAATTTACAACAGCAGATATAGTATCTCCATATAAAGATTTCCATAAAGGTGCATAACTATGCCCCATCATACCTTGTTTTTTACCAATTTCCAGCAATAACTCTTGCTGCGTTTTTACTAATTCATCACCTTTTGCAATAAAGTTCATACAATCTAAAAACCAAAAACTTAACAACCTCATAACCGGTTTAAAGTAACTATCAAGATTTGCTTGTAAAATATATTGAGGCATCATCATTTTTGTATCATTTGCTTCTTTTTTCTCGAGATTTAATTTTTGTACCTCATCATCTTTCAAAAACTCTTCGTCTAATCTTTCTGACGCTTCTTCTATTTTTAATGCCTCTTGATTATATTTATCATATTCTTTCCCCAATTCCTTCATATGCCATTGATATTCTTCTAACTTTTTTTTCTCTTTTTCTTTTTCAACATTTTTTAGTATCATGTCCCCTTCTATTATTGCACACTCTTCTGCAAGCTCTCTATACCTATTATCAATAATTTCCATACTTATTTGTATAGGACCACGCTTTTCTTCATATTCTTTTTGTCGCAGATCATATTGGTATTTTTCTTGACCAATTTTTTCTAAAGATGCATTTATACCCTCTATTTCTTGATCTAAAAACATCAGATGTTCCTTTTCATCATGTTTAACAAGCGCGCCAACGTATTTACAAGGTTTGTATACAGGCACGGCCTTATATAATAATTGTAAAAATTCCTTGCCTGCAACAGACGCAATAAATGACTTCACCGCATTATCTTGACACGTAAATGCATATAATTTTTCCTTCTCCGTAACGGGCAACTCTATAAACATCAGTGCATTTTGAACATCATACTGTTTTTTTTCTAAAATCTTAGGATCATCTGTTTCAATTTCTGGATATCCATCTACCATCATATGTAAATGATCTGTAATAATTTTTATCATAAGTAGTTGCATCTCTCCACTAGACCTTTGAAATAAATTATTTATTGTTTTAAAGCCAATGTAAGAATGACTACCCCAAACACCTGTTTTTCGTGTCATCCCATTGACACC
>Ga0187783_10003874_pt1 | contig 11051 bp, 7 predicted proteins | sample 1015_SJ02_MP02_2_FD_132471 | JGI IMG/M metagenome (GOLD analysis project Ga0187783, IMG submission 132471) | Tropical peat soil microbial communities from peatlands in Department of Meta, Colombia - 1015_SJ02_MP02_20_MG | ecosystem: Environmental > Terrestrial > Soil > Wetlands > Peat | place...
ATTGCGGCACAACCCCCGCCGACCGGCGGTTCCCCGACTCCGCGCGCACCGACCGGCGTTTCTGGATCGGGAATGTCGAGCGCTTCCCATCGCATGTCGACCGGCACGTCGAGAATTGTCGGGGGCTTGCTTTGGTAAAAGCGCGTCGAGAGCATCGCTCCGTAGTGGGGGTCGTAGACCCACTTTTGACCAAGCGCATGGCCCATGCCCAGAACCGAACGTCCCAGCACTTGCCCGCCGAGGGCGCGGGGATGAATCACACTTCCCACATCAGCGTACGCGAGGAAATCGGTGATGTAGTACTTGCCGGTCTCGACGTCGACTTCAACTTCGGCAAAACTCGCAACAAATGAAAATGTGCTGCCGTCACGAGGATAGTTATCTTTCGCAGCTGCCACCAGTCCCTGGCCAGCCAGAGCTGCCGCCGACGCCTTGGTCAGCTTGTTCAGGTCCGGCGCCGCATCGTGGCCATCATAGATGCCGCCGAGCTGAATCGCGCGCTTCGCGGCCTGCGCCAATGTCATGCCGGAGCCGCCTTTGCGAAATACGCGTTCGTTGGCTACTTCATACTGCTCGGGCTTGCCGCCCAAAGTTTTGGCGGCAATCTCCTGCAACTTTTTCTTTGCGTCCATGGCCGCTGCGTAAGCCGCGCGGGTCATGGCGTGCGTCGTCTGGCTGCCGCCGGATACGCAAGTAAAAGGAAGATTTTTCGCCGTATCGCCCCAAACAACATCGCACTTTTCCCAAGGAACACCAAGGACTTCTGCCCCTGCGCGGTGAACATCGATCACCGACTCGGTTCCCAGGTTGCCGATCCCCGACTGAAAGCGAACGCGGCCTTCAGGCGTGATGACGAGCAATCCGTCAAAGCCGATCGTACCGCCCACATAAGTACTGAGTGAAACGCCGACACCGCGGACTTTCGTGCCAATCCGCCCGGGCGTGCGGGCGACTCTCTGCTGCCATTTGAACTGTTCGGCGCCACGGTCGAGCGCTTCTTTGAGGAATGCGCTCGTCGCATATTGCCTCTTACCGTTAACCGCCGGCCCGAATGGCGCCTTACCTTCTGGGCAGTTGATGCGGCGAATGGCTACCTGGTCCAGTCCAAGCTTACGCGCCGCTCTGGCGAGGATCGGTTCGATGATGATGATGCCTTGCAATCCGCCCGGCGAACTCTGCGCACTTCGTGGCGGAGTGTTCGTCAGGATCGTGGCCCCGCGCCAGCGCATGGCTTGTGGCTGGTATAAAAGCGACACGATACGACCAGAAGAAGGCACGTCGCCGACTGCGTCGTAAGGACCGTTATTGGCGATGACGAACATGTCGAGCGCCTGAATGCGTCCCTGTTGCGAAAGACCGATTTTCATCCGGCCCATGAGGCTTGGCCGGGCGCGGCCGATGTACGTTTCTTCTTCGCGGTTGATGCGCATCATCACCGGCGCGTTCGCTTTCTTGGACAGAAGTGCCGGAATGATCAGCGATATTCCGCCGGTAATCTTGCTGCCGAAGCCGCCTCCTGTGTACTCGCTGATCAGCACCACGTTGCTGCGGTCGATATTCAGCCATCGGGCAATGGCGGGCACAGTTTGTGCGGTGCTCTGCGTCCCCGTGTGTACATATACCTTTCCGTTGTGCCAATAGGCCAACGCACTGCGCGTTTCGAGCGTCTGATGACTTGTGTCGGGCGTGACAAAGGTTTCGTCGAGAACCAGGGCGGCGGTTGTGAAGCCGCCTTCAAGATCGCCGTACGACCACTGGTCGGGAGTTTTGCCCGTTGGCAACTGGCCATCTTTCGCGTTGGCGAAGTCGTCGTGCGTCCACTTGAGTTCGCCAACAGTAGGAGGCGGCGGACTTGGCGGTGGAACTCCAGGCGCTGCGGCAGGTTGACGCACCTGAACCCAAATATTTCCTTCTGCCCGCGGATTCGGACCGCCGGGCCGCAACGTGTCCAGTGGATCGATCACAAAAGGAAGCGCCTCGAAATCAATCTCAATTTTTTCGATCGCCTCGGCGGCGGTGAATTCGTCTACGGCAGCTACCGCGAGAATCGGTTCGCCTTGATACAGCGGCTCCATAGTGAGGGCCCGTTCGGCTTTGGGATTTGCCTTGATCACTGTGCCGTTGTCGGTAAGGCTGTCGGCCGGTGGAGGAAGCTCTTCAGCAGTGAGAATCGCTTTTACTCCGGGCATTGCAAGAGCTTTGCGTGTGTCGAGGCGCTTGACACGGGCGTGCGGCAACGGACTCAACAACAGCTTGCACCACAACATGCCATCGGCGTGATAGTCCTCCGCATATTTCGCCTGGCCAGTTACCTTCGCATAAAGATCTGGCGTCGGATAATCTTTGCCGATCAGTTTGCGGCCCGCGCCGTAGATGCGCGCCGAAAAAGCGGAAGGTTGCGTGTCATTTTTCTCCGCGAGCTTCTTGGGATTCGTCTCAGGCATGACTGGCCTTTCTCATATTTTCTGCGCCGCGCATTAGAGCGGTGAGGATCTTGTCATAGTCCTGGCAGCGGCACAGGTTTCCTGAGACGCCTTGCGCCATCTCTGCTCTTGTGGGATTCGGATTTGTTTTTAGAAATCCCACCGCCGACATGATGAAACCGGGCATGCAGAACGCGCACTGGAAGCCCTGTTCGTCGATGATGCCCTGTTGCACAGGATGTAGTTTTCCATCGGGTGTCACCAGTCCTTCGACCGTCACAACTTTGCGGTTCCGAACTGTGTGGGTGAGCACAGAACAGGCATAGTGAGGAATATCGTCGATGAGAACGGTGCACGATCCGCACTCGGCTCGGTCGCACCCCAGCTTGGTGCCGGTCAGACCGAGCTTGTGCCGAAGAGTCCAGGCCAGCGTCTCCTGCTTCATGACATCAGCACGACGCCGCTGGCCATTTACATTGATTGTGATCAGACGATCGCCTGTGCGACCCGACTGACTGAGAAGAGTCGAGGCACGAAACAGATATCCGGCCGAAGAAACGGCTATGCCGCCGGTGATGACTCCCTTGATGAAGGCGCGCCTAGAAATCGCTTCAGGCGTGTTCCCGATTATCTTTGGATCGATTACGCCGCTCATCCAGCCCCACCCCCCACGGCATGACGCGCACTGCCATTTTCCTCCGTTTGCAGATATAAAAACAACTCGCCGGAAAATATCTCACAAGCGTTCGCTGGCTGCCCCATTAGCGTGCCCGAGATATCATTCCGATGATTTGCAGAAATAACCCAAGAAAATCGGCCGGGAAACATTCCGGCAAACATCGGCCGCACACGTTTAGAAAAATCCTAAGCCAATGGGGAATTCGCCTTCGCGAACCATTTCCACATCCGGAAGCTGGCCGCAATGGCACTTGGATGTTTGATTGCCGCCTACATTCCCGCTAGATTCATCTGCAATTTCTGATATCCGTTCTCGCGGGCCCACAGGTCCAGAGGCATTGTCGCCAGTTCGTCGACAACCGGAACGGCGAGTCCGGTCTTGGTCAAGTCGACGCTTTTCAGATAGGTGTGGCAGCTGTTGCAGACGTCGATGCGGACGTGGGGGATTTCGGCTGCCGAATAGACTGCTATCTGCGGTTCGCGATCTTCGCCGCACGCCGGACAGCAGATTCGGCGGAATCTCCATTCGTGCGCACACAACATACAGATCAGGGACTTCTTGGCACCGTCACCTTCCGGCCGCAGCACGCCCACGATGGGTTTGCTTCCGCAGCGCGGGCAAGTGGCTGAGCTTTCGTTGCTCGGTGCTCCCTTTTGGTGGCTGCAGCAGTACTCTGCGGCGGGTTGGAGGAACAGCCAAGCCAAGCAGCGTTCGACGCAAGCGCCATTTGTCAGGTCATCGCTCATTATGATGGGCGAGAGCCAAAAACATTCCAGCAGGGACGACTGCGATGCGGAACCTTTGCGACTTAATTGATCCGCCGCTTCTGCGAGTATCGTCGGAGCGATTTGCCGGACACTCAGAAGAAAATTGGCGAAACTCGGGAGGAAAACGCTGGGATTCAATGGCCCCCAGACCGGGCCATCCATCTCGAAAAACCTAGATGGGTTTTTTTGAAACTCAAGGAAGAGTTTCTGTTGAAGCACTACAACCCCGGCGTAGAAACGGAGTGCCTGGGCGGCAAAAGGATAAACAGAAATCAGCTCGGTGGCGCGCTCGACACGCGCATCCCAGGCGCTCTTCATTTTCCAGTTGCCGACTGAGGTCCGGCGGGAGCTCTGTTAGGTTGACTCCCTACCGTTGCTCCTTCCTCACGAAGCACTTGCTGGAACCAGCTGTGGTGATGATGGTTCGCCCATGCACGCGACACATCTCCGCGGATCACGGAACCAAAAGCGCCTCGCTCCATCGCGGTTCCCATGTAAACGTGAATGATAAACAACGCAATGGTGAAAAGTGCGCACACCGGGTGCAGGAAGATGGAGATAAGCCGGAGAACTCGCAGACTCCAGGGAATATATTGCGGAAACCACAACACGAGGCCAGTCAGCAGAAGCAACATCCCGTTCACGAGGAAACCCCAAAACAAGAGCTTCTGGCCAGGGTTGAAACGGTCGGCAGCCGGCATCTTGTCGTCTTCATTTCGAATGTAGTAACGGATCGACTCCCACCAACGCTTGTCAGCAGGAGTCTCTCTCATTTGTTTTCCCCACATGCCGTACATCAACAATACCGCTATGGCGAAAACCAGTCCGAACCACGGATGCAGTTCGCGCGCTACGGTACCTCCTCCCAGAACAATCGCGATCCAGAACAGCCACGGACTCCAAAATGCTAAGCCACTCAGCAGAAGATACAAATAGGAGAAGCCAGCCATCCAGTGAACCAACCGTTCATGGAACGAATAGCGCAGTACGCGCCCGTCGGGCAGGAGATACTTTTGGCGGATCATCGGGTATCTCCTTGAGGTCGATCATCTTTCACCGCCTTGGGTCCGAAGCGAAGGTAGTGCACGAACACCCCCAGCACTCCGGCGATCATGCCCAAATTGCCGATCCATTTCAGGGGATGTTTCCACAGCCGAACCATGAGCGGAACCCGTGGATTCCTTGGCAGTCCGCCATAGGCTTCCGGATTCTTGGCATCGTGCAGAACGTAGATCACGTGCGTGCCGCCCACACCGGAAGGATCGTAAACTCCCGCATCGCGGTACCCGGAATTCTCTCGCAGCTGCTTGGCACGGGTTTCGGCCAACTCCTTCATCTCCGCTTTGGTACCGAAGTGTAAGCAACCGGTGGGACAAGTCTTGATGCAAGCCGGTTCCAGACCTTGCGAGACGCGGTCATTGCAAAGGGTGCATTTGAAGACTTTTCGCGCTGTCGGGCTAAATTTTGGAATATTGAAGGGGCAGCCGGTGAGGCAGTAGCCGCAACCGATGCAGTGGGCCTCTTGGAAATCCACGATCCCGTTGGCATACTGCACGATGGCCGCATCGGAGGGGCACGCTGCCAGACAGCCGGGATCGGCGCAATGCATACACTGATCTTTGCGCATCAACAGCATCAGGCTGCCGTCGTCGCGCTCGTATTCATTGAACTTGATCAGGTTCCAATAATTCCAGGCCGTCTCCGGCATGGTCTGGTAGGAGTTGTCAAAGCTGGTCTCGGTAAAGGTGTAGCCGTTCCATTCGAGGCAGGCTACCTCGCAGGCTTTGCAGCCGATACACGTGGTTGTATCCACAAGCTTGCAGACGGTGTATTCGCGGTTGAGGCCGGCGCCCGGCACACTGCCGGCGTGTCCGGAAATTCTGACGATTTCTGTTGCCGCCTGACTCATGCTGCGCCTACGCTTTCTCGAGTTTTACCAGAAAGCCTTTGCTTTCGGGTGTGTGTGCGTTGGGATCCGTCACCACTGGAGTTAGCAGGTTGGCCGGGGTGCGCGCGTCTCTTCCCTCATCCTCCTCAATGCCGCGGAAACCCTGATGAATGGGCAGGCCAATCTGGTAGACCTTTTTGCCGTCAATGGTCATGGGCTTGAGCCTGCGCGTTACGAATGCTTTGGCAACGTAGGTTCCGCGTGCGCTGATGACCTTAACTTTGTCCGTCCCTCGGATTCCTTTTTCCTGGGCGAGTTCCACCGGAATCTCCACGAAGGGCTCAGGAATGAGCTGCACATTCATCGGATTGTTTTTCGTCCAGTAGTGGTAGTGCTCCGTCAGCCTGTAGGTGGTGCAGACGATGCTGAACTCTTGCGGGTCGCCAAACTTGTCGAAAGGCGAATTGAATTTTTTCACAACAGGGTTGTTCGACTGATTTGGATGCAATACGTTCCTGATTGGGCTTTCGATCGGCTCGTAATGTTCCGGGAATGGCCCATCCGCGAGTGCTGCCAGCGGCACGAATAATCTGCCGATGCCTTCCGGATTCATGATGAATGGACCCAGATGTTCTTTGGGCGGCGAATCGGGCTTAAAGTCAGGCACGTCATTCCCGGCCCAGGTTTGCGATGCCTCGTTCCACCAAACCTGCTTCCGATCGGAGTCCCAAGGTTTGCCGTCGATATCGCAGGAGGCGCGGTTGTAAAGTACGCGGCGATTCGCAGGCCACGACCAGGACCAGTTTGGAAAAATACCCAATCCCGACGGGTCATCGGTACCGCGGCGCTGGATTTGCGGGCCGGCCTCAGTCCACATGCCTGAATAGATCCAATTGCCGCACATCGTCGTACCATCATCTTTAAGCCACGCAAATCCGGGTAACTGCTGTCCCGCCTTAATCACCTGGCCGGTCTTATCGTCCTTCAAGTCGGCTAGGGCTTTGCCGTTTAGTTCCATGGCTAACTGCGAAAGCGCGGGATGTTGTGCGTCGGCGTAATTCCAAGTGAGATTCAGGATGGCATCTGGGAATTTCCCGCCTTCCTTTTTATAGAGATCGCGAACGCGCAGGAATATCTGCGCGAGAATATCCTGATCAAGCCGCGCATCGCCAGGAGGCGGCACGGCCGCAAATTTCCAGGTTACCCAACGAGCCGAATTAGTCATGCTACCGTCTTTTTCGGCAAAGCCCGCACAGGGCAAACGGTACACCGTTGTGTTGATGGTCTTCTGTTCTTCGAGGGTGATCCCAGGCGCTCTCCAAAATTCGCTGGTCTCGTCAGGATAGATCTCACCGACCACCAGCCAATCGGCCTTCTTGAGGGCATTGATGTTCTTGTTCGTATCCGGACCGATCATCACTCCGTTCATTCCAAATGCCATCATGCCTTTGATCTTGCCGTTGTACATATCCTCCCAGATATGAGTCCAGGAGTAATCCCGATCTACCTTCGGCAGGTAATCGAAGGCGAAGCCATTTTCTTTTGTGGCTGCACTTCCATACATTGCCTTAAGAAGCGAAACCATAAACTTTGGCGTATTCGAGTAGTAATTCATCGAACCCCAAGGTGATGGCTTCGAGGCGGCGGGAGTGGTCCGTTTGAGAAAAGCCGCGAGATCGGTATCGGCGGGAGTGGGCGCTTTAAGATACCCCGGCAGACTATCGAACAGCCCGGCCATGTCGGTCGCGCCCTGAATGTTCGAATGCCCACGTAACGCGTTGACGCCGCCCCCGGCCCGTCCCACATTGCCGAGTAGAAGCTGCAGCATGGCAGCCGTACGGATGATTTGCGTGCCGAAGGTATGCTGCGTCCAACCAACTGCATAGATGATGGTGGCGACTTTTTTCATGTCGCCGTCTTGGCGGACGGACGTGAAAAGATCTGCCGCCTTAAGATACTGCTCCTTGGAAATACCGGTGATCCGTTCCACCGTCTCGGGTGTGTATCGCGAATATTGCCGCTTCAGCAGTTGATACACGCAGCGCGGATGTTGCAGCGTCAAGTCATAAGCCACATTCGGCGGCAGCATCGGCGGCGTCTGCTTATCCCCTGCATTTGAGTGTTCGGCATTGCCTGTCGTGTCGGCCTTCCCACTCAGGTCTCCACCCTCTTCATAGTTCCACGTTGCTTTGTCGTAAGTTCCGGAAGCCGCGTCGAATCCCGAAAATAGCCCATCCTCCGGAAGCTGGAAGCCTTCCTTCACAATGAAAGCTGCGTTAGTGTAGTTGACGAGATAATCTTTCGCGACGCGGTTGTTTTCGAGCGCGTACCGAATCACACCGCCGAGAAACGCGATGTCGGTGCCCGCTCGGATTTGCAGAAAAAGGTCAGCGGTGGCTGATGTGCGCGTGAATCGGGGATCGACAGAGATCAGCTTGGCGTTGCGGTTTCGCTTCGCCTCCATCGCCCACTTGAATCCGCAAGGATGGTTCTCGGCGGGGTTTCCGCCCATGATCAACATCATGTCTGTGTTCTTGATGTCGATCCAGCCATTGGTCATGGCCCCGCGTCCAAATGTTGGCCCCAAACTGGAGACCGTAGGACCGTGTCAAACACGGGCTTGGTTTTCAAGATAAACCAAGCCCATGCTCCTCATCGCTTTTACGACCAGATAATTGAACTCGTTGGTATCGGTACAGCCGCCAATAAAAGAAATGCCCTCGCATCGGTTCACCGTGTGTCCGTTGGCATCTTTATCAACGAAAGTGGCGTCGCGAGTCTTTTTGGTCCAGCGAGCAATCTCGCTGAGCGCATCATCCCACGAGATGTTTTCCCACTCGGTGGCGCCGGGCCGGCGGACTTGAGGTTTCAGAAGGCGGCGCGGGTTCAGGATGTCTTGCTCGAGCGAAGCACCTTTGGGGCACAATGTACCGCGATTGGTCGGATGGTCGGGGTCACCTTCGACGTGCACGACTTGTGGGGTGACATTCTTGGCGCCGTCTCCAATTGTGTAGATGAGGACTCCGCAGCCAACGGCACAATACGGGCATGTGGAACGCGTTTCTTTGGCTCGTGCAATCTTGAGCTCTTTCAGCTGCGCATAAGCCGGCTGAAGACTAAAACCGAAAATCGTAGCAGCAGCGCCGCCCACAGTTGCAATCTTGAAAAAGTCTCGCCGGGTGGTCTCCACGGAACCTCCTCGCCCCGAAATCGCTTTCTGGTTCGCTTAAGTTTGGTTCGTTCAAATGAGTCTGTGTACGTAAGCCTCCACAGATTCTGCCTTGTAGTGTCATTTGTCAAGGGCGGGATCACCGAGCGGTTTGCGGCGGGAACCGGCTTTTCGCGGACTTGTCACTCTTGACAATTCTTGTTCGACCGGAACTCGCCACATAACTCTAGCCGGAGTTTGGCATTTCTTCTCGCACCCCAAGTATAGGGCAAGAGACTTGTTGAATGAAACTATCAGGGATGACAGGTCCTCCGAGCTACTCCTTACAGTTCGTGGTTCTGGTGTCCTTGAAAGGATTGTGATTCGAAGTGTTCGCATACCCTGCCTAAAGACCCTTGAAACCCGAAGGGCTGTAGTGCACGCAAGAAACTTCAAGAAGGACAAGACACGATCAGGCCAGCCCTCCTAGCCTGTCCCTTCTTACAGTTCCAAGAGCGATGCGCGTTGCGCGAAGCTCAGAGTTGCGAGTGATAACGGAACATATCAAGGAAATTCTCATCGTCACAGGCATGGTGACCATGACGGCCTTCACTTCGGTTGTTATGCCATCAGCCATACTGAGGATTTTTGGCGTTGAGAATCCTGATGTAGCTGCCACAGTCTTGGCCAGACATTGGAGTTTGCTCGTGGCTCTGGTCGGCGCCCTGCTCGTATTCGCTGGTTACCGCCCCGACATCCGAATCCCAGCCATGGTAGTTGGAGCAACAGAGAAGCTTGCAATCGCGGCTTTTGTTCTGGCGACTCCATTGCGGCAACGAAAAAGTCTGCTGCTGATCATCGCGGGAGATGCAGTGATGGCAATTATCTATCTGATCGTGCTATGTGCGAGTTAATACTGAGGCAGCGGAGAGGGTCCTTTTTGCCGTCTGTACACACCACCCCGTCAAACGGATCTGGGATTAGTGCAAGGAGACGGCAAATTGGAGTGCACCCTTAGACTGAGACACAGAGCTAAGGGGGTTATTACCGTTCGCTGAAAAAATTGTAAGCCCGAGGTACGTTCGTTGCATTCTCGGGTCGTGTTTGGTCGCGGATTCTTCCTTACGTTGCACCCAGTCCGCCGCCGGCCCGCGGCTATGAGGCCGCTTCGCCCCCGATACGATTTGGATTCCTTGTGGCACCTTTCAAATGGAAAAGCCGAAGGAAGGACGATTCACGAGAAAGCAGGGCGATCAGTGCGAAGAAGGAGTTCCTACCGCTCTTGGCATTTTCCGTTTGAGAACAACCCGTTCGCTTAAGGCGGGGCGACGGCGACCTGAGCGCAAAGTTTTGACGTCCAGTTCCAACTCGTGAATTTGACGTCGCAACGTGTTGCGATGGATGCCCAGTTTCTTTGCAGCTCTTACTTGATTTGCATTTGCCTCTCGCAAAACCGTGGCCAGGAACGTCTTTTGGAATTCGCGTACGGCTCCGGAATATCGAAGGCCGCCTCTGTACATCTGCAAAACGATTTGTTCGAGCTCTTCCTTCACGGCGGGATCTCGCGAGGAGTTCGAAAGCAGGGGAAAAGTTTAAAGGCTGTGACATTGGTTATGCTCTAGCCGCCTGCTCCCGTGAAGGAGCCAACGACGTGGATGCACGTACCGTCACAGCCTGTTGATGTGATCGCCGCTTTCGCAGCCCAAATTCTAACTTCTCCTTGCGGAGTGGTCGGTCTCTGGCTACTCAGCGAGTTGCCCCGCCAAGCAAATCACTCAGCCTACTTCAGATCACCAAAATTTTATTTAAGGCGACCCTTTTCTGCCGTCGACGGTGCCCAAGGTAAATACTGGCTTCAGAGTTGTCAATGCCCCTTTTCAGTGCAAAGTCTGAATCTCCTGAGCACTATCCAGGCAAGAGGCAAAGACGCTCCATTGCTGACGTTTAATGAATGCACGATCAAATTGGAGCTTCTTTTCCACAGAAGTATTCACAGCGGAACTCACCTATGGCCTTGCCAAAAACGGCGCCTGGCACCGGCGCCCACGCGGCAATGGTTGATTTAATCGGGGTTGTTAACGGCGGGAAGCCGGGGCGCTCGGCAGAAACAGGTCGTCGCTTTCGGGAAATCCTAAACAGTCGGCGG
>Ga0187783_10003875_pt1 | contig 11050 bp, 5 predicted proteins | sample 1015_SJ02_MP02_2_FD_132471 | JGI IMG/M metagenome (GOLD analysis project Ga0187783, IMG submission 132471) | Tropical peat soil microbial communities from peatlands in Department of Meta, Colombia - 1015_SJ02_MP02_20_MG | ecosystem: Environmental > Terrestrial > Soil > Wetlands > Peat | place...
AAGGATCCGGCTACGTTCCGCGTCGGCCTTGAGCTGGCGATCGAAGCCCTCTACCTGGGGCCAGCGGAGTTCGTGCGAGAAAGGACAGCAGTCGATGCCGGCACGTAGGAGAGCACCAAGCGGACCCGTTCCCGTCGATGCGTTCCGGCACGAGGACAAGCGCGTCAACAACCCGCCCGCTGACTCCGAAGCCCTAGTGGACGAGAGCGTTCTCCAGGTCAAGCAACTTCGCTACCCGCGGAACCCGGACCTGGACCCGCAGCTCGTCTGGCACGGCAAGGACGAACAAGACGGCGACGACCTCGTCGTCGATGCGCCGCCAATCTACATCCAAGAGAAGATCGTTCCCCGCGTGATCATCGAGAACCTGCGCAAGGTGGTCGAGAGTCCCGAGCTGACCCTGTTCGAGGGCTTCGACGGCCTGACCGGCTGGGAAAAAATCGAGTATTACCAGCACGAAGCCAACTGGTCCAACCGCATGATCCTCGGCGACTCTCTCCAGGTGATGGCCTCTCTCGCCGAAAAGGAACACCTTCGCGGCAAGGTCCAGACGATCTACATTGACCCCCCTTACGGGATTAGATTCGGCTCGAACTGGCAAACACGAACAGACAAGCGAGAAGTCAAAGACGGCAAGGACGAGGACGTCACACGCGAGGTCGAGCAGATCAAGGCCTTCCGCGATACATGGATGGACGGAGTCAACTCGTACCTCTCCTACCTGCGTGACCGCCTAGTTGTCTCGCGCGACCTCCTCACCGAATCCGGTTCGGTGTTCGTTCAGATCGGCGACGAGAACGTCCATCTTGTGCGCGCGCTCCTAGATGAGGTCTTTGGTAGCGGTAATTTTGTTTCCATAATTACATTCCGAAAAACATCAAGCATGAGCAGCCCCATGGCACGCACAAATTCGATCGCAAATACCGCAGACTTCGTACTTTGGTACGCGCGTTCTCTAGCAAATCTTAAATATCGCCAGCTCTATCAGCTAAAGGCTCTGGATGAGGCCGGCGGCGATCACTATCGCGTCGTGGAGTTGAGCGATGGCATAATGCGCCCTATGACCTCATCTGAGATTTCGGGGGCTATGCAACTTCCCGCGGGTGCTCGCGCGGTTCGGACTGATACCTTGATCTCTCAAGGTCATAGCGACACCCTGTCAGCCTCATTTACTTACATGGGGAAGCAGTATAAGCCTCCTGTAGGCAGTCATTGGAAAACAACTCCTGGCGGCCTCTCAGGCCTGGCGCTGGCTGGCAGACTAATTGGATCAGGAAAAATGTTGCAGTATCGTCGATATTTCGACGATTTTCCTGTCATGGCACTCAATAACGTCTGGACGGACATAGGGGCCGATGCAGGGAAGACGTACGTCGTGCAGACTGCCACTCGCGTGATAGAGCGATGCATGATTATGACAACTGACCCTGGTGATCTCGTACTCGATCCAACATGCGGGTCGGGCACGACAGCATTCGTGGCAGAGCAGTGGGGGCGGCGATGGATCACGATCGATACATCCCGAGTTGCCCTCGCCCTCGCACGGCAGCGGGTCATGGGGGCGAAATTCCGCTATTACTTGCTCGCGGACTCGGCCGAAGGTCGAGCGCGGGAAGCCGAGTTGTCCGAGAAGCCACAGCAGAATGGCCGCACAACTGGCGATATCCATAAAGGATTCGTCTACAGACGCGTGCCGCATGTTACGCTAAAGTCAATTGCGAACAATCCAGACATTAGATCTAACATGAGCCGCAAAGAAATTGCTGATGCGATCGCGCGGCACGCCGAGATGGAACTGCTCTGCGACCAGCCAGAAGAGGACAGGAAAAGAGTCCGGGTCTCCGGACCGTTCACGGTCGAAAGCTTGTCGCCGCATCGGGCGCTGGCTCCCGGTCGTTCGGAATCTGAGGAGCAGGCCAGCAAGGATGATGCCTCCGCTTTTGAGCAGGCGATCCTGGAGAACCTTCTCAAGGCCGGCGTGCAGAACGGGCGGAAGGATGAGCGATTGCTGTTCGAGTCGCTGGTGCCCTACTCGGGCGAGTACATTCAGGCGGAGGGCGTCCGGAGGGACCGGACCGAGGGCACGCCGCAGCGGATAGCGGTCTCCATCGGGCCCCAGTTCGGCACGGTCGACCCGGAGTTCATCCGGAAGGCGGCGCGCGAGGCCACCCATGGTCTGGGGTTCGACTTGCTGTTGGTGTGCGCGTTCGCGTTCGACCCACAGGCGGCGAGGACGGTGGCCGAGGATTACACGCCAGGTGCTTTCGCGAGCGTGCAGGACGAACGTCGGATCGGTCGGGTGCCCATTCTGTTGGTGCGGATGAATTCCGACCTTTCGATGCCTGACGTGCTGCTGAAGAAGACTGGGAGTGCGAACCTGTTCATGGTGTTCGGCGAGCCAGACGTGCAGATCGAGCACACCGATGACGGGATCATCGTGGGGATCCGCGGCGTGGACGTGTACAACCCCACTACAGGTGAGATCCGGTCCAGCGGCACCGGAGAAATTGCGCTATGGATGATCGACACGGATTACGACGGAGAGTCGTTCTTCGTCCGGCACTGTTACTTCACCGGGGACAACGACCCGTACAAGCGTCTCAAGAGTGCGCTTAAGGCGGACATCGACGAGACGGCCTGGGAGTCGCTGTACCGCACGCGATCCCGTCCGTTCGTGCGGCCGGAAACGGGGAAGATAGCGGTCAAGGTTATCAACCACTACGGCGACGAAGTACTCCAGGTCTACGACGTCTGAGGCAAACTGTGGAGTACACGAAAAAGCAGCTCGCAGCGATCGAAACGCTGGACGATCCGCTGCTGATTGTGGCTTGTGCCGGGTCCGGTAAGACTCAGGTCATTTCGCAGCGAATCGCGGAAACCCTGCGGCGCGATGACGTACTACCGAGGAACATCGTCGCGTTCACGTTCACCGAGAAGGCGGCGGCCGAGCTCAAGGAGCGCGTGACGACGCTGGTCACCGCCGAGTTCGGCGACATGATCGGGCTCGCCGAGCTGTTCATCGGAACCATGCACGGCTACGCGCTCGACGTGCTGCAGACATATGTGCCTGACGCTTTCAAATACAACGTGCTCGACGAGATACAGACCCGGCTGTTCATCGACCGCCACAGCCGGGCCAGCGGCCTGACCGTCACCGACGCCGTGGTCAACGGCACGGCGCGGAAGCTCAGACGCTACGTCGATTCCCAGCTCTACATGCAGGCCATGAGCATCCTGCGTGAGGACGACATCGACGAGGCGCAGCTTCCGGCCAGCCTGATCGGGGCAGGTCAGAGTTACCGCAAGCTGTTGCACGAGAAGAGGTATTTCGACTACACCGAGCTGCTGAAGGTCGCCGTCGACCTGCTCGGCGAAGAACCCGATGACGAGACGGCGGGTCCGCTGGTCCGGCACGTCCGGGATCACGTGCGTTATGTCGTCGTCGACGAGTACCAGGACACGAACCCGATCCAGGAGGAGCTCATCGAGCGCCTGTGCCGGTTCGGCGCGAACTTGTGCGTGGTCGGCGACGACGACCAGACGATCTACCAGTTGCGTGGTAGCGCGGTATCGAACATCCTTACCTTCGTCGAGCGCAGGCCCGGTGTCCGGACCGAGACGCTCGACGACAACTTCCGGTCGAGCAAGGGAATCGTGGCGTTCGGCCAGGCAATCGCCGAACTCAACGACCCGGATCGGCTGCCGAAGATGATGGTCGCCGCCGGTCACCAGGTGTTCGAGCGAGGCGACATGCTTGCGCTCGCGTTCGACGCACCGGACGAGGAGGCGCGCTGGATCTGCGACCGTATCGAGCGACTGCGCGGTACGCCCTTCCACGATCAGCCCGACGCCGAACCGCGCGGCATGTCCTGGTCGGACTTCGCCGTCCTGTTCCGCAGCGTGAGCAAGGACGCCGGGCCTCTCGTCGAGGAACTGAAACGGCGCGAGATCCCGTACGTGATCAAGGGGCTGACGCGCCTCTTCGACGCGCCTGAAGTCCAGGCGTGTGTTATGTGCTTCCAGTTCGTCATGAGCCAGGTCACGGCCGACGAGCTCATAGCCGCCTGGCTGGCCGCAGACCTGGGACTAACGCGCGATGAACTCGCGCGCGGCCAGCTGGTACTCGAAGAGGCGAGGAACTGGCAGCCGGGCGAGCGCTGGGGAACGTATAACATCCAGCGCACTTACCTGCGATTCCTTGAAGAGCTGGGGCTGAGGGAAGAAGGCGTGCCGTCAAAGGGCGGCACGACCCGCGGTGAGCTTGTGTTCTACAACCTCGGCAAGTTCAGCCAGGCGATCTCTGACTTCGAGCAGATCTATTTCCAGTCCGATCCGCAGCAGAAGTACGACGCGTTCGTCAACTGGCTCGTGTATCAGGCACCCTCGTACTACGCGGAAAGCGATGCCGATGTCGGCTATGCGACTCCGGATGCGGTGACGATCGCAACCGTTCACCAAGCCAAGGGGATGCAGTGGCCGACGGTGTTCGTCCCCGCGCTGCGTAGAAACCGGTTCCCGTCATCACGCCATGGCGGCATTAACGTCTTCCACGTCATTCCGCAGGAAGCCGTCCCCGACGCCGACCGGTACCGCGGGACGGAAGCGGACGAGATCCGGTTGTTCTACGTGGCAGTTACCCGCGCTCAGAAGTACTTGCACCTCAGCTACTCCCCCGGCGACTCGAACAGGTACCGGACGCAGTCATCGTTCTTTACCTTCGCGACCCGCAACTCGTACATGCTGACCGCCGAACCGCCGTTGCGGGCCGATCGGCTGGCGCCCCGGGCGCGGCACGAAGTCCCGGACGTGGTTCTTAGCTTCAGCGACCTGAAGTACTTCTTCGAGTGCCCCTACCAGTTCAAGCTCCGCTTCCTATACGGCTTCAACCCGCCGATCCACGAGGCGCTCGGCTACGGCAAGTCCGTCCACGACGTGATGGCCGAGGTACACAAGCGGGCGATCGAGGGGGACATCGTGTCTGGCCTCGAGGCTGAAGAGCTGGTAGATCGCCACCTAAATACCCCGTTCGCCTACCCGGCACTGAGGGCCACCCTGCGCCAGGCAGCTATTCGGGCCGTCCAGCGGTACATCGCCGAGAACCGAGACCAGCTACCGAACACGCTCTATTCCGAGCAGCAGGTCCAGGTTCACGTCGCGCCTGGGATCACCGTCGACGGCCGGATCGACCTGATCCGACGGCTTGACACCGACGAAGTGTCGATCGTGGACTTCAAATCGAGCGAACGCGCCCAGGCTGAGGACATCACGCGCGATCAGCTTCACGTTTACGCGGTGGGCTACCAGGAACTAACCGGTGAGCGGGCCGACCTCCTGGAGGTGCTCAACCTCGACCAGCGCGCCAAGAGCACGCGCGAGGTCGTCAACGACCGCCTGCTCAGTGATATCCGCGGCAAGATCCGGGACGCCGGAGACGACCTTCGCGCTAACCGGCTCCCCCGCCTTGACCACTGGTCCGGCACCTGCGATCGGTGTGATTTGGCCGGGCTGTGCCGAACACGCCCATCATGACCGAACTGGAAGGGAGGCTAGGCGATGGACGAACAGGCGCGGGAGACTAGGCAGTCCGTTCCGGCAGGCGAGGAGGACCATCCCGCACTCGTCGCGCCCGAAGAGCCTCTGGCTGCGCAGCGGACGGAGAAAGCTCAGAAGGCCAGGGAGGCCCGAGCGCTGGGCCTCAGGCTGAGGAAGGGAAAGCGGCTGGTGTTCAGCAGCCGCCACCACTTGGACAGCTGAACCGGGAGTCCTCGCTCTAACAGGCTCAGCACTCGCCCGGATATCAATGGCAGCAGCTCATTCGCGATTATCAGGCGGTGTACGACTTCAGTCCAGGTCGAGACTCGTGGCGCTGGCGCGGCTGTTTCCTGCCAAGTGCCCCTGCTGATCTCTGTCCCCATCCAGTACCTAAACGCGAACGAGGCGGGTCCCGGATTCTACGAACTCGGCCAGCGCAACAAGCTTCTCCGGCCGCACCCATCCCGGTACGAGAAGCTGATCTTCTGGGCAGGGCACGTCAGGGCCGTGCACTCCCACGCCTGGTTACCCCAGCCTAGCCGCCAGAGACTACGTAGTGTTGGCTCCAACAACTCTAGGTGCCGGTGTGGAATTGATCGCTGACCGTACTATAGCTTTCCTGCCCCAAGCAATCTGAGTCAGCCACCTCGGTATTGGGTTCTGGGCGAAAGCCTGCTTGAACATACATACCGATGGACGCGGGTGTACGTAGATGAATGAGACTACAAATGAGACTGAGCCGTTTCCGCGGATCTGGAGGAGCCGTGCTGACCTAGGATGTCGTGATCAACTCGCTCTAGCCCGAGGTTAGATACTGAAACCATCAATACCGGAGCATAGGAATGTCGCCCCGACTACTGTTTATTGCCATAATCCTGGAGCAGGTTGATGAAGTTCTGTAGCATTGAGAGGATGTCGTAAGGGAGCGGGTCATTATTGAAGTGCATAATGTTGTTGCGAATTTTCGCGATCTTCTCGAGACGGTTACAAAATATCTCGCGGTGCAATGGCCAACCAAGTTTAGCCCAGCAGTCCGGATTCTCCAGGATTCGCTGGTAGTCGCCCATTGTAAGCCGACCGTAAGAGCTTATGCTGCGCCGGCCACTCGGATCAATGAGGGCGATAACAGTCGACAGGTCGATTCTGTCCTCTATGATACGCCGTAGCCTCTGGTCGATCCGGCCGATCATGAAGAACGGAGAGGCCATCTGACCGTATGCTTCCACCACGTCCGCTAGAGTGACGATGCCTGTGACGGATCTATCCGGACCATGGACGAAGACGAATTCTTGATGCTCGATCACAGGCAGCATGCTGATAAGATCCGCGGTATAGGGAACCACCTCGGCTTTGACAATCGCTGCCGACAGTTTAGCTCCAGGATTGGCGTTGCGCGCTTTGGCTATTGACTTCCAGCTTACGGCACCCTTGAGCTCGCGGGGATTAGTCATGACCGCCAGTTGCGAGAAATCCTCGGTGAGCATTAGCGTTATGGCCTCCTCGAAAGTTGCGCCCGGAGTGACCGAGCAGACCTCTTTCGAGGCAGATGGAAGGTTGCCGATGGCGAGGCCACGGTCCCATGCCCCTTCGTGGTCACCAACTGCAACGCTGATCTGCGGTGGCGTTACCTCAAGCGCCGATGCGTCCTCCGCAGACCAAGTCCGTGTCTCGTTGGTTGCTCCCTGCGCGGCAAGAACGATGGCAACAATGTCGTCCAGGGTGACCGCGCGGAAATCCGGCTCCGTAGTCATGCCCTGATTGCTCAGGTCAGTATCGACCCGATCGTTAACTCCGAAGTCGCGGCCACGAGCGCCCCAGATACCGATCAATTCGCGCACGCTCATCCGACGGGGAGACCCGGACTCCGCGGCCTTCCTTGCTGACTGCCAGAACTCATCCTGGCGGGCCTCAAGGTCCGAGGGCGCTCCGTCCGGGACTGCTTCTTCAATGGTGCGGAGCTCCTCCAGCACGGCCTGCGCGCTGGATGGACGGTCGTTCCGGTCGGTGGACAGCATCGACAGGATGAGCTTGTCAAGACCTGACGGAACGTCGCTACGCCACCTAGATGGGGGCGCGATCTGCACGCCCTCGCCCGCCGGCGCGGGCTCTCTGCCGGTGAGGAACTCATACAGCACCCCGCCAAGGGAATATAGATCGGCGCGGGCGTCTCGCGCCGTCGTGAGCAACTCGGGAGCAGGGTAGCCCTCCTCCGCGGGAGGGCCACCGGGATCGGGCAGCGGGTCAGAGAGGGACATCGCCCTGTCAAAATCACCCAGGTGTGCCTCACCACGTTCGTCCAGCCAGACATGGGTCGCCGAGACGTCCCGGTGAATTAGACCCTTCCCATGGACCTGCGCGAGCGCCCGACATAGCTCGCGGGCGGTGCGGAAGAAGTCCCGAAGCGGCACCTGCTGGCCCTGGGACCGCAAGTTCCGGAAGTAGTCGCGAAGCTCGCCACCCGGGATGTATTCGAATACCAGATAAGGGGGGTCCGCATCCAGGTCGGCATCATACAAGGTGACGATGTTGGGGTGGGGACAAACCCTGCCCAGCATGTCGACCTCTCGCTGGGTCGCGAGCGGATCGGCTCCGGGCAGCACGACGGCAAGAGCCACGTGTCGTCGGGCCCTCGAGTCCCAGGCTAGGTAGGTCCGTTTACGCGGGCCCTCTCCGATCAGATGATCGATTCGGTTGCGGTCAGCGAAAGGCGAGCCCTCGGGAAGCGCACTGTCCATAGCGCGCAGATCGTAACGCTGTATCGCAGTCCAAACAAGCCAGCGCGTGCAGGCCACTGATGTGAAGGAAGTATGGGGCCGGTCCCTGGGCGTGGGGGTCATGACCGAAGCGCCCATCAGCGACGTGTATCGGGCAGATCGTCGCGCCCGTGGAGTCCGGCGATTAGGGGCGCGCCTACACGGTATTTCGCAAGGACGGTGTTCGGACCTTACGGCGCGCACGCGTTCTCGACCGGTTGACAGACGCTCACCTGAGCTGAGAGTTATCGGGTCAGCCACCTCGTATTGGGTTCTAGGCGAGAATCTGCCTGAACCAGAGGAGCGCGGCTTCTCCGTCCTTGCGAGTGACGTCGTCCACTGTGCGGCTGTGCCGTATTCCGTTCCGCAGCTCGGCAAGTTGGGTGAACCGGCCTGCGAGCGCTTCTCTCGTGCCGAAGCGGGCCTCGAACCGGGGCCACAAGGTCTTGTTTGTAATGGTGTCCTGCAGTTCGCGCAGGTCGAAGTACTCCAGCTGCGCGGTCAAAGTCTGATGACGATCACTATCGAGCGCGGGGCTCTTGCGGACGGCAGCTTCAACCCGTCCAGCGACCTTCTCGCGTACGTGGGATGGGACCATGCTGACGTCGCCGTCCAGGGCATCGCGGACGACCCTCCGCAGGCGCAGCTCGGCGTCCTCGATCTGCTCATCGAGCTCGCGCAGTGGTGGCGCAAGGTCGAGACGCTCTTTGATGAGCAGGTCTTCGATCGCATCCAGGATCGCGCGTTGGCGCTCGGCCAGGAATTCCTCGAAGTCTTGTTGCGTGAACGGTTTGCGGAGCAGGATGTCGAAGGCTGCCGGTGAAATGAGATGTGACTCCAGCGTTGACCGCACTGCCGCCTCCCCGTTCGCCTTGATCAGTTCGGGGAGATAGGCATTCGGAAGCCTGCTGTTGATGACGTGTCGGTTCGTTTCCGCGGTAAGCGGGGAGCGGTTGAGGATCGAGTCGATGAGCGAGCCGATACCCTCATGATCCTTAACCCAGTCCTTCGGGACGATGTGGTGGTCGTCGAGATCACCCGGCCTGGGCACGTCCCCGGTCATCCAGTCCCGGGCCTCGCTGAGAACCAGGAGGTTGAAGACACCATTGTAGACGGATGTTCCGCGCCTTACCTCCTTGCGGAGTTCCAGTGTACGGAAGCGCTGCTTGAATTCGGCGAGCAGCGCGGGCTCCTTGTTGTCGTCCTGGAACCAGGCGGAAACGTCCTGGAAATCCCGCGCCGTCGTCGACTCGACAGCGCCCGAGTAGCGGTTGGTGAAGACGCTAGCCCAGTACCAGTGGTGGAACTTCCTCTTGGCGTTGAGACGCTGGTTCGAGGGCAGCGTGTTGGCGTGGAGCTGCAAAGCCGAGAACGCAGGCAGGATCGACACGTACGGCAGGTATGACGAGGAGATGGCGCCGAACTCTTGAGGGTGGCGAAGCAGCTCGATCGCTGCTTGCAGAGCGTCGACCGCAGTTGTCCACAGGACCTGGAAATCCGTGATGTCCGGCACGAGCACCTGTTTGCTGAGCACGCCATGCTGATCGCGCACCGTCTTCTCTTGGCCAGGGAGCAGGTAATACAGGTACTTCGGTGAACAATACGTCTGCCGGAGGATGGACATGACCTGCAGTATGTAGACGTTCATGCGCTCGGTATCGACAAAATCGAGCTTGGGTGCCGCCTCCCGCCATAGGTGTTTGAGCTGGAGTCCCATGGGTTTGACCAGCGCGTTGATGAGGTCGAAGACATCGAGCCTGATGCCCTTGCTATTGACCTGCGTGAAGATGTCGCAAACCTTATCGAGGGTCAAATCGCGGTCCAGCTCGATATAGGCGATCTGGTACTGCTCGGTGATCCCCTTCAGGTGCTCGCCGAACGCTTTCGCATCGTCCGCGTAGCGACCTGCGGATTCGGCCGTTTCGCCGTCGTTAACGCGCGCCTTGTCGGCCTTGTCGCGCCAGTGGGCCTCGTAACCCTGCACCCAGTTGGGCAAATCCCATCCTCCGCTGCCGACGATCGAGAGCGGGAACATGTGCGTGTCGAACTGCGCAGTCCGGTTAGCCAGGAGATTGAGGCCGCCTCTGGTCCAGTCGTAGTGGAAGGCCTCGTCGTACGCGCCCTCTATGAAGCGCTGAACCTGGATGAAGTACAAGTAGCGGTTGGCGCGGTTCGGAGCCGCCAGGTCCGGTGCAACGAATGCGTAATACATCGCCGTGAGCCGCTGCTGTCCGTCGAGCACGATGTGTTCGGGGTGTGCGTCCGCGCCGATGTAGCCATAGATCGCTTCACAGGCCAGCGCGGTGAAGTTTTCGGGCTTCCCCTTCCAGAGCAGCAAGCTGCCGATGTAGTAATCGAGGAAGATCGACCGCATGAGGTCACGGATGTCTTGTGGTGTCCACTCAAAGTCGCGCTGAAAGTCAGGGATTACAAAGCGACCGTCCTTGAGACGGCCGATAAGCGTGCTCAGGCTGATGTGGTCCGGCTTCTGAGCGTCTTTCACGTGCGCATCCTCACTGCCGTGGCGGAGCTAATCGTGGCCACCGGCAGTGCAGCGTCCGGAGACCGTGGACATCCTACGCACAGAGCGGAGGATCGACGAGGGCCTGAGCCGATAGAAGCTGAGGACCTCCTTTCTGACGGTCACAGTTTGGCGGCGCGGCGGGAGAGGCCGTCTACGAAGAGGTCGATGAGGAGCTCGAAGCGTTCGTTGGGGTCGGCGAAGGCGAACTCGTCGGCTAGGGCGGTCATGTTGGGGAACTGGG
>Ga0187783_10003876_pt1 | contig 11049 bp, 12 predicted proteins | sample 1015_SJ02_MP02_2_FD_132471 | JGI IMG/M metagenome (GOLD analysis project Ga0187783, IMG submission 132471) | Tropical peat soil microbial communities from peatlands in Department of Meta, Colombia - 1015_SJ02_MP02_20_MG | ecosystem: Environmental > Terrestrial > Soil > Wetlands > Peat | place...
GCCGAGCAGCCCGAGATCCTCGGCTATGCACAAGCCCTCGCAGGGTCTCACGGGATCCGATCGCACATTCGCTTCGGCGCCGAAGTCATCTCGCTGCGCTACCGCGACGAGACGGGGACCTGGATGCTCGAAGTGGACAGATGCGAGCCCGGGGCCTTTGCGGCGCGAAGCCACGATCGGGTCCGCGAGGAATTCGAAGCCGACTTCGTGATCGCCGCATGCGGTCAGCTGAACCGGCCGAGCACTCCCGACATTCGAGGAATCGAGGACTTCGACGGCCCGGTGTTCCACTCAGCGCGTTGGGATCACTCGGTAGACCTGGCGAGCCGTGACGTCGCTGTTGTAGGAAACGGGGCGAGTGCGATCCAGTTCGTGCCGCCTGTGGCGGCGGTGGCAAAACGGGTGACCATCTTTCAGCGCAGTCCAAACTACGTGGCTCCGAAAATCGACAAAGCGTACAAACCTTGGTGGCACTGGACCCTCGCACACATCACGCCCGCAGAACGTTTGTATCGCTGGTCGATCTACTGGCGCCTGGAGTTGCGCTTCTTCGCGTTCCGCCGCGGAGCGTGGATGGGCAAGTTGATAGAAAATCGCTTCTCCCGTGAGGTTAGAAAGGCGCTCGTGTCCGAGGAGCTTCCCGAGCCCGCTCTCATTCCCGACTTTCCGGTGGGATGTAAGCGCATCCTCCTTTCGAGTGATTGGTACCCCACCATCCTGCAACCACATGTGCACGTAGTGAGCTCGCCGATATCCCGTATAGAGCGCGACGGCGTGGTGACAGAGGACGGCCTACATCACCCGGCCACTGCTCTGATCTTCGCCACGGGATTCGACACCCTTGACTTCCTCGCACCCATCGAAGTGAAAGGAAGAGATGGTGTCGACCTGCACGAGACATGGCGCGCCGGTGCGGAGGCGAATCTCGGAATGACCGTCGCCGGATTTCCGAATTTGTTCCTTTTGTACGGTCCGAACACGAACTTGGGTCACAACTCGATCCTCTTCATGGTCGAACGCCAGATCGACTACATCTCGCAGTGCCTCGCCGCGATGGTCAGAGGAGACCTCGAGTCGATCGAGGTACGTCGCGAACCGATGGAACGGTTCAACCACTCGGTCCAGGAGAAGATGCGACGGACCGCTTGGGCGGGGTCTTGCCGAAGCTGGTACAAGACCGCTTCAGGAAAGGTGACCAACAACTGGCCCGGCTTCACGGTCCGATACTGGCTGGAAACCTTGAGGCCGAAGATGGACGACTTCGTCCTCGACTCCTCCGAGGGCCCGCGTCAGCGTTCAGGTGCTGTATTCGTCGCGGAGCTTGCCGAGGCTCACTCGGATGAGGCGTGAAACATGCATCTGGCTGACCCCGATCCGCGAAGCGATCTCTGACTGAGTGAGGCCTTCTTCGAAGCGGAGCTGCAAAATGGTGCGGGCCCTCGCCGGAAGCGCTTCGAGGATCGGTGAGAGCTCCAAGCGTCGTTCCGCCTCCGTGAACCCGTCTTCGTCGACCCCGAGGAACTCGCTCAACGGAGCTCCTTCGCCCTGACGGTTGGGAGCCTCGAGCGAAGTGGTCCGGTATCCCTGACCTGCTTCGAGGGCCTCGATGGCCTCTTCTTCGTTGACCCCCATGTCTTTCGCAAGCTCGGCGATCGTCGGTGAGCGACCAAGCTCCTGGGAAAGAAGGGCGATCGATCCTCGCAAGGCGACATAAAGATCCTGGATGCGTCTCGGAGCACGTACCGCCCAAGCTTTGTCACGGAAATGTCTCTTGATCTCTCCGAGGATCGTGCGCGTCGCGAAGGTGGCGAAAGACGTGCCTCGATCGGGATCGAACCGGTCCACCGCCTTTACGAGAGCCAGCGATGCGACCTGCACGAGGTCGTCGTATGGCTCGCCGCGGTCCACGAAACGACGGGCGAGGTGACGAGCAAGACCGATGTGAGCTTCTATCAACTCGTCGCGAATCGAGTCATCGCGCGAAGCCGCAAAGTCCGAGAAGCGTCGAAGAGTGCCGTCGGGCCGTTCTGTCGTGCCAGGTTCCGCGGTCACCGATTCGGCGTTCATGGACCCGTACCCGGACGCCTTTTTCGCAGCCATACTTGGACCGTCGATCCATCGGTCTTCGAACCGTGTTCGTCCACGAGCGCATCGAGAATGCGATCAGACAGTTCCTGCTCTCCGGCGTCCGCTCCGAGCGAGCCGAAAGACCCGAGCTCGCCCAAGGACCCCTCGTCGTGTTCCGGCCGTGTCGAGCTGACGGAACGGCCCGGGGGACTGTTGGTCGGTTCGTCGTCGATCGTGCAGGAGACCTCGAGCCACGATCTGTCCCAGAGATACCTCAGCCGCAGTTGGCCCGGACGCCCGGTTTGTCCTACGAGCGGTGAGCACAACTCGTCGATCGCCAGTCGCAGGTCTTCTATCTCCTCGTAATCGAAGTCGGCGCGCGATGCGAGGGCCGCAACCGTGAGACGCGCGAGCGAGAGCAACTCGGGCTTCGCAGGAAGAGAGAGCTCGACCTCGTCCGTCACGTTCGTCTCCTGGTCACAGTCCGTGGCATGAGAAGGCTCGATGGTCAAGAGGCGACGGCTTCGCCTGTGCTCGAGTGGATTCTGAAAACGTCTGACAGCCCTGTTATCTCGAATACCTTGAGGATCTGGGGTTGGACGACGACCAGCACGAGATCACCACCCGCCTCGCGGAACCGTTTGAGACCGCTAACCAGAACCCCGAGGCCTGTGGAGTCGACGAAAGTCACATCAGTGAGGTCGACAACCGCGCGGTTCGTTCCTCCGAGAGCGAGCTCGAGAAGATGTTCACGTAGGCGGGGAGCGGTGTAGACGTCTATCTCGCCCCCCACCGACAACACCGGTACCCCTTGCTGCTCATCGTGGGCGAAGCTGACTTCCATTCGCTCTTCCTCCCTGACCGGGAATCGGTCATCCCCACCGACCGATCTGTATCGAAACAGCACACCGGTTGGGCGGTTGGCGGGCGGATCGCCCAAAGAATACTGCGGCAACGAGCGACTGCGCGACGGTGCCGAATGCGCCGAATGCGCCGAATGCGCCGAATGCGCCGAATGCGCCGAATGCGCCGAATGCGCCGACTCTTGCGTTCTCACGCTCCGTGCCCCACGCCCTGCTCTTTTGGAGCCTTGGCGAGTCCCCTGATGAAGTGCCGGTACATGACTCGCAGGACATATCCCAGCACGACCCCGGTTCCTCGAACGGGCTCGTCGTAGCTGGACGACCAGGTGATCCTCGTCCCACCTCCGAACGGTTCGAGATACACGTCCGCTCGGTAGTTGCGAACGGGGAACCCTCCGCTCAGGACGGTGTAGGCCAAGTGCGAGGGGGGGTCCCATGCGAGGACCTGTTCCCGGCTTCCCCCTGGTCCGAATTTGAAGCATCGAATTGCTCCCACGCCGTCAGGAGCGGGATCACCTTCTCGCTCCAGGAAGGACTTGGAGAGGAACGTCCACTGCGCCCATCGGGCGGCCTCACCGACAAACGGCCAAACCTGTTGCGGGGGCGCATCACACGTTCCCGACTCCGAGACCGACCACTTGCCGGCATCGGTCATTTTTCGAATCGCTCCTTCAACGCGTCGAGGCTTCCCTGGTACGTCTGTTCCATGACCTCGGTGAGGTTGTCGGGTTTGACGTCGACCTCCCAGGTGACGAACGAGCCCGTGCCCGACGGCTGGACCTTGATGGTCGCCCTGTGATGATCCAGGCTCAGGGAACCCCCGACGATTCCGTAGGTGATGGAACGGGCTTCCTCGTCACGGTCGTAAAGGCGTTCGACGATCTCCATCCCCAACATGGAAATCGTCCGATCGTCCCCTTTCACGGTGCACGCGTCGAGCCCCGGCATCCAGTCCGCAATCCCCCCGAAGTTTCCGACGAGCTCCCACACCTTTTCCGGGCTCGCTTCGATGTCGATCTCGGCTTTTGCGCTTCCCATGTCACTCCCATTGCGGTTGGTAGATCGGGTTGTTTGGTGAGGCCGGTCCAAAGCTCAGGATTGCAGATCGAGGACAGCCTCGCCCAAGATCTCCAATTCCTTGCGCCAATCCATGGGCGGACGAACGGGACGGACCACGAACTTCGAGAATCCGACGTCGATGAAGCGTTCGAGCATTTCGCGTAAAGCGGTGAGACCCACCGGGATCGTCGAGGGGTCGAGTGGTCGACGGGGGGTTCCGAGCCGGCCGACCACTTCCGGGGGAAGGGGGTTCTCTGCGTATGCGATGCTCACGCCGAAATGCTCGGGAGAGATCGCCCTTCCAGCCTCCTGCGCGTGACGTTCGACCTCAGACCTACCGGTCGCGGCTTGCTCTGGTGTGCAAGCGCTCGGCAGCCATCCGTCCGACAGCATGCCGGCGCGGCGCAATGCGCTCGGTGCACTGCCCCCGAGCCACACCTCGAGTGGGTTCTGAAGGGGTTTCGGCTCGAGCGTCACCTCTTGGAAGTTCCATCTCGCACCGGTGTGCGACACATTGTCCTCGCTCCACAGGCGCCTGAGCAGAGGAAGCAGCTCGTCCACTTCGCTGCCACGTCCCGATTCCGACACCCCGAGGGTGCCGAGCTCGATCGGGCGGTTTATCCCGAGTACCGCGGTCACGAGCAACCTTCCCCCGGACAGCCTGTCGAGAGTCGCCAACTCCTTGGCAAAGCGAACGGGGTTGCGTCCGGGCAGAACGATCGTCGTCCCGAGCTTGAGCTTCGTTACCCGCCCCGCAGCGAACGCAAGGCCGGTCAGTGGATCGGTCGCAGGTGCGCTCAGGATCTCAGGAAGCCAAAGTGAGTCGTAACCGAGGTCCTCCAGATCTTCCGCGACCTGACCGAGGTCGTCTCCCCGCGTTCCGAGTCCTGCCCCCACTCCGATGCGAACCTTCATGTCACCACCTCTTCGTCCTCTTCGTCACGGCCACAGACGTCAAGGTAGCGTCCTCTCTCGCGGCGATCGATCGCCGGGAAATCACAGGAGACGGACGATGAAGCCACGGGACGCGGCCGAGAAGACGGCCGGACGGATAGGAGATCTGCCAGCACAGTTCATGTTGGACTCGGAAACCTACACTCAGTCGTCGGACCTGGGTTTCGAGGGGATCGACTTCTACTTCACCGGCCGCGGTGGAGCTCTCGGGTCCGTAGACGGCAACGTAGTGGCTGCGGCGTTCGTCTTTTTCAACCCGCAGACGGTGTGTGAGTCGTGGAAGCGCGGAACGGCAGTGATCGCCCCCGACAAAGCTGCGCATACTTTCGCCTCGTTTTGCCACAGCTGGGCGCGCGACCATCTGGCAGACGAGTCCGAGAATGGCAGGATCGACTATGCGCGTATCGCAGAGCTCACCGGAAAAGTGATCTCCAACGCCGATGCGGCGGGCGCTCCCGTATTCGCGGGGTGGAGAGCCCTTCCCGAGCCGGACGACTCGAAAGAGCTCGCATTGCATCGGTTGAACGCACTGCGCGAGCTGCGCGGGGCTCTGCACGGCGCATCCGTCATTACCCACGGTCTCAGGCCGGTAGAGGCCCTCATGGTGAAGACGCCCTTCATGGCCGCTTTGTTCGGCTGGAACGAGGATCTCCCGGATGCAGAACAATTTTGTTCCCGGTGGGAAGCAGCGGAGTCCTCGACCAACGAGATGATGGGCCGCGCCCTGTCCGTCCTCGATTCCGACGAGCTCGACGAGCTGGTCCTACTTTTGCGTGGCGTCGCTTTCAGCCGACAGCGTCCACACTCAGCGGGCGTCGGCCGAGCCTCAACTGCCTTCCGCCAGTAGCTCCTTCACCTCGGCGATCGTCGAGCCTGGATGAGGGACGACCCGCGATGAGGTCCTCAGGTCGTCTGGGGGTACTCGCGCGCCTTTCGTGCGAACCTCATCGATGAGGGCGTCCAGCGCTTTGGTGAAACCCTGCTCGTCCCCGCTGTCGAGCGCACTCGCGAGCGCGTCGTCGTACTTCTCAAGATCCGGGACACAAGCGTCCGGCATGTCGTAACGACCCTCTCCGAGGATGCGGACGATCACGAAGCACCACCTCCGGGGCCCTGCGTTGCCGAATCGGGGTTGTTGTCGTCTTGGTCGGCGGTACCGGTTGCCTCACCGCCGTTGCTGCTCGACGGCAACTCCGCCGCGCCTGCGCCTGCGCCCGCACCCAGCTGGGCCTTCAACGCCGCGAGCTCACTGTCGACCTGCCCCTCTTGTCCGACCTGGTCGAGTTGTCGCTGGATATCGTCGCCGCCGGTCCCAAGTGCGTCCGGTAGCGCACCCGTGTCCAAGAGCTCGTCGATTGCCCCGGCCCGAGCCTGCATCTGGTCGATCTTGTCCTGGGCGCGCTGCAGGGTCATTCCCGCATCGGTCATCGATTCGGAGATGCCCGACACCGCCTCGCCGATGTTCGCCTGGGCCTGCGACGCCGTGTAGGTCGCCTTGAGCGTTTCCTTCTTGGTACGGAAGGCGTCTATTTGGGTCTGGAGGCGTTGCGCGGTGGTTTCGAGTTGCTGCTGCTGCGCGTCCACCTGTTGGTGTTGGGTGCCGAGGCCCTGGAGTTGGTCCGCGAGCGCAGCACGCCGAGAGAGGGCCTCACGGGCCAAGGCCTCGTTGTTCTGCGCCAGCGCCTGCTTTGCCTGGCCCTGCAGCTTGTCGGCTTGAGACTGAAGTTGGCTTGCTTGCAGCTCGAGTCGCTTCTTGGCAGTCGCGACGTCCGCAAGAGCCCGACGTACCTTTTGGAGGTTCTCGACCTGTTTCTCGTAAGACAGGTCGAGCATGTCGTTCGGGTTCTCGGCCTTGTCGAGGGCCTTGTTGGCCTTGGACTGCACAATGGCCGAGAGCCGTTTCATCACGCTCATGGTGCACGCGCCTTTCTTTTGGTGCCCCAAAGATCACAGCATGCCGGAGCATCTCCAAGCATGTCAGCACACAGCATGTCAGCTCCGGCGTGTCGGGTTGCCCGCTCGGGGTGTCGGGTTGCCACGGGTCGCCGGCTCCGGTGTCGGGTTGTCGGCATCTGCGTGTCCGGGTTGCCGGCTCCGGTGTCGGGTTGCCGGCTCCGGTGTCGGGTTGCCGGCTCTGGCGTTTGGTGTTGCCAGTTCCGGCGTCTGGTGTTGCCAGCTCTGCGCATCGGCATCTCGGCGAACGGAGCCCGCATCTCGGCGAACGGAGCCCGCATCTCGGCGAACGGAGCCCGCATCTCGTCCTCACCGCTTCGAAACCGTTTTCTCGGGGCCGAGAAGCACCAGACGTTCGTGAGTCGCGAACTCTTCGCGAATGGCCCTTCGATCTTCTTCGGTGAGGAGCCTGTAACTTTCTGCGGTCCTTGAAGGAGCCCAGTACACCGGCTCGGAACATTCCCATCGTTCGCGTTGCAGCGGGGGCTTGGTCAATTTGCCTGTCGCCGTAACGGGCAGGTTTCGCGAGACCCGGAGAAACCGGGGCGCCCACTTCGTACCGAGGTCGTGCTGGGATTTGAGGAAGCGCGCGAATTCGACCGGGTCGAGCTCAACATCTGGGCGGAGCTCGAGCGCAGCCATGACCTGATCTCCGGACCTGGGGTCGGGAACGGCATAGACGACGGCGCTTTGTACGTCGGGATGTCGTTCGAGGATGCGCTCGATCGGTGCGGCCGCGAAGTTCTCCGAGTCGACGCGCAGCCAGTCGCCCCGCGCCCTGCGAAATAGAAAAACCCCTTCTCGTCCCGGTATCCGAGATCGCCCGTCCAGTACCAACCGTTTCGTGCTCTCTCGGAGTCCGCCTCGGGGTTGTTGTAGTAGCCCTCGAAGCCCTTGGTTCCCGAGCGGTTCACGATTTCCCCGATCGCTTCGTGCGCGTTGGTGAATCTTCCCTCTTCGTCGAAATGAGCAGGTGGGCATTCGACGAGGCTCTCGGGGTCGTAGACGGCGACGTCGTCGAGTGATCGTCCGAGCGATCCGACGGGAGTGTCGGGCGTCACCGTGATAGCGGCGCCACCTTCGCTCGAGCCGTAACCCTCGACGAGCTTGCAACCGAATCGCTCTTCGAACCGGGCACGGTCAGGAGCAGACGCCTCTGTCCCGAACCCCAACTTCAGAGGGTTCTCAAAATCGTCCGCTCGAGAAGGCGTAGCGAGGATGTACGACAGCGCTTTCCCTACATATGTGAATCGCGTCGCACCGGAGGAGCGAACGTCGTCGATGAACCGTGAAGCACTGAACCTGCGAGGGAGGACGAACGATGCGCCCGCAGCCACGGCTGGGGCCCACAGGGCCATGATGGCGTTTCCGTGAAAGAGCGGCATCGGGCAGTAGCAGATGTCTTTGCTTCGAAATCCTCCGCCTGCCGCTCGCACCGCTATCGAAGCCAGCCGGCCCTGAGTGCAGCGCACGGCCTTCGGCGCTGCGGTGGTGCCAGAGGTGAAGAGGAGCAACAACAGAGTCTCTGCGGTGACCTCCGGCAGGGGATTCAGATTCCCTTTGGGCAAGGAACTGTCGATCGCACCTATGACCTCTGCGTACGGCGTTTCGTCGACGAGCAGTATTCGATCGTCCCCGAGACCGATGTCGAGACCCGAAAGGATCTCTAGCCCGGCCGAATCTGTCACCACGAGTTGACACTCGGTGAACCTGATGTCCTGTGCGAGCTCCGCTCCTCGTCTGGTCGGATTGATGCCGACGACGACTGCGCCGCCGAGCACGGCGCCCCCGAGCCAGAACAGGTACTCGGGGACGTTTTCGAGCAGCACTCCGATGTGGAAGGGTCCCGGCTTCCTCAGTTGCTGTGCCGCCAGAGCCCGTATCCGGCTTTCCGAGAGAACCTCTTTCCACGACCACCGACGCCCCTCGAATTGCAGACCGAGGTTCTCGTCGCCCGACCTGGCGAGGAGGACGTCCGCCATCGTTCGCGGCGCGGCGTCCGCTGCATGGTCGGGCGCCGTTTTCGGATCGGGCGCCGTTTTCGGATCGGGCACGGTATTCGGATCGGGCACGGTATTCGGATCGGGCACGGCCTGTCGTTCTCCCCAGGTCTTCTCCCCCAGCGCGCTGAGCGTCCAGGGTAATTAGATTGCTCGTATCGTCTCGGCGGTGACCGGCGAATCCCGGCGGAGAGACCCTAGGCCTGCGTCGCTCACGCGCCGGCAGCTTCTGGGCGGGGGACTGGCTGGTGCGGCACTGCTGCTGGCGGACTGTGGTTCTGGTTCGGGTTCGGGTACGTCCTCGACGTCGACGGGCTCGGTATCAACAGGATCCGGCGTGCGCCAGGCCGGTTCGCTACCCAGGCCCGATCTTCCCGCGGGCACCGATCTGGTGCCTCAAATAGATCACATAGTGGTCGTGATGATGGAGAACCATTCGTTCGACAACATCGTGGGCACCAACGGCAGGGGCGACGGGTTCACGATCGGCTCGGACGGGCTTCCGACCGCCAAGAACCCCGACGGGCACGGTGGTTACATCCGGGCGTTCCACATGCCGACGCCGTGTCAGACGACGGGCGTGAGCAACGAGTGGAAGGCGACGCACGAGGCCTATGACAACGGGACTTGCCAGGGTTTTGTGACCAGCTCGACTGCCGAGGCGATGGGTTACTTCACAAGTGAAGACCTCCCGTTCACCTGCGCGATGGCGAAGGCGTTCCCGATCGCTGACCGCTATTTCTGCTCGGTGATGGCACAGACGTATCCGAACCGCAGGTATCTGATCGCAGGCACCTCTCTAGGACTCGTCTACGACACCTTTCCGACGGCGTTACCTCCAAACGGGGTGATATTCGATCAATTCGATCTGCACGGAATCACCTGGAAGGACTACTACACGACCCTCCCGACCCTCGGGGTCTTCCTGCCCTTGGTCCAAGAGAACAAGTACTCGGACGGGCTGGTCAACATCGATCAGTTCTACACCGACGCGGCCAACGGCGATCTCCCGGCGTTCTCGTTGCTGGAGCCGAACTACGGGACTCAGTCAGAAGAGGATCCGCAGGACGTTCAAATCGGGGATCAGTTCATGGGGCGTGTAGTTCACGCCGTGATCTCGAGCCCGAACTGGCACTCGACGATGCTTATTTGGACCTATGACGAACACGGGGGTTATTACGACCACGTGCCTCCGCCGGCTGCTGTACCTCCGGACGATATTCCTCCCGATCTTCTTCCGTCTGATCCTCCGGGTGGTTTCGATCGTTACGGGTTCCGTGTGCCGTTAGGCGTCGTAAGCCCATTCGCGAAGAAGAACCTCGTTTCGCATACCGTCTACGACCACACCTCGATCCTCAAGACCGTCGAGGAGAAGTGGAATCTCCCCGCCCTGACGCGCCGGGATGCCAACGCGAACAGCCTCTTCGACACGGTCGACTTGAAGGCCGAGCCTGCGTTTGCGACTCCGCCGGCGCTTCCTCCACCTACGGATCCCGTCCCCAAGGATGGTTGCCTTACCACCGGTCCCGGCGTCATCCCACCTCCTTCCGCAGTCGTGGGAGTCTGACCGCGCGGCTGCAGAGTCACGAAACGGAGATCACGAACTTTCCGGTGTCCTCGCCCGTGCTGTCGTCCACGATCACGGTCCAGTCGCCTGTCGCGGTCAAGGTGCAGCTGACCTCCTGAATACCCTCGCACACCGACGCGCCCTGCGGGCTGAAGAGATTTAGGAGCGGGCTCAAATTCCCCTTTTTCACCGTCGTGTCGACGTCGACCGAATCCCCACTCGTTCCGGCGAAACCGAAGCAAGCGACCGCGCCGACTGAACTGATCTTTCCCTTCACGGTCGAACCTCCGACTGTCATCTTCGTGCAGCCAACGGGGGTCGTAAGGTCCTGGACGTAGAAGTGGAAGGTCATCGTCGTCGTCCCCGACGCGAACGCGAAGATGGTCTGGTCCCCCGTTTCATCGAGTGAGCAGACGAGATCTCCCAAGTTCTCGGTGCATACGAGGGATCCGTCCGGTGCATTCAAGGTCAGCTGCGGAGTTTCCCCGCCAACCGGAGACGTCGTAACGGTGTGAGCAAAGATCACGTCGCCGATCGTTCCGTTGAACGTGAAGCATGCCTCCTCCCCGGGCAGTCTTATCTTTCC
>Ga0187783_10003877_pt1 | contig 11048 bp, 9 predicted proteins | sample 1015_SJ02_MP02_2_FD_132471 | JGI IMG/M metagenome (GOLD analysis project Ga0187783, IMG submission 132471) | Tropical peat soil microbial communities from peatlands in Department of Meta, Colombia - 1015_SJ02_MP02_20_MG | ecosystem: Environmental > Terrestrial > Soil > Wetlands > Peat | place...
GGCATCCCCGGCCCGGGCTCAGCGTCTTTCGATGATCGTGCCGATCGCGACCGCGACGACGATGAGGGCACCGCGGACAATGTCCTGCCAGAAGTCCGGGACTGCGAGCAGGTCGAACCCGTTCGTGATGACGCCGAGAATCAGCACACCGAGGACAGTGCGCCACACCGAGCCGATGCCGCCGAAGATGCTGCTGCCGCCGAGGGCCACCCCGGCGATCGCGAGCAGCGCCAGTGAGCCGCCCAGACCGCTCATGTCGCTGGTCCCCGAGCCCGTTGTCGACGAGTCGATCAGGCCGGAGAGGCCGCACGCGGCGCCGGTGATCACGAACGTAATGACCACGGTCCGGTCAACCTTGAGGCCCGACAGGCGCGCGGCGTTGCGGTTGCCCCCGACGCCATAGAGGTGGCGGCCGAAGACGGTGTAGGCCAGCACGAGCTGCAGCACGATCGCGACGCCGGCGAAGATGATGACGGGGTACTGGATGCCAATGACCCGGTGCTGACCGATGAGCGTGAATACGGGGCTGCTCGGCGTGATCAGCAGGCCGCCGTCCGTCACCCCGACCGCGATGCCGCCAAACGACAGCGCGGTCGCGAGCGTGGCGAGGAAGGCGTTGATGTGCAGCTTCGTCACGAGCAGCCCGTTGATCAGTCCCATCCCCGCGCCGGAGAGGATCGTCACCGGGAAAGCCCAGTACACGCCGTAGTGGACGGCGGCATAGGCGCCCAGTACCTCGCTCAGGACGAAGATCGAGCCGAGCGAGAGGTCGAAGTTGCCGGCGATGATCGTGAGGGTCACGGCGCACGCGGCGATGCCGATGGTCGCGTTCTGGAAGAGGACGTTGAGGAGATTCTGCGTGGTAAAGAAGACGGGCGAGGCTATCCAGAAGTAGGCGAACAGCGCCACTGCGAACGCGACGATGCCGTAGTCGCGAACGTGCTCGGCCCTGATCCGGCGCAGGGAGCGAATGCCCGGAATCGCGATGGCACCCGCGCCGGCGGCGTTCCCAGCCACAAAGGGGGCGCCAGGCACGGGGTCCCCGGCCACGACCGGGTCGCCGGCCACGGGGTCGGATGGCTGCACGGTCATGTGGTCGTGCTCCCTCCGAGGCCGAACGCGGCCTCCATCACGGCCTCCATCGGCGGATCGGCGCCAAACTCGCGCGTGATCGAGCCACGGCGCATCACGAGCACGCGATGGGCGAGCCCGAGCACCTCCTCGATCTCCGACGAGATCAGCAGCACGGCGGTGCCGTTCTCGGCCAGGTTATTGATCAATCGATGGATCGCCGCGCGCGCAGCGACGTCGACGCCGCGCGTCGGCTCGTCGAGGATCAGCACGCGCGGCCTGCGGAATAGCCAGCGGGCGAACAGGACCTTCTGCTGGTTACCGCCGGACAGGTTTGCCACCCGCAGCGACGGGACCGGCGGCTCGACCGACAGCGAATTCAGCAGCACGCTTGCCTTGCTGCGCTCCAGTGAGCGGCGCACGACTCCGAACCGCGATGCGACGCTGGGCAGATCAGCAAACGTGGTGTTCGCCGCCATGGACAGTTCCATGAACAACCCGTCGTCCTTGCGACTCTCGGGCAGGAACGCCATCCCGGCTGCCATGGCATCGGCTGGCGAGCGGATCCGGCGCGCAGTGCCATCGACGACAATCGTGCCCGCATCGACCGGATCGGCACCGGCGATCGCCCGGGCCAGCTCAGAGCGACCGCTGCCCACCAGGCCGGCCAGACCGACGATCTCGCCTGCCCGAATCTGCAAGGAGATGTCACTGAGCACGCCCTTGCGCCGCAAGCCGGATACCTCCAGGATCACCCTGGCAGTGGAGCCCTGCGGCTTCTCGAAGTGCTCCGCCGCAGCGGCGACGCCGAACATGCCGGCAACGAGACTCTCTTCCGTTTCCTCGGCCGCCGGCGCCGTCCGCACGAGGCGCCCGCTGCGCAGCACCGTCACCGTGTCGGCGAGGTCGAGCACCTCGTCGAGGAAGTGACTCACGTAGACGATCGTCCGGCCGCTCTCGCACAGCGACCGGATCATCCGGTGCAGCGTGGTGGTCTCGACGCTGGTCAGGGATGAGGTCGGCTCGTCCATAACGATCACGCGCGCGTCGCACGCGACCGCGCGCAGGATCTCGACCTTTTGCTTGTCGGCGGTGCGCAATGGGCCGACCTTGGCATTGCCGTCGAGCTCAAAGCCCCACTGCGAAACGAGCTCCTCGTACTGCTTGCGCATCTGGCGCCGCTGAACCATGCCAGAGCGACGCGGCTCGATGCCGAGATAGATGTTTTCGATCACGCTCAGATGCGGCACCGGCGACAGTTCCTGGGCGATCGTTGTGATCCCGTCGACCCGCGCGGCGCGCGGGCTCGCGTACCTGACCGGTCGTCCGTCGACGAACAGCTGTCCGTCGTCGGGGCGGATCACGCCGCCGATGATCTTCCCGAGCGTCGACTTCCCGGCGCCGTTCGCCCCGACGAGCGCGTGTACCGAACCGCCGGCAACTTCGACGCTGACATCATCGAGCGCCCTAGTGCCTGAGTACCGCTTACCGATCGAGACGAGCCGGATCGGTGCGACCGCCGCTGCACTCATCCGGCTCGTCCTCGATTCCGTGGCTGACCTACGTGCCTACCCGATTCCTCCCTCGAGCGTCCAGTCCGGCACGAAGTTTGGGTGCGCCTTCAGATAGGCCTGATCGATGATGGCGGGGCGGGTGACCGGGTTGAGGATGTCGACCACATCCGGCACCGACTTCCCCTTCAGGGCGTCATAGAGATACTGGATGCCGAGCAGCGACTCGGAGGCAGGGTATAGGCCCAGGGTGGCGTAGACCGACCCGGACTTGACCAGGTCGACGAGCTCCTTCGCGCCGCCGTACCCGATGACCTCGATGTTCTTGCCGGGCGTGTAGCCGCCGACGATCTTCATAGCGGTCATCGCCCCGGCCGCCATCTGGTCACCGAACGTGGCGAAGACATTGACGTTCTTGTTAGCGGTGAAGTAGGTCTGGGCCACGCCCTCCGAGGTTGTCTCGTCGTAGTCGCCCGGCGGCATCAGCGTGAAGGTGTACTGCGATCTCGTCTTGTAGTACGCGGTCATAGCGTCTTCACGAACCGTGTCGGTCGGGTAGTTGTCGAGCCCGGGCAGGAAGGCGATGTTGCAGTGGCCGCTTCCGACGGCCTTCTGGCAGGCCGCGTTCATCGTGATCTCCAGGTTCGTCGCCTCCGCGCCGATCGGCTGCCCGATGGTCGTGAGGCACGTTTTGCTGGCCCGCAGGGTGCTCTGTTGAGCCAGCGTTCCCCACGTGTAGTCGGCGCACGCGACCTTGATGTGCGCGGCGATTGCCTTGTCGATGACCGGTGTCAGGGCGGGGTCATCGAGACCCCAGACCCAGAACGCCTTGTACTTACCCGTGGTGATCGCGTCCTGGATCTGCGTGGACTGGAGCGTGGGGTCGTTATTGGCGTCGAAGGCGTCGAGCGCGATGCCGAGCTTGGCAGCCTCCTTCTGCGCGCCCTTCAGGGACGCGATACCGTAGGGACTCGGGTTGTAATAGAAGATCGCCATCCGGATCTTCGCCGATGCGCTCGACGTGGTCGATGCTGACGCGCTCGACCCGAATCCGGCGATCATTGCCGCCATCACCGTTAAGGCAACCACGCCCCCAGTGATGCGCGCACGGTCAAGTTTCAACATGACCCTTCTCCTCCCAGGCCCGCGGCACGATCCGCGGCTGGCCTGCACGAGGCTTGGCTGAAGGCGATTTCGTCGACGGACAGCCAGCCAGATCGAGAACTCTCGTGGACGTAATCGTCCGGTCCCCACCCGCACGCGCCAGCCGCACGCCTAATGACGTAGCGACCGACCGGCCCCTGGCGTCGTCGGTGGCTCATGCATTGTATGATTGCCATACATTAATGCGGTTCGGCCCTGGTGGCAAGAGCAGGCTACCCTCCGCACCGACCGCCGCCGGCGGCGCGCGACTACGGCGACGCCACATCGTGGCTCAGTGACGTGTCATCCACACGGAAGGCTCTGATGTCGCCGGGTCGGCCGGCCATCATCTTCGTCACCCACTGCGGGTCGCCGATCTGGCTGCGGCCCACGGAGACCAGATCGAAGTCACCGCGCTCGAACCGCCGGACTAGCTCGTCCATCCGGCTGGCGCCGGTCGGGCGGGCTTCGTGCCCGGTCAGCGTGGCCATCACGTCGATGTCGAGTCCGATGCTGCCGACCGCGATCACGGCGGCGTCCGTGAATGACTTGACCCAGCCAGCCAGGCCGAAGTCCGACCCGTCCCACTCGGGCGTCCAGAAGCGTCTTGTCGACACGTGGAAGATGTCCGCGCCCGCCGAGCGCAGCAGCGGTATGAGCTGACCGAGCTCGGCCGGCCGCTCAACGATCCTGGCGTCGTAGTCCGACTCCTTCCACTGCGACATGCGCACCGAGATAACGAAGTCTGGCCCGGTCGCCGCACGCACCGCCGCGGCCACCTCGGCCACGAACGTCGCCCGATCGGTGATCGACGGCCCCCCATACCGGTCGGTGCGCAGGTTGGTCAGCGGCCACAGGAACTGGTCGAGCAGGAAACCGTGCGCACAGTGCAGTTCGACGCCGTCGGCGCCGATCTCGGCGGCGTCTAGAGCGCCCCGCACGAAGGCCTGCTTGATGCTCTGCAGGTCGGCTGCCGTCGCCGCACTGCCGAACGGCTCGCCCGGATGAGCCAGCCCGGACGGGCTGAGCGCGACGAAGTCCGGGTTGCGCTCGGCATCGCCGCCGTAGTTGACCGCGCCCTGGTGCCAGAGCTGCAGGAACATGGCGCCGCCTACTCCGTGCACGGCTGCCACGCAGTCTCGCCAGGCCTCGCGCGTACCGGGCGAGATCCGAGCGAACGTCGGGTTCTTCGTTGCGCTGGGGTGATCGATCGCGCAGGACTCGGATATCACCAGGGACGCGCCGCCCAGCACACGCCGGCAGTAGTACTCGCGTAACCGGTAGTCTGGCGCGCCGTCTACGCACCAGTAGCGCTGCATACCTGGCATGACGAATCGGTTGCGCAGCTGCATACCGCGGATACGCAATGGCTTCTGGAGGGGCGTCAGGTCATACCCTGCCTCGGTCGTAGCGTCCCGCAGGTCTGCCACGCGCCGCTCCCTGTGCCGGCCGGTCGCTGTCTTCGATCATCGCTCTCAGTAACGGTGCCGCCTAGTGGCCGGGCCACAACGACGATCGGGTCAGGTAGTTGCCGGCCCTGCACCGCCGGGCGAGGACGCCGACGCCGCCTTGCTGTCTGACGACCCCGACCTGCTGACCGTGCCGATCCTGTCGGCGCCGTCGTGCGCCGCCGGTATCTCGCTCCGGAACTCGGTCAGCACCTTGTCCGCGACCCGGAACGCCTCCAGCGCGGCCGGAGCACCGCAGTAAGCCGCCGCCTGCAGCAGAACTTCCTGGATTTCCTGTTCGGTGCAGCCGTTGCGCCGGGCACCGCGAACGTGCACGCCGAATTCGGTCATCCGATTGAGCGCGGTCAGCATGGCCAGCGTGACCAGGCTGCGGGTGCGCCGGTCCAGTCCGGGGCGAGTCCACACTTCTCCCCAGCACGCCTCCGTGATGTAGTCCTGAATCGGCCGGGTGAACTCGGTTGCCGCCGCCAGTGAGTTGGCTACATGCTGCTCGCCAAGAACTTCCCGCCGTAACGCGAGGCCCCGCTGCAGGCGCCCGGACTGGCCATCGTCCATAGCCCCGCTCCTTCCGCCGTCACATAGAGACGCTGCAGCGCCGCGCCAACCCTTCAGCGGAGCAACAACCGTGTGATCATCATACAATCGGGCGGATTGGCCTGCCTACCTGTCATCCGTCAGGCGGGAGAAATACCTGCCTGTCATCCCGGCCGGTCGCGCCATGCGCGCGAGCTACGCGCGGTCCTGCTCGGCAAGCGCCTGCAGGCCGACGCGCCCCGCCTGCTCGACGTGCCAGCTACACGCCCGAGCGGCGCCGTCCACGTCGTTCGCGAGCACCGCGTCGACAATGTCACGGAGCTCGGCCAGGCTCTCGACCGGTCTGCCGGGTACCGACAGAGACAACCACCGCAGCAGGCTTACCCGGGCGTGCAACCCGGCGACGACGCTTCGCAGCGCGTCGTTGCCGCCGCCCTCGAACAGCACGTCGTAGAAGCTGTCCTTGGCAGCGAGTATCGGCGCACCCTTGGCAGCGAGCCGCTCGATCCGCTGCATCGCCTTGACGAGAGCGGTGCGCTGTGCCTGGCTAGCGTGCTGCACGAAGAGGCGGCCCGCCAGCGCCTCGAGCGCCGAGCGGACCTCGTAGAGTTGCCTGGCCTCCTCGGCGCTCACGCTCGTCACGACGGTGCCCTTGTTGGGAACGGCAGTGACTAGGCCCTCGGCCGCCAGTTCGCGCAGCGCCTCGCGGACACTGGTACGCGATACCCCGGTCAGCTCCACCAGCTCGCGCTCGATCAGCCGTTGGCCGGGAGCGAACTGCCGCTCGATAATCGCCTGCCGCAGATTGTCCAGGACTTGTGCACGCACCGGCGCCGGCGTGCGCTCGACGCGCAATGCGCTCGCGACGTCAACCAGCGCTTCCTCCCAAACCCAGCCGCGCAGCTTCACGGGTATGCTACAGGGCTGATCGCCCGGTTAGATTGTATGGTCATCACACGAATGATGGAACTTGACGCCGCTCCCGGTCCGGACGCACCCATGCGCTGGCTGGGCACCGCCGACAGTGAAGCCGTCCAGGCGAGGCGCCCGTCAGCTGGCGGGCCCCGATCCCGGCGGTTTGTCGTCCGGAAGCTCACCGGCAGCCGCGGTCGCCCAGCGCAGGTCTGCTTTGCCGGACGGGCTGCGCCGGACGTCGTCCACGAACACGATCGTGCGCGGTTTCTTGTAGTCAGCCAGCCGACTGGCAACGTAACTAACCAGCGCGTCCGCCGTCAGCTCGCCGTCGTCGCTGGACCGCGCCACCACCGCGGCCACCCGGTGCCCGAAGCGCTGGTCAGGCAGGCCGACGACGAGCGCGTCACGGACGCCGGGGTGCTCGATGAGCACCTGCTCGACCTCCTCGGCAAACACCTTCTCCCCGCCGGTGTTGATGACGCGACTCTCGCGACCGCGGAAGGTTATCGAGCCGTCGGCCTCGATCGATGCGAGGTCGCCGGGAGCGACCCAGCGTCGGCCACCGAGGGTGCGGAACGTCTGTGCAGTCTTAGCCGCGTCGCCAAGGTAGCCGATCTCGTCGTCGGCGGGAGCGGCTAGCACGCCCACCTGGCCGGAGCCGGGGATGACGTCACGGCCGGACTCGTCGATCACCCTTGCACCGGGCAGCAGCACGAAGCGCGAGGTCACCACGTCGTCGCCGCGACGGGTCTCGCTGACCGCGAACGGGCCGCCCTCCGACGCGGCAACCACGTCCCGGCATACGAAGTCACCATGCGCCAGCAGGCGACGTTTGACGTCCGCGCTCCACGTCACCCCGACGCTGAGCATCCGGCGAAGGCTGGACAGGTCGTACGGCCGGCCGGCCAGCGCGGCCCGGTCCAGCGCGTCAGCCAGCGGCAGGGCGAACACATCGCCCACGATGGACACCGTGTCGACGCGCTGCGCCGCGATCGTGCGGGCAAGCTCGTCCGGGTCGTAGGACCGGCCGGTCAGGTAGACCACCCGACCACTGGCCAGCAGCGCACCAAGGCTGGTGTACATGCCAGTCGCGTGCATGAGCGGCGGCGCGGGCAGGCAGACGACCGTGGTCCCGCACTCGGTCAGCCGCTCCGTCACCGACTGCAGTTCTGCCAGCGAGTTGGGCACCGGCTCGCCGATCAGCCCGAAGCCGTTGCCGCTGGCGACCGCGAATAGCCACTCGTGCGTGACCAGCACGCCCTTGGGCTGGCCGGTGGTGCCCCCGGTGTACATGAGCCAGTGGTCCACGCCGCGCTCCGCCCGCGGCAGCGGAGCGGCCGCGGTGATCACCGCTTCGTACTGAGTGCCCGGGCCGGGTCCGCCGACCTCGATGAGGGCCCGTAGCGGCTCGGCTCCCTGCTGTGCCTGGGTGACACGGCTCACTAGCGACCCGTCGACGATCGCGGCGACAACGCGTGCGTCGGCGAACAGGTAGCGCATCTCCGCTGCCTGGTACCGGTAGTTGACGTTGACCGGGATGGCCCGCAGCTTCAGGATCGCGAAGACGCTCTCGATGTACTCGATTCCGTTGTACAGCGCGATGGCCACGCGATCTTCGGTTCCGACGCCCCTGCTGGCGAGGTGGGCAGCCAGCCGCGACGCCCGGTCGTCGAGCTGCCGCCAGGACTGGTTGCGATCCCCGTGCGTGATCGCGGTGAGATCGGCGCGCACGTCCGCCACGGTTTCGAGCACCGTCGCAAAGCTCTCCCGCACGGCCTGCCACCGCCTTATCCGCCCGCCAAGGCCAACTGGCGGCCGATCTACGGCCGCGAGGGCAAGCTCAGTCAACTGGGGCGTCGCGCCAGGGTCAACACGCGGTCCCCCATAGCCGACCTGCCGGTCGCGAGCCGGCGTCGCGGCGCGGTCGCCTCATCGCCGGGCGATCAACAGATGATCTCGATGGGAGCGGATTTACTGTCGCGCTGACGACAGTAAATCCGCTCCCATGACGGTCGAGGAAGCCCGCCGCGCGGTCAGTCCGCGCCCCGCGGCTTTCCGACCCCCGGACTCGCGGCGTCGGCCAGGCAGGCGACAACGTCCTCATCGCTCGTCTGTGCGAAATCGTCATAGAACTGGCTAATGGCTTGGAAGCCCCAGGGCGTGGACACGCTCACGAGCAGGTCGGCCTCGGCGCCGATCCGGGACTCCCAGTCCTCCGGCGCGACTGGCACCGCCAGGACGACCCTCGCCGCGCCGAGCGCGCGTGCGATACGGCAGGCGGCCACGGCTGTAGATCCGGTGGCAATGCCGTCGTCGACGATCACGGCGGTCTGTCCGGTCAGCGGCAGCCGGGCCCGCCCGCGGCGATACCGCTTGGCCCGGCGCTCGATTTCGGCGCGTTCGCGCTGCTCGACCGCGGCCAGATCCGCCTCGCTCACGCCGGCGTCCCAGATCACCGCCGGGTTGAGGACTCGCACGCCGTCCTCGCCGACCGCGCCGAGCCCCAGTTCGGGCTGAAAAGGCACGCCGAGCTTGCGGACCACGATGACGTCAAGCGGCGCGCGAAGTGACCTGGCGACCTCGGCGGCGACCGGGACTCCGCCGCGCGGCAGGCCCAGCACCACGACCGGCTCGCCGCGCAGGTGCTGCAGCCGCGCGGCTAGCTGCCGTCCGGCGTCTGCGCGATCGGTGAAGACCATGAGATCCCCCAAAGCCCACTCAACCAGATGGCGCGACGGCCGGTTGTGCGCGGGTCGCTCGGCACCGTCGGGCGATGGCGTCGCTCGGCACGCTGCGATAGGCGACTGGTGCGGTGCCTTGGGTTCATGGCGACCGTTAATCACCAATGGCGACCACTCGAGCAAAATCGGCTATCTTATGCCGCTTTCGTCCCCGCGGGCGGTCGCCATTGGCCTGAGGTGGTCGCCATTGCCCTGCGACCAGCCGCCACTGCTGGCTAGCGGCGCTGGCCGCGCCCGCGCGCGGGGAACGCTAGGAAAGAGCGGTTGACCGGAGCGGCGCCTGACGATGGCGCCGGACAGTCACTCTGATGGCGTGGCCCTACGCCATCAGCAACCCGACGAGACACGGCCGGTCCCCGGGAAGGCGGCTTGGCTGGAACCGGCAGCCAGCCTAATGATAGAGTGATGTTTATATGCGCACGTATTCATGTAACGACGACGGGTCTGATCCGAACCGCGACCACGAGCCAGTGCGGCACCCGGCGCGCGGCGGCGTCCGCGCGGCCGGTGCCGTGCACTCGCACGAGCCGGGACCAGACGCCGATCGCCGCTATCTGCGAGCAGCGCTAGGACTCCTGGCGGCCTTCTTGATCGGCGAGGTCACGGCCGCGCTGACCTCGGGCTCGCTGGCGTTGCTGTCGGACGCCGGCCACATGCTCGCCGACGTTGGCGCCATCGCTGGGTCTCTGTGGGCGATCCGGCTCGCCGCCCGTCCGCCGGCTGGCGCCTGGACGTTTGGCTGGCGCCGCGCCGAGATCCTTTCCGCCGCCATCAACGGTGTCACCCTGCTGGTCGTAGCTGGCATCCTCACCGTGCAGGCCATCATCAGGCTTATCCACCCGGCGCATGTGGACGCCACCCCCGTCCTCGTGGTGGCTCTCGCAGGCATCGCTGTGAACGTCGTCGCCGCGCGGCTCCTGGCCCGGGCCAGCCGGTCCAGCCTGAATGTCGAGGGCGCCTTCCGGCACATTCTGACCGACCTGTACGGATTCCTGGGCACCGCCGCTGCTGCCGTGATCATCCTGACCACCGGCTACGTCCGGGCCGACTCAATCGCGGCGCTGGTCGTGGTTCTGCTGATGGTCAAGGCGGCCTGGTCACTGCTGCGCGCCTCCGGCCGGATCCTGCTGGAGGCGGCGCCCGAGCAGATGAACCTCGATGACGTCCGGGCTCATCTGCTGGCCACCGAACACGTGCGGGGCGTGCATGACCTGCACGCCTGGACCATCACGTCAAGCCTGCCGGCGCTGTCCGCGCACGTCATCGTCGACGACGCCTGCTTCACCGACGGGCGCAGCCCTCGCCTGCTCGACCAGTTGCAAGCGTGCCTGGCCGGGCATTTCGACGTGGAGCACTCCACATTCCAGCTCGAGGCGGCCGCGCACGCCGACCACGAGCCCGGCGCGCACTAGCCGATGTTCGAGCCGGTTTCGGCGACGCCCGCCCGCCGACACCGCAACCGCGGCGGGTGAGCATGACCCAGGTCACTGACCTGGGCATTGCCCGCAGTGCCCGGAATCGGGTACCCTGGCAGAGGTTTTACAAGGCACCTCGTTCGGTGAGGCGTCGACACGAACACAGGCCACTGATCCGACGACGTCGAGAGACGCCCAGGGTCAGGACAGGTCTCCCCGGCCTAAGGGGTGACCCGAAGTGGCTGTACC
>Ga0187783_10003878_pt1 | contig 11043 bp, 9 predicted proteins | sample 1015_SJ02_MP02_2_FD_132471 | JGI IMG/M metagenome (GOLD analysis project Ga0187783, IMG submission 132471) | Tropical peat soil microbial communities from peatlands in Department of Meta, Colombia - 1015_SJ02_MP02_20_MG | ecosystem: Environmental > Terrestrial > Soil > Wetlands > Peat | place...
GAAGGGAGATCGCAAGGCCTGCATACGCTTCGGCATCATGATCGGCGAGAACCGCGAGCGCCACGCCGAATGGCGGCGTCTGCATCCGGACTGGTGGTGGTGGGAGCGTTGATCGCGAGAGCGCGCGTCGCGATCTCGACGAAGCCCGGCCGGCACCGGTCGGGCTTCGGCTTTCCAACAGCAAAGCACGCCGACACCAAAGCACGGCGATCTCGGCTGCCGCGTCAACTTTCCGCGCAGGCTGTTTGCGGCGAACGGTGGGTCGCTTTTTCGCGCAATTGCATGGACAAGCGCGAGATGTCGCTTCACATTGCTCGTCGCCGCTGAGGATCCGCTCGTGAAGTCTATGGCCAGAATCTGCCGCTCGGCACTGCTGGCTTTGCCGCTGATTGCGAGCGGCGCATCGGCGCAGTCACCGTCGCTCACCATCGAGAAACTTGTCACCGACGGTTGGGAGGTCGCCGGTTACATCGCTGCGTGGGAAAATCGCTCGCTCATCCTGTTCAAGCACAAGGATCACAAATATCTCGTGCAATGCTCGGTGCTTGTTGATGTGACACGCGCGCAGCGCCTCGTTACCGTCTGCTACGAGCTCAAGTAGCCGGCCGAGGAGGCAACGACGCGAGCGCCGCAAGACGAGGGTAAGCATGGTGAAGCAACCCGCACGGCGCGTGGTCGAATTCTTCTTTTCGCCAGGGAGCCGGTACTCCTATCTCGCGGCGAGCCAGATGACGACGCTCGCGACCGAGACGGGCTGCACGGTCGATTGGCGTCCGGTGCACGCCCCGACCTGAGGCGGTTGCGCGGCGCCGATCCGTTCGTCGGCGATCCCGTCTCGGGACAATACGACTGGAACTACCGGCGCCGCGATGCCGAAGCCTGGGCGGAGTACTACGGCATCCCATTTCGCGAGCCGCCCGCGCACGATTTCGACTTCAAGGTCCTGGAGCAATGCCGCTGTCCCCAAGGTCCGCGAGGCTAGATGATCGAACGCTCGCGCGGTGGTCCCCTGATGTAAGCACCCGGGAACGCCGGCGACGTCGCTGCCGCCATATTCCCCGCGATTTGCCCGCGGTTCGCCCGCGCTTCGTACGGCCGATGTCGTGCCGCGCATGCTGGCAGCAGTGATCGCCCGCGAGGACCGGCGCAAGCGCCTACGTGGCGACGCATGATCGCCACCACCCGTGTCGGGCGCAACCGTTGCCGGCGGTCCTTCCTCGTGACAACCCGACGCGCCCGTGCAGCGCGCGATGTGCGCCTCGCAGCGCACGAGCGTCGCCTCGAGGCCATCACCCTGCCAGCCCCAACCATCACGGTGTGCGGAGCACCGGCGGGGGCGACCAGGCGCCTTCCAGGACCGCGCGCTGCGGCGCATAAAGCCGCATCGTCAGATTGAACGCGGCGCGCGGGATCGGCAGCCAGTTCGCCTCCCTATCCCCACCCGGTGACTGCGCCGAGAGGTAGAGCTCCAGCGATCCATCGGCGGCAAAGTTGATCGGATCCCGATCGCCCAGGGCGAACCGATTGAGGACGTTCGCGACCGGATAGCCGTCATTGTCGTAGACGGTAACCGACCAGAATGCGTCGGCCGGCGGCACTTCGCTGCTGGTGAACCGCAGCACGTAGTTGCCGGCGCCGTCGAGAGGGCGGCCATCGCCATCGGTCGACGTGCTGGGATAGACCGCATCCTCAGGCAGTACCGCGCCGAGGCCGAACAGCGCGACGGCCGCGCGCCGCAGGTAAGAGGCGCCGTAGGCGCCGATAAAGTCATTGGCGATGCGCCATCCGTTGACTCGGCGGCTCGAAAGCCCAGGCGCCGACCGAATGCGCTGCAATCCCTCCGCTGCCGCCTCGGACACGGCCTGGGCGATCACCGGATCAGCGTTAGCGAAATCGAAGGTGCGGCCAGGCGCGATGCCAAGGCGCGCCATGCGAGCCAGTATCGGCTGATCGACACGATGCGGCGGATGTAGCCTGAGGAGCTCGGTCGCCATGGCAAAGAACTTGGCAGGCGCCATGGCGGCCACCTGCTTGGGCGCAGGTGTCGTCGCATCGATGCTCGGATCGAAATGCCCGGCCACCGCCTCGGACGTGCGTCCCCACTGCGAAAGGGGCGAGAGCCTGAACCCGTCCTGTAGCGCGTGCACGGCGGGATAGTCGGCAGGGCCGCGCGTCAGAATTCGGCCGATGATCCACACCTGGGGCGTCGGCGAAATGAGGCGCACCACGCCCTCCGGCAAGGCGCCGCGCCAATCGGGCTCCGTCACCGCGAAGTCTCCGGCGCCGGTCCCTGTGGTGCGCGAACCGATGACGGCGAACACGTCCGTCCACATGTCCATAAGGGGCAGCAGATAATAGCGCCCCCGCGTATCGGGCACCGAGACGATGATCGGTTCCTCGCGCACGTCAAGCCAAGCGATGGAATACAAGGTGTCGAAATTTGGCCGTACGACGGTTCTGCTGCCTGCCCCTGGGTATGCGCGCTGGTGGAGGAACACATTGAGCGGCCGCGTCCGAGGCGATCCGCCCGGTGGCACATTCGTCATCTGGGCGCGGGTGATATCCATGACGACAAGCGGGTAGAAATATGTGTAGCCCTCAAGGCCGATCTCATAGGCGTCATGCCTCGAAAGCGGCTCGGCGCCCTGCCCGCCGCCTCCCAGACTGGACATGAGCATCACGGTCCCGACCAATCCTGCGCGCCTTGCCGCCGAATGCCCCGCTCTCAACATGTTGCCCCCTTCGCATCGGCCGTGCGGACGGTGACGGGCGGTCGACGAATGACGCGACCAGCCGGAGGGGGACCGCGTCATTCTCACGCTTAAATGCTCGCTCGGCGGCGCGCAAAAGGCAACTCGCCGCAGCCGCCGGCTGTCGGCGCAGCACGGGCGAAGCCATGCGTGCTGGAGGAATCACGTCGCCGTTCGCGGGCGTTGTATTCCCGATACCGGCTCGGCCGGCTTACCGGCCACGCCCGGCTAGCCGATGGTTCCTTTGCCCAGGCGATCGCCGCGCTCCTCCTCCGCTTGCCAGATAGACGCCCACGGCGGTGGCGGCGATGCCGACCCAGTCCGTTTGGCTCGGCCGCTCGCCGAGCAGCGGTATGGCGAACAGTGCGGACAGCACCGGCACCAGGGCGCCAAAGGCCGCCCCAGCCGCCGCGCCGAGAAGGGCAAGCGCGCGGCCATAGAAAAGGAGAGCAACGATGGTCACGAGAATGCCCTGAAACAGCGCCTGAACCGCGACGTCGGCAAGCGGCGCTTCTACCAGGTGGGTTCCGCACAGTGCGATGTAAGGCGGCAGGTAGATCACCAGCGATCCGGTGGCGACAAGCGCGGCGGCGTGAAGCGGAGCGAGTTCTGCTTGCCGCATGATGATGGTGAAGCATGCCCACAAGAACGCGGCAAACAAGCCGAGCGCATGGCCGATGCTGCGCTCGCCGCCCGAGCTCGCGGCATGCCAGCCGACGATGAGGAGAGCGCCGGCGAAGATAAGCAAGAGCCCGAGCTTGCGCACGGCCGTGAATTTCTCGCCGTTTGCGACCGCGGCAATCAGGGCGACGAACAACGGCACGAAACCGGGATTGAGGGCGCTCTGGTCGCTGGCGGGTGCCAAGCGCAGTCCAGCCGCCGCCAGCAGGCCGTAAGGCGCGCCTCCCCCGACAATGAGCGCAGCCAGTCCGGCCCATCCAAGGCGGTCGAGGGCATGACCACTTCGCAGGACGACCGGTATCAGCACGAGGCCGGCCACGCCGAAACGCAGGGCCGCGATATCCCAGGCATCCAACCGCGTCGTGACCTCTAGACGGGTGAACGTGCTCCAGCTCGCCCAGATCGCCGCCGCGGCGAGGCCGAGCAGGGCACCTTTGACATAGCCCGAGCCGGCCCGCACCACGGCCGCCCCGGCGCCGTCGCGCCGGGTGCTGGCTGAGTGCGTCGACACCGCTGTGCGGCGAGGAATGAGCCCGGGCATAGGCGATCGCAGCCCCGGTTGGAGGAAGCCTGAGCCCAAGGCTAACAGTGAGCTGCTGACATCCTCTGTCAGCAACTCGCTGTGCGTGCGTGGTGGGGTAAAGAATTGGAGGCGACCGCAGCCGGCCTAGCCGTTGTCGCCAACGCCGATGGTCCGCCGCAGCGTCCGCGCATTGATCAGGATCGCGACGACCGCCTGCGTCGTGCTGATCAACGTCAGCATCAGAAACTCGGTGTTGTTGAAGATGGCGAGGACTTCGACGCCCGCTGCACCAAGCGCGAACAACAATACCTGGAGAGCGGCAACCGCGGCCATCAAGATAGCCTCCACGGTATTGTCGATGCCAGGATGCGACACCCGCAACTGCTCGGCCATCGCCATCATCGCGGCACCGACCATGAGGACTTCGACCCACGTCAGCTGGTACTGACCCCACTCGACCAAGATTGCCCGCGGATCGGAAAAGATAAACTTTCCGACGACGTAGAGAACCAGGATATAGAGGAAACCCGGAACGTATTTGAACCGGCTGCTTGCATGCAGATGCGCGACACGCACCGCACTCGCGGCGTGCGCGAGCGTCTCATCCGAGCTGGTTGCCGCAATTCTCGCCATGTGCGCCCCCCTTCGCATATCTGGGCGGTACTTTTGCCAGACACACCCTAGGTCTGCTGCTCAATAGGTATGTAGGCCGAGACAGCGTTTCAATGAGGCCGCCACGCGAGCCACACTGCGTCTCGGCGACAACAGTGTCGGCGAAGCGCGCGCTGACCGGCAACCCTCCACGCAGAACCTTTGGTATTGCTGCAGGAACGCGTCCTGGAAGAGGGCGCGATAGACGCATGGCCTTGCGCGATCTGATCGATGATGGTGGCAGGTTTGCCGTCGATTGGGAGGGCCACTACCGCCTCGAGGCATCCCGGATATCCCCAGGCAGAAGCTGGAACACGCCGCGCACGACGGCTGAAATTTCAAATGCTTTTTGGTTAGCATTGCGGTGATGACGCTTTTCGCGTCGCCACGCTGGCGCTATCCTCCATGAGGAGGGCGTTGCCTTTTTGGGTAAGGCAGGCAATGTTCCTCGCGGAACCGACTGTCTGTGGCGGAGTTGCCTAAGGGGGCTCATTTTCCAGCGCTCCGCCGTGTTTGCTGTTGCCCCTTTGTCGCCATGGTCGATTGAGGCGGTGCGATGAAAGTTCTATTCGTCCATCCCGGTCCGTTGCTCTACACCAAGGTGTTCTTGCGGCTCGAGCCGCTCGGACTTGAACTGGTCGCGGAAACCGCGCGTCGGGCCGGCCACGCCACCAGGATTCTTGACCTGCAAGTCGAGAACCACGACGACTATGCGCGCATGATTGCGGAATGGCGGCCCGAGTTTGTCGCCTTCTCGTGCAATTACCTTGCCAACGTTCCCGAGATCATCGACCTCGCCAAGCAGACCAAAGCCGTATCGCCGCGTTGCTTCATCTGTGTAGGTGGGCACAGCGCGTCGTTCACCGCAAGCGCGATCGTCGAGCATGGCGAGGGTGCCATCGATTGCGTCCTCAAGGGCGAGGGCGAGGCAGCCATCGCCGAGTTGCTGGAAGTCGTCGCCGGCGATCGCAGCGCCGTGACCGCCGTACCTGGCGTGGTCACCGCCGCCGGGGAGGGACCCGCACCACGCTTTGTTCACAGCCTCGATGACGTGCGGCCGGCGCGCGACCTTTTGCGCCACCGCCGCAAATATTTCATCGGCATCCTGGATCCCGCCGCCTCGATCGAATTCTCACGTGGCTGCCCATGGGACTGTGCATTTTGCAGCGCCTGGACGTTCTATGGCCGGACCTATCGGCTGATGCGTCCGGAGCGGGTCGTCGAGGATCTCGCGTCGATTCGCGAACCAGGCATATTCATTGTCGACGACGTCGCCTTCGTTCATGACCGACACGGCTTTGCCGTCGGTGAGGCAATCGCGCGCAAGGGCATTCGCAAGAAGTATTATTTGGAAACGCGCGGCGACGTGTTGCTGCGGAGCAAGGAGGTGTTCAAATTCTGGAAGAAGCTGGGCCTCGAATACATGTTCCTTGGCATCGAAGCGATCGACGACGCGGGTTTGCGCAAGTTTCGCAAACGCACGTCCTTGGGCAGTAACTTTGAGGCGCTTGAATTCGCCCGCACGCTCGGCATCGAAGTAGCCATCAACATCATTGCCGATCCCGATTGGGACGAGCAGCGCTTCGCCACCGTCCGGGAGTGGTGCTTGGAGATACCGGAGATCGTCAACATCAGCGTCAATACCCCCTATCCCGGAACAGAGAGCTGGGTCACCGAGGAGCGCCGCCTGCAGACCCGGGATTACCGCCTGTTCGACATTCAACACGCGGTCCTGCCGACAAAGTTGCCGCTGGCGCGGTTCTACCGCGAGCTGCTGGATACCCAGCGCGTTCTCTACCGCAAGCACCTGAACTGGCGCAGCGCTCCGGGTTTCGCCCAGGCGGCGCTGGCATTGCTCATGCGCAGCCAGACCAATTTCATTCGCGGGATGATGCTCTACAACAAGGTGTTCAATATCGAAAAGATGCTGGCCGATCACTCCCGGCCCGTACGCTACGAGATGCCGTTGCCACCGCCTCGTCCCCCGGTCGGAAAGCAACCGTTGGCGAAGGCCGCAGGGCTATACGTGCACGCCCCGCGCGGCCGCCTCGGCCGCAACATCGACGAGTCCACCGAGCGGTTCGTCGACGCCACGCGCGCCGGTACAACGGAATGATGCGGCGAGCCGGCAGCCGTTGAGGAGGCGAAACCCGTCGCCTTCAACCAACCGGCGGTCGCCTGCGCCGCTGGAGGAGCGGCAGTGCGGCCGGTTTCATGACCCCGAGAACTGCCGATGGGCTAGCGAGGAACGTTCATCGCCCGAGGCGGGGCGGTGCGGGGAGTTGTTGCGGCCGGCAGTGCACGCGAAGCACGGCGTCGCCTTTGCGGCCGCAAGGCGATGAGAGCTAGCCCTCGGGCATGTACTCAAGCAGCCGACCCTTGCCTCGCAGCGGAGTGTCGACCCGCATCGCCTTAAGTATCGCCCAAAGCGCGGCCTGATTGGTGGTGACCACCGGTTTGCCGAACTCCTGCTCCCACGCCGCGATCCAATTCATGGTCGGGAAGTTGCCACCCGGCACCACCAGCGCATCGATGTCGGCGCGATCGATGCGCCGGAACGCCGCTTGCGCCATGCCCGCTTCCATCTTGCCGATGGCGTAGGAATCGGTAGCGCCAAGGCTTTCCGAGGCGACGACGCCAATCCCATATTTCGTTTCGTAGTATCGTTTTGCCCGCGCGATGGTATCCTGTGAATAGGGTGTCGCCATCGCGATCCGCGGCGTTCCCAGCGCGTGCAGCGCCCGGCCGATTGCCTGGGCGGAGGTCAAGGATGGCACGCCGGATGCCTCGGACATGCGCTTCACCGTCACCTCGTCGTAGTCATCGGCAAACAGGCTGGCCGAGGTTTGCGCGAGGGCAATCACCTCGACTCGCGCCTCGCCCAGCAGTTTCGCTTGGTAGGCGACGTCGGTGTCTAGGCTTGGGGAAAATGGCGTGTTGCCCCCCTTGCCGAGACGGGCGGTATGCACCTGCAACTCCGGCGGCAGTCGGCAGAATTCGATTTCGCAGGTGGTGTTGGTGGAGGGGATGAGTATCCCGAAGTGCCGCGGCATGACCTATTCCCTCGCATGCGGCCGGCAGTGAGCCAACTGATGGCCGCCGACCAGCGACGACTGCCCGCGACCGCAGCGCGTGCCGGGCCGCGGCTGCGACCTCGTGCAGATCACAGGATGCATACTCGCTCATCGTTGCGACGATGCCAACCGGTCTTTCCGGCGAACCCCACGCATCGGTCCTGGCGGTGGCCAGCGTCGACGGGAACGCCGGCGACCGCTGCGTGACGCGACGATACAGCGCCGACGCCACGGCAGCCAGGGCGAGCATTTGTCGCCAACTCCCCACATTGCCGCACGGCAGCACAAGCTCTATCCCAGCTTACGAGCGTGGGCGCAGAGGCAGCAGTGGACTGCTGCATTGCTCCCTGCGCTCGTCAACGTAGGAGAACGCCATGTCTCGACGAGCCCTCGAGGGTATTCGCGTGGTCGATTTCAGCTGGGTACGCGCCGGGCCGTGGGCCACCCGCTGGCTGGGGGCGCTCGGCGCCGAAATCATCAAAATAGAGTGGCCGGAGAACGAGCGCGGCAGGCTTCCGAGCACGACGACGCCACACGGTGTCGAGGTCAATCTCAACACCTCGGGCAACTTCAACGATACCAACGTCAACAAGAAAAGTATCTGTCTGAACTTGCGAAGCGCCAAGGGTCTGGAGATCGTCAAGCGGCTGGTAGCCGTCTCCGACATCGTCATCGAAAACTTCAGCTCGCGGGTGCTGCAAAGTTGGGGTTTGGGCTATGCGAAGCTGTGCGAGGTCAAACCGGACATCGTCTATGTGTCCATGTCCGGGTACGGCCACACGGGGCGGAACCACAGCTATACGACCTTTGGGCCCGTTGCCCAGGCGGTCTCCGGACTGACGTTTCTCTCCGGCTTGCCGGGCAAGCCGCCGGCGGGCTGGGGTTGGTCGTATCTCGACGATACCGGCGGCATGTACGGGGCGATGTGCGCCCTCACCGGCCTCTACCATCGCAACATGACCGGACGGGGCCAGCATATCGACCAGGCCCAGATGATCTCAGGCATACCTCTCAACGGCCCAGCGCTCCTCGACTTCACGGTGAACGGCAGAGGGTCGCGACGGGCCGGCTATCCGCCAGGCAACCGCGCGCACTGGCCTGGCACGGCGTTGGTCAACAATTACCGTGGACCGACGGTGGCGCCGCACAATGCCTACCCCACCAATCCCGGGGAATACAACGACTGGTGCGTGATCGTCTGCCACTGCGATGAGGAGTGGCAGCGCCTAGTAAAGGTCATGGGCGCTCCATCGTGGGCCGGCGCGCCGAAGTTCGCCACGCTCGCCGGCCGATTGCAGCACCAGGAGGAATTGGACGAGCACATCAAAGCCTGGAGCATGACGCTGGGCAAGTACGAGCTAACCGAGCGCTGTCAGGCCGCCGGCGTGCGCGCCCTCCCCGTACAAAGTGCCGAAGACCGGGTGGAAACCGACCCTCAGTTGCGTCACCGCCAGATGTATCTGGCGCACGAACATCCGGTGCTCGGAACACGGAAGGTGCAAAACGCTCCGTTCAAACTTTCGCAATCGCCGGCGATCAATCACCTGCCCAGCCCCTTGATCGGCCAACACACCCGCGAGATCGTCGAAGACCTGCTGGGCTTTAGCCACGAGGAGCTCTGTGCCGGCTTCGCCGACGGCACTTTCTGGCCCACCGCCCGGGCGCGCTTCTCCTACATCGAGGACATGCTGCGATGAGCAACGCCCCGATCGCGCCGGGTCCCCTGGCAGGCCTGAGAGTCCTGGAGCTCGCCGATGAAAAGGGGCAGTTCTGCGGCAAGCTTCTCGCCGACCTCGGGGCGGACGTCGTTAAGATCGAGCCCCCCGGCGGCGAGGCGACGCGCCGGGTGGGGCCGTTCCTCGACGATATCCCCCACCCGGAGCGCAGTTTGTCGTTTTGGTACTACAATACCTCCAAGCGAGGCATAACTCTCAATCTGGAAACGGCCGACGGCCGATGGCTGTTGCGGCGACTGGCGACGACCGCGGATGTGATTCTGGAGACCTTCCGACCGGGTTTTCTGCCGTCCCTTGGGCTTGATTACGCATCGCTCCGCGCAGAGCACGCCGGTCTGATCATGTGCTCCCTCACCGCCTTTGGTCAAACCGGTCCCTGGCGCGATTACGCCACCTCGGACCTGCTCCACATGGCGGCGGGCGGTCAGATGGCATCCTGCGGCTATGATGCGGTAGACGTGCCGGGGGCGCAGCCGATCGCTCCCGGCGGCGGCAACGCGTGGCATACGGGGTGCCACTTCGCCTACATTGCCATCATGGCTGCGCTCGTCTACCGCACCATTGCGGGGCAGGGGCAGTATATCGATGCTTCCATCCATGAGGCTTGTGCGCTTACCACCGAGGCGGCGATCGCCAACTACGTCTACCGCGGGGAGACATTGCGACGCCAGACGGGTCGCCACCACGCGCCCGCTCCCACCCCCCGCACCCAATTTCGCAGCAAGGATGGCACCTACGTCACGGCCCTTGTCGCCGGACGCCTCACCCCCGGATACGTCAAAGACCTCGCGGCCCTTCTGGACGCGTACGGCATGGCCGGCGATCTCAAAGACGCAAAATATCAGGACCCCGCGGTGATTGCCGCGAATTCCTCGCACATCATCGATGACCTAGTGGCGAACTTCATCGCCCGGCTGCCGGCCGAAGAGGTCTACCACGCCGCACAGGCCCGTGGCTTTACCTGGGGGGTGGTACGTGCCCCCGAGGCGCTTCTTGACGATGCCCATCTGCACGATCGCGGCTTCTGGAAGCAGGTCGAACACCCCGAGCTCGGCCGGAGCTTTCTCTACCCAGGCGAGGCGGCGATCTACAACGGGTCTCCCTGGCGGATCTGCAGACGGGCGCCGTTGATCGGCGAGCACAACGGCGAAATCCTTGGCGACGAACTGGGATTGTCTCGCGGTGAACTCGCTCTGCTGGCCGAGAATCGCGTGATCTAGGCCCATCCGGAATCGGCTCGCGACCCGCAGGCGCGAGAGCCGCGAGGAGCCCCGAGCGGGCTAGATCCCTCGGAAATGCGGTTTGCGTTTCTCGACGAATGCGCGACGGGCTTCCATGGCGTCATCGGAACTCTGCAGAATGCCGCCAGCGTTCGAGGTCATCACCATGGTGGTCTCCAGCGTGCTGTCGAGTGCGGCGCGCATGATCCGCTTGCTGGTCCATTGCACCAACGGCGGCTGGGCGATGATCCTGTCGCAAAGCTCGCGCGTTCTCGTCTCCAACTCCTCCGATGCGACCAGGTGATTGAGCAGCCCCCATTCATAGGCGCGTTCCGCCGACAGCGAGCCGGTATAGGCAAACTCCAGCGCCCTGCCGAGCCCGACCATCTTCGGCAGGTAGTAGCAGCC
>Ga0187783_10003879_pt1 | contig 11041 bp, 8 predicted proteins | sample 1015_SJ02_MP02_2_FD_132471 | JGI IMG/M metagenome (GOLD analysis project Ga0187783, IMG submission 132471) | Tropical peat soil microbial communities from peatlands in Department of Meta, Colombia - 1015_SJ02_MP02_20_MG | ecosystem: Environmental > Terrestrial > Soil > Wetlands > Peat | place...
CCGGGTCGTGACCAAACCAGCGGCGCAGCGAATCGCTCGGCGCGGCGTCCTTGAGCCAGGCGTCGACAGCCGCATCCTCGCGCCTTAAGCCGCGCGGCCACAAGCGATCGACAAGGATACGCGCGCCGTCCGAGCGAGCCGGCGCATCATAAATGCGTTTGATTCGAATCTCCTTAGCCATGCCGGACTCTCCTGCGCGGCCAAGCCCAGGCCCTGTCCCAAACCGCTGCCGTTCCGCCTCAGGATAGCGTCCTGATGGTTCTGCAAAGCGCTGTGCTGGCCTGAAGGCCTGGCGGTCGTGGTATGCGGGTAATGTTCAACATCACCGATACTGCACGAGGGATGCACACCAACACCATGACCAGGCAAGAAAGTAAGGCGGAACCGATCAACTGGAAAGGGTTGCTCTCCGGCGACCCGGATTGTCTGAAACGATGGTCGTGGCCATTGCTCAAGCGGCACTCGAAGCGAGGGCGGCGCTCGGCGTGGCCAGGCTTGGTTATCGCAGCGGCTATTACGGACGGCCACTGATTAGGCGGGCTGGAACCCTCGGACTTAGAGTGCCCCAGGACCGCCAGGGGCGCTTCGCGAGAAGAGCTGTTCCTGCGTTTCGAGGCGGCTTAAGACTTGATCGTGAGCTACGGATGGGGCATAGGTGCAAAAAATTGCGAACCGGCTCAAATAGCGGTTGTTTTTTGGATTCAGACGATGAAAGTCCGCAACTCCCTAAAATCCCTGCGCACGCGCCACCGCGCAAATAGGCTGGTGCGGCGTAAAGGCAGGGTTTATATCATCAACAAGGTGCAAAAGCGCTATAAGGCCCGGCAGGGCTGACCGGCCGGCGCCGCAACGCAGCCCGCTCACATCACCATGCCGGTCGTTCCTAAGGCATTCTTGTTGCGCGCCGTTTTAACGGCTGGCATGCTTGCGCAAGGTCAACCGGCTCCGGCGTTGGCGCAAGGCTGGTGGCAACCCGTAGAGGCGCCGGGCCGCGATAGCGAAACTGGCGAAGAGCTCAAACAGGCCTTGGCGCCAAAACCTCTGCCGGAAGCTTTGCGCAAACAAAAGCTCGACGCGCTTTTAGCGCGCCTGCGCGAAGCCCTAACTCCGGAAGAAGCGCAGCAGATTGCGGTTTCGATCGAGCGCTTGTGGCTGCAAACGCCCTCCGATACGGCAGGCCTCCTCATGCGGCGCGCCGCCGCATCGGTTGATGCACAAAAATTCCCTTTGGCGCTCGAGATCCTCGACAAGCTCGTCCTTGTTGAGCCGGATTGGGCCGAAGCCTGGAACGAACGGGCCTCAATCAAACTTATGACGGGTGACCTGGACGGGGCATGGGTCGACTTCAATGAAGCAATCCGGCGTGAGCCGCGCCATTTTGGCGCACTGACCGGCATGGGGCTCATTCTGGAAAGGCAAGGCTTTGGCGAACGAGCCAGGGAGGTTTTTTTAAAGGCGCTAACGATTTACCCGCTTGCCCCCGAAATCCAAAAGCACATCGAAGGACTTATGCCAAAAGCCGAAGGCAAGGACATTTAGTCTCTGGCCCAAAGACCCGTTTGTTTGCCTTACGATCGCGTAAGGTCACGACAGGCTTACCAGCGACCGTTCTAAAGATCGCCGTCTCTGCGGCGATGCTCTAGGGTTTGTAGACATTCGGGGGGGATTTACGAACGGGCTGGAATTTGATTCAAGGCTGAAAAAATAGAGGTCGGCCTTGATTCGCTTGGTCCTGAAGGATGCGCAAGGGGAGCAGATTGCCCCGCGTTTGCCCGGCAAGGATCTCAATATCCTGATATCCGGCTCCTTCTTGACGGACTCTCCATTCAAACGAGGGATACATTGGAGCTCAGGCCAGCTCCAACGGACTGATTGAGCTGTTCGGAGCCGCTTCGCTTTTGGCCTTGGCGGTCAGCGGCGCGCTCGCCGGGCGGCGCGCGGCCTTCGCTCCGAGCGGCCTTGCCGCCGATCTATTCCAGTCTTTGGAACGGGCCGCCCCGGCCATCATCGAGCCAGCGACGGGCCTGCAGCCCTCCCAAACTCATCGCGGCGCTCTTCTGCGCCCGGGGGGCTGCGCTCAGAGCCATCATGCCGCCCAAATGCCGCCTCAATGCTCTCCTGAATAGGGCGCGGCGTTTGCGCGCTAAGCGTGAGAACGGGGGGCAATGTTCGGACAGAACGCGGCAATGCGTGGCACAGGCACGTTCTGTGCGCCACCATCCTACCGGGCCGATATAGAAGGCCTGCGGGGGCTCGCCGTCGTGGCCGTCGTTTTGTGTCATGCCCGCCTCTATTGCCCGGGCGGTTACACCGGCGTTGACGTCTTCTTTGTGATATCGGGCTATCTCATCACAAAGATCATCCTATCGGAACTTGGCAGCGGCTCCTTTCGTCTCACCGGCTTCTACGCGCGGCGTATCCGGCGTATTTTCCCGGCGCTTTTTTTGATGCTGGCGGCCGCCTGCGCCGCGGCCTATCTGCTGCTCTTGCAGTATGAGATGATCGTGTTTGGCCAATCCCTCATCGCCGCGGCGGCCTTCGTCTCCAATATATTTTTCTCGGGCGAGATAGGCTATTTCGACTTGACCGCCGTGCAAAAGCCGCTCCTGCATCTTTGGTCGCTCGCGGTCGAGGAGCAATTCTATATCTTTTGGCCTCTCATTCTACTCATCCTGCATAAGGCCGCGGGGAGGAAAGGAGTGTTCTTTTTTTGCGCCCTTCTCGTATGTGTGTCCTTGCTGCACGGCGAATATTTGGTTCATCATGCACGCAGAGCAGCGTTTTTTCTTTTGCCCGCGCGCGCTTGGGAGCTAGGCTTAGGCGCGCTCATTGCGCTGAGCACAGGTCTAGGTCTCTTGCGTCAACTCCCGCGCCGCGCTGCCGATTGCGCCTCGCTTGCCGGGCTTGCCCTTATTGCAGCACCAATCGTCTCATACGATGGCTTCACAACATTCCCCGGCAAGGCTGCTCTTTTGCCTTGCCTTGGAACAGCGCTCATCATCGCCGCGGGCACACAACAGGCAACGCTCGGCGGGCGGCTCCTTTCCCTGCCACCTATCACGCTCATTGGGCGCATATCCTATTCGCTTTATCTCTGGCACTGGCCCATTCTCGTCTTCGCCCAATTTTATCTTGGGCGGGAGTTGCATTTGGACGAAAAAACCTGGGCGCTTTTCTTCACCGGTCTCGCGGCCTATTTGTCATGGCGCTTTGTCGAGGAGCCGTTTCGGCAAATCAGGGTTACGGCTGGCACGGCGCGGGCTTTTGCCGGAGCCGGCACCGTGGCGGGATTGGCGGTTGCCTGCGCCGGCTGGGGAATCATTTCCAATGATGGCCTGCCGCGCCGGATTGAGAACAATAACAGCGAGATTGCGAAAGTGCGCGCGGATCATGCCGCTTTCGCGCGGCTGCCGTGCGTGGTGTGGGACGCAGCTTTGCCGCCGGTGGAAGGATGCCTCGTGGGACAGCCCTCGACCGATGGCAATTACGATGTGGCCGTCTGGGGTGATTCTCACGCCGGCCAGCTTGCCCCCGTGTTCGAAGTGCTCGGCCAACACCTGAACTTTACCGCAAGAGTGATCTCGAAGGCGGGGTGCGGCCCCTTGCCGGGGATGCAGTTCACACAAGAAGCAATCACGATCAAGGCGTGTCCGGAGTTCAACGCTTCGGTCCTGCAGGCATTGCTCAATCACAGGCCTGGCGTTGTTGTCCTGGCCTGCCGGTGGGATGTTTATGCGAAGGGGCTTTTTCTCATTGCCGAGAGCTCTTCTGCACGGCCATCGGTTGCCGAGTCGATCGATACTTTTGTCTCAGTGCTCAGAAACACCATTCGCGCGCTGACAGGGGCTGGTCACCGGGTGGTGATCGTTGGGCAGGTGCCCGTTCCAACCGGCGATACGATTGATTGCATTCAAAGACTACGGTTGACAGGGCGGGACGGCTCGGAATGCGCAGCAACGGGCGCCTCCCGCGCGGAGATCGACGCAAAGGTAAACGCGCTGCTTCAGTCAGCGGCAGACTCGCTTCAAGGTGTCGCAATCGTCCACCCCTTCGAGCGCTATTGCAACGCGCGGGATTGCCCAATCTTTACCGAGGACGGCCGCTTCATCTACATGGATGGTTCGCATTTGTCGCCCGCCGGGGCGAGCCTCTTGACCGCCCGTATCGCGACGCCACTCGCCTCCTTCTTGCGGCAAAGAGAAGCTGCCATTCACGATTCGAGCAACTGACCGGCCGGCCGCCGGGCTTGCAAACGGCCGGTGCGTCCCGGCCCTGCCAGCTCCCGCGAAGCCTTGTGTTCCGCTCGCTTAGGACGCGGCTAGCGCCGTAATTCTCCTTCGTAGTCGTCTAGCAGCTTTGCGCGCAGCGGTTCGTCGTGGCCGAGATTTTCCGCGAGGCTGTCGATCACGCCTCTTGAAAGGCGGCGCGATTCTGCCGCCTTCGCCCGTGCCCCCGTCCTCTCGTGCAAGCGCGCCGCCTCGGCATGGACGCGCCATGCAGCAAGCGGCAGGTGGGCTTCGCCCACAATTGAAATTGCCTGATCGAGATGGGCCCGGGCCTCATCAACATCCTTTTCTGCTAAGGCGATCTTTGCCCGCAGCCGGTGCGCCAGCGCACAAAATGTGCGTTCTGGAGGCGGCAGCGAGATCTCATAGAGCCGCGACGCTTCTTCCCGCGCCCGGGCCAAATCGCCAGTCTCGACCCAATATTGGCAATAGCTGGCGTGAAAGTGGGGACGAACCGCGCTCTCCATGCCAATACCATCGGCTTCAATGCGGCCTTGTATGGCCTGGAATTGCGCCAAGGCACCCTTATAGTCCCGCAAGCCGGTGCAAGACTTGGCCAAAAGGTTCCGGCCAATAAAAAAGGTGAACGGATTGGCTTCGATCCTGGGATCGAGCGCTTCGCTGCAAAATATTTTCGCGCCCTCATAGTCAAACGCCTCGCAATGCAGCCACCCGAGCGTGAGCCGGCATAATGCGGAGGCCTGATGGTTGGAATTCCTTTCCGCTTGCGCCAAGGCCGCCGAAACGCTTCGCTTGAGTTCGCCCCATTCGCCAAGATGGAGCAGGGCGAAGGCCAAAATGGTATTGAAAATAATGAAATAATATTGGTCGCCGATGGCCTGCGCCTGCTGCATTCCTTCTTTAGCGGCAATGCCGCAGCCTGCGTAGTCAGAACGCAAATAATTGGTTACCATCTGCAGCGAGCAGCGCCGCAACAATAGCCAGGGGTCCACGCCATCAGCTGTTATAGCCACCAGCTGCCGGCAAAGTTCTGCATCCTCATCACTCCATCCCTTCAGCATGAGATTGATGTTCGCGCTGTTGCCCTTGACGAGTGCTCTCACTACGGCGTCTTCGGCGCTCTCGACTTTGGCTAGCGCCTTCTCCGCGTAGAGCAGGCATTGCCGCCGGTCGGTGTAGAGGCTAAACCGGCTGAGATCGAGCAAGCCGTTGATTTCCGAGCGAACTTCTTTTGCTTCCGCGGCAACGGCGACCATCGTGTTTAAGTCCTCTGTCGAGCCCAAAAAGTCGCCTGCCGAACGCCGCACCCAGGCACGTTTGTGCAACAACATGATCCGGGTTGCCGTCTGTTCGGCTGCCGGCAGCCGGCCGACCAGATTGAGGCCGCGTGTAAGATAAATCGCCGCCTCGCTGTTGCTAAAGCGCTGGGAGGAATTCTGTGCCGCTTGGATGAGATAGTGCACGGCTTTTGAGAACTCTCGGCCCTCCTCGAAATGCAGCGCAAGAACGGCGGCGATTTCGCTGGCCTTTTCGCCATATCCCTCTTCGAGCCGCTCGCCCAGGTCTTGATGAAGCCACGCCCTTTGACCCGGGGCTAAGCGCTGATAAAGAACCTCCTGGTAGAGGCTGTGGAGGAAAGCGTAGTGCCCGGCGACCATGCCATTTGGCCATTCGGTGGCGCCGGCGGCCCGCAGCATGAGGCCCTTTCGCGCCAGCGTCTCGCAGATCCGCTCGGCGTCACAAACGTCTCCGCCAGCGGCCTTCGCGACAATGGCCGCCGAAAATTCCGCGCCTGCGACGCTTGCTGCTTCAAGCAGCCGTTGCTCAATTTTGGTTAAGCGATCGACCTGGATCCCGATCATCTCGCGCAGCTCGTGCGGCAAGCGCGTCTCTATCGCAGCTGTTTGGGCTCTAAGCTGCCAGCCTTCTTCAACAGCGACGACTTCCTGCCGTGCGATGAGCTCATCGGCAAGCGACACGACGAAGAGCGGCTGCCCTTCGCTGCGGGCAAAGATCTTTTCCGCCAGTGCCCGGGCGATCCCGGCATCGCTAAACCGTAATCCAAGATATTGTTCGACTTCGTCCCGGGAAAGACCCTCGACCGCTACCTCGGTGCAGAGCGCTTGCCGCTCCAATTCGAGACGCAGCTTCCAGGCCGGGTGATTTCCTGCCCGCACGTCGGCTGGCCGGTAAGTCACGATAATAAGCACCGGCGCATTCTTGGTCCGCCGGGCAAAGCGCGACAACACATCGAGGGTCGCGTAATCGCTCCAATGCAAGTCTTCGACCACCAGCACGACAGGCCCGTCGGCGCTCAACGCCTCCAAAAACTCGCAATATTCCCGCAGCATCCGCTCCCTTGTCGCGCCAAACACTTCCTTCTGAAGGTCCAGGCGCTCCTCTTCGTCGAGGAGACCTGGCAGCTGCACCAGCCAGGCCGGCGCGCACTGTTTGAGCACTCTCTTAAGCGATGCCGCACCGGACCGGGTGCAGTACTCCTGCAGCGCTTCAAGTAAGGGCAAGAAAGCCTCATCCGTCCCAAAGTGCTCAATGCACCGCCCAAGCAATATGCGGATCCGACGCTGAGACATCCTTGCCAAAAACATTTCGACAAGGGTCGTCTTGCCTATTCCCGCTTCGCCAGTGACAAAGACCAGCTGCCGGCTTCCGGCCGCAGCCGTTTGGTATAGGTCTTCGAGCTTTTCGATGGGGCCAGATCTGCCGACCCAGAGCTGAGGAGACGAGGACGCCAGAAAGCCAGGCTCCGAGTCTTGCGGCTTTGGGGCCGCGACGGAGGCAACGAAGCGGTAGCCCCGCCGTGTCACCGTTTCAATGTAGTGGGGGTCCTTGGAATCATCCCCGAGTGCCGCGCGCAGGGCGTTGATCGCAACACTTAAGCTTGACTCGCTGATGTGGATTTTAGGCCAGACGGCTTCAAGGAGCTCGTCCTTAGTAACCAGTTCGCCTGGCCGCTCCGCGAGATGGCACAAAACATTGAATGGCTTTGGAGGCAACAAGATGCGATCGCTGCCGCGCCAGAGCTGGGCATTTCCCGGCTCCAACCGGAACGGACCGAATGAGAGATTCCGGCATTTCTCAGCCACACGCAACCGCCTTTCCTTGTTGATCGCTCCGCGCGTTTTAAGGTATATTCGGATGAAAGTTAATAACCGTTATTTACGTTTTTTTGTATTTTGTAAATATTACGGTGACGCTTAAGCGACCGTGCACCGTAACGCTAAAGCTTAGAACTCAATTTTCGAGCGCTGGAGCAGGAATTTGAGCCCCCCGGGCTTCGGTACCCGGCCGAAATCCGTGCCGGCCTCTCGGTGCTAAAATGCGCAGCAGCCGCTTTGGGACTGCCGGTGACCCACGACCGGGCACGCGCACGGCGGGGCCTTGGCGCGGGATTATGGCTTACCGACCAGGCGATCGATTTCGGCAGTAAAATTGCAAATTTTGTCGATCGTCCCCTGATCGATGAGGAGCGGCGCATGGCCTTGACCGGTGACCGTGTGGGAGTCGGCGCCTGGGTGCCTGCGCAACATCGCGTGAAAGGTGTCAAGGGAGAGAAGGTCGGAATTTGCGCCCCTTATGACGAGCAGGGGTATGCCGCGTAAGCCGCAAAATTGCGGCCATAACTCCGGAAGCGGCTGTCCGAGATCGAGGGTTTCCAGAGGTTTCATGAGATTTGGGTCGTAGCGCATCGCGATGCGCCCAACGTCATCGGCAAAGGTCATGCGTGCGTAGGTTTCCCAATCCGCCTCGCTTAACCCGTCAAACCGTTCGCTCATAATCTCCTTAAGGAGAGCGGCGGCCTCGGCAAGCGAATTGGGGACCGGCAGCTTGCCGACATAACTGCGGATTCGGGCCATGCCGCGCGGCTCCAAGACCGGACCGATGTCGTTTAGGACCGCGCCGCGCAGGACCCGCGGCCGCGCCGCCGAAAGAAGCATGGTATGCTGGCCGCCGCGCGAGGTGCCAACAAAGACGGCGCCGTCAATCTCCATTGCCGCGAGGACCGCCAAAATATCCCGGTTTTCGACGTCGAGACGGTAATTTGACCAATCCGGGTCATAGTCCGAAAGGCCGCGGCCGCGGTAATCGAGTGCCAGCACGCGCCGCTTCGCGCCATTGCGGCCGCTCGCCAAAGCAGCCGCAAGCGGGCCAAAATCGGCGCAAGTCCGGGAAAGACCCGGCAGGCAAATGACAGGAATCCCCCGGTCGTTGCGGGAACCATAGACGCGCAGGTGAAGCCTCAACCCATCGGGAGCGGAACAAAAGCGGCTCTCAACCTGGATTTGCGGCAAGTTCGCGTCCATTAAAAACCGCTCATTCGGGAACAAGAGAAATTGCTCATTGCAATCTGCCGCTCGCGCTTGTCGCAACGGAACGGAATGCCCTCATGCGGGTTCGTATACCAAATCTCGAAGAGAGGAACCTATAACCCCCTCATCGTCATGGATGGGCGAAGGCGCCGTGGTAAACGGCGCCGGAGGGTCGACCCGGCCATCCAAACATCGAAGACAGAAGTCTGGATGCCCAGCTCAAGGCCGGGGACGAGGGAAGAGTCGCGAACAATGAGGGTTGATAGTAACCGTCTGTTAATCAAATTCCCAAACGGCAGGAACCATATTCGAAGACCATTTGTTGTGGCCTTATGGACGCAAGACCGCCGCAACCCCACAATGCCGTTCTCGTTGTCGAGGATGAGCCGTTTACGCGCATCATGGCTGCCGAGACCTTATCAAAGTCAGGATTCGCCGTGATCGAGGCTTCGTGCGCGGACGAGGCCTTGCGGATTCTCGAGGCGCAGGCCGATGTGTGCGCCGTCTTCACCGATGTGAAAATGCCAGGTTCGCTCGATGGTTTGGACCTTGCCCAGCGCATTGGCGAGCGGTGGCCTTCGATCGCTATCGTTGTGACCTCCGCCAGCCCTTGCTATGCGGGCAGCGTTCCGCAAGGATCGCGCTTTCTTTCGAAGCCCTATGTGGGTCCGGAACTCATCCGTCACATCCGGGAAGTCACGCAATCAAGCCGGAAAAATGGATCCTAAAACTTGCCGCTCCTCGCTTGCTTCCCGCGCCGCCTCCGGCTCGCGGCCGCGATGACGCCTGGTCCGGGCAGGCTGTTATTTCGGACTCCTAGCGCTCATGCCGATCTTACATCCGGTTTGACGTCCGGTCACGGCCTTGGCGCATGAAGCCTCGCCCCGGCCCCAGTTGGAACCGGACCAAGAATCAAGGTGAACGGACGCGCTCCAAGAGGGAACGTTGTCGCCGACCGTGTGACACCACGGGCGCGGACCTTACCAAATAGTTTGGCAATTATGCATTTGACAAACAGGCTTGACTATGAGACATTAGGGGCAGTTTCGGAGCCCAAAAATGTCCATCGATCTTACCAATCCAATCTTTAACGACGAAGCCGCCGCCTGGAAGTATTTCGAGGCTATCCGCTGGCCGGATGGCCCTGTGTGCCCTCACTGCGGCGTGATCAATTTCGCCGACCCCATTATCGGCAAGACAGCGCGTCACGGCCTTTATCGCTGCCGCGAACCGGAATGCCGCAAACAGTTTACGGCGACGATTGGCACAATTTACGAAGATTCTCATATACCGATGCATAAATGGATGCTTGCCACACATCTTATGTGCGCGAGTAAGAAAGGAATTAGTGCGCATCAGCTCTATAGAACACTTGGCGTTGGATCATATCGTACAGCTTGGTTTATGGCGCATCGCATTCGTGAAGCGATGCGGATGGGCGGTCTTGCGCCGCTCGGCGGTGCGGGCGGTATAGTTGAAGCCGACGAAACCTTCATCGGCCGCAAGGAAGGCTCTATCAAGCGTCGCGGTCATGGGCATAAAAACACTGTGCTGTCTCTCATTGACCGCAAGAGCAAGAAAGTTCGCTCGTTCCATGTCGATGGTGTCAGCGCAGCAACTCTTGTCCCAATGGTAATAGAGAACGTGGCGGAAGAAACCGCAATGATGACCGATGAAGCCGGTGCTTATTTCACGCTAGGCGATCACTTTGCGAGCCATGAGAGTGTCAACCACAAGGCCGACGAATGGGTGCGCGATGACGTGCATACGAACACGGTGGAAGGCTATTTCTCAATCTTCAAACGCGGCATGAAAGGCGTCTATCAGCATTGCAGCGAGAAGCATTTGCACCGCTACGTCGCCGAATTTGATTTCCGTTATAATAATCGCACAGCGCTCGGCGTTGAGGACTCTGAACGCGCGTCGCGTGCGGTCAAAGGAGCAAATGGCAAGCGGCTAATGTATAACCAACCTCGTCAAGCCGAGAACGCTTAAAAGGAAAGCAAAAGTGTTCCTGCATTATCGCAAATCGAAGAAATGAGCGTAGCGTGGATTATTGGTATTATGAGACGCAAGGGGGCACTTTTGCGATTGTTCCGAAAGGCAATCGATTCATCGCTATGTTTGAAAATGAAGAGCTAGGCAGCTATTATTCGCCGCAGGAAGCCGTAGATGATCTCATTGGCGGCCACACGTTTTCATTGCCTGGTGGTCTAGATAGCTCCAAAATGGGGCTATCTGGAGACCTATCTGAGTGGCCGGTAGCGCGTCGATAATTGTCAAGCGAATCCATTAAGGATTCGCATAGCAATTCGGCAGCATTTATAGATAGACAATATCTGCATATTCCAGCAGTTTCGCTTTTCAAGAAGATGCCAATCATATCATCGCGCGCTGCCGATGTTCCATACCACCTTGCTTTTTGCCAAGATTCAATCCCCATGTGTTTGCGTGCTTCCTTTCTTA
>Ga0187783_10003880_pt1 | contig 11041 bp, 12 predicted proteins | sample 1015_SJ02_MP02_2_FD_132471 | JGI IMG/M metagenome (GOLD analysis project Ga0187783, IMG submission 132471) | Tropical peat soil microbial communities from peatlands in Department of Meta, Colombia - 1015_SJ02_MP02_20_MG | ecosystem: Environmental > Terrestrial > Soil > Wetlands > Peat | place...
ATCCGGACGCTGGATGGGGGCTGGCTGGCGCAGCTGCTCGCCATTGCCTCGACCGCCGTACTTATGACGACCCGGGTGAGCCCATTTGTGGTGGTCTTGGCGGGCATGGGGATTTTCATTTCCCTGCATGCGGTCGGGCTAGTCTGATCGATCGCCTATCGCAGGTCGGGCAGTGGTTATGCATGTTCTATGAAGTGCAGAATTGCGTTGATCCTCCCCGAACGGTTAGAAGGGTGCAAGAGCTGCTGTAAGCGGAGCCGACGAGCTTGCGATGTGCATCTCACGCGTCGCGAGCAGGCGATGGAGGAACATTATGACACTTCCACGGCGCCGATTTCTGCACCTCGTGGCGGCCGCTGCCGCGCTGCCCGTCCCGCCACGCATCGCAAGGGCCCAAACTAAGGAGCGCATCATGCCAGCAGCGAACTATTTGCCAGAAGTGCTTGAAACCACTGAAGCCGAGCGCGCCGCCACCGGCTTCATCTTCACCGAGGGTCCGTTGTGGCATCCTGACGGCTACTGGTATTTCGTCGACATTCGTCAAAACAAGCTGTTCCGCATGACGCCTGGCAAAGCGCCAGAGGTGGTAAGGAGCGATACCCTCGGGGGCAACGGGACGACCTTCGACCTGCAAGGCCGTCTCATCCTATGCGAAGGCGACGGCCGCCGTGTCACGCGCATGGGTGCCGACGGCAAGGTAGAGACACTTGTCGACAGATACAAAGGCGGACGCTTCGCCCGCCCAAACGACGTGATCTGCCATTCCAACGGCAGCCTTTATTTCACCGATCCAGACAAGCGCCGCGCCTATCACGAGCGCGAGATCCCCGGCCCCGCAGGTGATGATAATCTTTGGGACGGTGCGGCCGTGTATCGCGTGGCGCCGGACGGCAGCTTGAGCGTGCTCGCGCTTTGCGAGTACCCCAATGGACTGGCGCTCTCGCCCGATGAGCGCACGATGTATGTGGCGAACACGCGTTCGTCGCAATACATTCACGCAATCAAGCTCGATGCAGCTGGTGTCATGGTTGGCCGAAGCATCTTTGCCGACATGAACGAGGGTACGGAACCGGGAATCCCCGACGGCTTGAAGGTCGATAGCATCGGCCGCGTGTACTGCACCGGGCCGGGTGGCATCTGGGTGTTTGCGCCCGACGGCAAGCGTGTGGGGATCGTCCGTTGGCCGGAGCAGGCAGTGAATTTCGCATTCGGCGGGGTCGACCTACGCACGTTGCTGTGCTGCGCTTACACCTCCGTCTACACGTTGCGCGTCAAGGTGCCGGGCAATCCGCATCCTTGGTATAAGTTGCGGGGGCGGTGAGCGTTCGTCATCGGCGAGGTGGTGAACTGGGCAGCTCATCAAATCTCGGAACGTCTTCCAGGCGCATGTCCCGAAAATGGCGGCTTTGTGGGTCTGCGTTCGCAGCGCGATGTTAGGTCTTCTCCTCCGTCCCCGGTTCGCCTCGACTATCCGGTACCCTACAATCTGGCGGTCATTCTGCCCATGTCGACCTGTAACTTTGCCGCCCATTCCAAGCTGTGCAGTCCAAGCGGTTTAGAGTCGTCTGCCGCTTAGGCTAAGATAGCCTCTTTCCAGTTGATCAGGGCAAGCCATGCGGATCGCTATCGCTGGGTTCCAGCACGAGACCAACACGTTTGCGCCAACCGTAGCCGATTATGAAGCCTTTCGGATTGCCAAGTCTCGTCCGCCGCTGGTACGCGGCGAGAAGATGCTTGACACGGTTCGCGGCTCGAAGCTGCCAAGCGCGGGCGCCATCAGCGTGATTGAGGCGGCGGGCGCGGAAATCGTGCCCATCCTGTGGTGCCTAGCAACACCAAGCGCGCACGTCACGGAGGATGCTTACGAGCGCATCGCTGGCGAGATTGTTGAAGGTATCGCCGCTTCGGGCCCGCTCGATGGCCTATTGCTCGAGCTGCATGGCGCCATGGTCGCGCGGCACGTCGATGACGGAGAAGGCGAGCTGCTCACGCGATTGCGTCGCGTGGTCGGTGCGGGCGTACCGATCTCGGTTCCACTCGATCTCCATGCCAACGTAACACCCCTAATGGTGGAGAAGGCCGACTATCTGACCCTCTACCGCTATTACCCGCACATCGACATGGCGGAGACGGGGGCTCGCGCAGCCAGGACGCTGCTCGAGATGATCCGCACGGGCAAGCGCCCGGCGAAGGCCTTCCGTCAACTCGACTTTCTCATTCCGGTGAACGGCGGCTGCACCGACTTTGGCCCAGCGCGGGAGATCTACCATCAGATCATGCCGGCGATGGAGCGGGAGCCGCGGCTGGCAGGGCTATCGTTCGCTGTCGGCTTCCCGCATGCAGACTTCAAAGATGCAGGTCCCACCGTCATTGCGTACGCCGAAGCCGAAGCCGTGGCGGAAGCAGCAGCGGAGCGACTGAATGGCGAGGTTGCCCGACGCGAAGCACAATTCCTGCCGGAGTTCTTTCCCGCACCCGCAGCGGTGGCGCGTGCGCTTGCCATCGCCGCCACGGCAGCGAAGCCCGTCGTCATTGCCGATACCCAGGACAACCCCGGGGGTGGTGGCCCCGGCGACACGACCGGTCTGCTGCGGGCGATGCTGGCTGCAAAGGCCAAAGGTGCCGTGATCGGGGCCCTGATTGATCCAGCAGCCGTGGACGCTGCGCATGCCGCGGGTGAAGGCGCCGTGGCGGTCATCGCCATTGGCGGCAAGCGGTTTCCGGGCGATTCACCTGTAGAAGCGCGCTGCCGCGTGTTGCGAGCGCGTTCGGACGGCTGGACTGCGGTCGGCGCCATGACAGGCGGAATGCCCGTCGATCTTGGCCGAACCGCTCTGGTGGAGACGGTGGACGGCGTGATGGTCGCCCTTGCCTCGCGAGCCTCGCAGACGCTCGACAGGGGCATCTTCCAGCATTTGGGGCTGGTGCCGGAGCGCCTCCCTGTCATTGCGGTCAAAAGTTCGGTGCATTTCCGGGCCGACTTCGCGCCCATGGCCGAGGCGATTATCGTCGCCAAGGCTCCTGGCCCTGTCGCGATCGACCATACCGAGCTCGTTTACCGCAAGCTGCGGCCGGGCGTCAGGCTGATGCCGCAAGCTGCGTAAGGTTTCCCCATCGTGGCAAACACGAATCCACTCAACGTCTGCCGCCAGACCGCGTGCCGGAACTTCCACATTCAAAGTATTCGGCCCGAGCAGGGATCGGGGATGCTCGCCGTTCTGAACGGACGCGCGCGCTCGTGGCGCTTCCAACCGGCTTTGGGAAGTCACTAATGTATCAAGTTCCAGCAATGGCGTTCGGCTCCATGGAATCAGCTAACGCACCTTGTTGCACATGCGGTAAGTCTGTCGCGACCGACAGTACAACCATGGGATCGAGTGGATCACCGATATTCGATGCCAACAACGGAAAGCTCGTCGGCATAGTCCAGTACGGCACTTCAGATCCCGGGACGATAAAGGATGGTTTGGCAATCCCGGGCCGCACTACGATCCGCGCCATAAAAGAAGCGATCCTCAATGATGCGGTGTTTGCCGCGGACAAAAGCGAAAGAATATCTAATGAAGTTTATGCCGAGTGCCGAGATATACTGTCCACTCGCGCTGGCACGTGATGCAACCGCTGCTGTTAGACTCGCTAATGCAGCGGTCCCAAATGTTCGTGGAGCGAAAAGACTGAAATGGAAATGGGGAGCAAATTCGATGGCGATGCGGCAGCAGAATTCGGAAGGCGCTGCAGATTGATGCAGAGTTTGCTGGCCGCATCGAGCTCTTGTGGTCTGAAGCGTACGTCGAGCTCAGCAAGGAAGCAATCCAAGGTGGCAACATCGCCGGGGCTGACGCGCAACTGCAGGCCAAGATTCGAGAACGAACAAGCCGGGTGCAAACGGCTGAGATTGGACTCACAGACTCACAAACAGCCGTCGCCCATGCGACCGCATTGCGATGTAGCAAACCGGTGCGGTGTGGGCTGCGAACTGGTAGTATCGCGGTATCTGCTCGGCCGCAATGGGGTCGAAATGAAACGGCTGCAGTTCGATAGAGCAGGGGAGTGAGGGTCGGCTACAGGCTCTCGACAAAATTAACTAGCTCCGCGCCGACAACATCAACGCAAGCCGAAGGTCCCAGATTGGACAACACCACCACCAGCGTATGCTTCTTCAAGTCGCGGCGCAGATACGAGGTGAAGCCTTCCCATGCGCCGCGGTGCTCGACAACATTCGCCGCCTTTATCTCCCAGCCGAAGCCATAGCTGATGGCTCGCCCATCGTTCAACTTGCCGGACACATAGGCCTGTCCGTAAGCTTCGCAGGCAATCAACGTGCCATCGCGAAGGGCGGCGTCCCAGCGAACCAGGTCCTCGGCACTCGCATAGATGCTCCCGTCGCCAAAGACTCCATCTAAGTAGTTCAAATCGTTATTCACCCTCTTTCCGAAGCAACCGAAACGTTTGCGAAGGCCGAAGGTTCGGGATCGCAGCGTGCACTCCTTTGACGCCAGATTGAACGCGGCGCTATCCGCCATGTGAAGTGGCTTGAAGATCTCGTTCGCCATGAAATCCGCATAAGGCGTCCCTGATGTCCGGGATATGATCTCGCCCAGCAAAACATACCCGGTGTTACTGTATTCGAACCGCTCCCCCGGTGCAAAATGCGGCGGCGGCCGATGCTGCAGGAAGAGTGCGATCATCCCCTGCGTGGTGAGGACAACGTCGGGATCCCAATATTTCTCGGCAAGCCACATATGATCCGGTAGCCCCGACGTGTGTTGCAACATCTGCGTTATCGTAACATCACGGTAGCGAGCAAGCTCGGGGATGTGCTGAGCTAGTGTAGCGTCGAGTTTGAGTCGTCCTTGCTGAGCCAGCAGCATGATGCCCATGCCCGTGAACTGTTTTGACACCGAAGCCAGAGAGAACGAAGAGTGGCCGGACAGCGGGATGCGCCCGTCAGCGTCAGCAATGCCATAGTGTTGCTCGAAAAAGATTCTTCCCAGCTCGGCGAGTAGAACCGTTCCGTTGAACGCCTGGCGTGAATGAAGCCTATCCAGCCACTCACCAAGAAGTACAATCCTCTCCTCCAAGGGCAGTGATCGCGAGACAGTCAGCCTCCGTATTTTGCGCAAGCAGCATTGAGTGGCGGCGAATTGGAGGACCCGATTAATCGGTGCGCGCAGAGTCCTAGCGAATGGGATCTTCATGCCACGGCGTCGGCTAGAGCCGGCTGCGGTTGGCCGCGATCCAATTGTATATGGGGTGGCCGAAGAAACGGCTGAGCATGGGAGTATAGAAGAAAGGCATCAGCCACCACAGCCCCGGCACGCGCGGCACAACGTAACGATAAGCCTCGAAGCCGGGCAACGCCCGGCCGTTGGGAAGAACGGTGTAGAGCGCCCTCTGCATTTTTTGGTCATTCACGACGGACGAGGGATTGGTGCGGAAGTCGCGGATCTGAATCTGGCGCAAACCGTCGAAGGCCAGGAACCAGGCCATGGACCGCTTGCAGAAGCCGCAGGTGCCATCATAGATCATCTCCATCCCGCCCATGCGTTGCTTCCAGGCGACACCGAGCCGGCTCAGCCACTCGGGGCGCAGAAAGCTCATGTGTCCCATGATCATGACGAACGAAAAGAAATACAGATTCAACAGGACCGCGAACTGGAGATGGAGGAAGATAGCAGCTGCAAGAAGATAAGGCCGTGTGCTGCGCTGCCAAATCAGGAAGGGGAAGGCGATCTCAATCAGCACGGTGGTGTACGTCGCGACGTTGACCATCCAGTATTGCGACGCAAGCAGGTTCAGAAGCGTGCCGTTGTAATAGTCGTCGGCGACGAACACCTTCCAAACGGCGTTGCCCTCCCACCAGTCTTGACCTTTGAGCTTATAGGTCGCGCTGAAGAAGAACAGCACCGCCATCTGGATTTGCATCAACCGCGTGCAAGCGCACGCCCAAGGGCTGCTGAAGGCCGCCGGATGGGCCTTGAGGTCGTTGAGCTTGGCGAAACGGACCTCGCGTACCCTGTCCAGGCTCATCGCCCGCCCGATCGGTGCGAAGCACAAGATCAACAGCAGCGACGACACAATGGCGTGCACGCCATACGTCATATCCGAATTGCGGGAACTGTAGGAGATATGGCCGGTCAGCACGAGCCATTTCACCCAGGACGTTCGCCACCCGAGCATGAAGGCCGCACTGCAGAACAGGAAGACCACGTGGAAGGCGGTCCACTGCCAGGGAGCAGTGAAATAAAAGAATACCGATTGCATCCAAGGATCGGTGATTTTCTCGGCGAGCAGCTCGCGCGGCAACCAGCCGGAGTCACCCCAGAAAGTGAAGAGATAGGGGGTTGCCATGCCATAATGGAACAAGAGCGCCGCACCGATCCCCATTCGGCTGATCTCGAGAGGCGCAATCGGCTTGTCCTGGAACCAGACTCGCGACCAAGCCGCGCTCAGGGCGGCGAGTGCACTCTGGGCTAGCGACGCCGACGTCATTTCTCTGGGCAGGGGACGGTTTTCAGAGTGTTCACGTTGACAAACTCGGGATCAAGGGGCTGCTTTCCGCTCAGTCGGTGAGCCGGCCAGTAGTCCTTCTGTTCGATCTCAATGAGCGTGATCGCGATTGGGTTCAGCGAGGCGTGCTCTCGACACAGTGACGCGGCGGTGGCATCGCCGTAGGTTTGAGGCGACTCCATGACGGCTATGTACCGATCTCTCATCCAAATAGAAGTGGGATGGAACCTGCTCAATTTATCAGCCGGGATAAAAGTGTGACGTTTCCCCGCCGCATCCTCGACGATGTAGCGGAATTGCGAGCCGTTCTCGACACCGGGGGCAAAGAAGCTCCAATTATGATCCAACCAAAATAGGGTCAGATAGGGCTGGACCAGCGAACGCGCCACCTTAGTAATGTCGCTCTCCGGCGACGGCGCAATCACCATAGCAAGGGTGTGCCACGCGACCAGCGCTGACATCCCCGCATAGGCCAGATGCTGCCGCCACTGTTCCGATGTCAAGAGATGCAACATGCTCTAACCAACTTGTCACATTTCCCAACCACTACGGCGCCTAGTTGGCTTACGATTCTGGCTATCCCGTGGCCCGACCCATAAGTACGACAAGAGTTGGGTCGGCCCAACCCAGATGAACGGACCGTCGCACTGAAACCGCCCATGGCAATCCGTAAAGAATGAGCCGTGTCGGGATTTGCGCGATGCTGCGGGTCAAGGATTGCCTTTTACGGGCTCGGCCGATCTCTTATCTCGTCTGTTGATCCCTCGATTCCAGGCATGAGTTTGATCCACCGACTGAATTATGCTTCGTGCCCTGGCACGACGCTGGTTGACGGGGGGCCTTTAAGGCCAATAGTTCATCATGGACTGGCTACTCGATAGCGGCGTGCTTCTCGCATATTTCACTGTTGTGATTGGCATTGGCCTGAACAAGGGTCGCGGCGACAAAACGATGGAAGGCTTCGCGGTCGGGAACCGGAACATCCCGTCGTGGGCAGTGCTTGCGTCGATCCTTGCGGCGGAGACCAGCACCGCTTACGTTCCTCGGTGCTCCTCCCCCACAAACGCAGATGGAATCGTCGATCAGGCAGGGAGCGAAGCCGTTGATCGGCGAAAGCCGAAGCTGGCTCCCCGTTTCTTAAGGACGGATCAACCCGGAATTGATCACGACGATCTGCTGTCCCTGCTCGATCGACCACGGCCGGCGCGCGGCGACATTCACAACAGGGTCAACCGGGGCGGAATTACCAAGGCCGGCAATGATCGAGCGCGGCGCCTCCTGGTCGAAGCGGCCTAGGCCTATCGGCATCCCACACGCGTGGGCCGGGAGAAACAGGCAAAGGTGGCAGCCGCACCGAGGCGTGTGCGGGAGATCGCGTGGAAAGCCCAAACGCGACTGTGCAGGCGCTTCCGGCTTCTCGAGAGCAAAGGCAAGCGGCGAACGGTCGTCGCCACGGCGATTGCGCGCGAGCTAGCGGCCTTCATCTGGGCGATCAATCGTGAGGTCATGCAAGGTCGGCGGGCGTAACGTCGTCCGAGGCTGTGGACCGCTCGAGTCGTGAGGGGCACTCGACCGGCCCACAGCCCCTCTGTTGCAATCCAGATCAAATAATCCAACCCGCGCATCAGAGCTTGTTCACCTACGTCTTCAGGTTCCATCGTCTCCTCTGCACGATCCACCGCGTAGCCCCACTTCACGCCAGTGCGCGGGGAGAGAAATTATCGCGCGCGTTGTGCTTGACTTGGGACATCAGAGGTCTCCGGCAGTGGGTGACAGCTCTGGAAATTCAGCCCTTCAGCGACCCCTTATTGTGGCGTCCGTTTTCTTCTCTTGTTCCGGAGCCGACCAGGTGCAGATGGGCATCGGGTGTTGATTGGTAGCCGCGCCTCGCGGGTTTGGGGTGCTATTGCCCGGTCGGGCCTGTTTGTGCTGTGGGCACAAAACCATCGGAGGCGCGCAAGTGAGCTGTACGTGCGAGTTTCCGCCCAATCGTCCGCCGGAAGCAGGTTCATAAGACAACCTTATAAGACCATCCGCATCTTGCGGCCTAATCGCGTCGGGCCGTGCTCACTATACCTAGGGCATGCTTAGCACGCTCACGACAAGAACAGCACGCCAGAGTTTCTGTCCGAAGAGACTGAATCGGGCGCGCTTAGAGTGCCAAACGCCAATGTCCATGGATGAGGCGGGATTGAGCGGACGCAGGAGCTTGCCTAACGCGACTGCTCAGAACCGATCAATCGCCACGCTGCTTCCGATCATGGCCGTTGTCTTGATCGCTTTCCTTATTATTGGCTTGGCGCTGCCAGTGCTGCCCCTGCACGTGCATCTGGATCTGGGCCTCAGCGCCTTCGTGGTCGGCCTCGTCACTGGCAGCCAGTTCGCAGCCTCGCTCCTTTCGCGGGTATGGTCAGGCCGGTACGCCGACAGCCGAGGCCCTAAGCAGGCAGTCATCGAGGGTTTGTTCACGGCAGCAGTCGCCGGGGTGCTGTACCTGTTTTCCCTGCGGCTCGTCAGCGCGCCCCTGCTATCCGTGACCGTGCTGCTGCTCGGCCGTGCACTGCTCGGCGCGGCAGAGAGCCTCATCATCACCGGTGGGCAGAGCTGGGGACTCGCTCTGGTCGGTTCAGAGCGGGCAGGAAGGGTCATAGCCTGGGTCGGGATGGCGATGTTCGCCGCTCTTGCCCTCGGGGCGCCGATCGGCACTGCTCTCTATTCGACTGGCGGCTTTGCCGCCGTCGCGCTCACGACAATACTTCTTCCGCTCGTGGCATTATCGATTGTCGCGCCGCTATCCCCGGTTGCGGTGCACAGTGGCGCCCGGCCCACACTCATCACCGTGGTCGGAGCAGTCTGGATGCCGGGAGTTGGTGCGGCGTTGAGCACTATCGGCTTCGGCGCGCTTCTCGCCTTCGGTGCGCTGCTGTTCGCACAACGCGGATGGAGTCCGATTTGGCTCGCCTTCTGCACTTTTGCGATTTCCTTGGTCGCGGCCCGGGCAATCTTCGGACAGATGCCCGACAGGCTAGGCGGGGCGAGGGTTGCACTTATTTGCGTGGTGATCGAAGCGGCCGGCCTTGCACTCATCTGGCTGGCACCTAGCCGTGTCTTGGCAGCGGTTGGGGCCGCACTCACCGGCTTCGGCTATTCGCTGGTCTACCCAGGGCTCGGCGTCGAAGCCGTACGTCGTGCGCCGCCGCAGAGCCGCGGCCTCGCGATGGGAGCCTACACCGTCTTCCTCGATGTGGCGCTCGGGTTCGGCAGCCCTGCGCTGGGGTTGATCGCCAGCTGGGCGGGGCTGAGCGCGGTGTTCCTCGCCAGCACGTTCATCGTGATGTGCGGTGCAGTTATCGCCATCCGCCTCTTGATCGCTTCACTTCCCGCACAAGAGGCAGGGGAGCTCACCCTTTCATGCTCACGATCGGTTGCATGAATGAAGCGCGCGTCATGAGGCGCGATCTAGGAGATGTGCATGAAGTCTTTCGTAATCGGGGTCACACAGCCATTTTGTTGGCTTCGTCAGTCGCGCGGGCACAGGAGTTGAAGTTGAAAGAAGATATGCGCGTGGTTGCCCCCGCCTTGGAGAAGTACGCGCAAGATAGGATCCTTGGCGAGGTGTGGAAGCGGCCGGACCTGTCGGCACGGGACAGTGTCGTCACGCTCGCCGCCTTGATCGCACGGAGCCAGACCATAGAACTGCTGTTCTACCTCGATCTGGCACTCGATGCACGAAGGGCGAAGACAAACTTTACGTCGGTCAGTGTATGCCGGGAGCAGGCTTAAGCTGATCGATGTTTCGGGAAGGTCTCGCCTGATACGCCAGCCTTGAAGCCAGCATGTTTCTGCAAGCATGATGGTCATCATATTTGACCGAGAGAAGACAGGAGTCGTGGTGACATCCAGTTTCAGCGGCACGACGCCCTTCAGCGTAACCGCTGCCGGATTGCGCGCCGCGGCGTAGACCTTGGCGGCCCCCATCTCCACAAGCGCCCTGGCAAAGGCGAGGCCGAGGCCCCGGTTGGCGACCATGAAGGTTGCGGGATCAATCGCCCTTGTGAACAGCGACGAAGAGGTCGCTGCTGCGGCGCGCGCGGCCGGGGACGTCAGCCTGCTCGTCAACAATGCCGGTATTGCAAGGCCTGGCGGTTTTCTCGCCGACGGCGCGGTCGAAGCCGCGCGCGAGCAGTTTGAAGTGAACTTTGTCGGGCCGCTGCGCATTGGCGCGCGCTTTCGCGCCGATCCTGGCGAAGAACGGCGGCGGCGCGATTATCAACGTGCTTTCTGTTGCAAGCTGGATGAACGGTTCCGGGGCTGGCGACTTATGGCGCGTCGAAATCAGCTGCATGGGCACTGACCAACGGCCTTCGCATCGAACTTGCGCGACAAGGCACCCAGGTCGTCGCGCTGCAGGCAGCCTTCAGCGACACCGACCTTGCACGCGATTTCGACGCACCGAAGAGTTCGCCCGAGGAAATCGTGCGGACGACGCTCGGCGCCTTCGAACGCGGGGAAGGTGAGGTCTTGGCCGATG
>Ga0187783_10003881_pt1 | contig 11041 bp, 9 predicted proteins | sample 1015_SJ02_MP02_2_FD_132471 | JGI IMG/M metagenome (GOLD analysis project Ga0187783, IMG submission 132471) | Tropical peat soil microbial communities from peatlands in Department of Meta, Colombia - 1015_SJ02_MP02_20_MG | ecosystem: Environmental > Terrestrial > Soil > Wetlands > Peat | place...
ACCGCCAATCCCCAGGATGAGTTCTTTCTCGTGAATTTCAACGATCGCGCGCAACTGGTCAGCCCGTTTACCGCCAGTGTCGATGAATTGCAGAACCGGTTGATGTACACGGGTGCGCATGGACTGACGGCGCTATACGACGGGGTTTATCTTGGACTCAGCCAGATGCGTGGAGCACACAACACCAAGAAAGCTTTGCTCATCTTATCCGATGGGGGCGATAATCATAGCAGGTATAGCGAGACGGAAATCCGCAAGTTCGTACGCGAGGCGGACGTCCAGATCTACGCGATCGGGCTTTTTGAGCCCGACGGCGGCCCGACGCCGGAAGAACGACAGGGTCCCGGATTGCTGGCCGACTTGACCGCGATGACGGGCGGGCGCACCTTCGCCGTACAAAACTTAAATCAGCTGCCGGATATTGCCTCAAAAATTAGCATGGAGTTGCGCAATCAATATGTTCTGGGATATAGACCAAGCCACCGCGAGCACGATGGAAAGTGGCGCAAGATCAAGGTCAAGCTTCGCCCACCGAAGGGCCTTCCGCCTCTCATGGTTTCGGCTAAAACGGGATACTTCGCTCCGGGGCACTAAAGGCGCACGCACGATCCGCCTCGGCGTCTTCGGGCTGACCGCCCTGCTATTGGCGGCTAGCTCTGCGCGTGCGCAGCAAGCACCGCCCGCGATTCCGACGCCTGGACCCCCACCCCCGCCGGGCCAACCGCAAAGTGGCCATCGGATCAAAAGCGACGTGGACCTCGTTGTGTTGCACGTGACGGTCGCCGATGACCGGGGCCAGTTCGTTTCCGACCTGCAGGAAGGCAACTTCCGCGTGTTCGAGCAGAATATCGAGCAGAAGATCTCGTTTTTTTCACGTCAGGATATTCCCGTGACCATGGGGCTCATCATCGACAATAGCGGCAGCATGCGTGAAAAGCGCGAGCAGGTGAACGCCGCCGCCATGACCTTCGTCCGCACCAGCAACCCGCAAGACGAAGCCTTCGTCGTGAATTTCAACGACGAATATTATCTGGATACCGAAGGCGACTTCACCAGCGATCAAAAGGACCTCAACGACGCTCTGGGGCGCATCGACACACGGGGCAGCACGGCGCTGTATGACGCCGTCATCGGCTCACTCGCTCACATCAAGAAGGGACATAAGGACAAGAGGGTTCTGCTGCTCGTGACCGACGGAGATGACGACGCGAGCCAGAAGACATTCGAGGATACGATCAAGGCTGCCGAACAGTCGAACGCCACGATTTATACAATCGGCGTCTTTAGCCAAGATGACCGTGAACACGAAAAACGAATGGTGCGCCACTCCAAAAAAGTTTTGGAAGAGCTTGCCGAGGCGACCGGGGGCGAGGCGTACTTTCCGGAAAACTTGAGTCAGGTGACCCCCATTTGCGAGCAAGTCGCCCGCGAAATTCGCAACCAGTACACGATCGGCTACTACCCCACGAACACGGCAAAGGATGGGACATTCCGTACGGTCCAGCTCAAAGTGATTCCGCCGAACGGCCGCGGCAAGCTTTCCGTGCGAACGCGCACCGGATACTTCGCACCAACCTCGTCGGCCGACGATCGGCAGGCTTCCCTGCCGCCAGGCTAAGCGCACGCCCATTCGGGTCCGACCTCCCTAAAAAAGCGTCAGCGGGTGATCGAAAGTGGCCGGTGGTTTACCGCTCCGGAGGGGAAGGCGTATAATTTTTTGTTTAGGCTCATGGCAACGGAACCCACTGAGAATGCGGCACCCGCAAAAACGAGCCTGGCCGGGTTTCCCTCGATAGCTACGGCGCCCGACCCGGCGGACGCGATACGAGTCCGCGGCGCGCGCGTCCACAACCTCAAAAATCTCGATGTCACCATTCCGCACAATGCCATTACGGTCGTGACGGGTGTTTCCGGCTCGGGTAAATCGAGTCTCGCTTTCGACACGCTGTACGCCGAGGGGCAACGGCGCTATATCGAGTCGCTTTCCGCATATGCGCGCCAGTTCCTCGAGCGCATCGAAAAGCCGGAGGTCGATGAGATTACTGGAATTGCGCCAGCCATCTCGATTCGTCAAAAGAACTCGACCCGCAACCCGCGGTCGACCGTGGCCACAGCCACAGAAATCTACGACTATCTGCGACTGCTCTACGCGCGAGCCGGGCACACCTTCTGCTCCCGCTGCGGCGAAGAGGTTCGCAAAGACACGCTTGACGAAATCGCGGCGCGCGTGCTCTCGCTTGCCGAGGGGAGCCGCTTCTACGTGCTCTACCGGTTCTCGTGGCAGCCGGAGACGCTTGCGAGCCGAGCACCCCAAGCCGCCGCCACGCGAGCAAGACCGCCCGCACGACCCAATCCGGACGCCGTTCGAGGGGCGCTCCTGCGCCTGCGAAAACACGGCTTCAATCGACTCTATCAGGCGGGGCGTGTCTTCGAGTTCGCGAACCCGGAGGAGCTGCTCGACGTGGATTTCGGCAAGCCGGTTTTCGTACTGGTCGATCGGCTGGCGCTATCGCCAGAGATTCGGTCACGGCTCATGGATTCGATCGAAATCTGCTACCGGGAGGGTGGCGGGGAAGCCATTTTGGAGTTCGTTTCGGACAACGCAGCCGATCCAGCGCCGCAAAGACTCGTCTTCAACGAGCGATTCGAGTGCAAGAAATGCGGCGCCACGTACGAGGAACCGGAGCCGCGCCTTTTTTCCTTCAACAATCCCTACGGGGCGTGCCCGCGCTGCCAAGGTTTCGGCAACACCATTGATTTCGATTTGGATCGCGTCGTGCCCGACAAGGGTAAGACGCTGCTAGATGGCGCGATCGAGCCTTGGACCAAGCCCCGCTATCGGCAGTTGGCGCTTGAAATGCGCCGCTATGCGCGTTCGAAGGGCATTCCCGTCGACGTCCCGTTTCGCGATCTGACCGCGGCGCAGTGCCACGCGATTGTGGAGGGCGACGCCAGCGAAGGCTTCGCCGGCGTGAAAGGATTCTTCGCCTGGCTGGAGCGGAAGAAATACAAGCTCCACGTGCGCGTTTTCCTGAGCCGTTATCGCGGCTACGCCACCTGCTCCGATTGTGGCGGCACGCGCCTCCGGCTCGAAGCGCGGGCGGTGCGGATCGCGGGGCGATCGATCACGGAAGTGTGTCAGATGACCGTTAAGGAAGCGCGACCGTTCTTCGACGGCCTCCAGCTGAGCGCCGCGGAGAGGGTCATCGCGGATAAAATACTGGAAGAAATTCAGCTGCGCCTTCGCTTCCTCGACGAAACGGGACTGGACTACCTCACCCTCGATCGCCTGACCTCGACTCTTTCAGGAGGTGAGGCACAGCGAATTCAGCTGGCTACGTCGCTCGGCTCACATCTGGTGGGAGCCTTGTACGTGCTCGATGAACCGTCGATCGGATTGCATCCGCGGGACACCAGCCGATTGATCGACATTCTGAAAGGCCTGCGCGATTTGGGGAACACCCTGCTGGTCGTCGAACATGATCCGGACACGATTCTCGCGGCCGATCGTGTGCTCGATCTGGGCCCCGGCGCGGGAGAGCACGGCGGAGAGCTGATGTTTGCCGGAACGCGCGATGAATTGCTTTCCGATCCGCAGTCGCTGACCGGCCGCTATCTCCGTCAGGAGCTGCGCATTGCGGTGCCCCAGTATCGCCGACGGCCTCATGGAAAGTTTCTGAAAATCCTGGGTGCGCGCAGCCACAATTTGCAAGGGGTCGACGTGACCATTCCGCTCGGCATGCTCGTGGCCGTGACGGGTGTCTCCGGCTCCGGCAAATCGACGCTTGTCTACGACGTCTTGTACAAAGCGCTGGAAGCGAAGCGGCTCGGTGGGAACTGGCGCGAGTGCTGTGATCGCATCGAGGGGGACGCGGCCATCCAGGGCCTGGAGATGGTGGATCAATCACCGATCGGCCGCACGCCGCGCTCGAATCCCGCAACCTATCTGAAAGCATTCGATGCCATTCGTGAGGTCTATGCGGCGACGCCCGACGCTCATAAACGCAATCTAACCGCGGGCCATTTCTCGTTTAACATTCCCGGGGGACGCTGCGAGGCATGCCAGGGCGACGGCACGGTGACGGTCGAAATGCGCTTTCTCGCGGATGTGGAGCTGGTTTGTGAAGAGTGCCGTGGCACGCGCTACAAAAGCAGCGTGCTCGACGTACGCTACAAGGACAAGAACATTCACGAAACGCTCCAGATGACTGTCCGCGAGGCGCTGGCGTTTTTTGCGTCGCATCCGAAGGTGACCTCGCGGTTGCGCGTCCTTGAGGAAGTGGGTTTGGGCTACTTGCGCCTGGGTCAGTCCGGGACGACGCTATCGGGCGGTGAGGCGCAGCGCCTGAAGCTTGCGGCGCATCTCACGCGACAGGACAATCACGGGATTCTGTATATTTTCGATGAGCCCACCACGGGGCTTCATTTCGATGACATTCAGAAGCTGCTGACCGCTTTTCGCAAGCTCATCGACGGCGGCGCCTTTGTGTTGATCATCGAGCACAATCTAGACGTGATAAAGTCCGCCGACTGGATCATCGACCTTGGGCCGGAGGGTGGAGACCGAGGGGGGCGTGTGGTCGCCGTCGGAACTCCGGAGCAAGTCGCGCGCAATTCGCAATCGCACACGGGCAAGTTCCTGACGCGCGTGCTGAATCATCGCAACGGCGCCCCTCCGGACCATTCCGCGAAATCCGGGGCGCAAACCGAGCATCGCCCTGAGCCGAAGGATTCGAGGCGGTAAGAACGCCGCGAGGAAGGACATGTCACTGTTCTTGAAATCCCTCACCGGCTGTGCGCTCTGCCTGCTGTGCGGCTGTGTCGGCCACGCTTCCGCCCAGAGCGCCAGTTCCACCAAACGGCACATTTCAGCCGATGCCACGGAGGGGGAGCTCCACCGTCTGCTCGTAGCGGCAGCCGACGCCGTCAACAGGCAGGACTTCGACACCGCCGCACAGGACTACCAGGATTACCTTGCAAAAAAGCCGGATGACGCCTCTGTGCACTACAACCTCGGCTACACCTACACGGCGCTCGAACGCCCCGATGACGCGAAGGCCGAGTACGAAAAGGCCATCGCACTCGACCCGCAAATGGAACCGGCTTACCGAAACCTGGGCATGACGTTGCTGGCGAAAGACCCTCGAGCGGCCATCGATCCGCTTGAACGCGCCACCGAATTGCAGCCGCAGGACGCCCGGGCCAAGTGGCTTCTCGGCACCGCGCTGGAAAGGAGCGGAAAGCTGGGGCCCGCGATCGAACAATTCGAGGCCGCGCGGAAGCTGGACGATCGCGATGTCAGGATCAGCGCCTCTTGGGCATACGCGCTGTTAAGCGCCGGGCGCTTTGCCGAGGCCGAAGCCGCCTACCGCGCCACGCTCGACTTGGACCCGGAGGGTGCGACGCTGCGCCAAGCTCACCTGGGCCTGGCCAACAGCCTTGTCGGGCAGAAAAAACTCGCAGAGGCGGTGCCGGAACTTGCGTCCTATCTCGAACTGGCACCGAACGATACAGCCGCGCGCATCGAACGGGCCTCGGCTCTTGTTGATCTCGGCAAAGACGACGACGCTTTGGCCGAACTGGATCGAGCGGCTGCGGCGGGGCCCGAAACCCTCGCAGCGCTGAAGCTGCGTTCGCAGATCTATTGGGAGAAGAAGCGCTACGACGAGGCCCTCCCCGTTTTGGAAAAGGCAGTGGCGCTGGCCCCGCGTGATCCGAACATCGCGGACCGGCTCGGTCGCGTCTATTTGGAAAAGAAAGACTATCCCAATGCCGTGCACTGGCTGGTCGCGGCCTACGAACTGAACCCGACCGCAAACGACCTGCTAAGCGAGGTGGTCGAAGCGGAATACTTAAACAAGAACTACGCGGTCGCTCTTTCTGCCCTCGACGCGCTTTCCAAACGCGAGGAACTCCCCGCGGCCAGCTGGTACCTTCGAGCCACCTGTTACGACAAACTCGGTCAGCTTCCCGAAGCGCTCGATGCCTACCAGAAGTTCCTTCAGTTGAATAAAGACGAAAACAGCGATATGTACTTCGTATCGACGTCCCGCGTCCGCACGCTGACCCGCGAACTGAAAGACAAAAAGAGGTAAAGCCTTGCGCTCGTTCGCTCGAACCTGTGTGGCTGTCTTTTTGACCGCGACACTGCTGGGCGCGCAAGATCGCACCGCCGATCTTCGCTCGCGGTTTGAGCACGAGACCAACCCGGTTCAAAAAGCGAAGCTGATGCCCGAGCTTGGCCAAGCGGAATTCCAGCAGATTCGCAAAGACGCGGAGGCCTACCATCTTCCCGAAGCTCTAGAACTGCTGCGTCAATACGACGCCCAGGTAGCGCTGTGTGTAAAAGGCCTGGCCAGCACCCACGTGGACCCCGAAAAGCACCCCTCCGGGTTCAAACAGCTGCAGATCTCCGTGCAGGAATCGCTGATGCGCATCGACGCGTTGCTTCCTCCGATGACCAGTGACGAACAAGCGCCCTTCCTCGAGGTGCGCAAGGATCTGGATGCCGTGAACCGCCATCTCATCGATCAACTCTTCCCAGGACGAACGCCTCCACCGAAACCCGATAAAATCGTACAATAGACCTCTCATGGCATATCGAGTCCTCGCGGTCTGGCTTTCGCTTGCGGCATGGACCGCAGTCGCCACGCCGGTCCGAGCGGCTCAATTCGAGCCCAGGGACTACCTGAGCAATGAAGAGGCCGACAAGATTCGAGATGCCGATACTCCCACGGCGCGGATCAAACTCTATCTTGCTTTTGCCGAGGACCGCCTGAAGAAGTTCGATTATGAACTCAATCGGACGCCTCCCCAGCGAGACCGAACAGAAATCTTGAACACGCTGCTGAATGGCTACGTGGGCTGCGTAGATGACGGCGCCGACCAGATTGCCATGGCTCACGAGAAACAGATGGATATACGAGCCGCTTTGAAACTGATGCACACCAAGTACACCGAATTTCTCAACCAGCTCCAAAAATACGACAAGGACGGCAAGGACCTCGACAGTTACCGAGACACGCTGAAAGATGCGATCGAAGGAACGCAGGACGCGCTATCGGATGTGGACGAAGCCCAGAAGGAAATGCTGCCTGCCCCTGTTCGGAGGAAGCCCTCTTGACGTCCGGGCCCGTTCGCAAGCACGTTCCGGGCGGGGAGCAGATCTTCCGGCGAATTTACACGCGCCTCGGTTGCCAAGGCCGCCCACCACATTTCGTGATTGAGTATCACCCCTACGCCGAGCTGACCCATACGATCCGACTGCGGGAAGATACGGCGCTCGTTCGTCTCTCCGACGCGTTGAAACCCGCGCCTCGTGCCATACTGGAAGCGGTCGCCGCGATTTTGCTGGGGCGACTCTACCGCAGACACCCGCCGAATGAGTTGTTCGAGCGCTATCGCCGGTTCTCCTATGCCCGAGGGACGCGCCGCCGGCTATGGCTGCTGCGTCAGCGACGTGCCCGAAAGGTGGAGGATCGGCCTGCCGGGCGCCACCACAATCTCGCGCCGCTGTTTGCATCGCTAAACCGCCGCTATTTCGACGATTCCCTTCCGCAGCCGCGACTAGGCTGGAGCAAGCGGGCCTGGAGAAGCCAGTTGGGATCGTTCGATCCGGCCCTGAATCAGATCGTGCTCAGCCGCCAGCTCGATCACCCTGGCGTTCCGAGCTATGTCGTTTCCTATGTGCTTTATCACGAGATGCTACACGTGAAGCACCCCATGCGATGGGAGCGCTGTCGCCGCACTTCCCACTCCGGGCCGTTCCGCCGGGAAGAAAAGCAGTTTGCGCACTATGCCCAAGCCATGCGCTTCCTGGCCCGTTTCCGGTGAGGCGTCGGAGCTACTGGCCCGTAAGTTTTTCTATTTTTTTCTCGACTTTTTTCTGGTCAGGCGCGTTCGGAAAAACCTGTAGATATTCTTTGTAGCATTTCACGGCAGCGGCGGCGTCCCCTTTCTTCTCATAGACCTCGGCCAACATCAGGCGCGGCTTGGCCAGCTTCGGCTTGAGCCGGATGGCTTCCTCAAGGCGGGGAATGGCAGCATCCGGGTCGCCTTTGTGAATGTAGTAGGAGGCCACTTCCATGTCCTCCTCCGGGGAGGACGGAGGGGGCGAGGCGTTGGAGTCACCCTCCTGTGCCTGCCCCTTCGTGTCATTGGGCGATTTTCCCGAAGGGGCTGAATCCGGCTTTTGCTGGGCGGCGAGTGCTGGCGCGAGCACCAGCAGGCCGCACAGGAGAACCTCGAGTATGTTCCGCCGCATCTCACGTCTCGCCGAGCTTAGAATGCGTTTGCTATCATAAGCGTTCGATCGCAAAAAAACTCCGCACCGGGCGCACCGACTCCTAGTCATTTTAGCGCGCTGCCCCATGGAACTCGTCGAAAAAGTCGATCAACTTCCCCTGCAGCCCGGCGTGTACTTATTTCAGGATGCGCGGGCGACGACTCTGTACGTGGGCAAAGCGCGGTCGCTTAGACACCGCGTCAAATCCTACTTCCTGCAGTCGCGCTGGCAGGACGCCAAGACCGGCTCCCTCGTACGCGAGATCGCCGACATTCAATACATCGTTGTCGACAACGAGCGCGAGGCGCTGGCGCTTGAAAACAACCTGATCAAGCAGCACAAGCCCAAGTTCAATGTCCTGCTGCGTGACGACAAAACCTACCCCTATATCCGTTACACCGCCTGGGAGACTTATCCGAGAGTCTATGTGACGCGACGGCTCACGAAGGATGGCTCGATCTATTTCGGGCCGTATTTTCCAGCGAGCCTGGCACACCGGCTCGTTCACCTCATCCACAAGCATTTCTTGGTGCCGTCCTGCACAGTGGATCTCGATCAACGTCATCCGAGGCCTTGCTTGCAATACTACATTCATCGCTGCCTCGGCCCGTGCGCCGGTCTGGTGACCGAGGAACGCTACCGAGAGGCGGCGCGGGACGTCCGTTTGTTCCTGGAAGGCCGCCAAAACGATTTGACGCGAAGCCTTAAGGAGAGGATGGAGCGCTCCTCAGACGAGCAGCGTTACGAAGAGGCGGCCGGCTACCGCGATTTGCTCCGTACGCTGGGAGAGATGGAGGAGCGCCAGAAAATCGCCGCGGCGCAGGGCGATGATACCGACGTGCTCGCTTGGTACGCGGAGCCGCCGCAGGTGGCCGTCAATCTCTTCCACTTGCGGGGGGGGCGCGTCGTCGACCGGCGGGATTTCTACTGGGAGGATCTTGAAGAATTCGATCCTTCTGAATTCCTTCCGTCCTTGCTCAAGCAGCTCTATCTGGACGCCGCCTACCTGCCCCGCTACATCCACGTGCCCTTGGAGTTTGAGGAGTACGCGCTGCTAGAAGACGTTTTGACAGAGAATGCCGGGCACCGTGTCGAAATCCTCAATCCGCGGCGAGGTCAAAAGCACGCCTTGCTCGAGCTGGTCGAACGAAACGCCAAGCATTCCTTCGTTCAGCGCTTTCGCGTGCTCAAACCGGGCTCGCAAGCGATTGCCGAAGCCCTGGAATCTGCGCTGGGCCTTCCCGAACCTCCCAAGCGAATTGAATCCTTTGACGTTTCACACATCCAGGGATCCGACACCGTTGCTTCGATGGTCGTATGGGAGGACGGCCGGATGAAAAAAGCCGATTACCGCAAATTCATTATTCGCGGTGAGCAAATGGCAGAGGGCCGTGAAAAATCCGAGGGCCTGCTCCGCGACGACTTTGCCAGCATGCGTGAGGCCGTCGAACGGCGATATCGGCGCCTCCGCGACGAAAACAAACCCATGCCGAGTTTGATTCTAATCGACGGAGGCATGGGCCAATTGCACGCCGCTGCGGCGGCCCTTCAGAAACTGGAGGTCATCAATCAGCCCCTGGCGAGCATCGCCAAAAAAGAGGAGATCCTCTACGTGCTCGGCCATGAGGACGACCCGATCGTCTTGGAGCGCCACTCGCCCGTCCTGCACTTGATCCAGCAGATCCGTGACGAAACGCATCGCTTCGCTGTCACCTTCCACCGTCAGCGGCGTTCCCAGCTTCGCATCCGTACCGCTTTGGTCGAAATCCCAGGGGTGGGTGAGCGGACCGCGCAAAAACTGCTCCGTCGCTTCGGCAGCGTGGCGCGGCTGCGACAGCTGACACTCGATGACCTGACGGCCGAACTCGGTCGTGCACGAGCCCAACGCGTCTTCAATGGCTTGCAGGAAACGGCCGCGCGTCGTACAGAAACATCCTAAGCGCCTCGCTCGTTACGTGCGATCCGGTTAGAGTGCGAGGCTGCAAAAGCTGCGGCGTGCACAGCCTTGCCTGTACTGAGAAGGCTATGCTACTGTGACACTCGGAGGTGTGCACATGGCAGATAACGTCGGCTCCAAAGTGAGCTTCTTTCTTGTGGGGCTGGGAATTGGCGCACTCATCGGCATTCTTTTTGCGCCGAAATCCGGCGAAGAGACACGGGAATACCTTTCCTCCAAGGCGGACGAAGGCAGAGAATATGCGCAGAGGAAAGCGCGAGAGCTTCGCGAGCGCGCCGAAGACCTGATCGAGCGCAGCAAGGAAATCATGGCGCGGCAGAAGGAAGCCGTCAATTCCGCCGTCGACGCTGGCAAGGAAGCGTACAAGCGCGAGGCGAAGGCTTCGTAACCCACCGGAGGCCAGATGTCGGGCTGGCTTGAAGTGTTTATCGCAGTCGCCACGATCGCCATCGTCGTCCAGATGGCCATTCTGCTGGCCATCTATCTGCAAGTGCGGGCCACGGCCCAGTATTTCGCGCGAATCACCGGGCAGCTGCAGGCGCGGGTGGACCCGATTCTGGTCCGTGCGAATCGCATCTTGGACGATTCCGAGGACCGCATCCGCACCATCATGAGCAACGCGGCCGAACTTACGGAAATCGCTCGGAGTCAAGCGCAGAAAGTGGACCGCGTCTTTACCGAGGCGGTCGAGCGGCTGCGCATACAGGTCGTCAGGGCCGACCAAATCCTGACCGGCACGCTCGAAGTGATCGAAGAGGCCGGCTCGACCGTCCGCAGCAAGCTCTGGCAACCCTTCCAGC